>Ga0209254_10000303_pt1 | contig 37985 bp, 38 predicted proteins | sample FrelakmetDIP11DI_FD_187148 | JGI IMG/M metagenome (GOLD analysis project Ga0209254, IMG submission 187148) | Freshwater lake sediment microbial communities from the University of Notre Dame, USA, for methane emissions studies - DIP11 DI (SPAdes)... | ecosystem: Environmental > Aquatic >... | reverse complement strand
AGAGCGTGAAGGGCGGCGTGATCCTTGACGGGTTCCCCCGCAGCCTGGAGCAGGCCGAGATGCTCGATAAGTTCGCCAAGGTCGACCTGGCCGTGGACATTGTGGTCAACGAGGATAACCTGGTGAGGCGCCTTACCCTGCGCCGCACCTGCAAGAGCTGCAACGCCGTCTACCACCTGGAATTCAACCCTCCCAAGAAAGAAGGGAAGTGCGACAAGTGTGGCGGCGAGCTGTTCCAGAGGTCCGACGATACGGAGAAGACCGTCCGGGAGCGCCTGAAGGTCTACAAGGAGCAGACCCTGCCACTGACCGCCTATTACCATAAGAGAGGGATCCTGCGCAAAGTGGACGGGGAGGGGGGCATCGGCGTGGTCTATGAGCGGGCTCTCAAGGCAATCAAGTCGAAGTAGAGCTCAACCTTCTCTTCCTCAAGTGGTCTGCCTACCTGCGTTGGCTGCCATAGGCAAAGAGTTAAGAATGGGAAATTTCTAGGGGGGAAGCGCAGCCCCGTAGTGTAGCGGTCAATCATGCGGGACTCTGGATCCTGCGACGGCAGTTCGAATCTGCCCGGGGCTACCATTCCTCTTCTCTCCAAGCTGCGGTGCAATCATACGAGTCGGGCCTTGCCCGACGCCAAGTCCTTAAATAACTCCTCTCCGTCCCGCGGGCCCCTCACGATCAACGTATCACCGACCAGGACGCTGGTTTCCTCGCCCGGGCCTGCTGGATGAAGGAGGTGAGCTCATTGGTATGCTCCTCCAGCTCCATGACCTCCTGGGCGATGATGCTCAACCTGACATCATACTACGCGCGGTATTCACCTTCAAGTTCAACCTGGACCCCGATGATCATTCCATACCCATCACCTCCTCCGCCATAGATTTCGTCGGGGCCATCTTCTTCATCGCCGTGGTCGTGCTCATCGGAGGGCTCTAGGCCGACCTGCGACAAGATTTAAGGGCGCCAAGCGTTTCCTTGGCAGAGAGGGGAGCATATGATATCCAGAGACAGGGTCCTAGCCAACCTTGGCAAGTACTCCAAGAAACAGATCAAGATCGGTGTGCTGGCCTCGCACTCGGCCTTGGACGTGTGCGATGGAGCCGTGGACGAGGGCTTCCGCACGGTGGCAGTGGCCCAGGAGGGTAGGGAGAGGACCTATGCCCACTATTTCAAGGCTCACCGCGACCCCCATGGCAAGGTCATAAGAGGGCTTGTTGACGAGGTCATCATGGTCAAGAAATTCAAGGAGGCCACCAGCATCGAGGTGCAGAGGAAGCTCATGGAGCGCCACGCCCTCTTCGTCCCGAACCGGTCCTTCACCTCATACTGCGGCATGGATGCGGTGGAGAACGACTTCGAGGTGCCTCTGGTCGGGTCCAGGAACCTGCTGCGGAGCGAGGATCGGGGGGGACCGCGGGACTATTACTGGATCCTGGAGGAAGCAGGGCTTCCCTTCCCGAAGAAGGTCAAGAGGCCGGAGGACATCGAACGGCTCACCATCGTCAAGCTACATCATAAGGTCAAGAAGCTGGAGAGGGGATTCTTCACCGCCTCCTCCTTCGAGGAGTATAAGAAGAAGTCCACCCAGCTGATCTCCCAGGGCGTGATCGACAAGGAATCGCTGGCGGAGGCAAGGATGGAGGAGTACGTCATCGGCCCGGTGTTCAACTTGGACTTCTTCTACTCGCCATTGGAAGAGAGGGCGGCCCGGGTCGAGCTCATCGGCATCGATTGGAGGTTCGAGAGCTCCTTGGATGGCCACGTACGCCTTCCCGCCGAGCAGCAATTGGCATTGAATGATAAGCAGAGGGTGCCCGAGTACACGGTCTGCGGGCATAACTCGGCCACCCTGCGAGAGAGCCTGCTAGAGAACGCTTTCGAGCTGGCGGAGAAGTACGTCAAGGCGACGCAACAGCACTTCGCGCCTGGCATAATCGGTCCCTTCTGCCTCCAGACCTGCGTCGACAAGGACCTGAACTTCTTCATCTACGACGTCGCGCCTCGGATCGGCGGGGGCACCAACGTGCACATGAGCGTGGGGCACGCCTACGGGAATGCGCTATGGAGGGGCCCGACGAGCACCGGGCGTAGGCTCGCGATGGAGGTCCGGCAGGCCATCGAGCATGAGCGGGTAGAAGAGATAGTGACCTGATAGAGAGGCGCCTCGCCAACCGTTCGAGATGCGGCGCGGACTGCCCTGAACCTTAATGAATATTGGACCTAGCCAGCATGTTGCTGGTGCACAACAATCTTTATTAAGGTCGAAGTGATTCGGCATCCCAATCCTGATTTGGGGAACCTCTAGCATTAGCAGCAATGAGGGAGGGTATTGATGCAGTATATGAAAGCTAAACAATTGGCAACGGGCATGCTGGTCGCAGTCCTGTTGCTGTCGGGTCTCGTAATATTCCCGGCCGCGACGGTCCAGGCTGCCTCCAGCAGTGCACCAATCTCGTTGAACGTAGTCGATAGCACGAACGCCCCGGTCGCAGGTGCTACCGCCACGCTAACGGAGACTCATACTTCCAAGATGTATTCCACTACCACTGACGCCGGCGGCTTGGCGACATTCTCCCCGCTCCCCGGCTACTACATCCTGAGGCTCTCCAAGAGCGGCTTCTATGACCTCGAGCACTCGACGGTCGTGAAGTTCGACGGTATCAATCCGGTCCAGCTGGGCCTGGTCCAGATCACCAGCCTCCCAACCACCACCGGGACATTGACCGTCACCGTCAACAGCGGCTTGACCGTCACCCTGAAGACCATCGACCTGAACTCGCCGACCGGGATGGAGAAGGTCTACACCTTCACCACCTCGACCGTGCTCACGGTCCACACCAGCACGTACCGCCTGGTAACCAGCGCGAACGGCTATGAGACGGACGTCCAGGACAAGACGGTCACCTCGGGAGGGAACGTCAACGTCCCCATCACCCTGAACGCGGCCAAGAAAGTGAACGGTTACGTATATAAGAGCGGTGCGCCCCCCACGGGCATGACCGCGGTCCTGGTCTCAAGCAACCTCGCTCTACCGGTACAGAAGAGGATCATCACCGGGCGCTTGTCCTCGAACTACTTCGAGTTCGATGCTTTCACCGATGCCAACCCCTTCTACCTGATGGTGGACGCGGTGGATTCCCAGGCGAGCATGATCTCTATCACGGTCGTCGGCAGCCAGTCCTTGACGATCAACCTGACCGCCCAGAACGTGCAGACGATCTCCAACGGCATGGTCTTCGCTGGCAGCGACTGGAACAACTTCAACCTGTACAACAACATAACCAAGGACTTCGATGCGTCCTGGCCCAACATTGCTTATAGCTTTATGCCCAACCTCAGGATGCAGATCGACTTCGCATTCGGTGATGGGAACGGCGTCGTGAGCGGGACGGAGTATACGGCCTTCCTGAACCGGGTAAAGGCCTTTGGTCCGGTCAATGTCACCTCTGACTTCATGGTCAGGGTCAACTCGACCAAGTACACCGTGCTGACCGACTTCACCTCGGCCTCGTTCACCGCCCTATCTGGGAGCGCAGTGACCTCCACCGCCCAATACACGGGCGCGTTCGTCACCCCGTACCGCTCCCAGTCGACCATCGTGAACGGTGGCTCGAACTACAACGTGGTCGCTTTCGCCAACTACGACACCAACTCCATCGACAACAGGGTCTTCCTGACCTGGCCGAAGGGGAACGAGATGACCTCGAACTCCACCTCGACCGGTAATGCCAAGGTGAGCGGGTTCCTCACCGTCAACATCGACCCGGCCCTGAAGACCACCGGGACCATGGAACAGGTTACAATGACCGTCCAGAAGTCCATCGCGCCCAGCGCGACTGGGGGAGTGGGAGTCCCGTCCGAATGGGCATATGCCGTGACCTCCGGGACCAGCGTGTTGCACTACATCGTGAACTCCCAGAAGGCCATAGTCTTCACGGCCAACGGCTCTTCGGACCCGAACAGCAACCCGCTGAAGTTCACCTGGAACTTCGGCAATGGCGTGACGCAGGGACCGATGACCTCGCCCTGGACCACCAACACCTACAATGCAGCGGCCTACAACCTGACCGTGACTCTGACGGTAACAGACGTCGCGGGCCTGACCGCCGTCAAGAGCTTCTACGTGAAGAGCGACGGCATCAACCCGACCCCCGATTTCACCGTCAAGAACCACACCTTAAGCGCGCAGACCCCTAACTTGGTTGTGGACCAGAACGAGGCGTTGGTGTTCAACGGCGCGACGTCCTTCGACCACATCGCCTCGACCTCCTCGAGCGACGTGGGCATCATCAGGGCCTGGCAGTACATCTGGGGCGATGGGAACAAGACCACGGTGGGCATCGGCGAGAACCAGAACGTGACCAAGACCTACGCCCGCGCTGGCACATTCACCATGCTGCTCAACACCACGGATGTCGCCGGACGCGTGTCCACCAAGAGCGTAGTCGTCCAGGTGAAGGACACGGTGGCTCCGACCGTCGTGTTCAACATCTACCTGAACGGCGTCCTATTGAAGGGCACCGCGCAGGAGAACCAGACCCTGCTCTTCAGCGCCAATGGGACGAAGGACAACGTGAACAGCTTCGACCAGCTCAACTTCACCTGGAGCTTCGGAGATGTCAGCCCCTCAAAGTATGGCCCAGTAGTCGACCACAAGTATTCGAACATCAAGACCTTCACCGTGAAACTGGTGGTGGCCGACGTGGCAGGCAACAAGGCCAACGCCACCAAGAGCCTGGTCATAACCTCCCAGCCCAGGCCTGACCTGAGGATCGTGTCGGTAAAGGCCGACCCGAACCCCATGACCGAGGGCAGCACCGGTAGGTTCATCGTGAACGTGACCAACGTGGGCAACGCGAACGCCGTCCTGGCAAGCGTCACCGTATCCATACTTAACTCCGATGGTTCCAAGAGCACGATCGGCACCACCAACGATATGACGAACAGGCCGGGCAACGACACCTTGATGCCGGGCAAGTACGGCCTCTTCGAGGTCTCCTGGACCCCGAGCGGCAAGGGCAACTACACCATCGTCGCGGAGGCGAGCGCCACCGATGAGATCAACAAGGCGGACAACACCTACACCATCGCCATAACGGTCAACGAGGCGACCTGGAAGGCCATCGCCCTCTACGGTGGGATATTCGCGGTGATCGTCGTGATCATCGTCCTCTACTACTACCGCAAGCGCCTGCCAAAGCTGGGCGGCGGCAAGAAGGAGAAGGAGAAGGCCCCCACGAAGGAAGAGTCGAAGAAGCAGACTGAGGAGAAGAGGAGCAAGAAGTAGGTCTTGCGGCTTCGCCGGAAACCATTTCCCTTATTCTTCATTTTTGCAATCGAAGGAGCGCAGCTTTCGCCAGCCTGTCCTGATGCGCTCGCTTCCTAACATTTTTATCCACCGGCCTTCCTCTGGGTACTCGATGCTCTGGCGTCTGGTTGACTCCGACCTGTCGAGCCCGCAGCGCTCCGCCGCCTGCGATGAGGCGATGCTCCTGGCGAGGCAGCACCGATTGGTCCCCAACACCCTGCACCTGTACAGGCGCGAGCGCCCTACCGTCTCCTTGGGCTACTTCGAGAACGTAGAAGAGGCGCTGGACCTGGAGGAAGTCAAGCGCCACGGGGTGGAGCTGGTCCGCCGGGTCTCGGGAGGGAGCGCCATCTACACCGACCCGGGGCAGATCATCTACGCCGTGGTCATCGACAGCGAGATGGTCCCGGAATCGCCCAACGAGACCTTCGCCCTGGTATGCGGTGGCATCATCAAGGCCCTGGACACCCTCGGGCTCAAGGCCGAGTTCAAGCCGATCAATGACGTGCTGGTCAACAAGCGCAAGATCTCGGGAAGCGCGCAGATCAGGAAGGCCGGGGTGGTGCTGCAGCACGGGACGTTGATGGTGGACACCAACTTCGACATCATGTTCGATGTGCTCAAGATGCGCAAGGCCGGGCGCTCCAGAGACTCCGTGACCTCCCTCGCAAAGGAGCTGGGCGAAGCGCCGAGCATGGAAAGGGTGAAGCGTGCCCTGATAGAGGGTTTCTCCAAAACCTTCGACGTCATCATCGAGAAAGGCGTGCTCACGCGCTTCGAGGAGAGGAAGATCGAGGAGCTGGTGAAAGGGAAGTACGGGCTTGAGGATTACACCCTGAAAAAGAGTGGCGCCCCCTCGACAGAAAATCGTTCCTGAGCGCCTAACCTCGATAGGCGCTTATTTGAACTTGTCCAGGTCCAGGAAGGCTATCTTCCTCGCGTCCAGGAAGAACCCTATCTTCTTGTGCAGCATCATGGACTTGGCGTTCTCGGGCATGATGGTGCTCTGCACGGCCTTCGCGCCCATCTTCTTCCCCTCCAGGGAGACCTTCTTCATCAGCTGGTAGCCGATGCCCCGGCGCCTAAACGAGGGGTGGACGCCGATGTTCTCCACCCAGACGACCTTGGGGATGTTGGACATGTGGTCCGCTACCTGCGCGAAGATGAAGCCGACTATCTGGCCCTCCTCCCGGGCCACGAAGCTGAGCCCTGAGTCGAGGTAGGTCTTGAACGCCTTGTCGTTGGAGGCCCCGAGTTGGTCGATGAAGTCCTGGTCCAGCTCGTCCCACTTGCGCTTGAGGATGGATTCCAGGTACTCCTTGATGATGAATAGCTCCAATGCCCTGACATGGCCCCTGTCCTCCTTCTTCAGCTTCACGATCTGTGCCATCACATCTCCTCCGGAGCGACTATCCCCAAGTTACCCAGCACCCCGCGCAGCACCCACATGGTCGATTCCACCAGGGTCAGCCTGGCGGCCTGCCGCTCGCCCGAGCGCAACACGGGCACGTAGGCGTAGAACTGGTTGAACGCGGAGGCCACCTCCTGACCATATGCGGGCATAAGGTGTATCCGCCTCTTCAACCCGCAGTCCCTCACTACCGTCGGGTATTGCGCAAGGATGCGAATAAGCTTTCTCTCATATGGGTCGTCCAACAGGCTCGGTTCGACGACCCTCTCGAACTCCCCCGCCTTGCCGAGGATGGAGCAGCAGCGGGCGTGCGAGTATTGCACGAAGGGCGCCGAGTTCCCCTCGAAGCTGAGCGCCTCCTCCCACTTGAAGACTATCTGCTTCTCCGCCTGGACGCGAACGATGTTGAAGCGCAACGCCCCCCTGCCGATGCCCCGGGCGATCTGGCGCATCTTCTCCTCGCTCAGGTCGGTGCGCCTCTTCTTGACCTCTTCATAGGCGCGGTCCTCCGCCTCGTCGATCAGGTCGTCGAGGCACACGACGAGGCCCTTGCGCGTGGACATGCGCCCTTCGGGCAGGGAGACGAAGGCGTAGTACATGCACTCAGGCGCCTTGTTCTCCCCCAGGATCCTCAAGGCGGCGGCGAGCTGCTGTTGGCCCAGCTTCTGGTCCTCGCCCAGCACGTTGATGAGCTGGTCGGCGCGCTTGAACTTGTCCAGGTGATAGGCCATGTCCCGCGTGGTGTACAGGGTGGTGCCGTCGGCCCGGGTGAAGAAGAACTTGGTGTCCCGACCGTGGATGCCAAAAGCGCTGAGGTCCAGGTAGAACGCGCCGTCCTCCTCGTGGCATTCAGGGGTGGACTTGAGCCGCTCCACCACCCTCTTGGCCTCGCCATTGATTATGAACTGCGACTCCCAGGTGTAGTTGTCCAGCTCGACGTTGATGCTCGACAGGCTCTCCTTGATCCCTTGCAGCATGCGCTCGGCCGTCTCCCTGACCATGGAGATGACCTCCGGGTCGCCGGCCTCGAAGCCGCGGGTCAAGGATGCGATCTGGGATTCGACCTCGGGCTCGGACTCCAAGCGCTCGTTGGCCTTCTGGTAGAAGGCCACCAGCAGGTGGTCGTCCTTCTGGCGGTCCGATGCGGGGATCACGTCCCCCGATGGAATGTTGCGCACCCCCCACGACAAGAGGACGACCTGCCTGCCCACGTCGTTGACCAAATACTCGGTCGTGACCTGATAGCCGCACTTGCGCAAGCATCTGGCGAGCGTGTCGCCGATGATCGGATTTCGCGCACGACCCACGTGGATCGGCCCGGTGGGGTTGACCGAGGTGTGCTCCAACAGCACCTTGGTCCCCTTGTCATCCCCCTTGCCGTAATCGGACCTGGTCCGGATGACCTCCTGGAGGGTGATCCGGATCAACTCGGCATGGTTGACCTTGAAGTTGAGATAGCCCTTGTCGGCCCAGACCCTCTCGAGCATGGGAGAGATCTTGATCTTGGAGGCCAGCTCCTCGGCGATGGCCGCGGGAGCCTTCCTTAGGACCTTGGCTAAGGAGAAGCAGGGGAAGGCGAAGTCGGCGATGGCGGCATCGGGCACCTCCATCTGCAGCTCCTGCTTGGCCCCGAGCTCGTCCAGCGCGGCCTTGACGCTCCTCTCCACCTCATCGCGGAAGGATGCGAGCGGGTCCATATCATCCCCCGATCCTGTAGCGCATTAGGGCGGCGATGCCGCCGAAGGCCTTCATCAGCATCTCTCCCTCCTCGGAGTCCTCGGATATAAGCTCCACCTTGGTGCCCATCTGCTCCGCGACGTCGAAGAAGTCGTCCACCAGGTCCACGCCCTCGTTGCTGACGGTCACGGCCCCGCAGGTGGGGCACCTCCCCTGTGGCGGGCGCTGGTCCAAGGTCACGATGTCCTTCCAGCCGCAGCTGGGGCACTCGATGGTGAAGCGCTTCCTCCTCAGCCCCTCGGACAGGAGCAAGGTGGACGCCGCCCCGATCTGGATGGCCTCGCGCACATGGCCCTCGCCATAGGTGGCCAGGCCCCCGTCCGGCTTGCGGATCTCCTCGAGGAGCTTGGTTATGAGCAGCTTCTCCCGCATCAGGTCCATGTCGGTGAGCTTGTCCTTGGCCCGCTCCACCAGCTCCTTGAGCCCGTACTCGTCCGTATAACCGGTATCGAAGGTGTCCAGGACCTTCTTCTGCAGCTCGTGGTGCAGGAAGCCCTGGTCCGAAAAGAAGTTCTTGGTGCCTCCCGGACCTCCCACCAATATCCCTTTCAGGTCGGGCTTGTTCAGGAAGGCGTCGGTGGCCGTGTCGGCGATCTTCTTGTAGAACTCGGCGGCGGCGATCTCGATCAATCGTTCGAACCTCTGCGCCGATTGCCCGCCCATGCGGTGCTTTGATGGCACCTGCGACTGGATGTTGCGTATCACGTTGATGCGCTTGCCGGTGAGGATGCCCAGGGTGGCCTCGGAACGGTCTATCACTATCAGCCCATAAGCCTTCTTCTCCAGCAGCATGTCCTGGAGCGGGTCGAGGTAGAAATCCGAATCGCAGCGGTAGAGGAAGGTGGTGATGGGCTCGGGCGGCTCCAAGGTATACTGGACCATGCGCGTCTGGTCGCCGATGGAAGATATCTCGCCCACGAAGAAGATCAGCCCGTTGGCCGGCGGCTCCTTGAAGTACTTGAGCCTGGCAAGGATAGAGGAAATGGCCCCTTGAACGTTCTTCCGGGTGCCCTGGGACTTGATGTTCGACGATTGCGAGTACTCTCCCCTCAGGTAGTTAGAAACGTCAGATATCTGCTTCCCAGGCGGTATGTAGAGGGAGATGAGCTCGGTGCCTCGCCCGTGCAGGTTGCGCACCTCTTCCAACGAGCGCTTGAAGTCGTACTTCTGCTTGTCGGACAGGGTTTCGCCGATTTGTGCCATTTGAACCAGCCATACTAGGTTTTTTATCAACCCAAAAGGATTGGTGTTATAAAGCTGTTGGTGCAAGCATGGATTGCGTCGTCGTTTCTTTGGGTGGTTCGATACTGGTTCCGGGGGAGAGGGATGTGGAGCACTTCTCGGCCCTAGCCGCTTTGATGCGCTCCCTGGCCCAGGACTATCGGCTAGTGCTGGTCTGTGGCGGAGGGAGGGTGGCTAGGTACTATATCTCCACCGGCAGGGAGCTTGGGGCGTCCCGGGAGAAGCTGGACGAGATGGGCATCGAGGCGACCCGCCTGAACGCCCGGCTGCTGCAGATCGCCCTCGGGCACGATGCCTCCGATTCCATGCCCCGCACGGTGGAGGAGGCGGTCAAGGAGGCCAGGAAAGGGAAGATACTGGTGATGGGCGGGACGGCACCGGGGCACACCACGGACGCGGTGGCGGCCATGGTGGCATTGAGGCTGGGGGCGGCGCGCATCGTCAACGCCACTTCGGTCGACGCCGCCTATTCCACCGACCCTAAGAAGCACAAGGACGCGGAGCGCTACTCCCAGCTCACCCATAGACAGCTCTACCAGCTGGTGGACAAAGGCCTGCATTCGGCCGGTCCCTCGGACGTGTTCGACCGTGCTGGCGCGGAGGTGGCCATGCGGGCCAACCTACCGATCTACATCGTGAACGGGCGTAACCTCGACGAGCTGCGGGCGGCCGTCCGAGGCGAAAACATAATGGGAACGGTGGTAGCTGACTGAGATTGTAGGCCAGGTGGGATGGGATGGTCGAAGGGGCGTCAAAGGGCAGGCCGATGGCCAAAGTCACGGGGAGCGGTGAGCTCATCATCAAGCGCAGGACGCATCTATCGGTGGTCCTGGGGATCACCTTCTGCGTCATTGGCGGGGCGGTGGTCGCATCCTCATTCATACTGGACTGGGTGCTGCTCACCTCCCAGAACCTTTCCATGTGGGACCTGTTCGAGAGGGGAGGGGTCTATCTCCTCGTGCCATTGGTGCCCATTGCCGGGGCGCTGGTGGCCATCATCTCCTCCCTCGACGTCCTGGCGGAGAAAGGAAGGAAGCGGTTCAAGGCCCCCGCCTCCCTCGGCGCTTTGGCCTGCTCGTTGCTGGCCGTCATCCCTTTGGTGATGGTCGCATTGCAGATCGAGGTGGACTACGTCGAACCGGAGGGGGCGAACTTCGGGCCTGCGCTCTTCATGTCGGTCTTCGGCGGCGTCCTGGCGTTGTCAGGGGGCATCATATTGACCATAGATTACCTCGAGGCCAGGGCCAGGAGGGGGAGGTTCTCCGCCTCGGGCGGCAGCGCCCAGCTCAAGTCCGCCCTGAAACCTGCCACTGGCAAGAAGAAGGCCAAACCCGAGCTCATGGACAAGGAAGCCCGCGAAGACATGCTCGCCGCCAAGGAGGCGCGCGATGCGGAGCTCAACCGACCTGCGCCCTCCGGCCTGGAATGCCCGAACTGTTACTCTCCGGTCCAGCCCAACTGGCAGATCTGCCCCATATGCGGGCAGGAACTGCTCTGATCACAGGTCCTCGAGGTCGGATGACTCTATGGCCGTCGCGCCCATCGACTCCACCAGATGGCGTAGGTGCGTCGCCCTCGACCTGGACATGGACTTCTTGTGGATGTAGGCTAAGTTCGCGCCATCGCTCTTTTCCAAGGCCATGGTCACGGCTGACCTGAGAGCGTCATCGTCGGCGTGGTCGGCGAAATGGTTGGGGATCATATGTCCGAAGGAGATGCGCTTGGTGGCCACCACCTCGCTGAACCTTGGTGCATAGTGGCCTCCGCCTATGCCGATGGCCTTGGGCGCCACGACATGGTGCGAGGAAATGAGGGTGGTGGCGATGGCCCTCGCCGCCTCCTTGTTTCCCCAGTTATCCTCCGAGGAACCGATCTCGATGTACATGGTGGGCGCCTCGAGATAAGGGCCATGATGGGTCACCTCGAAGGAGACCTGGAAGCCAAGGCCTGCTGCGTCGCTCAGCAGATCCCTGAGCGCGGAGGTCATCATGTCCGGGGCAGCCCTGACCAAGGTGGCCGGCCTCCCCCCTAGATCCGCCTTGGAGAAGTTACCGATGGGATGCACGGTGAGCGTCGGTATCCCCGATGCCGCCTTGTGACGGGAAAGGAAGACGACGGAGGCTATATCGATGCCGCAGGACCTCGAGACGAGAGCGTCGATGTGGTCGGCGTAGAGATGGGCCTCTTGGATCGTGGCAAGGAGGTCATTGCCCCTTGCAAGGCATGGTTGGCCTTGATGGACCCCCGCCTCGCTCCAACCCCCCAGGTCCAAGAGGGCTTCGCGTATGTTGACGCTCGCGACATCGGATAAGGAGCATAGGAGCAGTCTCATCGACCGAGCCATGGCTCCTCGCATCATAAGCTTTCTCAAGACACCCCAGGAAAATTTTATTCCGAATGCGGGGCATTACCCCCAGAAGGGTATGCTGATGAGAAAAGGGTGGAGTTTGGCGGTGACGGCTCTTGTGGCCACAACGGTCCTGATGAGCCTGGGCCTCGGACTGGTCAGCGCTTGCACTTTCGCGAACGGTCATGAGAGCTTCGAGTACGACATCTCGCCTCAGGAGTACGCGGCCCGAGAGGGAGCGATGAAGGCGGGAGAGCAGGCGTCCTTCTTAATCAGCGGAGGCATGATGGACGTTTTCGTGTTCAATGAGGACCAGTACTACAGCTACGTGAACCTGGGCATGCACGAGGAGGGCTGGAAAGGTGCGGCGGCCTACAAGGAGTTCGGAGTCTCCTCGGCCCGTTTCATCTTCACCGCACCTGCCGAAGGAAGCTACTTCCTGGTCATCGACAACACCGTGGCCGGGTCTGACCCGGGAATGGCGCAGAAGACCATCTCGATGGATGCCCTCTATCCCTTCAATGCGGTGGACAACTCCCCACCATGGCCGTTCTTGCCATTGGTCATCGGCGGGTTCGTGATCTTCACCTTGCTGGTGCTCGTGGTGTACGGAAGGGAGTGAGGGGGCCTCGCTCCTGGCCTCAAACCCATTCCCCCGCTCTTGTTCTAATTATCATCCGGACGTAAATCAATTGTAATAATCAGGGATTAATGGTTATTAACCAGGTCAGGGCATGCGATGCCGATGCCCGGTACCCTCACTGTCGCAGAAAGGATACTCCTGCACATCTCGCAACACCAGAAGCTCAAGGACTGCTATGACGTGCCCTTCGATGTCAGCCAGGATGGGATCGCCCAGGCCTTGCTCATCTCCAGGGCGCATGCGGCGGTGGAGCTCAAGAAGTTGAAGGAGTCGGGAGAGGTCCAGGAGAGGCTTGCGCACATCAAAAAGGGTAAGAACAAGCGCAAGGTCTATTTCCTCACCACGGCGGGAGAGGAGAAATCCGCGAAGATAAGGAGGTTCGCGGAGGAGCGGGGCATCGACGTCGGACCCTGCGTTGACATGCGCAGGGCGCGCGGCCCCGAGGTCTGGAAATCGCTGTCCGAGGAAAACCGGAAGGTCTTGGCAGCCGCTTCGGTTTACAGGAAGCCATTCAAACGCGCAGCCCTTCCTGAGACCAGCGTTCCGCTGCTCCCGGTCGATAGGACGGGGTACGTTGACCTTCCCCTGGAGCTTAGGTCCGAGGTGCTTGGGATGTTGAGCCGGGAGCAGTTGCGCACGCTCCATAGCTCTGCCGCCGACTACTGGCTCAAGGAAGGGGACTATAGGGAAAGACTATACCACCTTCTAGAGGCCGGAAGGACGAGGGAGGCGGAGATGCTGGTGGCGGGGAAGGGAGCCACCTTGCTCAAGGCCACGGACCAAGATTTGCTTGAGGACCTCTCTCGCCTCAACCCCTCGAGGAGGTATGTGGCCAGAATCCGCCCCGTCCAAGCCGAGTGCGCACGCATGACCAAGGACTTTGACTACTGCCTTGCCCTATGCGGAGAAATGAGTTTATCCCCAGACATGAAGGAGCGCTTCGAAGGGCTTTTGATAAAGGGGAGAGCACTGAGGGACATGGGCAGAACGGATGAGGCCCTCACCGCCCTGAAATCCGCCAAATCATTGGGCTTGCATCCGCAAGGCTATTGCCTGGAGTGCGAGATGGCTGACGTGCTCATCGCGCAAGGCAAGTACGAGGAAGCTCTCGCAACCCTAAGGTCCATGCCTCGAGTGGGGGGAATGGAGGACCCAGAGATTGGGGAGAGGGCTTGCCTGCTCATGGCCAAGGCATATCTTGGCAATGACGATCCCGAGGATGCCATTCGCTATGCCAGCAAGAGCCTGGCCATGACCCGGTCGCCGGACAAGCGGCCTTGGTTCGAGGTGCTGGCGCAAGCTTATGCTCGCATCGGGTTGGAAGAGAAGGCCAAGGAGTTCGAAATCAAGGCGAACCCCCCTAAGAGATGGGGCGAGGCCTGAGCGGCGGAAGGGTCTTTTACGTGGTGTATCGATAAGAGAGCATGGACCTGCCTGGCATGATCTCGTTCCGGGTGGCGAGGTTGAAGTTCAGGGCTACCAACCTGGACCTGGCCTTGGCCCTGGTGGCGACTTTCCTGCTGCCGGTGGCGTGCATGGTCCTGCTGGATTGGAGCGGCGCGCTGCTGCCCCTGGTCCTATACTACGGCGTGTTCTGCTTCGCTGTGGTGTACTGGAGGAAGGGCTCCTTGGAGTACTTCAAGCCCATCAGCTGGGTCTGGCCGCTCTTCCTCTTCCTCCTTGCCATCCAGGTGCTGACACAGGTGGCCGGGGCGCTCACCATAGTTCCGACTGATGACGAGCTGGTGGGCGTGGTCCTCACCCTGCTGCTCTGGGTCCCGCTCAACGCCCTCGCCGAGCAGCTCCTCTGGGTCTACATCTTCGACTCTTTCGAGACGCGCTGGACCGAGCGCAGGAAGCGGTTCATCGGGGGCATCGTCGGCATCCTGCTGGCCCTGGTCTTCGTGGGCATGATCCATGCGTTGTTCTGGGGCTCCTTCCTGCCGAGCTTCGAGAGCGTGGCTCCCTGGTCCTACATCTTCTTCGCCACGCAGTTCATTATAACGCCTGGCTACCTGTTCCTCTACCGAAGATCGGGCTCGATGTGGCCGATATTCGCCCTGCACATCATCGCCGACGCCACCCTGGTGATCGCCGCCCAGTACTCCATAATCCCCGATCTATGGACGCTGTGACCTAGAATATGGCGCTTTGGCGCAGCATCTCCACGTCGGTGACGTAGAGGTCGCGGATGTCCTTCAAGCCCCAGCGCAGCATGGCCAGCCTTTCGAACCCCTGCCCCCATGCCAGGACCGGGTACTTGACCCCGAAGGGCGCTGTGACCTCGGGTCGGAAGACCCCCGCTCCCCCCAGCTCCATCCATTTGCCGTGCCACATGACCTCGACCTCCATGGATGGCTCGGTGTAAGGGAAGTAGCCTGGGCGAACGCGTATCTGCTCGAACCCCATGCGCTTGTAGAACTCCCTCAGGATGCCCACCAGCATGTCGAAGGAGGCGTTCTCCTCCATCACGATGCCCTCGATCTGCACGAATTCCGGGAGGTGGGTCGAGTCGATGGCCTCCTTGCGGAAGACCCGGGAGAGGGAGAACACCTTGACCGGCGGGTCCGGGTGCTTGGCCAGGTAGCGGATGGTGTTGACGGTGGTATGGGTGCGCAGCAGGGCGCGCTCCGCCTCCTCCTTGGACCAGCGGTAACGCCATCCCAAGGAGCCTGTGCTCCCTCCGTTCTCATGCACCGCCTTGACACGGTCCATCAATTCCTTCTCCTGGTCGATGCTGATGCGGGAGGGATTCTTCAGATAGAAGGTGTCCTGCATGTCCCTGGCGGGGTGGTCTTGGGGGGTGAAAAGGGCATCCATGTTCCAGAAGGAGGGCTGTACGTACTCGTCATCGATCTCCTCGAAACCCATCTGAACGAAGATGCGACGGACCTCGTCGGCGATCCTGGTCAGGGGATGCTTCTTGGCCGGGAAATCGGTGGGAGCGAAGGTGTTGACGTCGTACCTGCGGAAGCTGACCTCCCTCCACTTCCCGCTCTGGATGAGCTCGGGGGTCAGCTGCGCCACCTCCTCCCTTACCTCGACCCCCAAGGCCAGGACCTCCTTTCCTAGCGGGGTGAGGCCGATCCTCCTCGAGGTCATCGTCCTCTCCATAATGATGTCCTGCCTCCCCTTCAACTGCGCCACGACGGCAGGGGGCAGTTCCGCCTCGGACCTGTCGGCGGCGGCGAGGAGGCGTAGCACCTTCTCGTCCTCCATTTCCGAGGTGAGAGCGGCCTTTCCCGAGTCGGTGAACGAGATCATGGTCTCGTTGCCGACCTTTTCCACCCTCACCAGGTTCTTGCGGCGTAGCCAGCCTATGGCTATGGGGACCTCGCTCTCCCCCAATACCGCCTCCAGTCCGGACATCTTGACCTGGCCGCCGGCCGATTCCATCAGCCTCAGGGCCTGGCGCTCGGGAAGTCCCTTCTCCACGATGTCCTTGGCCTTGAGGGAATAGATCCTCTGGGGGCTCTCCTCGATGATTATGAGACCCTTGGACTGCAGCCAGTTGGCGGCGTTCATGACCTCCACCAGCTGTGCGAAGCCTCCTACCTCCAGGACCTTCTCCGGGCTGGCACCGTCGCCCGTCTTCTGCAAGGTCAGAAGCACCCTCTTCTCCTGGTTGCTCAGTCCCTCGAGGACCTGAGAGACGTTCATGAGAGGGGTGAGAATCTCCGCCCTATTTCTGACTTATGTCACTCTGGTCCAATAGGATGGCCGGCTTGATGTCAATTACCGGAGAGCCGTCCAGGGCGTCCAAGCCTTGCACGTGGAGCCGGTTGCCCTCTCGCCGGAGAAGGGTCACCTTGGTCATCCCGATGCGGTTGGGGCGGTCTGGGCTCCTGGTGGTGAACACCCCCCTCAGAGGGATGCTGGGGTCCCCTTTGGGATGCACTTTCAGGGCACGGCCTTCGGAGCGATCCAAGATATAGAGGACGATGAGCTCCTGGACCTCCTCGATCCTGTATAGGCCTTCCTCGAACTCAGGGAGTACCTCGATGACCGATTCCAGCTCACGGCAGTCCGTGCCTTCGAGCGCGGTGCTGCGAACGTATCCTATCGGGACGATGATCATTCACATCTCATCATGAATTGGTCCAACTTGGACTTAGCCTCTTCGCGCCTCTTCTGATGCCCCTCTAGGAAATGGATGAGGCGATCGGAAAGCATCTTCTTGCACTCGCCGCAGAGCACTTCGCCCTTTCGGCACCTCTCTGCCAGGTCGTCGAGGGCCTTGTCGCTCGGCTCGAAGAGATAGTATTGGTACTTGAAGACCGCGCAGACCTCGGGCTTGCCGCCGGTCTTGCGCTGCTCCTCGGCGCTCATCGCCCCCCCAGTGAAGGCGTTGCCTACCTTCCTCTTGACCACCTTGGCCGAGTCGGTGGTGTAGATGGTGCTGTCCGGGACCGAGGAGGACATCTTGTCCCCGCCGCTGAGCCCGGGGAACATCTTGGTGTGGAGGAGCGCTGGCTTGTAGAAGCCCAATCCCTCCGCCACGTCCCTGGTGACCCGGAAGTGCGGGTCCTGGTCGATGCCGCAGGGGATGAGTATGGGCACGTTCCTTCCCTCTAGGACGGAGGGCAGGAAGGCGGGAGCGGACTGGACGCTGGTGAAGAATATGGACCCGATGTTGGTGGAGTTGTCGAACCCGAAGACGGCCTTGGCCGTGGAGAAGGTCACCTTCTTGGCCACCTTCAGACAGAGGGGGTAAAGGGTCTTGATGCAGTCGGTGTCGATGATTATCTTGGTCTTTTCAGGGTCGAAGCCGAGGGCTATCACGTCCAGGGCGTTGTCGAAAGCCTTCTGGTAGGTCTCCTCCAGGCTCAGTCCTTCATTGAAAAGGAACTTCTCGTCATCGGTCATCTGGAATAATAAAGGGGCGCCGAAGGTGTCCTGGAGGTACTTGCAGAAGATCCAGGGCATGAGGTGCCCGAGGTGGGTGTTGCCCGATGGCCCTCGGCCGGTGTACAGGCTGAACTTGACGCCCTTGTCGTAGAGGTCCAGGAGCCATTCCATGTCCCGCTGCGAGTAAACGACCCCCCTGCGCAGCATGGGATGCAGTGGACCATATCCCGCCAACCGATCCAGGAGGGCCTGGTCCACCTTCTTCGTGCCGAATCTCTGGATCAGCTGGTCATAATCGATGTCGCCAGTGACCTGCCAGGGCGTGACGACGAAATCTCCTTCCATTTAGCGCACCGCGGGCGACAGAAAAGCATGGACACTAATGAATCTTTTCCAATTCTGGCCTTGCAGTGCCCGCACCTACGGTTCTAAAATTTGCAATATTATAAATTCATTGTAGAGCTAACTTTACTTCGCTGAATATGGTCCAGGCTCACACCACCCCTCTGCAAAGCCTTTCCTAATAGCAATATCTACTTCTTTTCTGGCACCGGACAGGTGTCCCGACCACGGTTCTTGTATAAGGACGCCACAATGGTTACGCCCAAAATACCACCAATAACCAGCAGCGAGATTTCGATTGGTATGTGAATGAACCCGGCCAGCAGCATCTTCATTCCCACGAATGCCAAAATTGCGGAGAGGCCGTACTTCAGGTAGCAGAAGGCGGTGATGGCGGATGATATGGCGAAGAATAGCGACCTCAGCCCGAGGATAGCGAAGGCGTTGGAGGTATAGACTATGAAGGGGTCGGTAGTGATTGATAGAATTGCCGGGATGGAATCCAGAGCAAAAACTATGTCGGTTGATTCGACAAACACCAGCGTGACCAGCAGCGGCGTGGCGACGAGGGCGCCGACGGCGGTCCGTGTCCAGAACTTGTCCCCGTGGTATTCGTCGGTGACGGGGAAGATCTTGCGGAATCCCCTTACTGCGATATTCTTCTTGGGGTCTATCTTCTTGTCATGGCTGAAAGCCATCCTGACCGCTGTCACCAAGAGGAAGAAGCCGAAGATGTAGATTATCCAGGCGAACTCTTCGATTAGGGCGATGCCGACGAATATGAAGAGCCCACGGAATACCAGCGCCCCGATGATTCCCCAGAAAAGTACCTTGTGCAGACAGTACTGGGGCGTGCAGAAATAGCCGAAAATGAGAATGAAGACGAAGAGGTTGTCGACGCTCAGGCTCAATTCCATGATGTAGCCGGTGGCGAACTCCATCCCTTTCTGCGAGCCCATAGTATACCAGACTAGGGCCATGAATGCAATGGCCAGGGAAATCCAGAAAATGCTGAGCCTGACCGCTTCCCTTACTCCGATCACATGGCTCTTGCGATTGAAGACGAAAAGGTCAAGGGCCAGCATGGCCAATATGAAGATGAAAAACCCTATCCAGAAGTAGGTCATGTTCTCGATCAATATCGACCGCTCCTACTCGCGAATTGAAATGACTGGCCACTGGAAAGGAACCAATTCACGACAAGGTAAACGCGAATAACTATTTAGGATAATTGGTAATGGCTTGACCGTGTGCCCATATGGCTCCGCATGTCTGTAATATCAAATCGCTCCCATCCATCATTATCGCGCGGACAAATCAGAACCGTTCCGTTTAATATCACCATCCTTCTCTTGTGAGGAGAAATGCACAATCCCCTGAGGCCAGGCTACGCGGATGAGGACCGATTGGAGCGATCAAGGCGAGTGAGCTGGATTGATGTCGATCGGATGAGGAGAGCTCGGGCTCTGGTGGTTGGAGCCGGAGCTTTAGGGAATGAGGTGGTAAAGAACCTAGTTCTCTCAGGCTTCGAGGACATCGTCATCGTGGACATGGATAGGGTGGTGCTATCTAACCTGAACCGGTGCCTGTTCTTCCGGAAGGAGGACGCTGAATGCCGCTCCTTCAAGGCTATGGTGTTGGCAGAGAGGGCGCACCACATGAACCTCGCCTGCAAGGTCAAGGGTATCGTGGCCAAGGTGCAAGACCTTGATGATAGCTTGTTCCAGCAAAGCGATATCGCCCTGGGATGCCTGGACAATATCGCCGCCCGCTTGCATGTGAACGCGCATTGCTGCCATCGTCGACGCCCTCTGATAGATGGCGGCACGTTAAGCACCTCAGGCAAGGTCCAGGTGGTAATCCCTCCCAATGGCCCTTGCCTTCAATGCTCCATGAACCGCACTCATTATCGGACCTTGGAGAGGAGGTACAGCTGCACTGGTTCGGACACCGTCTTCTTCGAGCCTAAACTCGCCGCCGAGATTACCACCACCAGCGTGATCGCCGCCATCCAGGTCAGGGAGGCGATAAAGGTCCTTAGCGGAAAGGGCGATAATTGCCTGCACCACCTCCTCCATTACAACGGGTGGACCAACCAGATTCAGGAATTGGAGATCCCCTTGGACCCCGAATGCCCCATGCACGAAGGCCAGTCATTCAGTTGAGGGGCGAGGGCATAATTATCACGTTGATTAACTGTGATGCGAAGGTTTTTTGAGGGCTTCGCCACTCGAACCATGCGTGATCAAGGATGTCGGTTCGAGTCAAGGTGCGCAATGCTGAGACCGGAAGCACGGTGGACATGGAGCTGGAAGAAGAGAACACCGTTCAAGAGATCATAGAGGGCGCGGCGGGATATTGGGAGAAGGATGCTGGTGCCTACGTCCTGCGCAAGGGCAAAAGGCTCCTGCGCGGCCAGCAGACCGTGCTCGATGCGGGCATCGGCAACTCCGATGATCTGGAGCTCATACCAGACCCCGAAGGCGGATAAAGGATGCCGCTGCCCCGTGAAGTGCTCATCTCCCGGCTCAAGAACGAGCTTTCCATATGCCAGCGCTGCCTCCGCCATCCCGTGGTGGTGGAGGAGCAGGCCTTCAACGATTTCCCTCTGGGGATAGAGCTGAGCCTGGTGCAGATACCTGCCTACGAGCTGTTCAACAACCAGATCAGGAGGAGGTACCATCACCGCCTTTCTTTGTCGATATCGCAGGAATATCCGTTCCAGAAACCTCAGGTCACCTGGCTCACGCCCATATTCCATCCCAACATAATGATGCCAGAGGATGGGGGGTTCCTCTGCAACAAGCTCCTGGAGGATTGGAGCTTCAATTCCACCTTACTGATGTTCGTCAAGGGCATCGAGTACCTTCTCATGAACCCCAACCCGACCAGCCCCTTCGGGACAGAGACATGCACCTTGGCGGCGGAGTACTTTAACCGAGCTAGTAAGGTCACGCCTCCCCTGGCCTCCGTCCCCTTGCCTAAGGTGGTGAGGGCCATATGAGCTCCCCGCACATCGTGGGCAGCAAGGAGAAACAGATACGAGAACGGGAACCTCCCCCCAAGGAAAGGCGCACCGCCCACAAATGGCTGAACGAAAAGGCCAAGGAGGAATACCTCGACCTCGAGGACAAGGGCTACGAGCTTTACGTCTCCAAGCTAGCGGAAGAGAAGATCCGCAACCATGCCAGCAGCACCTCCTCTGCCAGGCTGGAGGTGATGGGGCTTCTGCTCGGCAACATCTTCCGTAGCGATGGCAGCGAATACGCGCTGGTCCGCGACGTGGCGACCACCGACCTGGACTCCTCCTCGGTGAGGGTGCGGTTCTCCCGCGATGGCATGGAGAAGCTCTTTGCCTCCCTCGAGGACGCGGGGTTCAACTACCTGATCGTGGGTTGGTACCATTCGCATCCAGGGCACAGATGCTTCATGTCTCCGACCGACGTGGAGACGCAGAAGGGGCTGTTCAACAAGCGCTTCCATTCTGCCGTGGTAATCGACCCGATAAACAAGGAGATGGAGGCTTTCTACCTCGAAGGGGGGAAGGTCAGGTCGCGGCCCTTCGCCATCTACTGGGATGAGTACCAGAACCCGTATTACGGGGAGACGGTGCGGAGAAAGCATCTAGCAGGCGATACGCAACCGATCAAGTCCAGCAGGCGTTAGACCCAAATTGCATGGCGCTTGCGCATGGAGGCCTCGGTCTGGTCCAGCTTGCTCATGAGCATCGGAACCAATGAATCGAGATAGATCAGGCTGGCCGCCTCGAAAAGCGTGCCCAAAGGGGCCAGCTTGCGCCGTTCCTCGTTCTTGGTTGTCTGGATCTCCACGATGATGTTGGACGCCCTTCCCAGCTTGGAATGCTGGTTGGACGTGAGGGTAATGACCGTGGCGCCGATGCGGCCCACGATGTTGGCGGTCTGCGCCGCTGACATGGTCTCGCCAGTGTTGGAAAGCACGAGCAGTAGGTCGTCCTTCCTAACGATGGGCGTTGTGGTGTCCCCGACGAAGTGCACGTCCAAGCCCATCTGCACCAAGCGGACGCAGAACGCCTTTCCCACCAGGCCGGAGCGGCCGACGCCGTATACGAAGATGGCCCTAGCATTTATGATGGCGTTGCAAACGGCCTCCGATATCGACGGGTCGATCCTATCCAATGACTCCTTGACCTCAGAAAGGATGAAGGCGGAAGCGAGCTTCATTCGTCATCCTCGTCATAATTGATCTCGACGCGCTTGGATGACTTCTTCTTGGCCTTGGCGGGCTTGATGGGCGCCTTGACCGTCGGCTTCTTAGGCTTCCCCTTCGCCTTGGCCTTGGGCTGCTCCTTTACCTTGACCTTCTTCTCGGCGGGCTTCTTCGCCTTCTGGGGGCGCTCCTCTTCCTCTTCCTCCTCCTCTTCCTCTTCGTCTTCATCCTTCTCGGACTTTTTGGTCTTGGAGTCCTTGGAGACCTTCTTGGTGAGGATGCGCTCGTAGATGACCTTCATATACATGGCGTCGTGCTCGAGCAGAGGCGAGGACGAGATGATGGTGATGTTTGTGCTGGAATCGACCAGGTACTCGGCCAGTGGCTCGAAGCGCAAGTCCCCTTTCTTTATGGGGGTGACCCTCTTCTCGTTCCCAGCTTCGTGTTCCACACCAGAGAAGTGGGTGTAGTACAGCCCGCCGACGTAGCTTTTTGTCTTATCGAACAGCTCAGCAAAGTCGCTGGGCTCCCGCAAAATGCCATTCTCTCGAGCGTGATAATGAGCGAAATTGATCACAGGCACGGGCCCATCGATGTCGTCGCAAAGGTCCATGACCTCCGCCAAGGACCCCCATACTTCCAATCGCCCAGAGAGCTCCAGGCCCAACTTGGGCTTTATCTTGTTGTCCTTCCACCAAGAGGCGATCTCTCCAAGGTTGTGCTTGATGTTCTGCGTCGCCACCTTCTTCGACATCCTTCCATAGAGGCCGACGTGGCTGACGACCAAGGCCCCATTCATCTGATTGGTCATCATCCCAGCCCAGCGGATGGAGTCCATGGACTTCTTGGTCAACTCGTTATTGCTCACCAGGTCCATGTAATAGGGGGTGTGCATGCTCAGCTCCACATCCAGCTCCCTACCCATCTTCCCAAGCTCCTGCAGCTCCTGATAGTTCTGGACCAGGCCAGAGGCCAGGGTGATCAGGGAATCCTCTTCCTTAATCTCCTCGGAGAGGTTGTTAATGATGACTTCCTTCTTGCCCTTGCGGCGGACCATGCCGACTACCATGTCCCCCTCTATCTGGAGCGGGGTGCGACCGACCTCGTCCTCATCAGGAAGACGCTCGATCACGTTGACCCGAACCATTTGCACTTCCATGGCGTTCAGCCCGAGGTTGTGAACGTCCTCGATGCCGTCCTTCAAAGTGCGACCCTTACAAGAAAGAGGGATGCCAGCTGGCCCGAAGCGAATCATCAAGTCACCTGAGCGGTAATCCCTAGTAATCCGGTACTTGTATATATAATGCCTTACGGCTAACATCTGGCTAATGATTCTATTGAGCTGGTTCCACCGTTCATTGGCCAGCACTTCCCCCGGTATATAAATCCTGGATGGTCCAGGACGATCGCTTTCCTAGGAAACCTTTATTAAAGAGGTCCCTATTAGACCGCCTTACCCAATGTCGGGAGAGTCAGAACTATGAAGACCGGGGACAAGACGGACCCGAACCTGGTCGCCCTGATCGATTCGCTCAAGGCGGCCTCAAGGGAGAAGGGTGCCGGCGTCTGGCGAGACATTGCTCTGAGGCTCGAGAGGTCCAGTAAGAACTGGGCCGAAGTGAATCTGAGCAGGCTCGAGCGTTACGCTAACGAGGGCGACATAATCGTGGTGCCAGGGAAGGTGCTGGGGGCAGGGAGCATCAACAAGAAGCTCACCGTGGCCGCCTACAAGTTCTCTGATTCCGCGGCCAAGAAGATCGAGGAAGCGGGCGGCAGGAAGCTGACCATTCCTGAGCTGGTCCGGGAGAGCCCGAGCGGCCGGGACATCAGGATCATGGGGTGAGATGGATGGCCACAGTCATCGATGCTGACGGAAACGTGCTGGGCCGCTTATGCACCAGCGTCGCCAAGAAGATATTGAACGGCGAGGAGGTCGTGGTGGTGAACGCGGAGAAGGCGATCGTCACTGGCAACAAGGAAGACATCCTCGCCCAATACAAGCAGAAGAAGGACCGCGGCAAGGTCATCCATGGGCCTTTCTACCCCCGCAGGGCGGACCTCATCCTTAAGAGGACGGTCCGAGGCATGCTCCCCTGGGACAGGCCGAAGGGGCGTGACGCCTACCGCCTGTTGAAGGTCTACGTGGGCGTGCCCAAGGAGCTGGAAGCCGCGGAGAAGGTCAAGTTGATGGGTGCCACGAACCTGAGCCGTGACCGCTACGTCACGCTGAGCGAGGTCTCTGAGCACCTTGGTTCAAAGGTGAGGTGAGGCTCATGGCAGAGGTTGCTAACACCAGTGGAAAGAGGAAGACGGCCGTGGCTAGGGCGTCCGTGAAGGAGGGAACGGGCAAGGTGCGCATCAACTCCAAGCCCGTAGAGATCTGGACCCCCGAGCTGGCCAAGCTCAAGATCATGGAACCGCTCATGCTGGCGCCGGAGCAGGCGGCCAAGGTGGACATCGACGTCTCCGTCCAAGGCGGGGGCGTCATCGGACAGGCCGAGGCGGCCAGGACGGCCATCGCCAAGGGATTGGTCGAGTACTTCCAGGACGAAGAGCTGGAGCGGACCTTCAAGGCACAGGACAGGACGCTCGTGGTCTCCGATTCCCGCAGGAAGCTCCCCAAGAAGCCTCTCGGCCGTGGCGCCAGGAAGAAGCGGCAGAAGTCGTACAGGTGAGAAGATGATCATACCGGTTCGATGCTTCACGTGCGGGAAAGTGATCGGCTCCTCGTACCAGACCTTCGTCAAGAGGGTGCAGATGGGCGAGGATCCCCAGCAGGTGCTGGACGATCTTGGCCTGACCAGGTACTGCTGCCGGCGCATGATCGTCTCGCACTCGGACCTTGTGGACGAAATCATCCCCCTGGGATGAAAACCCCTTACAACCCCAATCTTTTGGCAAATGGGTCTGTGGGGTAGCTTGGTATCCTTCCAGCTTGGGGTGCTGGTGACTCCGGTTCAAATCCGGACAGACCCACCACTGTTTATTCGTCTAATCAAATACATATTTAAAAAAAAGTCTAGATTCTGTGACTAGAATAATATTTTTCTAGTGTTAAGTAAAGAATCAAATACCTTCGACCATCTTTTTTATGTCCAGTTGGGAGGCGATGGTATTATCGATAAGAAGAGACAAGAAGAGTTGTTCAATAACCTGATAGCTGAATCGGCATTAGGTCCAAAGAATCGTCCCTCTTTCATCCGAATAAAGACATCTGACGCCCCAAGACGCATTGATGGGTTTATCTGGAAAAGTCGGAGCTCCCCAGTTTGTGGACCGGGTCATTTGGCAACAGAGGAAATTGCCAACCAGTTCTTCAACAAGTATAAGGACTTATTTGGAATGAAGAACCCAAATATGGAATTGAAATCCATATCAATTACTGATGAGCGAAAAGATCGACCAAGGGTGAGATACACACAACTGCATTATGGTTACCGAGTAATTGGTGCAGGCATAAGAGTAAAATTCAAGAATGATAGTATAATTGGCGTTGATTCTAACTACGTGCCAGACATTGACATTAATATAAAAGAAAAGTGCACTTTTAATGAAGCAAAAAAACTGGCTCTTGATAATGATTCAAATAACCGAGGAATTAAGAGTGAATTAGTAGAAAAGGTCATATTAGATTTGGAAAATGGCTTTAAGGCTGCTTGGCGGGTTAGTGTTTGGGGGAAAACTGGGGAAATAAAAAAAAAGCGAAGAATAATTGAGATGCTTAGATTTCGACCCAGAATGTCCATTGCACATGGGGGACCAGTAGCCTGGGATTACTTCATTGATATAAGTTCTGGCGAAGTCATTGGAAGAGAGAATAGGGTTCGAGCTCAGAATCCAATCAATGTAGATGGAATAAGCTATTATGATAATATTAAATACCAGCTGGAAGGGACCCTGGCAAATGGTATGTATCTTCTAAAAGATATTTCTCAAAGCCCTTCAAGCATATTCCTCGAAACCAAAGTTGCTACCAGTGATGATGATGAAATATGTTCCACATCAGAAGACGACGACGGGCATTGGGATGTTCTAAGTCAGAGAATCCAAGTCGATTGTCACTATAACACGAATTTCGTCTATCATTATTTTAAAAATAGATTTGATCGAAATAGTTATGATAATAATTTCAGCCCGCTTATCGTATTGGCAAATTATTGTCCCGGAAGTGAAGAGGGCAACGGTGCATGGTGCGAGTATAGTTCGAAAAATAATAGAAATTACATCTTAATTGGTGGAGGGGATGGAATAAGATTCGGTCCATGGTGCTCGCTTGAGATGATAGCACATGAGTGGACTCATGCGTTAATAGATTGTGAAATTCATGATAATCGAAGACAAATCGAATCGTCTCAGGGATACCGATATAAGGTCCCCCATAAAGAGAGTAATCAATGGGGATCTTTACAAGAAGCGCTATGTGATACCTTTGGGGCGTTTATGACAAAGAATTGGAGGATTGGGGGGCGCCTCCTAATTAGCAATAATGGGAGAGCGGTTAGAGATTTGAAAGATCCACCCCAAGGAAGAACGCCTAAGAAGGCAAGAAGCGACATACAAGCAGAGAGATATTATGAAAATGGAATTCACCCAGATCACATGGATTACTACTTCGACGGTAAATGGGATAATTATGGCGAGCATTTAAATGCAACTATCATAGGTAAAGCTGCCAACCTAATGACGGAGGGTGGAAGTCATTATGAAATAGATTGTGGCACGGGGATATCCTGGGAAGTTGCTGAGGAAATATTTTATCGAGTGATAGTAGGTTACTTATTAAGTTCAACAGGTTATGAAGAATTCAGCACACTTTTCATTAAGGCTGCAGATGAGATTCTGACAGAAGAAATAACCCACAATCCTGGATTTCAGACAAGCCGCGGGAATGATTGGAAAAATTATTACTTATGCGTGATTCAAAATTCGTTTGCTGCAATAGGAATCGGTAATTCCTGCCTATTGCCACAACTTCCTAGTGGAGGACCCCCCAAATGGTCATTTCTCCCAACACAACCCCCAAATTAAAAAAAAAGTGAGGGCGCGCCCCTCACCTACTTCATCTTTTTCTTCATTTTATTCAATTCTTCACAGTTGTCTTTCACCGTTATCTTACCCTTGTCGTTAATGATGGTTATTACCAGTCCCTCTGGCCAATATTCATCGACAAGGTCCTGAGGTGTCCTAAATGTTCTCTCAGTTACCTTAGGACCAAAAGTTCGTCCCAACTTCTCTGCGCAATTATCTGGGTCTGCTCCATGGCCTCCCATTTTAGGGAATGGAGGAATAGTTATCACATACGCCATTGTTTCCACTTACCTGGGGTTCTTAACTTCCCCCCCATGTAAGATATCACTTTAATATAATATTTAAAATGATGGGCAACCTAACATGAAACACATCTGTATTTCTATCATCATAAAAGCCAGTGTTCATTACTTTTTCGAACGAATAAATTAATTATTCAGTGGATTATTGAAATGACTCCAAGATGAGCGTCTATATATGAAAAAAATAAGAAATCTGATGGCTGGAAGGGAAAATGAATTAGAATCCCTTATGAATAGCTTAAGCAAGACGCTTGAGGGCAAGGGAACTTTTATCCTCATTTCTGGAGAAGCTGGCATTGGAAAAACGCGCCTTTGTCAGGAGTTCGAAATCATGGCATCCAGTATAGGATGTAAGACTTTGGTGGGAAGGTGTATGCCCGGACCTCCGCTTCCTTTCTTGCCCGTTATAGATGCCTTTAAAGATGCGAGCAACTCAGATCAAAATACCTTCGATGGTAACACCCCATTGGTCATTGAATCAGTTAGGTTGACATACCGATCAAATGACGAACATGCCGATACGAGGTCAGAAAACGAGCGGTTTGTCTTCTCAATCCTGGACAGACTTAGATTGTTGTCCTCGAAATCGCCCGTCCTACTCATAATCGAAGATTTGCATTGGGTAGATTCATCTACCCTGCAGTTATTGCTATTCCTTGCCCGGAACCTCTCTGAAATGCGCCTGATTATTGTGGGAACATACAGACCGGAAGACCTTGTAAGTGTCGATGATACTCCTCATCCTCTAGTCGATTGGATTCCTACACTGAAGAAAAGCGCCCCATGCAAAGAAATTGAATTGAAATCGTTAAGTGAAAAGGAAATTGCAATGGCGATTAGCTCAACATTCGGCATCTCAGTCGAAAACAAACTAACCTCCCGAATAACTAAGGAAAGTGGTGGTAACCCACTCTTCGCTCTCGAACTCGTTAGATATTTATCTGAAACTGACGCGTTTCAGTACGTCAATGGAACGTGGTTCCTAGGTACTGGAGCCTCATTTGATGTTCCCTCCAACATCAGAGATCTAATAATTCGACGAGTTGAGCGACTACCTAAGGAACAGAGACGTATCTTGGAACTGGCGTCTGTCGTAAGGGGACCATTCACACCTTCTATTCTCGAGGATATCATCTCAGCGCCTCGAGGATCCATGGCACGAGCGATATCGGAGATAGCCCACCGTCAGTTGATGCTTTCAGAATCACAGGAATTCTTTAGGTTCAGCCATGAGCAAATTCGCCGCGTCACTTATGAACAGGTCTCCGAGATGAGAAGGAAGGAGTTGCATCACTTAGTGGGTAAGCACCTAGAAGCTTTACCAGAGAGGGATTTTCGATATGGTGAATTGGCTCTGCATTTCGACCTGGCCGGACAACAAAAGAAGGCACTCAGATATTCGCTTTTAGCGGGCGAGGAGTGCCTTCGACGTATGGCAATGATGGAATCGATACCGTTCTTTGAGAAGGTGATTAAGGGGACGAAAGAAAACGAAACACATGTTAAATGCAGGATACGGGCCCTAGAGGGGATAGGTACGGCTCAACTTGAGCTTTCAAATTATGACTCCGCGGCGAGGCACTTCAGAGAGCTCTTGACCTTAAATCCTGATTCGAGAACAAAGGCCAGATCATTGCGGAAATGTGCAGAGTGCTACGGTCCCACCAGGTTGGGAAAGGGAAGCTCTGCTGACCTGTTGAGATTATGCGAGGAAGCAGAGAGCATACCCGAGATAGAGCGATCAGAGGTGGGGGAGATCTGGCACTATAGGGCCATGGTGACCACCTGGGAAGGTCGACCGGAGGACGCGGAGAAATTTGCCATTGAATCGGAGAAGATATTCCGTGAGGTGGGTCCCATCGAGAGGTTGGCCATCCAATTGACCTACAATCTCACCATCGACATTACCATTGGCAATGTCGGGATAGCCATCGAAAAAGCGAGAGAAATCTGGGACCTTTACCGAGAACACCCCTACCCCTCGGGTGAGCTCGAGCTTCTCAATTATTTGGGAATTGCCTTGATGCACCAAGGTAGGTACAGCGAGGCCAGGGTTACTATACAAAGAAGTATAGATCTTGCGGAGAAGCTCGGAGACTACCCATTGGTGTGCTGGGGGTACATTTATCTCGCTATGGTGTACGAGGGCATGGGCCAGATGGGTGCGGCGTCTGATTTGGCTCAAGAAGCACGAGAAAGAGCTTTGCTCACCGAATCCCCGTATTTGGTTGCTGCTTCGAATGCGGCGCTTGCTCGCCATTTGATCGGTGAGGGGAGAATCGAGGATGCCAAACCTCTCGTCAATGAGGCAAAAGAGATTACTAAGGAATTCCAATGGGCTATCAAGACCCCGACCAGGGGTTTGATTGAGCTAGCTACCGCTCAGTTGTATGACTCTGAAAACAAGGATCCGGACACTCTATTTGAAAACGCTCAGTCATATTTGCAAGGGGCGGCCTTCGCCCTCTATCTGGAAGGGAATGCCTTTTTACTTCATGGTCTGAGCTTGAAGCACAGAGGACACTTCGAGGAGGGGGAGGAACGCTGCCGCACTGCACTAGGCATCTTTACTAAGATTGGAAATGAGGAAAAGGTAGCGAAGATCAATGAAATATTGGAACAATGAAGAGCTAGTGGCTATCCCTGGCCGATACCTTTTTTAAATGTTATATTAGCAACGTGGTGGTCCTTCAACAAAGAGCCACTTACCCATCTAATCTCTGGACCATCAGATGAGGAACATGCCGATGGTACAAGATTCTCGTTGATCCTACTCCTTTTTTGATTCTCTTGAAACGATGGAATTACTCAGAATCTTATATATTGAGGTGGCCCTGGCATTATTCGTTCGCTGGGAGATTGCATGGCTAAGCGCAAGATCATCAAGATCAACGAGGAGAGATGCACCGGCTGCGGCAAGTGCGCCATAGCCTGTGCCGAGGGCGCAATCGAAATCATCGGTGGCAAGGCCAAGGTCGTGAACGAGGTCTACTGCGATGGCCTCGGAGCTTGCATCGGGGAATGCCCTGAGGGCGCACTTACCATCGAGGAGAGGGAAGCGCCAGAGTTCGACGAGCACAAGGTCAAGCAGCATCTTGCTCGAAAAGCGGAGAAGGAGCCTCGGTTAATGGCCTGCCCCGGCTCCGGTCCCAGGCGCATCCTCACGCCCAAGCCCGTCCAGGAAGGGAAGAGACCGACCGCCCAGCTCTCCAATTGGCCGGTGCAACTTCGGCTAGCTCACCCGCAGGCCCCCTATTTCAAGAAGGCCAGGCTCCTCATCGCCGCCGACTGCTCCGCCTTCGCCTATGCGGCCATGCACTCCGACTTCATTCAAGGGAGGGCGACGGTCATCGCCTGCCCCAAGCTGGACGACAACGAGGAGCAGATTTCCAAGCTAAGTGAGATTCTTGCGAAAAACGAAATTCAAGAAATCAAACTGGTGCGCATGGAGGTCCCTTGTTGCGGTGGCCTTCGCCTCATCGTCAATAAAGCCTTGGACCGCTCCCATAAGAAGATCCAGGTTGACGAGGTGATCGTCGCTATAGACGGCTCTATTCTCAAAGGCTCAATGTGAACCGAGATATGGGCATTGAGGCGTTCTGCCCAACTGTTGCACATCGCAAGGGCGATCCCGGACCGTTAGATGGTAGTATAGGGCATAGGGATTTTATCGAGGGAGAGGATTATCCAGGCCCATATGTGCCGCCTCTTCGCCTCAATTTCTCAGGCGGATCCCGACCTGCCCTATAGAAAAAGAGCACTCGAGGCTTTCTTCGCCCTCTCGAACGAGCACAAGGACGGCTGGGGCATAGGTCGCTGGGCAGAGAGGGGGGCGGAGGTCGTCAAGGAGCCAGTGGCAGCGCACGAAAGCCCCCGGGTCAAGGAGGAATCGACCGAGTCCGTCGGACCGGTCCTCATCGCCCACATACGCTGGGCCTCAATAGGCAGGAATAGCCTGGCGAACACGCACCCCTTCAATTATGGTAAGTGGATATACGGTCACAACGGCACCTTGGACTTCAAGGGCAAGCTGGTCTCGAGGATGAAGCCCGAGTATCTTCAAAGGATGCAGGGGGACACGGACTCGGAGGTCCTCTTCCATTGGCTGCTGCAGAATATGGACGAACATGGAGAGGAACAAGGTATGTCCTCTGCGCTGGGCGAGGTGTATCGACTAAGAGGCACAGGGACCACGGCGCTGAACTTTGTACTGTCCGACGGCGATCGGCTCTTCGCGCTTAACGCACCTTTCACCAGGTTTGACCACTATGGCATGAGCTACTTGCTCAGGGAGAGCGAGCTGATCGTCTGCTCGCAGCCGTTGCTCGGCGCCGAGGGCTGGAAAAGGTTCCCCCGCGACTCCCTCCTGGTGGTTGGTAAGAACCTGGAGCTAAGGTTCCATAAGATTACCTAATTAGAATGCGGTAAAAAGTGAGCTGCAATATTTATTTGATACGTAATCCCTAGACCTTCTTCCCTTCCTGGAAGACCGCGACCGGGCCGATGAGGGAGATGCTGCAGTGCGAGACCACCACCGCCCCTCCCTCGGGGATGGCAAAGATGTTGCGCGAGGTCGAGAGGCTCTCCAGCTGGGCGTCCATATAGGGATCGTAATGCACCGCCAAGCCTAGGTCCACGAGGCCTAGGCCCGAGGAGATGGCGAAGGTGTCGCTCTCCTCGGACAGAAGGACGTACTCGGCGCAGAGGGCCACCGCCCCAGCGCTATTGCCCAGGATGACCTTGTCGTAATTGGTGAGGAGGTGGGCCGCGCCCGTATTCCTCATCCGCTCTATCAGCACCTTGGGGTCCCCCTCGGGCAGATAGATCAGGTCGGACTGCTCGACCAGCTTCACCATATCGGGGTAGGGCAGGGAGGGCTCCACGAACCTTACCCCTTTGGCCCCCAGCTCCTTGAAATAGTCCACCATGAGGCGGCGATGGGCGTCCCGCCTCACCTTCTCCTTGGACGTCCAGGGGAATACCACCACCAATGGGGCCCCTCCCGCGTCGATGAAGGCCTGGCTGTTGACCTCCCTCGAGCCCTTGGCGTTGAAATCCTCCCCGCCGAGCAGATAAAGCCTCAACATGTACCCTCGGAGATTGGCCGTCCTTGATGAAAAGGATTCTCACAGGTCAGAAGGTCTTCTTGTCGTCCTTGGGCCCTTCCTTCTTGGCCTGCTTCTCCGCCCATTTGTAGTAATCGGAGCGGTGCTCCTTCCTCCACCTGTAATCGTCCTCCTCCACCTGGGAGGTGAAGATGATGGTATACTTCTGCGCAACCCCTTCATACTCGACGACCGGGAACTTCAGGCTCTTGTCCACGCGGTTGACATAGGCGCGCATGAACTCCAGGTCCTCGTGCCCGCATTTCGGGGGCAGGGTCACCAAGAAGGTGTTGACCTCGCGTATGGCATCGAAGACATAGCGCACGTCGGCCTCTTGAATCGTCTTGATGAAGCGGTCCTTGTCCTTCCTTCGCCGGGAGAGCTGGACCATCCGCTCTACCCAGACATCGCCCATCTTGGGGATGACCGTTTCCTCGCCTAGCACTTTCCACATGAGGGGTGAATCGGGAGCCGGTTACAAAAGCTTTCCACAGGCAGCATCAGTTCGCCCTTACGGAGGGGATCTTGACCAGGAGGGCGTCGACCTGCTTGGCGTAGTCGAAGCTGGACCACCCAATTCGCACTAAATGATGTTTTCGATTGAACACGCGAAGGCTGCTCGAATGCCAAGGTCGCTCCACCGTGGGACATCGACCCCGAACACCACGCCCGTGACAATGTTTATCAATCCTAGGCACCTTATCGGCCCCGATGCCCGAAATCGCCTTGTTCGAGCACCGTCGCCAATCATACGCGCTTAGACTGCACGAGTGGAGGGAGAATGCGGGCCTGGCCGAGAAGCTGGCACTCAGCTTGCTCTTCGCGGTCCTCGCTGGAGCCGCAGCGCAGATGCGCCTTTTCCTGCCTTTCACCCCCGTGCCCCTGACCGGGCAGGTCCTGGTGGTGCTCTTGGCTGGCTTCGTGCTTGGGCGCTTCGGCGCGGTGAGCATGGGGATGTACCTCGTCCTCGGCTCCGCCTTCGGGTGGTTCAGCGGCGCGGTGGGCATGGCCGCGCTGTCCGGCATCACCGCAGGATACTTGTTCGGTTTCGTGCTGGCGGCCGCCGTGGTGGGCGAGCTGGCCCAAAGGCGCAGCGACTGGAGCTACGGCCAGATAGTCGTCGTCATGTCCTTGGCCGTGGGCACCATCTACCTGCTCGGCTCGGCCTGGCTGAGCCTTGCCTTGGGGATCGACCTCCTACAAGCCCTGCTCATCGGCGCGCTGCCCTTCATCGTCGTCGACGCGGTCAAGATCCTGGTCGCTTCCTCGGTGGCCTATACCATAACGCCCCGAAAGGCCTGAGGCGCAGGGTTAATAAAATGGAAGCGGTTGTAGCGCACGGACATGCCAGAGAACCTCCCTGACCATACCCATTGCCTGGAATGCGAGGCCGCCATGCCTTGGGGAAAGCAGTTCTGCTCCGACAAGTGCGAGTCGGCCCATCAGGCCAAGGCTAAGAGGGAGAAGAACAAGAACCTGATCTACATGATCCTCGCCTTGGGAGCGATCGTGTCCCTGGGCCTGCTCACCATGCTGTTATGATATGGTCTGCGCCCGGCGGACCGCGTCCACCATGCGCGCCACCATCTTGGTCTCCTTGACATCGTGCGCCCGGACCACGTTCGCCCCGTTCATCATGGCGATGGAGGCGATGGCCAAGCTTCCCTCTTTCCGGCCGCCTACCTCTTGGCCCAGCACCTTGCCGATGAAGCTCTTGCGCGAAGCGCCGATCAGAAGCCCTCGGCCCAGGCAGCTAAACTCCCGCAACCTGACCACGATCTGCAGGTTCTGGTCGAGCGATTTGCCGAAACCTATGCCCGGATCAAGGAGTATGGAGCGCAAATCCACGCCACTGCTCTTCGCGCTCATCATCCTCTCGTCCAGGAACAAGGATATGTCCCCGACCACGTCGTCGTACGTCGGTCGGTCCTGCATGGTGCCGGGGTCCCCGAGCATGTGCATGATCACCACCCCGGCTCCGTGACGGGCCGCGACCTCGGCCATCTTGGCGTCCCGGAGGCCGCTCACGTCGTTCACGATCTCCGCCCCCGCCTCCAACGCCGCCCTGGCCACCTCGTGGTGCCGGGTGTCCACGGAGATGGGGACCTCCAGGTGCGAGGATATCTCCTCTATGACTGGGATTACCCTTTTCAGCTCTTCCTCGACCGCGACCTCGCCGGAATAGGGCCTGGTGCTCTCTCCGCCCACGTCGATGATGTCCGCGCCCTCCTCCACCATCTCCAGGGCTCTTTTGACGGCCTTCCCCTTGTCAAGGTAAAGGCCGCCGTCGGAGAAGGAGTCTGGGGTGACGTTGAGCACCCCCATCACCATGGTCGAGTCCAGCCTCAATTCCCTCTCCGCAAGTTTCCAGGAAGGGGGTTGGGGGGCAAGGTAGTTGGACAGCGCTCGCCAAATGGGCTGGAGGCGGTCATCGGGACCGACGCGACAGCTGTTGCCCTGCAGGACGCCGTGCTCGAACACCAGCATGGTCCTTGGGGTGCGCGTGGTACAGCCGTAGGCGTCGCCCCCCAGCTCCTCGGCGGCGAAGGCGATCCCCTCCACCTCCCCCGCGTCCTTGGACTCGACGAAGAAGAACACCAGGTCATAGAGGTCCCGGGGGGCTTCGGCCACCTGGGGAAGCCCCAGCTTGGACCATTCGTTCCTTGCCTCCGGAAGCCCGGAATAGTTGCGCAGCCGTGCGATCATCTCAGCCCTCGACCAGGGGCTCGAGGAACTCCACCAGGTCCATTATCTGCACCTTGCTCCCGCAGCTTTCTCCCCCCACCCTCAGGTTGTTCACGCAGAAGGGGCAGGTGGTGACCAGTACCTCGGCGAAGGATGCCTCCTCGACGCGCCTGGCCGCGATCTTCTCCGAGAGGTCCGGATAGGCGGAGCGAACCCCTCCACCGCCTCCGCAGCATCGGGAGGTGTCCTTGCTCCTCGGCATCTCCCTGAACTCTGCGTCAGGCACCCTGGCAAGCAGGCCCCTAGGCGCCTCGTAGACGCCACAGTGACGTCCCAGATGGCAGGGGTCATGATAGGTGATCCTCTTGTGATAAGGGGAGAGCTTGATGTCCCTCTCCGCCAGGAACTCGGAGATGTGCTTGACCTTGAAGTCGACCTTGACATGGCGTGGGTACTCCTCCTTGAACATCCGGTAGCAGCCGGCGCAGGAGAACACTACCTCTTCCTTCCCTGCGGAGGATATGGCCTCCACGTTGCGCTCCATGATCTCCTTGACCTTGTGCTCGGCCACGCCGATGCGTTGCAGCACGCTGCCGCAGCAGACCTCGTCCACGATGGAGAACTCCTCTCCCAGCTTGCCCAGTATCGAAGCCGTGGCCTTGGCGATGCTAGGGTTACGGTGCGCGGCGGTGCAGCCTGCGAAGTACCCCAGCTCTCCTCCGTTCCCGCCCAGCCTCAAGGCGTCCTGGACGCGCTTGGCCTCCCCGTAGGGGTTGCCGTGGGCCACGACATTGGCCACGAGCCTGGCATGCCTTGGCAGCATCTTCCCGTTGGCCACGAGGTCGCGGCGCGCCCGCTCGACCACGTCCACCACCTCGATGCCTGAGGGACAGCGGCGCTCGCAGTCCTTGCAGGTCGTGCATTGATAGAGGTGCTCGACCACGCTCTCGTCCGCGGGGATGTCCCTCCTCAAGAGCCCATATGATAGTATGATTCGGCCCCTGGCCACGCTGGGTTCCCAACCGATCCCCTCGTAGGTGGGGCACACCGACTTGCAGAAGCCGCAATAGGTGCAGGTCATCATCGTGCCCTGCGCGGCGCGGAGGTTCTCGGCCTCGATGTACTCCGCCATGGCTTAGCTCACCTTCGGCACCACCACGCTTCCATCGTATATGACTATGACGCTGGCCTTGGGGTCACGGGCCAAAGCATCGTCCAGGGCGGCCTGGGCGCTCTCGAAGGGAGTGATGTCTATCCTCTGCAACGACTCCGGGTCCAACGAGGTCACTCCACATATCCTGGAGCGCTTGGCTATCTCCAGAATCTTGGATGCCTTGTGATCTCCCAGGCGGTACTCGGCCTCGATGCCCCTGAGGACCTGGTCCTTGTCGGCCGAGGAGGAGAGCACGTCGTAGAAGCGCTTCTCCCCTATCCCCTGGCGGCACTTGGAGACGAATATCAGGGTCCCGCCCTCCTCGAGGGCCCCCTTGGCGTTCTCGATGGCCTTCTGGGACTGGTAAAGGTCGACGTCCATGGGGAAGGTGGCGACGGAGACCACTATCCCAGCCCGCCTTTTGATGGGCACGACGAAGACCTGGTTGGCGCACTCCACCGCTTTCTTGAAGGACGCATGGAGCTCGCCCGCAGCCACGCTATTGACCTTCTGATGCCGGTCCAGGACCACCTGGACTCCGAATAACTTCTTACCTGCGAGGTGCTGGAGGCAATCCATCATGTCCTCATGGACGGGGTTGCCCTCCAAGGCGAGGAGCCTGGCCTCTGAACGCATGGCCAGCTTGTGGTTCTGCTCGATGGTGGAGTAAGCACACACGCCCGGGAGTATCGATTTCCTGCCCCCGGTGAAGCCGGCGAAGTAGTGCGGCTCCACGCTGGTGATGACCATGATGCGCTCGTGCTTGGCCACGAGCTCGTTCACCCAGATGTCCGTGCCGTTCTTCGACGTCCCTAAAAGCTCAGTTTTGGATTGCCGCGCGTCGTGAATCCGGATGTTCGGCCGCAACCGATGCAACCTATCCCCGAATATCCGCTCGAGCTCGTCCTCAGTGGGGGCGCGGTGGGCGCCGGTGGCGATGAGGAACTTGGCCGGGTCCAGGTCCACGCGCTCCTCCAGCACCTGCAAGACCCTTGAGGTGGGGGTGGGGCGGGTCCCATCGTTGACGATTATCAGGACCTCCCCTTTGAAGAAGTCCTCTAGCGAAGGGCCGATGACCTGGTCTAGGCCATCGCGGATGGCCTGGAGGTCGCCCTCGGAGCGCACGTCGTTGGGCCTTACGACCTGTTGCAGCCTCTCGTCGGGGACGTGGAGCGGCTGGTGGCCGTCCTTCCCATAAGGTATCTCTAGCCTCATTGACTGGGCGCAATGAAGGGGGGCGACCGTAATCAAACTTTCTCAGATAGCGCCGATAGGTCCGATGGGAAGTAAACTAGAAGGGCCTGCCCCGCATACATGGACCGATGAGTCGTCTGAGCGACATCGGTGAGAAGGAGGCCGTTCGGCGCATCCAGGAGCTGGTCGCCGAGCGTGGTGCCTCCGGTAACATCGGCCCGGGCGATGACGCGGCCGGGGTGGACCTGGGCTTGATCTATCTCGTGGCCACCACGGACATCATGGCCCAGAGCACGCACATCCTGCCTGGAATGAGCTATTGGCAGGTGGGTTGGAGCCTGGCGGCCATCAACTACAGCGACGTGGCCGCCATGGGGGCCAAGCCCATCGGCCTCCTGGTCTCGATGGGGCTGCCCCGGGACTTCGACTCGAGGGACCTGGACGAGGTTTTC
>Ga0209254_10000302_pt1 | contig 38024 bp, 33 predicted proteins | sample FrelakmetDIP11DI_FD_187148 | JGI IMG/M metagenome (GOLD analysis project Ga0209254, IMG submission 187148) | Freshwater lake sediment microbial communities from the University of Notre Dame, USA, for methane emissions studies - DIP11 DI (SPAdes)... | ecosystem: Environmental > Aquatic >... | reverse complement strand
GACTTCAAGCGCGTCGGCGGTGGCTTGCTCGTGCAGTCGGCCGATACGCGCGTGACCACGGCGGCGGACCTGAAGGTAGTGACGAAGCTCGCGCCCACGCCGGAGCAGGTCGACGATATGCTGTTCGCCTGGCGCGTCGCGAAGCACGTGAAGTCGAACGCGATCGTTTACTGCGGCGGCGGCCGGACGTTGGGCATCGGCGCCGGCCAGATGAGCCGCGTGGATTCGACGAAGATCGCGGCGATGAAGGCGAAGAACGCCGGGCTGTCGCTGGCTGGATCGGTGGTGGCCTCGGACGCGTTCTTCCCGTTCCGCGACGGGCTCGACGTGGTCGCGGACAACGGCGCGGTCGCCGTGATCCAGCCCGGCGGCAGCGTGCGCGACGAGGAGGTGATCGCGGCGGCCAACGAGCGCGGCGTCGCGATGGTCTTCACTGGCGTGCGGCACTTCCGGCACTGACGCCGCGATGAACGTACTCGTCGTTGGCGGAGGCGGCCGCGAGCACGCCCTGGCCTGGAAGATCGCGCAAAGCCCGCGCGTCGCGAAGGTGTTCGTCGCGCCGGGCAACGCCGGTACCGAACGCGACCCCGCGCTGGTCAACGTTCCGCTCACCGCCATCGCCGACCTCGCGGCCTTTGCGCGCGACAACCAGGTCGCGCTGACCGTGGTCGGACCGGAAGGCCCTCTGGCGGCGGGCATCGTCGACGCATTCCGCGCCGCGGGGCTGCCGATCTTCGGCCCGTCGAAGGAAGCCGCGCAGCTCGAGAGCTCGAAGGACTTTGCCAAGGCGTTCATGACGCGCCACGGCATCCCCACCGCGCGCTACGCGACGTTCGCCGATGCGAAGGGAGCGCACGCATATGTCGATGCGCAGGGCGCACCGATCGTGGTGAAGGCGGATGGATTGGCAGCGGGCAAGGGCGTGGTCGTGGCGACGAGCGTGGCCGAAGCGCGCGCGGCGATCGACGCGATGCTGGTCGACAATGCGATGGGCGATGCGGGAGCGCGCGTTGTCGTCGAGGAGTTCCTCGCCGGCGAGGAGGCGAGCTTCATCGTGATGGTCGACGGCCGCAACGTGCTGCCGCTTGCCTCGTCGCAGGACCACAAGCGCCTGCGCGACGGCGACGAGGGGCCGAACACCGGCGGCATGGGCGCGTACTCGCCGGCGCCGGTGGTGACGCCTGAATTGCACGCGCGGCTGATGCGCGAAGTGATCCTGCCCGCGGTGAACGGCATGGCCGCCGACGGCATTCGCTACACCGGCTTCCTCTACGCCGGCGTGATGATCGACAACGCCGGCAACCCGAAGGTGCTGGAGTTCAACTGCCGCCTCGGCGACCCCGAGACGCAACCGATCATGGCGCGGCTGACCAGTGACTTCGTCGAATTGCTGCAGCACGCGGTGAACGGCACGCTCGACCGCGTCGACGCGCAGTGGGATCGCCGCGCCGCGCTCGGCGTCGTGCTCGCGGCAGCCGGTTACCCGGAAGCGCCGCGCAGGGGCGACGCGATCGCCGGGCTCGACGCGGTCACGGCGGTACGACACCCCGACGTCGTCGTCTTCCACGCCGGGACCGCGCTCGAAGGCGACAAGGTGGTGACCAGCGGCGGTCGCGTGATGTGCGTCACCGCGCTCGGCGATTCGGTGCGACTGGCGCAGAAGGCCGCCTACGCCGCAATCGCCGAGCTGCGCTTCCCCGGCATGCAGTTCCGTACCGACATCGGCTTTCGCGCGATCGGTCGCCGGTAGCCGCTAACCTCGCGGGCCGCCCCGCGCGCTGCGGTACCATGGCCTCCCCCCGGCGCCCCCGCGCCCGTCGTCTCGCCCCCATCCCGACACGCATGGATCTCGACGTCCCCCGCCGCTGGTTCGTTTCGCTGCAGGAATCGATCGTGGGCGCGCTCGCCGCGATCGACGGCAAGCCGTTCCACCGCGACGCGTGGACGCGGCCCGAGGGCGGCGGTGGCGTGTCGTGCATGCTCGAGGACGGCGACGTGTTCGAGCGCGCGGGGGTGGGGTTCTCGGACGTGCGCGGCGAGCGCCTGCCACCCTCGGCGACGGCCTCGCGCCCGGAGCTGTCGGGCCGCGCGTGGGAGGCGATGGGCGTGTCGCTGGTGGTCCATCCGCGCAATCCCTACGTGCCGACCGTCCACCTCAACGTGCGCATGTTCGCCGCGCGCAAGGCCGGCGCGCAGCCGGTCTGGTGGTTCGGCGGCGGCATGGACCTGACACCGTACTACGGCTTCGAGGAAGACGCGGTCCACTTCCACCGCAGCTGTCGCGACGCGCTCGCGCCCTACGGCGACGATCTGTATCCGAAGTACAAGCGCTGGTGCGACGAGTACTTCTACCTGAAGCACCGTCGCGAGCAGCGCGGCGTGGGCGGCATCTTCTTCGACGACCTCACCGAAGGCGGCTTCGAGCACTGCTTCGGGCTCGTGCGCGCGGTCGGCGAGCGCTTCGTCCCCGCGTACCTGCCGGTCGTCGAGCGGCGCAAGGACACGCCCTTCGGCGAGCGCGAACGCGACTTCCAGTGCTACCGCCGCGGCCGCTACGTCGAGTTCAACCTCGTCTGGGACCGCGGCACGCTGTTCGGCCTGCAGAGCAACGGGCGCACCGAGGCGATCCTGATGTCGCTGCCGCCGCTGGTGAAGTGGCGCTACGACTGGAAGCCGGAGGCGGGCTCGCCCGAGGAGCGGCTCTACCGCGAGTTCCTCGTGCCGCGCAACTGGGCCGATGGTAGCTGACGACCCGCGCCCGCCGCGCGTGGTCGACGCGCGCGACGCGCACCTGGTTGAGGAACGCATCGACGGCGAGCAGGTATACGCCGGCAAGCTGCTCGACGTTCGCCGCGACCGCGTGCGGCTTCCCGACGGAAGCACAGCGACGCGCGAGTACGTCGTGCATCCGGGCGCGGTGCTGGTCGTGCCGGTGCTCGACGACGGCAGGCTCGTCGTCGAGCGGCAGTTCCGCTATCCGAACAACCGCGTGTTCGTCGAATTCCCGGCCGGCAAGCTCGATCCGGGCGAGACGCCGCACCAGACCGCGGTGCGCGAACTGCGCGAGGAGGCCGGCTACGAGGCGACATCGTGGACACGGCTCGGCGCAGTGCACACGATCGTCTCCTATACAACGGAGGCGATCGACCTCTGGCTCGCGGAGGGGCTCACGCACGTGGGCGCGCAGCTCGACGCCGGCGAGTTCCTCGACGTGATAGCGCTGACGCACGACGAGATCCTCGCGATGGCCGACCGCGGCGAGATCACCGACGTGAAGACGATCGCCGCCCTCTACTACCTCGAACGCCGGCGCGCGTCACGTGCCCCGCGCGCGAGACTGCTGCGCATCCGAGGGCGAGTGCAGGGCGTGGGGTTCCGCGACGCGCTGATCATGCGCGCGCGCGAGGCGGGCGCGGTCGGCTGGGTGCGCAACCGCGCCGACGATACGGTCGAGGCGTTCGTGCAGGGCGAGCCTTCGGTCGTCGAGTGTGTGATCGCGTGGGCGCGGCGCGGGCCGCCGCCGGCGCGCGTGGACGGCGTCTTGGTGCACGAGGTCGCGCTCGACGCAAAGCTCGAGGGATTCGCGCGCTGGGCGACCAGGTAGGGCGCGGCGAGCGAACTGCGGCGACGCGGCGTTGGCGTCTTCGCATGTTGCGTCCGGGCAGACGCCGCATTGTCGTCGTACTGGCCCGCGCCCGTGGAGGAAGCGCGCGCACGAAGTGCGCATCAGCACGCGATTGCTTCGGGCGCCGCAGATGGCGTAGCGGAACAGCGGATTGCCGTTGACGCTGGCTTGCTCGGCGGCGTAGCCTTTACGTGCGCGTCGATTGTGTCACCTGGTTCACGCTCGGCGCTCGTGCCTTGGGCATGACTTGGGCAAGGAAGGTCAAAGGAGGGCGGTCGTGAAACTTGCGAACATTCGATCGACAACGATCGCGCTGCTCGTTGCCGCGCTACTTTTTCTGCTCGTCGGCACCTACACCGAGAACGCCGGATTCCAGGCTGCAGGCCTGCTGCTCGCCTTCGTCACGGCGATCATCGCGATCAATCAGGCGAGAGCGGGTGGCGGTTCAGGTGATTGACTCGGCCAAGTGACGCGCCTAGCCATTCACTCAAGCGAATCAATCAATCGCTGCGCGATTGATGTGGCCGCTGAGTTGACGAGTCGCGGCGCAATCAGCATGATCCGACCCGCGAGGGAAACGCATGATCGAAGGCTCGTGCCACTGCGGCTCGGCTCGCTGGACGCTCGCCGAGCTGCCCAAGTCGGTGAATGCCTGCAACTGCACGGCGTGCCGGAGATACGGCGTCCTCTGGGCCTATGGCTACGAGGGCAGGAACATCGCCGTCTCCGGAGAGACCGTCCCCTACGTCCGTGGGGACTCGTTGAGCTTCAACTTCTGTCCCAAGTGCGGCGGCGTCACGCACTGGCGCGCGCTGCAACCCGACAATGAGGGCCGCAGGCGAATCGCGGTGAACCTGCGGATGACGGAACCGGGCCCCATCGCCCACCTCCCGGTCGATCACTTCGATGGCCTGGACAAGTGGGAGCACCTGCCGAAGGACGGCAGGTGCGTCAGGGACCTCTGGTTCTGACTACCCAGATTCCTCCACCCGAGGTGTAGCCGATCAGCCAGTCCGCAACTCCTCGCCGCGGGCACGAATTGGGCGCGAAGCCGCGGCTGCCGCGAATTCGCATCCGACGTGCAGCTGGGCAATTCGCTCGGCCAGGCGGTCCACGAGGCGCTCGGCTTCGTCGAGTCCGAACGCGTGGTGTTCTATCGGAAGCTGCTCGCTTGACGGTGCTTCCCGGGGGGCGCACATCGTGTTGCGGATCGTGAACGAGGCTTACGCGGCGCCGAACAGGTCCTTCCACGCCGCGTACGACGACACCGCCCACAACGGCAGCACGATCGGCGTGGCGATGCCCTGCGTGACGAAGACGACGCCGAGCAGCACGACCGAGAGCGCGCCGTAGACCGCGAAGGCGCCGACGTTTCGCGCAAACGCGCGCACACTCCAGTCGAAGGCGTCGCGCACGCCCGCGCCCTCGAAGAACGCAAGCAGCGGGACCAAAGTCAGCGGCAGCGAGACGGCCACGCCCGTGACGTAGACCAGCACGTAGTCGCTCGCCGCGAGGCCGGTGATGTCCTCGATGGACAGGATGTTCGCGCCGGCGAAGTGCCACCCCGCGAGCCACTCGGCGCCCGACACGCACAGCGCGGCCGCGATGACCGCGGCGATTGCCTGCACCGGCGCGGCGAACGGCGCGAACAGGTGCAGCGCGCGCGGCTTGTCGCCACGGTCGACCGCGAGTGCCGCGAACAGCAGGGAGCTCGCGACGATCGGCACGATCACGTTGGCCGCCGGCGGGCCGACGAGTGGGATCAGCGACAGCACCAGTTGCAGCGCCGCGATGGCGATCGCCAGCAACCCGAAGCGCACCGGAGCGCGCTTGAACAGCCGCAGCGCCTCCGTGTACCACGCGAGCGCCTGGGCGGGCGGTACGGCGCGGATTGCGCGTGCGCCGGGAAGCGATGGGGCCGGATCCCCGGGAGGCGACGTCACGCCGACGCGCCGAGGTAGGCGGCGCGCACCGCGGGGTCGTCGAGGAGCTTCCTCGCCTCGCCGGACAGCGTGATCTCGCCCGACTCCATCACGTAGCCGCGGTGCGACACCTCGAGCGCGAGCTTCGCGTTCTGCTCGATCAGCAGGATCGTGACCCCTTCGCCGGAGACGCGCAGGATCGTCTCGAAGACCTTCTGCACCATCAGCGGCGCCAGTCCCATCGACGGCTCGTCGAGCAGCAGCAGGCGCGGCTTCGACATGAGCGAGCGGCCCATCGCCAGCATCTGCTGCTCGCCGCCGGAGAGCGTGCCGGCGGTCTGCCGGCGGCGCTCCTTGAGGCGCGGGAACAGCTCGAACACGCGCTCGACATCGGCAGCCACTGCGGCGCGGTCGCGACGCGTGTACGCGCCCATCGCCAGGTTCTCCTCGATGGTGAGGCCGCCGAACACGCCGCGACCCTCGGGCACCATCGCGAGCCCGCGCTGCACCAGCTCGAACGACGGCCGGCCGGTGATGTCGGCGCCGTCGTAGACCACGCGGCCCGAACGCACCGGCTGCAGGCCGGTGATGCCCTTCAGCGTGGTCGTCTTGCCGGCGCCGTTCGCGCCGATCAGGCAGACGAGCTCGCCGCGGCCCACAGCGAGGTCGATGCCCTTGACGGCCTGGATGCCGCCGTAGGCGACGTTCAGTTTCTCCAGAGCGAGCAGCGGCGTCGTGGGGTCGGCAGTCATGCGGCCCTCACCCCCGGCCCCTCTCCCGCTGACGCCGGGTGACTCACGCGGCCCCCTTCAGATTCAGCGCGACGTCCCCGCCGAGGTACGCCGAGATCACCGCCGGGTCCTCCTGCACCGCCCCGGCCGTGCCCTCCGCGATCTTCTTGCCGTAGTCGAGCACCAGCACACGGTCGCATACGCTCATCACGAGCTTCATGTCGTGCTCGATCAGCAGGATCGTCGTGCCGTCGCTGCGAATGCGCTCCAGCAGGCCCTTGAGCGACCCGGTTTCGGTGGCGTTCATGCCGGCCGCCGGCTCATCGAGCGCGAGGAGCTTCGGGTCGGTGGCGAGCGCGCGCGCGATCTCGAGGCGGCGCTGGTCGCCGTAGGGCAGGAAGCGCGCGAGGTCGTTCGCACGCCGACCCACGCCGACGTACTCCAGCAGCTCGAACGCGCGCTGCTCGATCGCGCGCTCCTCCGCCACCGTGGCGGGATTGCGCAGCATGGCGCCGAACACGCCTGCACGCGTGCGCACGTGGCGGCCGATCATCACGTTCTCGAGCGCGGTGAGATTTGCGAACAGCCGGATGTTCTGGAACGTCCGCGCGATGCCGCGGTGCGCCACCTCGTTGGGCTTGAGCCCGTCGAGCGGCGCGCCGGCGAACACGAACGTCCCCGAGTCCGGCGTGTAGATGCCGGTGAGCACGTTGAACAGGCTGGTCTTGCCGGCGCCGTTGGGCCCGATCAGGCCGTAGATCTCGCCCCGCCGGATCGCGAAGTTCACCTCGGAGAGCGCCTGCACGCCGCCGAAGCGCTTGTTGATGCCGCGGCCGGCGAGCAGCGTGCCGGCATCGACCTGCGGCAGGGCGGCCGGTGCGCTCATCGTCCGTTCGCCGCGGCGCCGGGCGTTTCCAGCTCGCGCTTGCGCGTGGCCGACGGCAGCAGCCCGGCGGGCCGGAACAGCATCATCAGCACCAGCGCGAAGCCGAACAGCAGCATGCGGATCACTTCAGGCTCGACGAGCATCCGCCCGAACAGGGCCTGCTGCACGGGCTCGACGGTGTAGCGCAGGACCTCCGGGGCGAACGACAGCAGCAGCGCGCCGACGATCACGCCCCACACGTTGCCCATGCCGCCCAGCACGACCATCGCGAGCACCATGATCGACTCGAGCAGGATGAAGCTCTCCGGGCTGATGAAGCCCTGCATCGCCGAGAACATCCCGCCGGCGATCCCGCCGAACGAGGCGCCCATCGCGAACGCGAGCAGCTTCATGTTCCGCGTGTTGATGCCCATCGCGCGCGCCGCGACCTCGTCCTCGCGGATCGCCTCCCACGCGCGGCCGATGCGCGAGTCCTGCAGCCGCAGGTTGATCACGATGATCACCAGCAGCACGGCGAGCAGGAAGTAGTAGTACTTGATGGGCCCGCTGAACGCGAGGCCGAGGAAGGTCTCGGTGTCGCGGAAGTTGAGCGAGCCGATGCGGAACGGGTCGATCAGCGTGACGCCCTGCGGCCCGTTGGTGATGTTGACCGGCTGCGACAGGTTGTTGAGGAAGATGCGGATGATCTCGCCGAAGCCCAGCGTGACGATCGCGAGGTAGTCGCCGCGCAGCTTCAACGTCGGCGCCCCGAGCAGCGCGCCGAACAGGCAGGCGACCGCGGCGCCGATCGGCAGGATCACCCAGAACGGCAAGTGGAGGCCGAAGTGCGGCGAGGCGAGCAGCGCGTAGACATACGCACCCACGGCGTAGAACGCGATGTAGCCCAGGTCGAGCAGGCCGGCGAAGCCGACCACGATGTTGAGCCCGAGCGCGAGGAAGACGAACAGGATCGCGAGGTTCGTGATGCGCACCCACGCGGTGCCGACCGCGGCCAGCGCGAACGGCAGCGCGAGCAACGCCAGGCCGATGACGGCGAGTCCCACCCAGGCGAGCGCCGGATTGCTCTTGGTGTCGAAGAGGGCGCGCACGGGTTCAGGCCCGGTCCGACACGCGCTCGCCGAGCAGCCCCGACGGCCGGAACACGAGCACCAGGATCAGCACGATGAAAGCGAACACGTCCTGGTAGTTGCTGCCGAACAGCACGACGTTGGGGTCGACGGCGCAGCGGCGCGCGAGCGCGTCAGACCAGTCGGCGAAGTGGCAGAGGTTGGTGAGGTCGCCGACGTAGCCGGCGCCCAGCGCCTCGATGATGCCGAGCAGCAGGCCGCCCAGCATTGCGCCGGCGAGGTTGCCGATGCCGCCCAGCACCGCCGCGGAGAACGCCTTCAGCCCGAGCAGGAAGCCCATCTGGTAGTGCGCGATGCCGTAGTACGAGCCGACCATCACGCCGGCCACCGATCCCAGCGCGCCGGCGATCACGAACGTGAGCGCGATCACCTTGTTGATGTCGATGCCCATCAGCCCGGCGACGGCCTGGTTCTGCGCGGTTGCGCGCATCGCGATGCCGAGCCGCGTCTTGTACACCAGCGCCATCAGCCCCGCCATCATCGCCACCGACACGACGAGGATCGCGATCTGCACGTTGGTGATCGTCGCGCCGTTGGGGTTGCCGGTGACGTGGTAGCTCACCGTCTTCACGATCTGCGGGTAGGGCAGCGGGTTGCGGCTCCAGACGATCATCGCCAGGTGCTGCAGGATGATCGACAGGCCGATCGCCGTGATGAGCGGGGCGAGCCGCGGCGCGCGGCGCAACGGCCGGTAGGCGACGCGCTCGAGCGTGAAGCCGACCGCCATGCAGACGGGAATGGCGACCAGTGCGCCGGCGAGCACGATCAACAGCGGCGGCAGCGGCGTGCCGGCGCCCACCAGCGCGACGATCACACTGTAGGCGACCATCGCCCCGATCATCACGACCTCGCCGTGGGCGAAGTTGATGAGCTGGATGATCCCGTAGACCATCGTGTAGCCGAGCGCGACGATCGCGTAGACGCTGCCCAGCGTCACGCCGTTGATCATCTGCTGGATGAAGATATCCACGGGTCAGGAGACAGGAGTCAGGTGACAGGAGTCAGAAGACCGTGGACGCCGGACGGTCGCGGATGCCGGCGATTGTGGGCGCAACCCCGGTCGCAGGGCAAGCGGGCAAAAAAACGGCGCCCCGGAGGGCGCCGTCTGCTGCGTGCTGCAAGGCGATTACTTCTTCGGGGCAGGGGCTGCCGCGGGGGCCGGGGCCGCGGCCGCCGGAGCCGCAGCGGCAGGCGCCGCCGCCGGGGCGGGCGCCGCAGCCTTCATGAAGTCGGCGAAGCCGAGGCTCTTGCCGCCCTGCACGACGGCGATCGGATCGAGCTTGCCGGCCTTCATCGTGAAGATCGTGATCTCGGCGTTCTTGCGGTCGCCCTTCTCGTCGAACTCGATCGTGCCGGTCGCGCCCTTGTGGTTGATCTTCGCGAGCTCGGGCAGGTACTTCGCCGGTTCGGCGGAGTCGGCCTTCTGTATCGCGGCGATGATCAGGTTCGCGGCGTCGTAGGTGAACGGCGCGTAGATGATCGGGTCCGTGTTGTACTTCGCCTTGTGCGCGTCGATGAAGCTCTTCGACGCGGCAGCAACGGGAAGGCCGGCCTGCGAGCAGATGAGGCCCTCGGCCGCGGCGTCGCCGGCCAGCTGCTTCATCGTGTCGGTGCACGCGCCGTCGCCGAAGCTGAACACGGACTTGATGCCCAGCTCGCGCGCCTGCTTCAGCATCGGGCCGCCGGTGGCGTCCATGCCGCCGTAGAAGATGGCGTCCGGCGTGCGGCCCTTCATCTTGGTCAGGATGGCCTTGAAGTCGGTGGCCTTGTCGTTGGTCTTCTCGCGCGCGACGACCTGCACGCCAGCGGCCTTCAGCGTCTTTTCGACTTCGTTGGCGAGGCCTTCACCGTAGGCCGTGGCGTCGTCGACGACCGCCACCTTCTTGACCTTCATCGCGGTCAGGTACTGTGCGACGGCGGGACCCTGCTGGTCGTCGCGGCCAACCACGCGGAAGACGTTCTTGAAGCCCTGCTCGGTGAGCTTGGGATTCGTCGCCGAGCCCGAGATCACCGGGATGCCGGCCTGGTTGTAGACCGCCGAGGCGGGAATCGTGACGCCCGAGTTGAGGTGCCCGACCACGCCGGCAACCTTCGCGTCGGCGAACTTCTGCGCGATCGTCGGGCCGAGCTTCGGGTCGGCCTGGTCGTCCTCGCCTTGCAGCTCGAAGCGGACCTTCTTGCCGCCGATCGTCATACCTTTGGCGTTGGCCTGCTCGACCGCGAGACGCGCGCCGTTCTCGTTGTCCTTGCCGAGGTGGGCGATGCCGCCCGTCAGCGGGCCGGCGTGGCCGATCTTGATCACCACGACCTGTTCGACCGGCGGCGCGGCGGGCGCCTTCGGCGCTTCCGCCTTCTTCGGCTCTTCCTTGCCGCAACCGTACAGGGCCACCACTGCGGCCGCGACGATCGTCGCGGCGAACTTGCTGTTCAGCGTCATTTCGGACATGCCTCCGACTGGAAAGATGGGGGATCCCGGCCCGGGCAAGGGGGGATCGACGAGAGAAAGGAAACGTTAGATTATCGACCCTGCCTATTCGGGTGTCAACGTGGCCCGGGCCGGAGCCACCGGGCCAGCCGCGCCCAGCGCCGTGAACCGGGCGCCCGTCGTCCCCGGCAGCGCTTCGTCACCGCTGCCTTGCCCTGGGTGGGGGTGCGCCGTAAGCTTGCCGCCTTCGTCGCATCCGGGCGCGCCCGAGCGTGCATCCAACCGGCGACAAGCACCTCCGGGCGCGGGCCAGAAGCCCGTCCGCCCGGGACGAACGCGTGACTGGCGCTCGGCCATCCCCACCCGGGATCGCCGCTCGCGAGTTTCAAGGGGGAAGGCATGGGATTGCGAATTTCGCGCCGCCGGGTGATCGCCGCCGTCGCCCTCGCCGCGCTGCTGGCCGCGATCGGAGGGGCGGTCGCCTTCCAGGCGGCGAAGAAGGCCGAGGCGCAGCGCAGCAAGCCGAAGACCGACGTCACGCTCGAGTTCGCTCCCGGCGACCTCGTGCGCGTCGAGTCGCGGCCGCTCGCCCGCTGGCTTCCGGTGTCCGGGGCGATCCAGGCGGCGCGCCAGGCGACGGTGAAGGCCAAGGTGGGCGGCGAGGTCCGGCAGCTCTCGGTTCGCGAAGGCGAGACCGTCCAGGCCGGGCAGATGATCGCGCGCATCGACACCGCCGACCTCGAGGCGCGGCTGGCCGAGCGGCAGGGCGCGCTGGAGAGCGCGCGCGCGCAGCTGGCGCTGGCGGAGAAGACGCGGGCGATGAACAACCGGCTGCTGTCGGAGAAGTTCATCTCGCAGAACGCCTACGACGGCGCGCAGTCGAGCCACGACGTGGCGGTCGGCAGCGTCAAGTCGGCCGAGGCCCAGGTGCGGCTCGCGCAGAACGCGCTCAAGGACGCCACGGTGGCCGCGCCGCTCTCCGGCACGGTGGCTAAGCGCCACGTGCAGGCCGGCGAGAAGGTGGCCGTCGAGTCGCCGCTCGTCACGATCGTCGACCTCGTCGACCTCGAGCTCGCAGCGCTCGTCCCCGCGAGCGACGTGCCCGAGCTCGCGACTGGCATGCCGGTCGAGCTCGCCGTCGACGGCTTCGGCGAGCGCCGCTTTCGCGGCATCATCGGCCGCATCAGCCCCTCGACGGAGCCGGGCACGCGCGCCTTCCTCGTCTACGTCGCGCTGCGCAACGCCGATGCCGCGCTGCGCAGCGGCATGTTCGCGACCGGGCGCATCGCGCTCGCCGCGAGCGTGCCGGCGGCCACGCTGCCGCTCGCCGCGGTCCGCAGCGAGGCGGGACAGACCTTCGTCTGGACGATCGACGCGGGCAAGCTCGCGCGCCGCGTCGTGGTCACCGGCCGGCGCGACGACGAGGCCGGCATCGTCGAGATCCGCACCGCGCTTCCCGCCGGCAGCACCGTGCTCGCCGCGCGCTTCGACAACCTGAAGGAAGGCGCGACGGTCGTCGTGCGCGGCGGAGCCTCGTCGACCAACGCCGGCGCCGCGCCGCGCGCCCCGGGCTGATTCCCTTCCGATGCAAAAGACGTTCGCACTGTTCCTCCCGATCCCCGCCGCGACGCGTCGACGAGGAGCGCCGCGATGTGGATGACGCGCGTCTCCATCCGCAACCCCGTCTTCGCCACGATGGTGATGGTGGCGCTGACGGTGCTTGGCCTCTTCAGCTATCAGCGCCTGCGCGTCGAGCAGATGCCCGACGTCTCGCTGCCTTTCGTGCTGGTGATCACGAACTACCCCGGCGCCGCCCCCGAGGCGGTCGAGAACGACGTCACCAAGCCGCTCGAGTACGCGCTGAACCAGGTCTCGGGCGTGCGGCTGATCCGCAGCAACTCGGTCGAGGGCATCTCGTACGTGTTCGCCGAGTTCCGCCTCGACACCGACGTCGCGACGGCGATCCAGGACGTGCGCGACAAGGTCGCGCAGGTCCGGCCCGGCTTCCCGCGCGACGTGCGCGACCCGCTCGTCATCCGGGCCAACGACGAGAACCAGCAGCCCGTGGTGTCGCTTGCCGTCATGTCGGAGTCCACCGAGCTGCGCGAGCTCACCTCGCTCACCGACCAGACGATCGTCAAGGCGCTGGAGAACCTCCCCGGCGTGGCGCGGCTCGACGTCAACGGGCGCGTGACGCGACAGGTGCTCGTGCGCGTGAAGCCCGACGCGATGACCGCGCTCGGCATCAGCATCGACCAGGTGATCGGCGCGATTCGCGCGGCCAACCAGGACGTGCCGGCGGGGCGCATCACGCGGGGGGAGAGCGACGCGGTCGTGCGCGTCGAGGGCAAGCTCAAGGAGCCGGCGCAGTTCGCGCGCATCGTCGTCGCGCAGCAGGGCGGCGGGCCGGTGCACCTGGCACAGGTCGCCGACGTGATCGACGGCGAGAAGGAGGAGACCTCCTACGCGCGCATCAATGGGCGGCCGGCGATCACCATCGACCTGCACAAGGCGCAGGACGCGAACATCGTCGACACCGGCCGCAACATCGTGCAGGCGGTCGACGCTCTGAAGGGACGCCTGCCCTCCGACGTGTCGGTGACGGTGGTCAACTCGTCGGCCCAGCAGGTCGAGCGCAGCGTCAACCGCGTCAAGCGCACGATCGTCGAGGGCGCGGTGCTGACCGTGCTGATCGTGTTCCTGTTCCTGCACAGCTGGCGCAGCACGGTGATCACCGGGCTCACGCTGCCGCTGTCCGTGGTGGCGACGTTCATCGCGCTCCACGCGTTCGGCTTCACGCTCAACTTCCTCACGCTGATGGCGCTGTCGCTGTGCATCGGGCTGCTGATCGACGACGCGATCGTCGTGCGCGAGAACATCGTGCGCCACCTCGCGATGGGGAAGAGCCACCGCCAGGCGGCGCAGGAGGCCACCGACGAGATCGGGCTCGCGGTGATGTCGACGACCTTCGCGATCGTCGCCGTGTTCGTGCCGATCGCGTTCATGCAGGGCATCATCGGCAAGTTCTTCTTCCAGTTCGGCATCACGGTCACCGTCGCCGTGATGGTCAGCCTGTTCGTGAGCTTCACGCTCGACCCGATGCTCTCGTCGGTGTGGGACGACCCCGTCGAGGGGCGCTTCCGCCGCGTGCCGTGGCTCGGGCGGCTGATGGCGTGGATCGAGTCGGGCGTGGAAGCCCTGCACCGCGCCTACGGGTCCGTGCTCGGCTGGGCGCTCAACCACCGCAAGTCGGTGATCGTCATCGCGCTCGTTTCTTTCCTCGCCAGCTTCGCGGTGCCGCCGCTGGTGGGTACCGAGTTCGTCCCCGAGTCCGACCAGGGCTTCGTGTCGGTCCGCCTGCGCACGCCGGTGGGCTCGAGCCTCGACTACACCGACGGCAAGGTGCGCCAGGTCGAGGATGCGCTCAAGGCCTTCCCCGAGGTGCGGCTCGCCATGACCACCGTCGGCACCAGCGAGGGGCGCAACTATGCGCGCATCAACCTGAAGCTCGTTGACCGCGCGGAGCGCAAGCGCACGCAGAAGATGCTCGAGCGCGACATCCGCGAGGCGCTGCGGCCCATCGCCGGCATCGAGCTGACGCTGGGCTTCGGCCGGCCGATCTTCGTGAACCTGCTCGGGCCGGACCCGGCCACGCTCTCGGCGCTCATGCGCGACTTCCAGGCGCGCGTGGCGAAGGTGCCCGGCATCGCCGACCTCGAGAACTCCGAGAAGGAGTCCAACCCGGCGCTGTCCGTGCGCCTCGACGGCGCGGCTGCCGCCGACCTCGGCATCACCGTGCAGCAGGTCGGCGCGACGCTGCGGCCGCTGCTCGCCGGCGACACGGTGAGCTACTGGCTCGCGCCGGACGGCAACAACTACGAGGTCAACGTGCAGCTGCCGAAGGACCGGCGGCGGCTCGCTTCCGACATCGGCAACCTCTACCTGACGACGGGCAAGCGCGGCCCCGACGGCGAGCTGCGCATGGTGCCGTTGCGGCAGGTGGCGACGATCGTCGAGTCGACCAGCCCGCAGAGCATCAGGCGGCAGGAGCTGCAGCGTCGCGTGGCGCTGTTCGCCAACGCAGTCGGCCGGCCGTCGGGCGACGTCGGCAGTGACGTCAACAAGGTCATCGAGGAGATGAAGCCGGAGCTTCCGCCCGGCTACCGCTTCGACGTCGGCGGCCAGCAGAAGGACATGGAGGACTCGTTCAAGGCGGCGCTGGCGGCGCTCGCGCTGGCCGTGGTCTTCATCTACCTGATCCTCGCCTCGCAGTTCGGCAGCTTCCTGCAGCCGGTGGCGATCATGGCGAGCCTGCCGTTCTCGCTGATCGGCGTGTTCCTCGCGCTGCTGTTCACCGGTACCACGCTCAACATCTTCTCGGTCATCGGCGTGATCATGCTGATGGGGCTGGTGACGAAGAACGCGATCCTGCTCGTCGACTTCGCCAACCGCGCGCGCCGCGACGGCGCGTCCGTCGACGACGCGATCGCGCAGGCGGGGCAGGTGCGGCTGCGGCCGATCCTGATGACCACCGCGGCGATGATCGCCGGCATGCTCCCGCTCGCGCTCGGCCTGGGCGAGGGCGGCGAGACGCAGGCGCCGATGGGCCGCGCGATCATCGGCGGCGTGATCACGTCGACGCTGCTGACGCTGGTGGTCGTGCCGGTGCTCTACCGCTACATCGCCAATGGCGAGGAGCGGCGGCGCGCGCGGCGCGTACGGCAGGCCGAGCGCGCGGCGGCGCTGGCTGCGCACGGCGCGGCGGACGACTGAAGTCGCGCCCGTCCGTGTGTGACCGCCGTCACGCAGTGGCACGAAGCCGCTTGTTATAATGACCGACGGTCATTTAGGGCGCCCACGACAGAGCAATGAGAGCCTTCGACGTCGAACGCGCGCGGTTCAACATGGTCGAGCAGCAGGTTCGCACCTGGGACGTGCTCGACCAGGAGGTGCTCGACCTCCTGTTCACCGTCCGCCGCGAGGAGTTCGTGCCGGTCGCGTACCGCGGAATCGCCTTCGCCGACCTCGAGATCCCGCTCGGCGACGGGCAGCGCATGTGGACGCCGAAGATGGAGGCGCGAGTGCTGCAGGACCTCGCGATCCGTCCCGGGGAGTCGGTGCTCGAGATCGGCACGGGCAGCGCTTACTTCACCGCGCTCCTTGCAGCTCGCGGCGCGCTGGTCACCAGCGTGGAGATCGACGCCGCGCGCGCGATGGAAGCGCGCGCGAAGCTCGCCAGGCACGGCTTCGCGAAGGCGCGCGTCGAGGTCGGCGACGGCGCGCGCGGCTGGGGCCGCGAGAGCTACGATGCCGTGGTGCTGACCGGCGCCACGCCCGTGCTGCCCGACGCCTTCGTCGCGCAGGTCAAGCCCGGCGGCCGGCTGTTCGCCGTGGTCGGCGAGGCGCCGGCGATGAAGGCGCGCCTGCTGCGCTCGGCGGGGGGCTCCGCGCTCGTGGCCAGGGACCTCTTCGAGACCGTGATCCCGTCGCTGGCCAATGCCGTGGCGACCGAGCGCTTCGTCTTCTAGGGAACGCAACCCTTCCGTGATTCCGCAACTGACCCCGACCGAGCTCGTGAAGTGGCGCAGCGACCCGCAGCGCGAGCCGCCGCTTGTCGTCGACGTGCGCGAGCCGTGGGAGCTCGGCGTTTGCCGCATCGACGACACGCGTCACGTGCCGATGGCGCAGCTGCCCTCCGAGGTCGCCTCGCTGCCGCGCGAGCGCGACATCGTGCTCGTCTGCCACCACGGGCGGCGTAGCATGCACGCCGGTCTCTGGCTGCGTAACATCGGCTTCGAGCGCGTGCACAACCTGCAGGGCGGCATCGCGGCGTGGGCGAGCGAAGTCGACCCGGCGATGCCGCGCTACTGACACCACCGACCAACCTCCCGACGGAATTCCCCGATGAAGCTCAGTGCCCTTGCCTTCGCCGTGCCGCTCGCGCTGGCCGCGGTGTCCGGGCCGGCCGGCGCCGAAGACCTGCTGCAGGTCTACCGCGAGGCGCAGCGCAGCGATCCGGCGCTGGCGGCGGCGCGGGCGAACTGGACGGCCACGCAGGAGCGCGTGCCGCAGGCGCGCTCGGGGTTGCTGCCGAACGTCGGGGCAACCGGCACCGCGAACGCGAGCGACGGGCGCACCGAGGTGCGCTCGGATCCGCGCACGGTCACCGGGAACAGCAGCGGCAATGCCGGCTTCACGATCTCGGCGGCGCAGCCGTTGTACCGGCAGCAGAACGTGATCGCGCTCGACCAGGCGCGGCGCACCGTCGAGCAGGCCGACTACACGCTCGCCGTCTCGCAGCAGGATCTCATCATCCGCGTCACGGTCGCGTACTTCGACGTGCTGCTCGCCGAGGTGAACGTCGAGCTGGCCGAGGCGCAGAAGCGCGCGGTGTCCGAGCAGCTCGCGCAGGCGCGGCGCAACTTCGAAGTCGGGGTCGCGACCATCACCGACACCAACGAGGCGCAGGCGCGCTACGACTCCATCGTCGCGCAGGAGATCGCCGCGCGCAACGACGTCGACAACCGCCGCACCGCGCTGCGCGCAATCATCGGCCGCATGCCGGGTGCGCTCAGGCGTCTCGGCCCGGCGTTCGAGCCCACGCTGCCGCAGCCGAACGTGCTCGAGCACTGGCTCGACCGAGCGGTCGCCGACAACCTCGCCGTGCGCATCGCCGGCTACAACCTCGACGTCGCCACGCTGGAGATCGACCGCGCGCGCGCCGGCCACCTGCCGACTGTGGACCTCGTGGCGAGCCTCGGACAGAACTGGGGCTCGGGCTCGCTCGCCAACGACTTCCGCTTCGACAGCCGCACAGCGCAGATCGGCGTCGCGCTCAACGTGCCGATCTACCAGGGCGGCTTCGTCGACTCGCGCGTGCGCGAAACGATCGCGCTGCAGGAGAATGCGCGGCAGAACCTCGAGGTCGCACGGCGCGCCGCGCAGTCGAACGCCCAGGTGGGCTTCGCCGGCGTCAACAGCGCCGCGGCCTCGGTGAAGGCCTTCGAGCAGGCGCTGCGCTCGGCCGAGACCGCGCTCGCGTCCAACCGGCTCGGGCAGGAGGTGGGCGTGCGCACGAACCTCGACGTGCTGAACGTCACGCAGCAGCTGTTCCAGACGCGCCGCGACCTCGCGCAGGCCTACTTCAACTACCTGATCAGCGTGCTGCGCCTCAAGGCCTCGGTCGGCTCGCTGACCGAGCAGGACCTCGAGGACATCAACCGCCGGCTCGGCGGCTGAAAGCAGGGTCAGACCCCGCTTCCCTCACGCGGAGGGCTGAGAGTAGTGAAAGTAGGGTCTGACCCTACTTTCCCCGGCCGGCCGAATGTGACGGATCCGACCCCGTCTGCAGGCGCGGCCCGAGCCACGCCCACAGGCGCTCCGCGGCGCCCCGATGCCGGGTGTGGAAGGCGAGCGCCGCGTCGTGCATCCGCGAGCGTGCCCCCGCGTCGCCGAGCAGCTCGGCCGCCTGGGCGACGAGCGCGTCGACATCGGCGACGCGCCGTGCCGCGCCTGCCGCGACCGCCTGCGCGGTCGCCTCGGCGAAGTTGAACGTGTGCGGTCCCACCAGCACGGGCACACCGAGCGCGATCGGCTCGATCAGGTTCTGGCCCCCCAGCGGCAGCAGGCTGCCGCCGACGAACGCGACGTCCGCCGTTGCGCAGTAGGCAAGCATCTCGCCCATCGAGTCGCCGAGCACCACGCGCGTGCCGGGCCCGACCGGGACGTCGCCGCTGCGCCGCACGCTCGCCACGCCGCGCGCGCGCAACAAGTCGTGAATCTCGTCGAAGCGCTGCGGATGCCGCGGAACGAGCACGACCAGCGCATCGTCCGGCAGCGGGCGGCGCTCGAGCGCATCGAGCAGCAGCGCCTCCTCGCCCTCGCGCGTCGACGCGCACAGGAATACGCGGCGGTCGCGCCCGAAGCGTTCGCGCAGCTGCGCGCCGCGCACACGCATCGCGTCGGGAATCGCGACGTCGAACTTGAGGTTGCCGGTCACCGCAACCTGCGCGGCGCCGAGTTCGCGCAGCCGCTGCGCGTCGGCGTCCGTCTGCGCCGCCACGCCGCGAAGCGCCGCCAGCATCGGCCGGGACAGCGCTGCGACGCGCGCGTAGCCCGCCGCCGACTTCACCGACATCCGCGCGTTGACCAGGAACAACGGCACGCCGCGCTCGCGGCACGCGTGCACGAGGTTCGGCCACAGCTCGGTCTCCATCAGCAGGCCGACGGCGGGCGTCCAGTGGCGCAGGAACCCCCGCACCGCGAACGGCACGTCGTAGGGCAGCCATGCGGTCGCGACGCGCTCGCCGTATAGCGCTGCCGCGGTCTCGCGTCCCGCGGCCGTCATGCAGGTCAGCAGGATCGTCGCGTCAGGATGCTCGCGCGCCAGGCGCTCGATCAACGGCGCGGCCGCGCGCACCTCCCCGACGGACACCGCGTGCACCCACAGCACCGTGCCGGCTGGACGCGCTGCGGGGAAGTGCCCGAAACGCTCGCCGATGGCGCGAAGGTAGCCGCTCTCGCGGCGGCCGCGCCACGCGAGCCGCAGCGGGACGAGCGGCAGCGCGAGCCACCACAGCAGCGTGTAGAGCGCGCGCGCCATCAGCAGCGGGGTGCTGCGCGCATCAGCGCACCGGCCGCGACGCGGACGTCGTCGAGCGACGGTACCTGGCCGTTGCCGCCGAGGTCGCGCGCGTGCGCTCCGGCGATCGCCACCCCCGCGCCCGCCGGGTCGGTGACCGTGAACAGCGCGACCGTCGGCGTTCCCAGCGCTGCGGCGAGATGCGTGAGCCCGGTGTCGACGCCGACGACGAGCTCGGCGCGCGCGAGCAGCCCCGCGAGCGCCGCCAGCGTCTGGGGCGGCAGGACGCGCGCGCCCTCGATGCCGAGTGCGAGCCGCTCGCTGCGCTCCCGCTCGGCGCGGCTGCCCCAGGGCAACACGATGGCGAGGCCCGCCTGCGCGATACCCTGCAGCAACGCGCGCCAGCGCTCCTCGGGCCACAGTTTCGCCGCGCGCGACGTCGCATGCACGGCCACGACGTAACGGCGGGCGGCAAGCGTCGCGTCGGGAAGCGGCGCTTCGAGGCGCCAGCGCGGGGGGCCGGCGACGGCATAGCCCAGCGCCAGTCCGGCGAGGCTGCGGCAGCGAGCGGCGAAGTGGAGCCCGCGCGGCACCGCGTGGTGCACGTCGTCGAACAGCGTGGCGAGCGGCTCGCGGATGCTCGCACGGTCGAAGCCGTGCCGCGTGCCCTGCGCCAGCCGCGTGACCACGCCACCCTTCACTTGCTCCTGCAGATCGAGGATCGCCGCGTAGCGCTCCTCGCGCAGCAGCGTGCGAAACCCGGCGATCTCACGCCAGCTCGACGGCGCGAGCGGCGCGTGTCGCCAGCGCCGCAGCGCAAGCGGTACGACGCGGCGCACATCCGGGCACAGCGCCGGAAGGTCGACGAACGCCTCCTCGGCGACCCAGTCGACCGCGAGCTCCGGGCGCGCCGCGCGCACGTCGGCGACCAGCGCGAGCGCGTGCACGACGTCGCCGAGCGAGCTGGGACGGACGACGAGGATCGCGCTCAAGGCGGGCTCAGCCGGGGAGTGACGTAGAATGCCGCGCCATCGGTACGCCTCGCGCAACGCTTGCTGACCGGTGCGCGGCGCCGCCCCCGCTCGCGCATGGCAGACACGCTTCCCCTCTCGCTGGTGGTCATCACGCGCGACGCGGCGACCGGGATCGCGCAATGCCTCGCGTCGTTCCCTCTCGCGGGCGAGGCGCTCGTGGTCGATTCGGGCAGCGGCGATGATACCGTGGAAATCGCGCGCGCCCGGGGGGCGCGCGTGGTGCGCCACGAGTGGCTCGGCTTCGGCCGCCAGAAGCGCTTCGCCGTCGCCGCGGCGGCGCACGACTGGGTGCTGTGCCTGGACGCCGACGAGCGCGCGACACCCGAACTCGCCGCCGCCGTGGCCGCGCTGTTCGCCGCGGGCGCGCCGCCGGCTCCGGCGTACGCGCTCGCGCGGCGCAATCGCTTCCTCGGCCGCTGGCTCGCGCACGGCGAGGGCTACCCGGACTGGAACGTGCGGCTGTTCGACCGGCGCCGCGCCCGGTGGACCGACGATCCCGTCCACGAACACGTCGTGGCCGACGGCGCGGTCGCGCGGCTCGACGGCGACCTGCTGCACGACTCGGCCGAGTCGATCGAGGACTACGTCGCCAAGCAGAACCGCTACACGACGTTGCAGGCGCAGGCGCTGCATGCGCGCGGGGAGCGGGCCTCGCTGGCGCGCATCGCGGCAGCACCGCTCGCCCGCTTCCTGCGCTTCTACGTGCTGAAGCTCGGCTTTCTCGACGGCGCCGCCGGGTTCGCGCACGTCGCGATCGGCGCGTTCGCGAGCTTCCTCAAGTACGTCAAGCTGCGCGCGCTGAACCAGGCCAAGAGGCAGGGACCATGACCGCCGCCGGGCCGTCCCGAGGACGCCTGCGCGAGCGGGGCGGACGCCAGGCGCAATGCGCGCGTCCGCTCGCGCTGGCGGCGACCGACACGCAGGCCGAACGTATGGCAGGCCAGTCCAAGGAGGCCGCTCATTGCCCCTCGGGGGGCAGCGCAGAGGCGAATGCCGCAAGCGTGGGGGCTCAATAGTGACGATCGACGCGAAGGGCATGCACGTGCTGGTGACCGGCGCGGCCGGCTTCATCGGCATGCACTGCGCGCGCGCGCTGTGCGCGGCCGGCGCGCGCGTCACCGGCGTGGACAGCCTCGACCCGTATTACGACGTGCGGCTCAAGGAGGCGCGCGTCGCAACGCTCGCCGGGGAACCGCTCTTCGCGTTCCACCGCCACGACCTCGCGGAGCCCGGGCCCACCGCGGAGCTCTTCGCGGCGGGCGGCTTCACGCACGTGCTGCACCTCGCCGCGCAGGCGGGCGTGCGCTACTCGCTCGTCAACCCCGGCGCGTACTACCGCAACAACGTCGTCGCGTTCGGCCACGTGCTCGAGGGCTGCCGGCACGCCGGCGTCGCGCACCTCGCGTACGCCTCGTCGTCGTCGGTGTACGGCGCGAACCACGTGCTGCCGTTCAGCGAGGACCAGAACGTCGACCACCCCGTCAGCCTGTACGCGGCGACGAAGAAGGCGAACGAGCTCGCCGCCCACACCTACAGTCACCTCTACCGAGTGCCGACGACCGGCCTGCGCTTCTTCACCGTGTACGGGCCGTGGGGACGGCCGGACATGGCGGCGTGGCTGTTCACGCGCGCGATCCTCGCCGGCGAGCCGATCAGGGTGTTCAACCACGGACGCATGCGCCGCGACTTCACCTACGTCGACGACATCGTCGAGGGGGTGCTTCGGACCCTCGTGGCCCCGCCCGCGCCGGCGCAACCCTCCGGCGCGCCCTACGCGATCTACAACATCGGCAATCACGACGCGGTCGAGCTCCTCGAGTTCATCGCGATCCTCGAGCGCCTGCTCGGCCGGCCGGCGCGCCGCGAGTTGCTGCCGATGCAGCCGGGAGACGTCGAGGCGACCTACGCCGACACGTCGCGACTGCGGCACGCGACGGGTTTCGCGCCGCATACGCCGCTCGCAGCGGGGCTCGAGCGTTTCGTCACGTGGTACCGGGACTATCACGGGGTCCGGTGACGGGGCAAATGCTAGAATCGCGGCTTCCCCTTCCGGCGCGCGCCTTCTCATGATTCTCGTCACCGGCGGCGCCGGCTTCATCGGCGCCAACTTCGTGCTCGACTGGCTCGCCGCCGCGGGCGAGCCGGTCGTCAACCTCGACAAGCTCACCTACGCGGGCAACCTCGGCAACCTGGCGCCGGTCGAGGGCGATCGCCGCCACGTCTTCGTGCGCGGGGACATCGGCGACGCGGCGCTGGTCGAAGGGCTTCTCGTCACACACCGGCCGCGCGCCGTGGTGAACTTCGCGGCGGAGTCGCACGTCGACCGCTCGATCCACGGTCCCGCGGCTTTCATCGATACGAACGTCGCCGGCACGTTCCGCCTGCTCGAGTCCGTGCGCGGCTACTTCGGCACGCTGCAGGGTGGCGAGCGCGAGCGCTTCCGGTTCCTGCACGTGTCCACCGACGAGGTCTACGGCTCGCTGGGTCCGGGCGATCCCGCGTTCAGCGAGACGACCGGGTACGCGCCGAACAGCCCGTACTCGGCGTCGAAGGCCGCCTCCGACCACCTCGTGCGCGCGTGGCACCACACCTACGGCCTGCCGACGCTGACGACGAACTGCTCGAACAACTACGGCCCGCGCCAGTTCCCCGAGAAGCTGATCCCGCTGATGATCGTCAACGCGCTCGCCGGCAAGCCGCTGCCGGTCTACGGCGATGGCGCGCAGGTGCGCGACTGGCTCTACGTCGGCGACCACTGCGGCGCCATCCGCGCGGTGCTGGAGCGCGGCCGCGTCGGCGAGGTGTACAACGTCGGCGGCAACGCCGAGATGCGCAACCTCGATGTGGTGAACGCGCTCTGCGCGACGCTGGCGCAGCTGCGGCCGGGCCGCGATTACGCGGCGCAGATCGCGTTCGTGCGCGACCGCCCCGGCCACGACCGCCGCTACGCGATCGACGCCACCAAGATCCAGCGCGAGCTCGGCTGGGCGCCCGCGGAGACGTTCGCCACGGGGCTCGAGCGCACCGTGCGCTGGTACCTCGACAATGCGCAGTGGCTCGACAACGTGCAGAGCGGCGACTACCGGCGCTGGATCGCCGAGCAGTACACGGAGGCGGCGAAGTGAGCACGTCCGGTCGGCGGAAAGGGATTGTCCTGGCGGGCGGCTCCGGCACGCGGCTCTACCCGGTGACGCAGGTCGTCAGCAAGCAGCTGCTGCCGGTCTACGACAAGCCGATGATCTACTACCCGCTGACCACGCTGATGCTTGCAGGAATTCGCGACATCCTGCTGATCAGCACGCCGGAGGACACGCCGCGCTTCGCGCAGCTGCTGGGCGACGGCGCGAAGTGGGGGTTGAATCTCTCGTATGCGGTGCAGCCCTCGCCCGACGGCCTCGCGCAGGCCTTCGTCATCGGCCGCGACTTCGTCGGCCGCGATCCCGCCGCGCTGGTGCTCGGCGACAACATCTTCTACGGCCACGACCTCCACGTGCAGCTCGCACACGCCGACGCGCGGGCGAAAGGCGCGACGGTCTTCGCCTACGCGGTCGCGGACCCGGAGCGCTACGGCGTGGCCGAGTTCGACGCGGGCGGCCGCGTGGTGAGCCTGGAGGAGAAGCCGAAGCAGCCCAAGTCGCGCTACGCGGTGACCGGGCTGTACTTCTACGACAACCGCGTGCTCGACGTCGCTGCCGAGCTCAAGCCCTCCGCGCGCGGCGAGCTCGAGATCACCGACGTCAACCGCCAATTCCTCGCGTGGGGCGAGCTCTCCTGCGAGGTCATGGGACGCGGCATGGCGTGGCTCGACACCGGCACGCACGAGTCGCTGCTCGAAGCCTCGCAGTACATCGAGACGATCGAGCGGCGGCAGGGCCTGAAGATCGCCTGCCCGGAGGAGATCGCCTACCGGCTCGGGTGGATCGACGCCGCCGCGCTCGAGCGCCTGGGCCAGGCGCTGGGAAAGAGCAGCTACGGCCGCTACCTGCTCGGCCTGCTTTCCGATCCGGTGATTGGCTGATGCAGGTCCGGGCCACGGCGATCCCCGACGTCGTCGTTGTCGAGCCGAACGTGTTCGGCGACGAGCGCGGGTTCTTCATGGAATCGTGGAACGCGCAAGCATTCGCGCAGGCCGGCATCGACGCGGTGTTCGTGCAGGACAACCACTCGCGCTCGCGGTGCGGCGTGCTGCGCGGGCTGCACTACCAGATCCGCGAGCCGCAGGGCAAGCTGGTGCGCGTGGCCGCCGGCGAGGTCTACGACGTCGCGGTGGACCTGCGGCGCTCGTCGCCGACGTTCGGCCGCGCGGTGGGCGAGCGGCTGTCGGCGGAGAACAAGAGGATGATGTGGATTCCGCCCGGCTTCGCGCACGGCTTCCTCGTGCTCTCCGAGATCGCGGACTTCCTCTACAAGGCGACGGCGTACTATGCGCCGGAGCACGAGCGCGCGATCAGGTGGGACGACCCGCGGCTGGCCATCGATTGGCCGCTTACAGGCGCCGCGCCGACCGTCTCGGCGAAGGACGCGGCCGCGCCGTTCCTCGCGCAGGCAGAGACTTATCCGTAACGCGATCCTCGTCACCGGCGCGCTCGGGCAGCTCGGCGCGGAGCTCGTGCCGTTGCTCGCCCCGCTCGGCCGCGTGGTTGCGGTCGACCGCGCGGCGCTCGACCTCGCCTCCCCTGACGCCATTGTCGCGAAGATGCGCGAGATCGCGCCGGCGATCGTCGTGAACGCGGCCGCCTACACCGCGGTGGACCGCGCCGAGCGCGAGCGCGACCTCGCCTTCGCCGTCAATGCGACCGCGCCCGGCGTCATCGCCGAGGAGGCGAAGCGCCTCGGCGCGCTGGTCGTGCACTACTCGACCGACTACGTGTTCGACGGGAACGCGACGCAGCCCTATGCCGAGGACGCGCCGACGGGGCCCCTGTCCGTGTACGGGCAGAGCAAGCTCGCCGGCGAACGGGCGGTTCGCGCGAGCGGCGCCGACGCGCTCGTGTTCCGCACGAGCTGGGTGTACGGGCTTGCCGGCGCCAACTTCCTGCTGACGATCCGGCGGCTGGCGGCCGAGCGCGAGGAGCTTCGCGTCGTCGACGACCAGGTGGGCGTGCCGAACTGGAGCCGCGCGATGGCCCGTGCCACGGCGCGCGTGCTCGCGCCGGGACGCGACGCGCTGCGCGAGCGCTGCGGGCTCTACCACCTGTCGTCGCGCGGCAGCACGACGTGGTACGGGTTCGCCCGGGCGATCCTCGGCGACGCGCCGCGACCGCGCGTGGTGCCGATCGCCACCCGGGAGTACCCCACGCCGGCGCGCCGCCCGGCCTATGGCGTGCTGGCGACGGACAAGTTCGAGCGCGCGTTCGGCTTCGCGCTGCCGGAGTGGCGCGACGCGCTCTCCGAGTGTCTGGGCGGCCCGGCCGTGTCCTCGGAACCTTAGGTGCAGGCGTTGATCGAAGAGGCGGTGACCGCGATGTGGGGGAGTGACGCCGTGCGCAGGCAGGAACTGATGGGCCATCGAATGACGGAAGTCCGCTGGCTGGTCGTCGCCGTGGCGCTGGGAGTGTCGATGGCGGGCGATGGCCACGCCGCCGGTGCGGTCACCGCGGTACCGCCCGCCGAGTACCGCCCGGCCACGGTCGCCCGCAAGGCCGAGGCTGCGCTCGTCGCGGCCGCTGCAACGTCCCTGCGCATCGAGTTGCCCGAGCCGGTGGGCGAAGTCCGCGCGCTGCGTGCCGACGGCGGGACCGCTGCGCCGGCCGGCGCCGCCAGGGAGCTGCCCAAGCAGCGCCCCCACGTCATCGGCTTCCCTCGCGAAATGCCGGCCGCGTCGCGCGTCGTCCCCCTCGCGGCCCTCGAGTGGCAGGAGGCTGCCGACGGCTCGCGCCTGGCGCGCGTCGAGGTGAGTTCGCGGGGCGCAGCGGCCCTGCGGCTGGCGCTCACCGTCGACGGCGCCGGGATCGCGCTGCGCTTCGCGGGCAATGCGCCGGGGGCGCCCGTGCACGGTCCGTACGCGTCCTCCGCGATCGCCGCGGCCGTCGCGCGCGACGGCGGTTTCGTGACGCCCGTGCTCGACGGCGACACCGCGATCGTCGAAGTGAGCGCGGCGCGCGGCGCCGCGATCGCGAGGGCCCAGCTCGTCTTTGGCACGTCTTCGCACCTGACCGTCGCGGGCGCGGGCCTGCGCGACGCCGCGCCGAAGAGAGTCTCCGACATCGGCACGTCGGGCGCGTGCAACATCGACCTCGCGTGCGTGACGCCGTCGCAGGCCTTGCAGCAGGCGGGCAACAGCCTGGGCAAGATCGTGTTCAGCGACCGCGCCGGGTTCAGCTATGCGTGCAGCGCCAACCTGCTCAACGACTCCGTGGGCTCGTTCGCGCCCTACCTGCTCACGTCCGCGCACTGCATGGAGTCCGCGTACGAGGCGGGAACGATCAACGTGTACTGGTTCTTCAAGGCGCAGTCCTGTGGCAGCGTGCAGGTGCCGCCCTACGTGCTGCAGGGCGGTGGCGCAGCGCTACTGGCGCGCAGCGACGACTGGGACTGGGCGCTGCTGCGCCTGAACCGCATGCCGCCTGCCGGCGTCTTCTACTCGGCGTGGCGCGCCGAGCCGGTGCCCTCGCTCGCGGTGGCCACGGGCCTGCATCACGCGAACGGCGACCTGGCCAAGTTCAGCCAGGGCGCGGCGACGGGCTACCAGGCGTACTCGGACGGCTCGAGCTTCGTGCGGGTGCAGTGGAGCCAGGGCACCACCGAGGTCGGCTCGTCGGGCGCAGGACTTCTCACCTTCCTGCCCGAGGGCGGCTACTACGAGCTGCGCGGCGCGCTGTACGGCGGCGAGGCCTCGTGCAGCAACCGCTCCGGGCCCGACTACTACTCGCGGCTCGACGTCATGCTGCCGCTGGTGCGCCACTACCTGACGCCCGACGCGCCGAACCCGGAGGGGCGCCGGGCAGTCGTCGAGTACTACCACCGCGGGCTGCGCCACTACTTCATCACCGCGGAAGCGCGCGAGATCGACGCGCTCGACTCCGGCGCGATCAGCGGCTGGGAGCGCACCGGCGTGCGATTCCTCGCCTACGATGCGCCACGCGCCGGCACCAGTCCGGTGTGCCGCTACTACCTGACGCCTTCCGTGGGCAACTCGCACTTCTACTCCGCCGACCCGGCCGAATGCGCGCGCGTCGGCGTGCAGTACGCGGGAATCTGGATTCACGAGAGCGCGGCGGTGTTCCACATCGCGCTGCCGCATCCGACCTCCGGCGCGTGCCCGTCGGGAACCCGGCCACTGTGGCGCTTCTTCAACCCGAGCCTGCTGAACCACCGCTACACGCCCGAGGTGACGCTGCGCGATCAGATGCGCGCCAGCCCGGCGTGGATTGCCGAGGGCTACGGGACCGAACGCGTGATCATGTGCTCGCCAACGGAGTCGGATCCGTAACGTCCGCCGACCGCGAGGTCAGGCGAAGCGGAACTGAGCCTGGCCGCGCGCGCCGACCCGGAGGGTTGCACCCGCGCCCGCCGCGACAATCGCGTTCATGCCGAACGTGATGCCGGCGAGCCGGTCGTCGCGACGGTAAGTCGAGAGCGTGCGCAGCGGCTCGAGGTTGCGCAGCGCGCTCGCTTGGTCGGTCGTGGTGACCTCGCAGCGCGTGCACGGCTTGACGAGCTTCAGCACCACCTCGCCGAACGCCAGCGTGTCGACGTGGTCCTCGTCGAACGCTTCGAGCCCATCGACCACGACGTTCGGGCGGAAGCGGTTCATCGGCGCCACGGGAAAGCCGCGCGCCGCAAGCCGCGCGTTCAGGTCGTCGAGCGAGGCCTGCGCGATCACCAGCAGCGGATAGCCGTCGGCGAACAGCGTCGTCGCGCCCGAGTCGCCGGCGTAATCGGGGTTGCACGGCCGCGGCGCTCTGTCGTCGAAGCGCACCAGCCGGACGTCTTGCCCGAGGAACGCGGACAGCGCGGCTGCCGCTGCATCGCCCGCGTCGTAGCCGCGCACCGAAGAGCGCCAGACGACGACGTCGCGCGCTTCGCCGCACTCGCGCAGCGCGAGCGGCGCGAACCCCGGCACGCGCAGCGAGAGCGTTCCATCGTCGACCAGCGGCTCGACCAGCGCCATCCGCGGCTGCTCGCGCTGCGTGACGAAGCGCCCCTGCGCGTCGACGACCATCCACTCGCGGTCGCGCGCCCCGGCGACGGCGAGGCCGGTCGCGGCGACGGTCGCGCGGTCCACGTCGACCGCGCGGCAGCTTTTCACCGGGTACAGGTGCAGCGAGACGACGGCGACGTCGGTCACGGGGACTCCCAGCAACACCGCGGGCGTCCGACCGCCTGTTGCATCGGCCTGCTAGCGCAGCCCGGAGGCGTACTCCGCGACGGCCTTCATCTGGGCGTCGGTCATGTTGGCGACGACGCCCTTCATCACCTGGCCGCCGACGTCCTTGGCCAAGGCGCGCTCGCCCGCCTTGAAGGCGCGCAGCTGCGCGTACGTGTAGTCGGCGTACTGGCCCGCCACGCGCGGGTAGCTCTTCGGAATGCCCGCGCCGGCGGGGCCGTGGCACGCCGAGCAGGCGGGCACGCCGGAGGCCGCGTCGCCACCACGCCACAGCGCCTGCCCCGTCTTGACGAGCGCCGCGTCCTTTGCCGCGAGGCCCTTCGGCTTCTGCTGCGCGTAGAACAGGCCGAGCGAGCGCATGTCGGTCTCGGAGAGCGCCGCCGCCATGCCCTGCATCACCGGGTTGACGCGCACGCCCGCCTTGAAGTGAGCGAGTTGCAGGGTGATATAGTCGGCGTGCTGTCCCGCGAGGTTCGGGTTGGCGGGCGTTGGGCTGTTCCCGTCGTTGCCGTGGCAGGCTGCGCACACCTGAACTGCAATCTGGCGGCCGCGATCCGCGCTCGGCGCGTTCGCGGCGGCTGTCGGGGCGGCGGGCGTCTGGGTGGCGGCGATCGCCGGGAAGCAACTCGCGGCGAAGAGCACCAGCAGGCGTTTCATGGGAAAGGCTCCTCGACTCGACGGCCGCCTTTCGGCGCCGCCTTCAGGCTAGTGTGAACAAACGCAGCATTGTACCGGACTCGGCGCGGCCGGCTCCCGGGCAGGGGGGCAGAGCACCCGCTTGGGCACCGCAGGCGCTCCTGGGCGCCGCTTTCGTGCTCGGTGCGGCCGCGCGGGCACAGCTGCCTCAGGCCGGGCCGCCCGAGATCGCGTTCGCCGGCCGTTCGAACGCGGGCAAGTCGAGCGCCATCAACGCGCTCGCCAACCGCACCCGGCTCGCGTATGCGAGCCGCACGCCGGGACGCACGCAGCAGATCAACTTCTTCGCGTTGCCCAGCGGCGCCCGGGTCGCCGACCTGCCCGGCTACGGCTACGCCGCCGTCGCCAAGGAGGTCAAGCGGACCTGGCAGGAGTTCCTCTGGGAGTACGTGAGCACTCGCTCAACGCTCGTCGGCCTGGTGCTGGTCGTGGATGCGCGTCGCGGGCTCAAAGACCTCGACCGCGTGCTGCTGGATGTCTTCCTGCCTTCGGGGCGGCCGGTGCTGGTACTCGCCACCAAAAGCGACAAGCTCAACAACGCCGAGCGCCGCGACGCCGTGCGCACCATCGAGGCGCAGGTCGCGCAGGGCTGGCCTGGGCAGACGGGCAGCGTGCGGGTGATCGCGTTCAGCGCCACGAGCCGGACGGGTGTGGACACCGCGGACGCGACGCTGGCGCAATGGCTCGGACAATGAGCGAGAAGGGCCGGGGAGCGCCAATAAAGAAGGCCCCGCGGTCAAGGGGAGTGACGCGGGGCCTCGAAAATGCCCGGTCGCGGAAGACTCCGCGCCGGGCACCCGCTTTAGGGAGGGAAGCGGGGGACGTTGCCGTCCGTGCAATCTGACCGTTGACGATCGTCAAGAGTTCCGCGCCCGGCGCCGCCACAATCCACCACCGCCCGTCATCCACATGAACCGCATGGCTACTCCCGCGCCCACCATCGTCGCCGGCCTGCGCCAGGCGTTGAAGACGCACGCCCCGTTCGCCCAGATGGCGGACACCGACGTCGAGGAGGTCGTGCGGCACGCCGTCGTGCGCTACTACGCGCCGGGCGAGATCGTCCTCTCGCCGGCGCCCGAGCGTCCCACGCACTGCCTCTACGTCCGCCAGGGCTGCGTGCACGGGGAGCGGCCGATGCCTTCGGGCGGCGCGAACGCGCAGTGGGAGCACAGCCCCGGCGACATGTTCCCGATGGGCGCGCTGATCGCGCGGCGCGGCGTCACCAGCGTGTACACCGCGCTCGCCGACACGTTCGTGATCGCGTTCCCGGCAGCGGTGTTCGATGCGCTCGCCGAGCGCTCGAACGTGTTCAAGGACTTCTGCACGCGCCGCCTCCAGCACCTGCTCGACCTCTCGCGGCAGCACTTCCAGCTCGAGTACGCGGCGAGCGTGACCGAGCAGCGCGGCCTGTCCACGCCGCTCGCCACGCTCCTGCGCAACGAGCCGATCACCGTGACACCGGCCACGTCGCTCGGCGAGGCGCTCGCGCTGATGGAGGAGCGGCGCATCGGCTCGCTGCCGATCGTCGACGGCGAGGGGCGCCCGGCCGGGATCTTCACGCGCCAGGACGTCATCGGCCGCGTGGTGCTGCCGCAGGTGCCGCTGACGACGCCGATCGCGTCGGTGGCGAGCGCGCCGGTGGTCACGCTGCCGCTGCACGCGACGGCCGGCGACGCGGCGCTGGCGATGGCGCAGCGCGGCATCCGCCACGTCGTGACGCTCGACGAGGCCGGCCGCGTGGCGGGTGTGGTGTCCGAGCGCGACCTGTTCGGCCTGCAGCGGCTGTCCGTGCGCGAGCTCGCCTCGACGATCCGGCGCGCGGGCGACCTCACTGCGCTCAAGCAGTGCGCCGCCGACATCCGCGCGCTCTCTCACGCGCTGGTCGCGCAGGGCATCGCCAGCGGCCAGCTCACGCGGATGATCGCGAGCCTCAACGACCAGCTGGTCGCGCGGCTGCTCGACGTCACGAGCAAGCGCCACGACTTCGGCGGCGTCGCGGTCTGCTGGATCGGCATGGGCAGCGAAGGCCGCAGCGAGCAGACGATCGCGACCGATCAGGACAACGGGATCATCTTCGCGCCCAACGACGAGTCGGCCTCCCCCGACGCGATCCGCGAGCGCCTGCTGCCGTTCGCCGCGGAAGTCAACAACGCGCTCGACGCCTGCGGCTACCCGCTGTGCAAGGGCGGCGTGATGGCGATGAATCCACGCTGGTGCGCCTCGCTGGCCGAGTGGCGCGAGGCGTTCTTCGGCTGGATCGACCGCGGCGACCCGGAGAGCCTGCTCGCCGCCAACATCTTCTTCGACTTCCGCGGCCTGTGGGGCGAGACCGGGCTCGCCGAGGCGCTGCGCGCCGACATCGCCGCGCGCGCGCAAGGCAACCCGCGGTTCCTCAAGCAGATGAGCGACAACGCGCTGCGCAGCCGTCCGCCGCTCAACTGGCTGGGCGACATCGCCGCTGAGGGCGGCGACGAGCCGGGCATCGACATCAAGATGACGGGCACGGCAATCTTCGTCGACGGCGCGCGCATCCTGGCGCTCGCCGCGGGCGTCACGGCCACGAACACCAACGAGCGCTTGCAGCAGGCCGCCGCCGTGCGCGGCATCCCCGCCGCGGAGCTCCGCGCGTGGAGCGACTCGTTCGACTATCTGCAGCTCGTGCGGCTGCGCACCCAGCATCGCCGCGGGTCGGGCGCGCTGAAGCCCGCCGATAACGCGAACCACGTGCCGCTCGCCGACCTCTCCGAAATCCACCGGCGCATCCTCCGCGAGTCGCTGCGGCAGGCGAAGAAGCTTCAGCAGCGCCTCGAGCTCGACTATCCCGGATGAGCGGTGGCTGCGGCGAGGGTGAGTTGAAGCAATGATCTGGCGGCGCCTGTTCGGGGGTGGCGGGAGCGCGGACGCGCCGCGCTGGATCGTGATCGACACCGAGACCTCGGGCCTCGTGGTCGAGCGCGACGCGCTGCTCGCCATCGGCGGCGTGGCGGTCACGGCCGACGGCGTGGTGCCGGGCGACAGCTTCGAGGTCGTCGTGCGCAACGAGGCCGGCTCGTCGAACGAGAACATCGTCGTCCACGGCATCGGCCGGCAGGCGCAGGCGGAGGGCGTGCCGATGTCCACTGCGCTGCTGGCCTTCGCGCAGTGGGCGGGCGACGCGCCGGCCGCCGCGTTCCACGCGCCGTTCGACCGCGGCGTGCTCGCGCGCGCGTTCCGCGTCGCGGGCGTGCCGCTGCCCGACCGCGCCTGGCTCGACCTGGCTCCGCTGGCCAGCGTGCTGAACCCGCCCGACCCGAAGAAGCCGCCGCCGGGCCTCGACGACTGGCTCGAGCGTTACGAGATCGACTGCGCGGGGCGCCACCACGCCGCCGGCGATGCGCTTGCGACCGCCGAGTTGCTGCTGCACCTGCGCGTGGAAGCGCGGCGCGAGGGCGCGAACGACTTCGCGGGGCTGGTCAGGCTCGCGAAGCAGCAACGCTGGCTGGCCGGCAGCGGCGCGGGCGGCGCGGCGTGATGCACGCCCATGCGCTAACGAGGATCGAGCACGTTCACGACACCCTTTCGTATGCGCTAACGAGGATCGAGCACGTTCACGACACCCTTTCGTCGTCCCCGCGAAGGCGGGGACCCAGTGACTTTCGAGCAAACGCCACTGGGCTCCCGCCTTCGCGGGAGCGACGACATCAGGTTGGTGCTGTAAGCGGCGGACACGAGCCCTAGTAGCATTCCCCATCCACTTCGAGCCGACCCCATGAGCTTCGCGTTCGCCTCCCGCTTCCCCGCGCGCCGGCCGCGCCGCATGCGCCGCGACGACTTCTCGCGCCGCCTCGCCCGCGAGCACCGGCTGACCGCCGACGACCTCATCTACCCGGTGTTCGTGCTCGACGGGAAGAAGCGCGAGGAGCCGGTGGCCTCGCTGCCCGGCGTGTCGCGCAAGACCATCGATCTGCTGCTGCGCGAGGCCGAGACGTGCGTGTCGCTTGGCATCCCCGCGCTCGCGCTGTTCCCGGTGATCGCACCGGAGCTCAAGAGCGAGGACGCCGCGCAGGCGTGGCATCCGGAGGGCCTCGTGCCGCGCACCGTGCGCGCGCTCAAGGAGCGCTTCCCCGAGCTGGGGGTGATCACCGACGTCGCGCTCGACCCGTACACCAGCCACGGCCAGGACGGGCTGATCGATGCCACCGGCTACGTGATGAACGACGAGACGGTGGTCGCGCTGGTCAAGCAGGCGCTCTGCCACGCCGAAGCGGGCGTCGACATGGTGGCGCCGTCCGACATGATGGACGGGCGCATCGGCGCGATCCGCGAGGCGCTCGATGGCGCCGGCCTGCAGCGCACCCGCATCCTCGCCTACTCGGCGAAGTACGCGTCGAGCTTCTATGGGCCGTTCCGCGACGCGGTCGGCTCGGCGGGCAACCTCGCCGGCGGCGACAAGTACACCTACCAGATGGACCCGGCGAACAGCGACGAAGCGCTGTGGGAGGTCTACCTCGACCTCGAGGAGGGTGCGGACATGGTGATGGTCAAGCCGGGGCTGCCCTACCTCGACATCGTGCGTCGCGTGAAGGACACCTTCGGCGTGCCGACCGCCGTCTACCAGGTGTCGGGCGAGTACGCGATGCTGAAGGCCGCGGGCGACAACGGGTGGATCGACGAGAAGAAGTGCGCACTCGAAGCGCTGCTGGCGATGAAGCGCGCCGGGGCGGACTGCATCCTCACGTACTTCGCGAAGGACGTGGCAGGCTGGCTTCGCTAGCTTGGCATTTTTGCGCTGCAGCACGAAGAACCGGCAGTCGCAGCAGCGGCCGCGCGTCGACGGGCGCGATTCGCCCCTTGCTTTGCGCGGGTTCTTGCGTACGATGCGCGGACGGGCGCGTCGCATGTAACAGGTCGTGCCCATGGGGAGGGGACGCATGGCACGTCGTTCGGGCAGCGCTCCGGCGGGAGCGGGTGTGTGCGGGTGGCGCGTGCTTGCGATCGCGGCGGTGCTCGCCGCGGGTCCCGCGGCCGCCGTCGACTACGCCTGGAACAACGTGGCCGGCGGCAACTGGAACGTCGCGACCAACTGGACGCCGAGCGGCGTTCCGAACTCGAACGCCGACACCGCGACGATCACGGCCGCGGGCACCTACACGGTCACGATCGACGGCAACTTCACCGTCAGGACTGTGACGCTCGGCGGGGCGACGGGCACGCAGACCTTGTCGCTACCGTCCACGCGCACGCTGACCCTGCAGGCGCCTTCGGGAGCGGCTGTCGTCACGGTCAACGCCAACGGCGTGTTCAGCCATGCGGGCGGCACGCTGACCGGCAACACGGACCCCACACAGGTCACCGTCAACGGACGCTACGACTGGGTTTCGGGAACGGCCAACGGCAACCTCAAGCCGTTCGCGGTGACGCCCGCCGGGACGCTCGCGCTGTCCGGCAACCTGGCGAAGAGCTTCCTCCCGAGCTGCAACAGCCCGGTGCTCGCCTTGGCCGGAACCACGACGTGGAGCGACAACGCGACGTGGACCATCGGCGGCTGCGCCGCGGTAACGCACTCGGGCACCATGACCGTAAGCGGCGACCCGGTGCTCTTCCTTTCCTTCATCAGCTTCGCCAACAGCGGGACGATCACCAAGAACGGCGGCGCCGGCAACTGGGCACTGCAGCTCGATCGGGTGAGCAACCACACGAACACCGGCCGCTACGAGGCGCAGACCGGAACCATCACGTTCCAGAGCCTCGCCAACTTCGGCGGGCACGTGTCGTCGGGCGCCGCCAACGTCTTCCACGCAGCGGCGGGAGCGCAGATCACGTTCCTGCCGGTGAACGGGGAAACCTACCAGTTCGCCGGCACCCAGTTCACCGGCCCGGGGGCGAAATCCCTCGCGGGTCCGAATGTGCCCCTCTACCGGATGAGCGGCACGATCGTCGCCGCCAACACGACATTCGCGGCTCCGACCGGCCAACTCAACGGCACGTGGACGCTGGCGGGGGACTTCGGCTGGACCGGTGGCCAGATGCTCACCGCCGCCTCGACGCCGGTGCTGACCATCGGCGCAGGATCGACGCTCGCGCTGTCGGGAAGCGCTGCCAAGACGCTGAGCGGCGGCGGCGCGACGATCACCAACAACGGCACGATCACGGTCGCCGGCACGGGCAACCTGCTGCTCGAGAATGGCGCGACGCTGACCAACACCGCGAGCGGCGTGATCGATCTGCAGGGCGACGCCGGAGTCGGCGGGGCGACGCTCGTCAACGCCGGCCTGCTGAAGAAGAGCGGCGGCACGGGCACGAGCGCCGTCACCGTGGGCAACATCAGTAACACCGGGGTCTTCGACGCGCAGTCGGGGACGCTGTCCGTCGCGCAGCCCTTCTTCGCGATTGTGGGGATGCAGTCGAGCGGGGCGGGGAACGCCTTCAACGCGCAGGCGGGTGCTGCGCTGTCGATCATGTCGGATACGGGCGTGAGCTTCAGCGGCACGACGTTCGGCGGGCCCGGCGCCAAGACGATCGGCCAGACCAACCGCACCTACACTTACGCCGGCACCATCGCCGCGGCCAACACCACGATCCTCGGCGGCATCCACACGGGGACGTTCACGCTCAACGGCGAGTTGACGTGGAGCGCCGGCACGCTGCAGGGCGGGGCCAGCGCGTTCCACATGACGATTCCCGCTGGCGCGACGTTCGTGGTGGCCGGGGCTGGTGCGAAGTCGTTCAACCCCGGGGGCAACATCGCGCGGATCACCAACAGCGGCACGCTGCGCTTTTCCTCGACGAGCAGCCTGCAGGGCAACGGCGGCGCGTTCATCCAGAACACGGCCGGCGGGCTGATCGAGTTCCTGGCGCAGGGCGGGCTGGGCACGCTGGGCTCCGGGCCGTCGGTGCTCGAGAACGCCGGCACCGTGCGTTTCGCGTCGGGAACCACCGTGCCGGTCGTAAGCTGGCAGGTCACCAACACCGGCACGATCAGCGTGCAGTCGGGCCTGTTCGCGTGGAGCGGTACGAACGCGAGTTTCGGGCAGACGGCGGGACGGCTGGAGCTCGTCGGCGGCAACATGAGCAACCAGCAGCCCCTGTCGATCAGCGGCGGGGTGCTCGCCGGCACGGGCGCGATCCAGGGACCTGGGGCCGTGAACCTCAGCGGCCCGGCGCAGACGCGCCCCGGCACTTCACCAGGCCAACTGACGATCGGCGGCCCGTACACGCAGACCGGCACGCTGTTCGTCGAGCTGAACGGGACCACGCCGGGCACGCAGTACGACCAGTTGGTGGCGCAGGGCAACGTCACCGTGGGCGGCACGCTGACCGTGTCGCTGGGCTTCGTCCCGCCGGTGGGGACCGTGTTCCGCATCATCGACAAGACCAGCGCGGGTGCTGTGGTCGGCGCATTCGGCGGCCTGCCGCAGGACGCGGTGCTCACCGTCAACGGCGTGCAGCTGCAGATCAGCTACGCGGGCGGCGACGGCAACGACGTGACGCTGACCGTGTTCCAGAACACGGGGCTGATCTGCACGCCGTTCACCGACGTCGACCAGTCGAGCCCGTTCTGCCCGAACGTGCAGTGGATGAAGAATCGCGGCGTGACCATCGGGTGCTCCTCGACGACGCTGTATTGCCCCAATGATCCGACGACGCGGCTGCAGATGGCGGTGTTCATGAACCGCCTGGGCAACGTGCTGACGGACGCGCCGACGGTGATCGAGCAGGGCAGCGCCGGCGGCAATCCGGACCTTGGCAGCGTGGTATGCCAGACGGCGAACATGGCGGCGGCGAACTATGAGCGCCACGTGACGCTCGACGGCCTGCTGATGGGCCTGGGTGACGGCACGAACCAGATCGGGGTGGAGGCGGTGGCAAGCGTCGACAACGGCGCGAACTGGATTTCGCTCGCTCCGCCGGCGGCGTTCGGGACGGTGGCCGGACGGTGGGCGAACGTGCGCGTCAACGCGGACCGGGACGTGGCGCCGACGGAGGTGGTGCGCTACGGGCTGCGGCTGTCGCGGATCTCGGGCACGACGAGCTACTCGGAGTCGCGCTGCGCGCTGCGCCTGCTGACGGGCAACCGGGTGACGGGAGCGGCGCCATGACCCATACGGATGCGGGACGGACGAAGGAGGGAAGGATGCGCACGCTGCGATTGGCCGCGACGGCCCTGTTACTTGGCACGGCACCCGCCGCATGGGCGTTGCCGTGCGTGGGGTTCACCGATCTGGAAGACACGAGCCCGTTCTGCGTCAACGTGGAGTGGATCAAGAACCGGCAGGTGACGCTGGGCTGCGGGACGGGGACAACGTACTGCCCGTTCGACCCGGTGATCCGGCTGCAGATGGCGGCGTTCATGAACCGGCTGGGCAACGCACTGACGCCGGTGCAGCTGCGGGTGGACACGAGCCCGGGGGCGATCGACCTCGACGCGAGCGCAGTGGTGTGCCAGACGCCGCCGCAGTCGATCGTCAACTACCCTCGCCAGGCGGTCCTCGACCTCACGTTCTCGGCGCAGGCGCCGGGTGATGTGGACATCGCCGCCGACCTGGTGAAGACGGTGGACGGCGGGGCGAACTGGACGCCGCTGACCACAGTGGGCAACCGCGGCTGGGTTCCCGTCAATCGTTGGGGCACGGTGGCCAACCTGGCGACCACGGACCTCGCGGTGGGCGACAACGTGATCTTCGGCGTG
>Ga0209254_10000301_pt1 | contig 38265 bp, 40 predicted proteins | sample FrelakmetDIP11DI_FD_187148 | JGI IMG/M metagenome (GOLD analysis project Ga0209254, IMG submission 187148) | Freshwater lake sediment microbial communities from the University of Notre Dame, USA, for methane emissions studies - DIP11 DI (SPAdes)... | ecosystem: Environmental > Aquatic >... | reverse complement strand
CTGACTAAAGCCAATAATATGAAACTCGGAGAAATCCCCATCGGGAAAATTATTACCGGAAACCGTACTTGTCAATGCTTCTACTGCGGGCATAAAATCACTAATCCATGGCCATGGTTTGGTAATTTCAGGATGCCAGCTGTAGCCAGTGACTTTTGTTTTATATATCCCTCTTGGAGCAATCAATAAAGTACCCTTGAGCAAATTCTGAGAGAATATCCACATGGAATTCTCATCACCGGTCCAACCATGCAGCATTACTAAGATTGGAAATGGACTGGGTCCAACTGGTCGCTGAATTCGCATCACCCAATTATTGATCGATATAGTTCCATTATCAATTGACATGCACACCTGATTATCCTGGATCGTTTTTTTGAACGATCCAATCAATGAACCACAGTGCGAAAAAAATCAAAATTACGGGCGATAAACCCGCCATCAAGCAAATAACACCCATGAGCGCTGCTTGCTGTCCAAAAAACAGGTAGATTAATCCATCACCAATGATAAATAATAACAGAATAAAACCGATGATTAATCGGATGTTTGTCTGTCTGGCAAATTGACGCAGGTCGCGACTCATAAATAATCACACATCAAGAGGAATAATAACATGTGAAACCTCTTCTACCGCCACCTCTCAAGGCTAATGCAATATTCATCTAATCCATTGTATCCAGCGAATCTAATGTGGTCAAGGAATGGTAAAATCTTCATTATGAACCAGGCGATAAAGTGGAAACGAGAGTATGGTCATGAAATCGAACAAGCCATCTCAGCCCGTAAGGCTGGAAATGAAGGTATGGCACGTGTTTGTGCTCGCCGTGCAGCTGGTATTATCATAGGTGAATATCTCACCCGTTGTGGATATTCAAATCTAACGAACAGTGCCATCGACCGATTGTCTATTTTCATTTCTATACCCGACGTAGATAAGCATTATCAGGATATTGCGCATCATTTTCTGCTGAAAGTAAATCCTGACAATAATTTACCAGATGTTGTAGACTTGATCAGTGATGCAAAGTGGTTAGGAACGAATTTATTGATGGAGAACTCGGATTGACTATGCGCATATTCACCATCATCAATAGCGATTACGGTTCCAGACATATCGCAAACATTATCAAATACGCCCCATCCACTTGGGAAATCAACCAATGGAGAGCGCCTGTTTTCTTCCCACTGGTGATTGATTATCCGGAGGAGTTTCTACCTCGCGAGCTACCATCCGCGGATCTGATCCTTTCATTTGCTGAACATAAAAGTGTGGCTGAGCTTATCCCCGATATTGCAAAAATGACTGGAGCAAAAGCGGTAATCGCAGCTGTGGATAATGAGAATAGTCTCCCAAGAGGATTAGCCCGGCAATTACACAGCTGGTTGGAAAATATGAATGTTGCCTGTGCCACACCCAAACCACTGTGTTCTTTGACAGAAACATATTACTGGGTTACCCGTCGTCAACAGCTTGAGCATAACAGCGCTCAGATTGCCGAATTTGCCAGATATTTCGGTAAACCAGAATTCTCTATTGATGTTGACCCTCTCAGACGAACAATAACATCAGTCGAGGTAGAAAGGGATGCAGTCTGTGGGTGTGCACGTTATGTCGCTCAAAAATTAGTAGGAATGTCTGTCGACGAGGCTGAATACGAAGCTGGCATGGCTCATCATCATTTTCCCTGCCTGGCAAGCATGGGGATCGACGTTGACTTTAGTGACACATTATTGCATATTTCCGGTAACATCATGAAGGATAATGTTGGAGAGCAGCTGAAACCGTATAAGCCTATTCAATATCTGACTCCTGGTTTTCGCAGTGAAGAATGATTATGGCAATTAAAAACCTGAGCTATATCATGATTCATTTGGCTCAGGTATTTGTAAAGTTGGAATATAAAGGCTAGAAAATACTACTTATATGTCGGTTTGTTCTGTTTAGACGATTGGACCATCCCCAATATACTGATAATAATTACTAGCAATCGTGCCCAAAGAGAAAATACAAATAATAATCCAGTAAATCCTAAAAAAGCAAATAGGATCATCTTTTTTAGATCAGTTTCATAAGACTCACTTTCCGGGAAAGTGTAATCCATCAGACCCTTTTGTAAACTCTGTATGAATTCGGGCCGCGGGGATACCGGTTTTAAACTCGATTGCAATATCGATTCAATATCGAACAAATCTTTTGAATAATGTTTTCTTTTTAGTCGCATAGAATTGAATATCTATCCTACTTTCTATAAATTATGACACTGCACACGCGACAATTCCTATCGTTCCAGGTCCCAAACTCGCAGCAATACCTATCGATAAATCTGACAGTATCACCTCATTGACATGAAAGGTCTCTCGGATTTTTCGTAATAGATCCTTGGCTGCATCAAGCGACTGCAAATGTACGACAGCTATATTAATTAGGCGAGCACCGACTTGCTTATAAATAATCTCTAGGACTCTGATATTCGCCGGCTGAGGCGTGCGTACCCTCTCTCCCATATCCAAAGCACCATCTTTTAAGATTATTACTGGTTTAATCTTTACCACAGCAGCTAAAACTGCTGATAATGCATTTACGCGCCTACTTCGACGGGCATATTCCAGCTTATACAAAGTCAGGATAATGTTTGTAATATTGTGGATTACTTCCAACCGTTTAATTACTGCCTGCAATGACGCCCCTACCTTCACTAACTGACAAGCTTCCTTGCACATGAAACCCAGTGCAGCAGAACCCAATCCAGAATTGAAGGGGATGATGATTATTATATTTTTTAATTCTTGGGCTGCTAATACTGCAGAGTTATACGTTCCGGACAATTTGCTGGTCCCATTTAAGAATAAGCTCGTATCAATAATGTGAGCAATCCGATTATTAATATCCACGAATTGTTGAGGTGTGGGCAGTGAAGTCTTTGGTATGACGCCAGAGGACTCCGCTATGTGATAAAAATCATCATTACTCAGCTCAATACCTTGTTGGAATATTTTGTTTTCGAAATGAATATTTATCGGAATGACGTGAACATCATATTCTGCCTGCCATTCTTTGGGGATATCTCTCGCACCATCCAATACGATCCTCAGCATTACATAATTCCTTTGTTATCCATAATAACATCTTCAGACAATGTATCCATTTCGACCCTTAGGGAGAGCAAAGTTCGGTGATAAAGGCTTTTTACCGCTCCCTCGGTCCTGCCCATGATTTGTCCAATTTCATAATTTGACATATGCTCGACAAACTTTAGGATGATCAACTGTTGCCTTTCGGGGGGTAGATCGCGAATTATTCGCAACAGATAATCCTGCTCCTCTACCTTTAACAAGGTTATTTCCGGATGTTCTGAATGAGGGATAGCTGTAAATCCTTCATCCAAAGATATTTCTGGACGCCGTCCACGGTCTCGGTGCCAGTTCGCAACCAGATTGTGAGCAATCCGATATAACCAGGCAGAAACAGGAAGACCTCGTTCCTGATATTGCGGAATCCTGCGCATTGCTCGGAAGAAAACCCTGGCAGTTAGATCTTCTGCGTCGTGTTGATTCCCTGTTCGGTAATACACATAGTTAAAGATCCGTTCGACATAGTCCTCGTACAACTTGCCGAATGCTTCATGGTCTCCCTGAATTGCCCGGTTAAGGGTTACATTCTCAATATCGTTCGACAAATAAAACACTCTTTACCGGTGGGAGTTCTAATAAAAAAACCCCAACCACCGAAAATAGTTTCTTGGAGTTTATCATGCAAATTCGTTGATATTTTCCTTGGGTTATTATTATATCCTGCATATTCCTCAACACACTCATATCACTGCCTGTTTCTTCGTAATATACTTGCCATGCATATCGGGTAATAAGTAATCTATTGGAAATAGATGCTCAGGTCGATAATAGAACACCCAAATCAGGTGAGTCTTTGATTCATTGATGCCAGCTGATAAATCCGCATAAGTCCATCTGATAGCAAACGTTCTAGCAGATGGGCGGTCTCTTCATAATCTGCCGATTGGCGGCCTATTGGATCCGGAACATCCATTAGTAATCCCACCATTTCACTGAGCATGAAAATATGGTCGGCATATTCCCAATATTCAGATATCAATCCATCTTTATGATTATTTTCCATGGTCAGGATTAAATCAAACCGTTTGATCAATGCCAATCGGATAGGTTGGGATTTATGGAAAGAAATGTCCATTCCCATCAATTGCATCGCATACTGTGATAATTCCGCAGCTGGGTATCCGTCCATTGCCCATGTACCTGCAGATTCAATATGCCATTGATCAGCATCTAGTCGAGTAGATACCAAACGCTTTAATATCGCTTCTGCCATGGGCGAACGGCAGATATTTGCAGTACACACAATGAGTATCGATGGCATAGTCCACAATTATAAGGCTTTCTGTAATTTCATAACCTTAATCGTAAGATAAAAATGACACCTATTGATTAAGAATCGGGTATATGTAATGGTAACTTACTCATACGATTAGTACACATATAGAAATAATAACGTTGATTATCTGCTCAATCCTGACCAAATCAAGACAATCTATTTTTTTATATCAAGGCGTTTTGTGGTTTGTAAGTGGCTGACTTCCAACTCAATTGGAACGTAACGGTTGCTTAAAAATTGTAACAACACCCGTACTCTCTCCGTACCTGGAAGACGAACATCAAAAATTGCTTCATATCCTTCAAATGGTCCATAATTGATTCGCACTACATCACCTTTGTGCAATCCATCGAAAACCTCCCCTCCTGCTTTAGTAATTTCATCAACACGTTGCCGGATGGCATAGATCAAATTATCAGGCACAGGTGAAGGTTCTCCGCCAAAACTAACCAATCCAGTTGAATGAGGCAGCCATTGGAAGGTGGATAATCCTACAGCATCAATATCTGCTCGAATAAAGAGATAACCGGGGAAATATGGCCTGAACTTTCGTGATCGTGGATTGACCGGATTGACCCGTAAGCGTGGGTAGAACACTTCGAACCCACGTTCATTAACTTGTTTCCAAACTGCATCTTCCTTTCGAGGTTTGCTTCGCAGTGCATACCAATGCAATGCCATATTTCTACAGTTCTCCCATTTATAGTTTTTAAATCCTGTAATGCCTCGTTGTTACTTATTCTCTAAATCAGAACAAGGCGATAAATCTATTGATGATGTAAACTCTAAATAAGTATCTCCATATCATACCACCTGATAACCCGATATATGCGACAGAAGCTTCCTCATCAACCATGCAGGTGGTAGCAATAATAAATGGATAAATACTGTAATTCCAAAAACGATAGTAATCGCGTCCAAAGCTGACTTAAATACTAATCCAAACTGGGAATATAACCATGGACCTGCTCCAAATAGCAGGATTAATCCCGAAAAAGCTGCAATCACCAATATTAGTGGAAGCCAGGCTTTCCGATCAGATGAGGAGGGCATCATTGTGCTACTGACTGTAAAGACGAGATAAAACCACAACCAAAAATCTGGTTGGTCCATAATGGATATTAATATAAAACGAAAGGAGACAGCCTGATCTTGGACCAGGCTTTCCCATAAGGTGTTAAATTCCAATTGGGAGACAGCTATAAAACCTATAAATAATCCTCCTGCAAACAAAGGAGCAGCTCCAATCAATGCATCTCTGAAAAAATCTGTGGAGGCTGTTTCGACATAACCAAGTTGAAGCCGACCATCGCCAAGCTTTTTCGGAATCAAGGAAAACCTACCGGTTCTAACACCTAATAAATGAGCCATTAGATAATGGCTCGATTCATGTATTAAGACACCTGGAAAGAACATCAATGAGAATAATGCCAGTGATATCTCTGGCTGGTGGGTAATTAATAAAAATATAGATTGGATCTCTCGTTGCAGGAATCTTGGCAAGAAAAGAAGAGGGACAAATAACAGGACCAGGTAAAGCAAACTCTCTAAAACAGCTTTATCCATTAACCAGCAGCAGCCTTAACGATGGATAAAAACTCAGATGATTTGAGGCTCGCTCCTCCGACCAACGCACCATCAATATCAACATGCTGGAAAAATTCTCCTGCATTACTGGCTTTTACCGAGCCTCCATATATAATGCGTACATCTTGAGCCAAATTCTCGCTATATAGTTGACCCAACAAATATCTGATAATATCTTTAATGACATGATTTGCATCATCGCCTGAAGCAGCTCGTCCAGTACCGATCGCCCAGACAGGCTCATAAGCAATTACGATAGAAGAAATCGAAACCGAATCTATCCCATCCAAACCTTCACGTAACTGCCGGTTTACGATTTCCTGTGTGATTCCTGCTTCATTCTCGGTAAGTGTCTCTCCCACACATAAGATGGGTACAAGACCATACATCAAAGCTGCTTTGACTTTTCGATTAACGCTTTGGTCAGTTTCTCCAAAATATGCCCGCCTCTCTGAATGGCCTATAATCACATATTTACAGAATTCTGCCAGCATGGTTGGAGAAACCTCACCTGTATACGCTCCTGATTCTTCCCAATGCATATTTTGTGCACCGACAAAGATACCTGTCCCCTCCAACATCGCAGCAACGGGGAGTATCGAAGTGAAAGGTGGACAAATAGCAATTTCCACCCCGTGTATAGCAGCTAAACCGGGCAACAATTCTGACATTAACACCCGAGCTTCTTCTGTAGTCTTGAACATTTTCCAATTGCCTGCAACGAATGGAATACGCATAATCACCTCATATTTATAAACTTTTGACTATCCAATTTATGTAATCATTCTACTTAACAGAAATATGAATCTTCTCAACTTGATTATCTGGCTACCAAATTCCCAGATAACATTGTTCAACCAGTAGTTGGATTATTGAATGGTAGATCCAAAAAGGAATGCTGCATCTCCCCAAACCAATGACAGGTTGGGGAGATGCATTATTTTCTCTCTATTTATCTTGTAAAGCCACTAATCCGGGTAAATCGAGCCCCTCCAGCATTTCAAGTGAAGCACCGCCACCGGTTGAAATATGGGTGATTTGCTCTGCGAGACCTGCTTGATTGATCGCTGCAACTGAATCACCACCACCGATAATGGAGACTGCATTGCTGTTTGCAACTGCTTTCGCAACACCGATCGTACCTTCAGCAAAACGTGGGAATTCGAAGACTCCCATTGGTCCATTCCAAACAATCGTTCCTGCCTCAGCAAGAATTTTTCCAAAGTTTGCTATAGTTTCAGGACCAATATCAAGAATACGCCAACCATCCGGCACTGGTCCTACCGCTATGGTTTTCTTCTCTGCCTCTGCATCAAACCTGTCGCCGATCACTACATCAACTGGTAGTTGTAAATGTGTGGCTCCTGATTGCAATAACTGGCGTGCTGTGTCCAATGCTTCCTCTTCGAATAGAGAATCTCCCACCGGGTAACCTTTCGCTTTAAGAAAGGTATTTGCCATCCCTCCACCAATCAAGATTTGATCGGCTTTTGTGAGTAAGTTTCGGATAACCCCAATTTTGTCGCTGATCTTTGCCCCACCTAAAATCGCGATAAATGGATGATTGGGATTCGCAATTGCCTGACCAAGATATTGGATCTCTTTTTCCATTAAAAATCCTGCCACTGCGGGTAAATAATGGGCAACACCTTCGGTGGAGGCATGTGCACGATGGGCAGAGCCAAATGCATCATTCACATAGATATCGGCTAATGATGCCATTTTTTTGGCAAGCTCGGTATCATTCTTTTCCTCTTCCGGATGAAACCTCGTATTTTCCAGTACAAGGATCTCACCTGGCTTCAGGGCTTTGGCTGCCGCTTCGGCAACCGGGCCAACACAATCGTCAGCAAATGCAACAGGTTTTCCCAACAAGCCACTAAGATGCGTGACAACGGGCCTCAGGGAATATTTCGGATCCGGACCACCCTTTGGACGACCGAGATGAGAAAACAGAATTACAGCGGCACCATGAGCTAATAAATACTCCACGGTTGGCATAGCCGCTACAATCCGGGTATCATCGGTCACCTTGTCATCTTTAATTGGGACGTTATAGTCCACCCGAACCAAGACGCGTTTTCCCTTCACATCAATATCTGTAATGGATTTCTTATTAAACATATTCTCTCCGCTTTATATATTGAATGCGGATAGTTTCGAATCCTATCCGCATTCAATTGGACAACTTATAACGATTTCGCCAGTAAAGCAGCCAGATCTGCTGTACGGACGGAATAACCCCATTCATTATCATACCATGCGACAATCTTGGCAAAATTATTCTTTTCCTTGCCTAAGACCAAAGTAAATGGTAAATCCACCGAGGAGCTATGAGGATCGCCTTTGAAATCGATGCTAACCAGGGGTTCATCAATGGCTTGTAAAATCCCTTTTAATGGACCAGCTGCAGCATCACGGAATGATTGACGTAATTCCTCAGTAGTTGTACTGATTTCAAATTCAACTGTAAGGTCAATCACCGATACGGTTGGAGTTGGAACACGTAACGCATAACCATCCATCTTTCCTTTAAGATCAGGGATCACCAGGCTGATCGCCTTGGCAGCACCGGTCGTTGTAGGAATAATGCTTAGCGCTGCAGCGCGGGCTCGACGTAAATCACTATGGGGAAGATCAAGAATTTTCTGATCATTAGTATAAGCGTGAATCGTGGTCATGAATCCACGAACGATCTTATACTTATCATGAACAACCTTAACCGCAGGTGCGAGACCATTCGTTGTGCAAGATGCATTTGAGAGGACGTGGTGTTTCTTGGGGTCATACATATTCTCATTCACACCCAAAACCACGGTTAGGTCCTCACCCTCAGCAGGTGACGATATGATAACCTTCTTTGCGCCACCCTTGGTGATGTGATTTTCGGCACCTTTCACAAGCTTGCCTTTTTTATTGACCCCATCACTCTTGATCGTAAATAATCCGGTGCTTTCGATGACGATATCAACCCCAAGCGACCCCCAGGGGATGTTGGATGGGTCGGATTCTTTGAATACCTGAACCGATTTCCCATCAATTAAGAGTCCGCCATCCTTTACCTCGACAGTACCGTCGAAACGTCCGTAATTGCTATCATACTTTAGTAAATGAGCCATCGTTGGTAAATCGCCAATATCATTAAAAGCTACAACTTCCAAATCATCAGGATAATAATCCCGAATAGCTTTGAGTACCTGTCTGCCGATCCGTCCAAATCCATTAATTCCAACTTTTACTTTCATTTTTGCCTCCAAACAAGAATATATTAAGTAGTGTAATATTATTTATTAACTACTGTAATTGATGTTGTTAATTTCATGCCAAATCATTATTCTACCAAAGGTCCCGTTCGTTCTTGATATAAATCCATGATTGCCCTGGCTAATTTCGTTGAATCATGCCTCCATGGTTGGATTTCATCAATAAGGTCAGCCTGATATAAGAGAAATTCATTCTCTTTTTCCTGTACGGGTTTCACCCATTCAATACCGGGGGATAATTTACCTTCGTATTTATTATTAATAACAATAATATCGAAAATTGTTTCTCCGACATGCTTATTTAAAACCTTAATATGATCCTCATAGCTGTATCCTTCAGTTTCACCCAATTGCGTTGCCACATTACATACATAAAGTTTTAATGCCCGACTAGCTCGTATGGCAGCCACAAGATCAGGTACAAGTAAATTTGGAAGTATGCTGGTGAATAAACTGCCAGGACCAATCACAATTACATCTGCAGCTAAAATGGCTTGAATAACTTGTGGGTATGCAGCCGGATTACTGGGTTCTAACCATACTCTTTGAACATCGCCTGGAAATTTTGGAATGGTGCTCTCACCTTCTATCCTTACCTCACCGTTCCTTTGAGGTAACTGAATATCTGCAACCAAACGTACATCATGCAGGGTTGCCGGAAGTACCCGTCCATGAACTGCCAGGACTTTGCCAGACTCTACCACGGCTTCCTCAAAGCTGCCTGTGATCTCGGAAAGGGCGCTAATAAATAAATTCCCAAACGGATGTCCGTCCAACTCTGGATTTCCATTTGAGAATCGATATTGGAATAGTTGGGTCATTAATGCCTCATCATTCGATAAGGCAGCCAGACAATTGCGAATATCACCGGGAGGAGGAATACCTTGCGACCGGCGTAATCGACCGGATGAACCGCCATCATCTGCTACAGTCACAACCGCAGTAATGTTATAGCTATAGGATTTCAAACCGCGTAACAAGGTTGATAATCCATGCCCACCACCGATAGTTACAATTCGAGGTCCTCGGTCTCTTTTTCGATGCTCAGAAAGATCATCAATGACAGCTTTCCCTGAGCGACGATAAGGCGCCAGAAGTGAGCGATTGATACCCCAGATTCCGGTTATTATTAATCCAGCACCGATCCCACCGAAGATCAACACACGTAGTGGGCGGCTTAAAATGCGTAGTGATGCATAGGACAGAAACGGTAACCACCAAGTCTCAGGTGCAGTCCGATATATTTCAAGCAATAAAATCGCCAGACCAACGCCTAACAAGGTGGTGCCTAAAAGAATTAATAAGATCCACCGTTTGATACCTATCCCTGGAACAAGCCAACGGAGGTTATTGGATAGCTGTTTCCAGGGTTTTTTTGATCCGTGAGTATTGTTCTTTCCCATTCCAACCCCTGATGATAGCAGTCTTTAAGTATCTCGTCAACAATATCTATGCTATACTTTGCAGCATGCTCACGAATTACATTGTTGCAGACGTTGGGGGTACACATATCCGCGCTGCATGTTTCCCGACCAATAGCCAAGTACCTACCATCGTAAAACGGATCACCACTAAAGGAAAAGAAGCTCCCCATGAACGGCTGATCAATCTGATCGATTCAATCATTCCTATTGATGGGAAGGTTGCAGCAATTACCGTCGCTGCTCCAGGTCCCCTTGATCCATACGAAGGCGTCTTATTCGAAGCACCCAATATACCAGGGTGGACGAATCTACCCCTCAAGAAACTGATACAAGAACATTTCAATGTCCCAGTAGCAATCGGTAACGATGCCAATCTGGCTGCTCTCGGTGAATGGCGGTATGGTGCCGGGATTGGACACCGCCACCTGGTTTATATTACGGTTAGCACAGGGATTGGCGCAGGAGTTATCATAGATAACCAATTATTACTTGGTGTTAATGGTTTGGCAGCTGAGTTAGGCCACATAACCGTGGTTCCTGATGGACCACTTTGTGGATGTGGAAAACGTGGCCATTTGGAAGCTGTTACTTCTGGTCCTGCCATTGCCCGTTGGGTGGAGCAAGAATTAAGACAGGGCGTTCCATCTTCATTGTTAATGAATATACCTTTAACCGCCAAAGATGTCTCGCAGGCAGCCAGCCAAGGCGATAAGCTTGCCAAGGATGCTCTCGCTCGAGCTGGCACTTATCTTGGTATTACCATCGCAGATATTCTACATGTCTTTAATCCAAGCCTGGTGATCATCGGGGGTGGTGTTTCGCGGAGTGGTGATGCTTTCTTTGTTCCAATGCGGGTAGCAATGAGTGAGCATGTCATTTCTAAAAAATATATTGAGGGGTTAACACTCACCACATGTACCTTAGGGGATGAAGTAGGATTAATGGGTGCGTTAGCCCTCGCACAAACATTGGATGCTCCAGCGCCATGCCAGTAATATCAAAACGATGGGAGGTGGCATCACCCCCACCTGCAGAAGCCATTCAAGAGCTGAGTGGATATCCCGATATCCTTCGTCGAATCCTCTATAACCGTGGCTATCGAACCCATGAACAGGCACGTGCTTTTTTAGAAGCCCAACCTCCGGTTGGTACGGATCCAACCAATTTACTCGATCTACCTAAAGCTGTGGATCGTATTAAATTCGCCATCGACCATCAAGAAAAAATTGTCGTCTATGGAGATTACGATGCTGATGGCGTAACTGCCACAGCTCTATTAGTGATGGCGTTGAAAGCTCTAGGAGCAGAGGTAAGAGAATACATTCCGAACCGTTTTGATGAGGGGTATGGATTAAATCTTGAAGCCATGAGCCTACTTCGTGAACAAGGGACTAATCTTATTATTACTGTAGATTGTGGCATCCGCTCTTGGGAAGAAGCGAACTATTGCCACACAGCAGGGATGGATTTGATCATTACAGACCATCATTTTCCCCTTGACATACTTCCACAAGCGTATGCAATTATAAATCCAAAGCAGCCGGGAGATAACTATCCTGAAAAGAATCTTGCGGGTGTAGGTCTGGCATACAAACTGGTTGATCTATTATACAAATCTGAACCAAACCCATTGGACCCTCGAGAATATCTTGATCTGGTAGCACTTGGTACAGTTGCTGATCTGGTTCCGATAACTGGTGAAAACCGATCACTCGTCCGAAATGGCCTGGAATATCTTCGCCATCCTCGTCGTCAGGGGATAATGGCGTTGATAGGTGTTTCTGGGTTGTCCTCAGGACGGATAACAACATCCGATATCAGTTTCGCCCTGGCACCGAGATTAAATGCCTCAGGCAGGCTGGATACTGCCATGGCCTCATTAAATTTATTAACCTCACAAGATCTCAAAGAAGTAGGTCAGCTGGCTCAGTGGTTGGAGGTACAAAATCGTGACCGCCAAAAGATCACGCGTGATATCCAAACAAATGCTGAACAGAAAATAATCGTCAGTGACAAAATCCCCTTATTATTATTCGCAGCGGACCCAGATTACAACGCCGGTGTAGTCGGACTTGCTGCCTCAAGATTGACTGAGCAATATTATCGCCCATCGATCATCGCCAGCATCGGTGATACTTATACGCGTGGCTCTTGTAGAAGTATCTCGGAATTTCATATCACACAGGCTTTAGATCAATGCAAAGACCTATTGGTGCATCATGGTGGTCATGCTGCTGCTGCAGGATTTACCGTTAGGAATGATCTTCTCCAAACATTAATCGATAAGTTAATAAATATTGCCACAGAACAGCTTGAGGAAAAGGATCTTCGTCCGAAAATCTTTGCAGAGGCAGAAATACCACTCTCAGAATTAAAACCCGATATTCTTAAGTATCTTGAATTGCTCCAACCTACCGGAATGGGTAACCCGGCACCCATATTCATGTCCCGTGGGTTAAAGGTCACCCGTCAAAAAGCGATCGGTGCCGATGGAGCCCATTTGAAATTAACCGTGACAGATGGAAAGATAACCTATGATGCAATTGCTTTTCGTCAAGGCTATTGGATTGCTCAATTACCCCCAATGATTGACTTAATGTATACTTTTGAACTTAACGAGTTCAATGGTCAGGTGGCTCTCCAGTTAAATGTGAAAGATATCAGACCATCGCTCGAATAATAATTATCCCCGGGTCAGTCGACAAAACGATATTTAAATAAAGTCCACAGGGCGATGAACGCGTCCTTCATCTTTATCTTTTTCCCCTCAGAATAATCACGTGGATTAAATGTAATTGGAACTTCATAGATTCGAACCTTGCGTTTAAGGATTTTTGCAGTAAATTCAGGCTCAAACTCAAAGCCATGTGCATGCAAGGTCATATTTTGGACAATCTCTCGGCGGAACAATTTATAACCAGTCTCCATATCGGTAAGGATATTATTATAAAGTATATTGGTAACCAGGGTTAAGATTTTATTGGCGACCATATTCCAAAACAATACAGGTCTACGTCCAGCTCCAAGAAATCTTGAACCATAAACCACATCCGCTATATCTTCCTGTATGGGTCGTAGCAATACTGGATATTCGCGTGGGTCATATTCCAGGTCAGCATCTTGAATTAGTATCAAATCGCCACTCGAATTTTGAATACCTGTTCGAACAGCCTTACCTTTCCCCTGATTAGTCTCATGATAAATGACCTTGGCTGATCCGGAATCACTGAGTTTTTTTAAAATGGCTCGACTGCCATCAGTTGAGCCATCATCAACTACCAAGATCTCATCTACAAGACCTGTTGCTTTTACTCGCCGAATGATCTCGTTAATGGTTTTCGCTTCATTATAAACAGGGATGATTACAGACAATTTCATTGGCATTTTTTCCTCAATTGAATTTTATCTCAGAATTGAGTTATGGGAATTCTATAAATGCTGCTTGCCATGCTATAATCATTTAAGTTTCATGTTACTGGCAAATCAGACAGGAGGTTTAACTATGGATGCGTCTTCACGTGGTAAACCGATAATTGGAACGGGCAGTGGTGTATTTACCCCCCCTATACTGCAAAGTATCGAAGATACGGGTTTATCAGCTCTTTGGCTTCAAGACCTCGCATTAAAAATCCTTTACTTTCAAGGTTATTTGACTGGTTTCAAAATCGCAGAAGAAATCGCCTTACCATTTACTGGTATCGTCGACCAACTGCTTGATGCGTTAAAACGCGATAAATTCGTGGAAGTCAAAACCTCACAAATGGGTTTGGGTGAGGGAGCCTATTTATATGCGATCACCGGCGCAGGCAGTGACCGGGCACGTGAAGCTTTGGAACGCAGCCAATATGCTGGACCTACCCCGGTTCCGATACAAGTATATAACGAGTCAGTTCTCCGCCAAGCTCAAGGCCGACCAACAGTGACGAATCGCACAATTCACCAGGGACTTTCCCACCTTGTTCTCGATGAACCAACTTTTCAACGCATTGGTCCTGCTGTTAATTCTGGCACATCGATCTTTCTCTATGGTCCTCCAGGGAATGGAAAGACAAGTGTGGCAAGAGCGATCGGCAATATGATCCTGCATGAAAGTATGTATATCCCTTATGCTATCTGTATTGATGGGCAAGTTATTAAAATGTATGATTCAGTTAATCATCAGTTATCGACCGAGGAACCTTCTGGATCAGCTGGCACAAGTGGGTCAAGAATGAATGGTAGAAGAGATTTGCGCTGGGTACGGATTAGACGTCCCTTCATTATTGTCGGAGGCGAATTGACCTTAGCCGGACTTGATTTAGTATTTGACGATGTGCACAAATTCTATGAAGCTCCATTCCAGGTAAAGGCTAACGGTGGAATTCTGCTTATCGACGATTTTGGAAGACAACTCGTACGTCCAAGGGACTTGCTCAATCGTTGGATCGTTCCCCTTGAAAACCGTATTGATTTCATGACGTTGCACACAGGGCGCAAGATAGAGATTCCTTTTGATGTTTTAGTTGTTTTCTCCACAAATTTACCACCCCGCGATCTTGTCGATGAAGCTTTCTTAAGGCGATTAAGGCATAAAATCGAACTTGGTGATCCAACGTTCGACGATTATCGTGAGATTTTTAAACGGGTATCATCAGCGAAAGGCGTGCAATACATCGACGAAGGTTTGGCTTATCTTCTTCAAGAATGGTACATCAAGCGTGCCCGTAAGCTACGCTCCTCTCATCCTCGAGATTTATGCGATCAAATTTTGGATATTGCCCGCTACCTATCGGTTGAACCAGCCATGACACATGACTTGCTTGATAGGGCTGCCAGCGCTTACTTTGTTGAGTTATAAATCATAATCATGCCTGATGAGAAGAATGTTATTACATACCTTGATCTAAAAAGACCATCAATATTTGCACATCGCGGTTCAAGTGCATATGCCCCGGAAAACACATTGGCAGCTTTCAATCTGGCGGTCCAACAACATGCTGACGTCATTGAGCTGGATGTTAAACTCAGCGCTGATGATCAAGTGGTGGTGATGCATGATGACTCCGTAGATCGAACCACGAATGGTCATGGACAAATAAAATCATTGTCCTTGCAAGAATTGAAGAGGCTGGACGCTGGATCAAAATTTAGCCCTGCATTCCAATCGGAAAGAATACCAACCCTAGTGGAAGTGTTTGAATCTGTTGGTCAACAAATAATCATTAATATTGAACTAAAAAATTACTCTTCACCCTTGGACGATCTTCCGAATAAGGTAATATCACTTGTGAAGGGATATGGGTTGGAATCGAATGTACTCATCTCCTCGTTCAACTTTATTGCACTAATTCGAGCTCACTATCTCCTTCCTATGGTTCCTTTAGGTTTACTTACAATTTCGGGATTAGCGGATCCAACGCTTCGCTCTAAATTGGTGCGTTTTGGTCCTCAGCTCGCCATAATTCCAAATTACTTAGATGTCACAGCAAAAATGATCAAGGCTGTTCATCGAGCCAACTGTCAAATTCACACTTATACAGTCAATCAGCCCAAACCCATGCAACAGCTTTTTACCATCGGTGTGGATGGCATTATCACCGATGATCCCCCCATGGCACACAAAGTCTTAGCTGAGACCATTTTATAAACTCCATGATTCCATTCGTCTGGCTTGAACAAGCGTATGAGCGTATCGCTCCTTTTATCAAAAAAACCCCTCTCACTTTTGATCCACAAAACGGCTTATATTTGAAGTGGGAAAACCATCAGGTAACAGGTTCTTTTAAAGTCCGTGGAGCATTTAATAAAATTCTATCTCTCAATAATTGGGAGCTTGAACGAGGATTGGTGACTGCCTCGGCTGGAAACCATGGACAGGGGGTTGCATTAGCGGGAAATCTGAAACACGTTCCTGTGATAGTTTTTGTATCAGATCATGCATCTGCTCATAAAATTCAGGCCATCCGAGAACTTGGCGCAGAAATTCACTTGGTTGAGGGGGGCTATGCAGAAGCAGAAAGTGCTGGAATTGATTATTCCAGGACATCTAATGCCACTTGGGTTTCACCTTATAACGACGGATTAGTCATAGCTGGGCAAGGAACCATCGCGTTGGAGGTATTAGAAGATCTCCCTGATCCATCTATTGCAGTCTGGCTTGTACCAGCTGGAGGCGGAGGTTTGGTCTCAGGAATCGGGAGTACCTTGCAAGATATGAAACCCAAGCCATGCCTGGTAGCAATCCAATCTGAAGCATCCCCTTTCATGAATGCAATTTATTATCATGGCACTCAAGAGGGTGTGGTAGAACTACCCAGTCTAGCGGATGGCCTGGCAGGTCCCGTCGAACATGCCTCCGTAACTATCCCAATAGTGAAAAATTGTGTGGATGACTTTATGCTCGTCTCTGAATCCGACATTCGAATAGCGATAAAATATGCCTGGAATGTATACCATGAGTGTATTGAAGGATCAGCTGCGGTATCACTCGCAGCAGTGCTTTCTGGTCGGATCAAAACCAGACCAGCCGTGGCCGTAGTGACTGGTGGTAACATCGATCCTGCTGTACATGCTCAAATTATGAACGATGAAACAATCGACACTTTCAAACGTCAGTGAATTAATGGATATTACTCCTGATGAAATCATGGTTGTATGTATGGCACGCCAGGTGCGCGATGGTGAATTGGTCGCACAAGGCATTGCCACTCCTCTGGTGGCTGCAGCTTATCTACTCGCCCGTCATACACATGCACCGAATATATATTTCTCCTCTGCAATAGGTCAGGGTATTTGCCGGCATCCAGCACCAATGAGCCTTAATATGATCGAAAGCTTATGGTTGGACCGCTCCCTAGTCAATATAGGTTTTGCCAGGGCAGTCAGTGAAGTTTTACCAACCCTACATCCTATGGAGTTCTTCCGTCCTGCACAGATTGATATAAATGGTAATTTTAATAATATTGCCTTTGGAAAAGACTATTGCCTACCAAGGCTAAGATTGCCTGGTACCGGTGGCATTCCTGATGTAACAACCTATCTAGAAGAAATCATGTTGTATGTCCCGAGGCACTCAAGGGTCACGTTTGTAACAAAGCTTGACTTTTGTGCTGGACTTGGGCATAATTCCTCGCGCAAGCATGGAAATGGTCCCCAATATCTTGTTACCGACCTGGGACAATTTGATTTTTATTCAGGAAAAATGAGGTTAACTTCGTATCATCATGGTGTAACGATCGAAATAATACAAGCCCATACCGGATTTCCTATTGAGATATCCCCATTGGTTATGGAAACACCGCTTCCAACTGAAAGCGAAATCAGTCTACTTCGCAACGTAATCGATCCGATGAATATCCGGCGTCTTGAGATGCTCAGTGGCGCAACACGGCGTGAGCAACTACATAAGATTATTATTGCCGAAAAAAATAATATCTTAACGAATTGATCACTAAGATTTACGGGTCTAAATGACATCAGCAATACGAAAAACCTTCTTTATTATTCAGATAATCATACTGATCCTCCCAGTTTCTTTTGGGCAGGCTGCTCCATCTGCTCAAACTCCTTCAAATAATGAAAAGGCTCAACTATTATTGGAAAACCTAACCCCGGAGGAACGGGTCGGACAACTATTTTTGGTTACATTCATCGGCCCAGAAGCGGGAGTCGGTTCACCCACTGGCGCCCAAATTTATGACCTTATTGTTAACTATCATGTCGGTGGGGTAATACTAAAATCAATTAACGATAACTTTGTTGGTGCAGACCGAACCCTTGCGATTACCCAAAGTCTGACCGGACAATTACAACGTAATGAATACACAGCTTCTCAAGAGCAGCAGACTAATCCAGAAACTCTCGAAACTTTCACGCCGGTATACATCCCCCTATTAATTGGAATATCTCAGGAAGGCGATGGTTACCCCTATGATCAAATCCTGAATGGATTAACTCCCTTGCCAAGTCAAATGGCTCTTGGTGCCACCTGGAGCACTGAATTAAGCCGGGAAGTCGGTGGTGTTCTAGGGAGTGAACTCTCAGCATTGGGTTTCAACTTATTGCTTGGTCCTTCTTTAGATGTTTTGGAAGTCCCAAGTTCAGAGAGTGGCGGGGATCTTGGCGTAAGGGTATTTGGAGGAGATCCTTTTTGGGTGGGATCATTAGGGCAGGCATTTATCTCAGGTGTGCATCAAGGAAGCAACGGCAAGATGGTAGTAGCAGCGAAGCATTTTCCCGGGTTTGGGAGTTCAGATCGATTGCCTGAGGAAGAAGTAGCTACTGTCCGTTCATCGTTGGAACAGCTGAAACAAATCGATTTGGCTCCATTTTTTTCTGTAACTGGTAATGCGCCTGATAGTCAATCTATGACAGATGCACTGCTCGTTTCTCACATCCGTTACCAAGGATTTCAAGGCAACATCCGTGCGACAACCCGACCCGTGAGTTTTGATCCTCAGGCTTTCTCTCAATTGATTTCCTTGCCACCCTTTGATTCATGGAGACAAAATGGGGGGGTAATGATCAGTGATGATCTCGGCAGCCGTGCGGTGCGACGTTTTTATGATCCAAGCGGTCAGACCTTCAATGGACCACTGGTTGCTCGAGATGCCTTCCTTGCTGGAAATGATTTACTGTATTTGGATAATTTTCTATCCAGTGGAGATGCAGATGTCTACACGACATACATTCGAACATTACAATTTTTCGCTCAGAAGTATCGCGAAGACCCGGCTTTTGCACAGCGTGTTGACCAATCTGTATTGCGTATTCTGACCCTCAAATATCGAATATACAACAATTCTTTTGTAGTCTCAGCAACATTACCGAATGAAGCTGCTTTGAATACGATTGGATTATTCTCTAATGTTACTTTCACCATAGCCCAAGAGTCTGCCACACTCATCAGTCCCTCCATTGATGAGCTCAACATCGCGATCCCTTCACCACCATCCCGGGAAGATCGAGTAGTATTTATTAGTGATACCAAAGTATTTCAACAATGTAGTACTTGCCGGCAGCAATATACCATCACGGTTGATGCGCTGCAAAATGCTGTGATTCGCCTATATAGTGGTAGCGGTCAAGTCATTCCAAACAACCTTATCTCATATACCTTTCAAGACTTGTCAGATATGCTTAATGCAGGGACCGGTGTGTTGCAGATTGAAAATGACATCCGTCAGGCGGATTGGATTGTTTTTGCAATGGATACAGTGTCCGCTATTATTCCATCTTCACAGGCATTAAAACAACTTCTTGATTTACGACCCGACCTCATCCAAGGGAAGCTTCTTATTGTTTTTGCTTTAAGCGAACCTTACGCATTAGATGCAACCGACATATCAAAACTATCAGCTTATTACGCACTTTATAGTCGCTCTAGCACCTTTATCGAAATTGCTGCTAGAATTCTATTTCGTGAAATTCAACCTTCCGGTCATCTACCTGTATCAGTACCAGGCATTGGATATGAAATCCTTGAAGCTACTTCTCCTGATCCGAACCAAGTAATCCATATTTACATGGAGAACCCTGCTCCTCTCCCAACAGAAACCGCACAACCACCAGGTCCAACCCCAACGGCTACATCACTTAGAATTGGAGATGCAATATCAGTAGTAACAGGCGTGATTGTAGATCATAACGCTAACCAGGTACCAGATGGAACAATCGTCCGATTTATGCAATATCATGATGGAGATAGTGTTCCTGCACAAGTTGTCGAGTCTCAAACATCACAGGGTATCGCTCAAGCAAATTTGATTATTGACCAATCTGGAGAAATCAACATCCGTGCAGAGAGTGGTCAAGCCGTGACATCGGATGTGTTGCTTATAGAAATCCCGCCAGAATCGATTACATCGACCCCATTACCGCCGACTCAAACACCTACTCTCACATCTACTCCAACACTTACTCCAACCTATACACCATCACCATCCCCCACAGCTTCTCCTACTCCAGTGAATATAGCTAACCAGGGAAACGTGGATTTTGGAGATTGGTTAGCTGCCCTCCTTCTGGTTGCAATGATCAGTGGAGGTAATTATTGGATCATGAATTCTAAACGGGGGTTACGTTGGGGAGTTAGAGCTGCTCTAATTCCTTTCATTAGTGGTCTGCTTGCTTATACCTACCTGGCAATAAATATGCCTGGTAGCGAAACCATGACCCAAAACATTGGCACTTGGGGATTTTTGATAGTTACCACTTTTGGAGCTGCTATTGGGGTTGGTGCAGTCATTATTTGGCAGATGGTAGAGGACCGAAAAGTAAAAATTGCCTAAGCTTAATGGGTTATGGTGGTAATTAGACTCAAAACCAACAGCCCTGCAGCGACCCAAAATATGATTTGTTCTTGCCTTGCAGAGAATATCATCCTCAACGATGGAGTTTGTGATTTGCCCACGGGACGTATGGGGGGAATCCAATTCCCTATCAATGCTTGACGGAAAGATTCAATTTCCTGGGGGCGCTCATCTGGATGTAGATTCATCGCCCATAATATCGCCTTTTCTGTACGTACGCTAATCTCCGGATTAATCTGCCGGGGAGGAATTAAATTTTCAGGATGCAAAAATCGCTCGCGAGCTTCATTCGGCGGTTGGTTGGTGAGCAAATGATATAAGGTGGCACCAAAAGCATATATATCACTGCGTCGGTCAGTGTGACCTGTATCTCCCCCATATTGTTCCAATGGCGTATAAAGGGCTGTACCACGTCCTTGCAAGATCGTGATTGTCATTTCTTCGGAGGCAAGGAGTTTAACCAGACCAAAATCTACCAATTTTATTAAACCACTCGGGGTAACTTTAAGATTACCCGGTTTTATATCGCGATGCAATATTGGAGGTGTTTGGCTATGCAAATAGGATAATGCATCAGCAATTTGGCTAGCCCATGAAAGCACCTCAGTTTCATCCAGAAAAACTCCTCGTTGGCGTGCTTCCATCATTAGTGTACGCAAATCATTCCCCGGAACAAAATCCATGGCTAAATAATCTCGGGGTCCAATTGAAAAGAAATCGGAAACTTTTGGTAGGTTGGGGTGATCTAGGCGCGCTAAAACCGTCGCTTCACGGAGGAACTGTTCACGGGCTTGATTGACAACCTCGTTTGGCAATGTGCGGTCATGTTCGACCTCTTTCAGAGCACATTGTCGCCCTTCCAGGCGGAGGTCATCTGCAAGGTATATACTGCCCATGCCCCCATGACCAATAATCCGGCGAATTTTATAGCGATTTCTAAGGACTTCTCCAGTTTTTAAGGGCGTCGGCATATTCTTTTCGTCCGTTGGCGTTACGGATATCTATATTATACCTTTGGATTAATGGTGTTAGGTGATATTAATGCCATGTTACTGGGTTAAACTGTTAAACGATATAATTATCGATATGCTTCCTGCCCACTCCTACCTTGATATGCTTCAAATTCCCTTTACCGTAGCAACCTTTTCATCATCTACACCCAGAGATGCTGTAAATGTTGCAATAGCTTTGGGTATGAATGAGACCAGAATGTAAAAACGCTTATCTTTAGGACTGATAAAGGTGAAGAAGTACTTGTCATGGTCGGGGGTAACAAAAATGTTATCTCTGGTCACTTAAAAAAGGTCTTGTTCCCGTAATACCCAGCTAGCCAACCAGGATATTGTATTAAAAACGACAGGTCACCAGATCGGCTCATACCTCCGTTCGCCTGGCAACCCGATGGTTTTCGTTCATTTTTTTGACTTAGAATTGTTAAATAAAGAAGTCCTGGCTGTGGGGGCGGGAGTCTGGGGTAACGAAAAATTGATCAGTCCACTAGTTCAACTCAAAGCAGGTTCAGCCATCGCAGTAAATCTGACAAACCATGAATTACCAATGTATATATATAAGAAAAGCTGTGGTATATTAATTTATCTCAAACGAATGGAAGAATTTCGATACGACGGATAGGGGTTAACAAAGATGGCTTTAGACAATGAAGAGTATCCTTCATTGGTTGCTCAGGCAGGACCATTAAATGGGCAACGTTGGGTATTGAAAGCTGATGTTGTTGTGGGTCGAGATGACTCATGCCATGTCGTCATCCAAAATCGCCAGGTGTCCCGTTATCATGCAAGATTTGTGAGCCACCCTCACGGTGTTCAATTAGAAGACTTGGGGAGCAAAAATGGAACTCGCCTGAACGGACATGATGTAATGGAACCCATCATGCTTCAGGATGGAGACTTTATCCAAATTGCATTCGTCCAACAATTTCTCTATCTAAGTTCAGATTCAACCTTACCATTGGAAGTTCCTTATGGAGAACCCAATGAATCTATTCCTATTCCAAGAATGCTACGCTTAGAAAAACGGTCCCGGAGGGTTTGGATTGGAAATGATGAGCTGCTCCCCCCCTTGTCTGTATCCCAATATCAATTGCTGGAATTATTATCAGATAATCCGGGGCGCGTAGTTTCTCGCGCAGAGTTGATACAAGCCGTTTGGGGACAAGAGGACGCAGTTGGTATCTCAGAGCAAGCATTGGACGCCTTAATCCGACGCTTACGGGATCGTCTTGCTGAGATAAACCTAACACATCAATTCTTGATCACGGTGCGTGGTCACGGGCTAAGACTGGATAATCCGCCATTCAAATAGTGAATCAAAAACCCAGGAGCTGAATTTCACCTCCAGGGTTTTTTTACTTTAGATTAGCAGACATTCTTAATTGTAATCCTGCGCTGAATACTTTGTTCAGACGGACTTTCAATTCAACATCCTCACTAGATTCAGTCCTGACCAACAGGGTGGATAAAATATCCATAAACTCAGGTGTTATTTCTGCTTTATGCTCTTGAATTTTTATATGCAGTTCTGTTTCTGAGTCAGCTACCTCTAATAACTCCTGGATCAATTCAACTTCTGGGGGAGGAGCACTGGCTTTCTCGACCACCTCTTCAATTTGAGTAAGTTTGCTGATCTTTTCAAGATCTCCGGTTTTCCGCGCTGCTTCCATTTCTTCGTTGAACGCCTGGACAAAGAACTCATCCACCAAAGATAAGCTTTGGATCATTGCCCCTTGAATATCCTTAGCTTGCATGATTGTGGTTATATTTTTCTTAGCCTGCAACAACCTCACTTGCATTTGCCTGTCAATCGCCTGCGTCATCTCCAGTAATTGGCTGCGCAATATCGTTAGGCGTTCTCGATCCTTATCTCGCGCCCGGTCAATCCGATCGCTTAACATCGTGAAAAACTCATAATCCATTCCAGGTCTACCCAGGCTGACCAGCACACTTAATTGAGTCTGATTGGGAGCCTTGATGACCATCTCCAGAAGTTTTTCACGCGTTAATGAGTTTCCTGCCGATTGCAATGCCTGTACCGCAGCTTCAACATCTTTAGATTGTTCTTGTATCTGGAGACCAAAAGTCGTCTTCTGTAATAGTTTCTTTTGCAGGTCACCCAACCGTTTGGCTGATTCTTGGTCGCCATTAACTGATGATGCTTCAATCAGCCGATTTAGCAGGTTATAAAAATCACTATCAAATAACGCATCTTCCTTGACTGCAATTTCATCGATACTCTCATCCGAAGCATTCATCAATCTTTGCAACAAATTCATTCTTTCTTGTTGCGCTTGGATCATCTCCTTTGTAATCCCATCAGCTGCCAGGATGCGTTCCACCATAGTCTGTAAAGTTAACATGGATTGTGGTTGAAGCAGATACGCTTTTCTTTTTTCTGGTGGCAAACTATTGGTGACCCTTGTAATCAACGGACCGATTGTACGTTCCTGTTCATTGATCGCCATTCCAAGTTCAGGAGGAAAATATGTTAGCAAAAGATCTTTATTGGGGTCATGATACACCAGGGGGGTTGCGATCATACCCTTATAACCACAATTTGGACATGCTGCAAGATTGAATGAACCTGCAAGTATTTTTTGTTTTGCCGTCGGATCCTGACCTACATCAAATAACTGGTCAATATCTGCCATGATAGGTTGACGGCAGTTTGGGCAATTAATACGCGTTTTTGGCATGAATCTCTCCTAATAAATATGCCCTCGATACTTTCACGGGCAAAGTCTCAGTCTAACTTATTCCAACAATATGTTGGTTAGCTTCGTTGTATAGAAAAACAGATCCGGGCACCATTACCAGGGCGAGGGTCCACCCAGATGCGACCACCATGGGCTTCTATAACAGCCCGTGCCAAGTATAAACCCAAACCCGCACCTTTCGTTGTTCTTTTGGCATTGGATGATCGGTAAAAACGATCGAAAATATGGGGAATATCTTCTGGAGCAACCCCTGGACCATCATCACATACACAGATAATCACCTGATTCGGTCTTACCTCGCCACTGATCAGAATATCACCACCTTGTGGCGAATATTTAATTGCATTGGAAATGAGGTTTGAGAGCACCTGTTCAAGTCTTGTCTCATCTCCATTTACGATCGGAAAATTATCCGGAAAATCTACATTAATTGTATGAATTGAAGATTGGGTTTGGAACCGCTCGGCAATCCTCATGGTAATCGCATCCAATGCAACATCCGATGAACTAATCGAGAGACCGCCAGCTTGTAACCGTGACGCATCAAGAAGATTCTCAATTAATCCTGTCAGACGATCCGCCTCCTCCTCAATGACTGCAAGGCTGTCTTTTACGATTTCACGGTCCCAATTTGCATCTTCACGCCGTAGAGTCCCTACATATCCCTTGATGAGGGCAACTGGTGTCTTCAGCTCATGGCTGATTACAGAAATAAACGTACTTTTGAGTTCCTCTGCTTCACGGAATCTGGTGATATCCCGCACAGTTGCAATGATATTAAGCAAATTTCCTTCATGAGAAACCAGTGGTGCATAGGTTATACCAATCGGTAGAGATATCCCTGACACTCTCTTTAAATCACCCTCAACATACAATGTAGCGTTTGGGGTAAGTGGCCATCCACCTGCCTCAGCCTGATCTAGCGTGAGCATGTCTTCATGACAAGATAACTCGATCACATATGCATGCGATTTACCGGTAATATTCTCAACCGGCTGCTCCAGCATGCGTGCGAATGCAGGGTTTGAGCGTGTGATGATATGGCCAGGGGAAATGATCAAGATGCCATCTGCGGCTGAATCCAACAGGGCATCCATACGTTGTTTTTCATGGATTACCTGCTGATAGAGCTGAGCATTATCAACGGCGATGGCTGCTTGGTTCGCAAAGCTTTGCAGCAAGGCTCGGTCATTTGATGAAAAAATCCCTGCATAATTTCGAAATATATAGATCACTCCAATCATCTTTTCATGGGTGATCAAAGGAAGTCCAACTCCTGTAAACAATCCCAAGCCAACTGTTCTGGCTAAATTCTGCAATAAGCGGTTGACTTCTGGTAACTCAAATCGGGCTGGATCTTCATTATCCGGAATTTCAGCCAGAAGCGGTTCGAGATACCGCGACAAGCTCGAAGGTATACCAAGACTCGTCGTCACTTTCCAACCCCCTTTTTCAGCGCGTAAAGCAATCAATCCTCCCTGTCCAGCCAGCATTTCTACAGAGATATATAGAATACGCCCCAGGAGCTTATCTAAATCAAGCTCCTGGGTCAATGCACGACTAATTTCCAATAAATAATCGCGTTGGCGAACGCGAAAATCAGGCAACATGAGAAATTTGGAATTCCTTCTCAGCTAATGTTATTGATTCCTCAAAGATCTCGAAACCATCATCCAACTCACTTTTAGTGATACTAAGTGGGGGTGAAATCCTGATCGTGCTCTTTCCACAACCCAAAGATAGTAATCCACGCTCAAAAGCTCTATGAACTACTCTTTCACTTAAATCATGTGCCGGCTCCCGAGTTTGTTTAGACTTGACGAACTCAACGCCGATCATCAAACCAATCCCACGCACCTGACCTACAGATGGATGTCGTACTGCGATCTCATTCAGCGCATCAAGCGCATAATCCCCTACCTCTTTGGTATTCTGTAAATATTCATCTTGGATCAGGTCTAGTGTGGCTAACGCAGCTGCGCAGGCAATCGGATTGCCTCCATAGGTGTTCCCATGAGAACCGAGAGGCCAGGTAACAATGCTTTTCCGGGCAATGATCGCACCCAGTGGAATACCAGAAGCGATCCCCTTCCCTACACATACGATATCCGGTTCAATCCCAAAGTGTTCAATAGCCCACCATTTTCCTGTGCGTCCCATCCCAGATTGGACTTCATCGACAATGAGCAGAATGTCATGCCTGTCACATAAGTCACGCAGGGCAGGGTAAAACCCAGCAGGTGGGATGATATACCCACCTTCACCCTGAATAGATTCCACCAATAGACCTGCCACATCCTCAGCAGGTAATAATTTTCCCAGGACCTGATCTTCGATATATCTCACAACCGTTTCCCCATAATCTTCTCCCGGACGTTGGTTAAAGACTGGCCGGTATGGATCAGGGTAAGGGACATGAACAACCCCATTCATAAGGGGATAAAAACCTTCATGGTACAACGGTTTACTGGCCGTGAAGCTCAACGAGCCTAGTGTCCGACCGTGAAATGCCCCTAAAAAGCCAATAAATTGACTTGCACCAGTATGATAACGGGCAAGTTTGATTGCTGCCTCAACGCTTTCCGTCCCTGAATTGGTCATGAAAGAAACTGCATCTTCTTTAAATGGTGCAATTTGATCCAATCTCTCACCCAATTCGACCCATGCTTCATGATAAAAATCCGCAGATATATGGAGAAACTTCTCGGATTGATCTTTTATCGCCTGGACGACTTTTGGATGACTATGACCAGTGGCAGTTACCGCGATCCCTGCTGCAAAGTCTAAAAAATGGTTACCATCCACATCCCATACTTCTGATCCCTTGCCATGATCCATCACAAATGAATAAGCACGTGCATAAGAAGGTGAGATTACAGCGGAATCACGTTCAATAATTGCTTTAGCCTTCGGCCCTGGTAAATCGTAGATCTGCATATTTTTTCTCCTATTTTGTTCCTGTAAATCCCTTGATGATCAAGTAATTTTCTTGTGACTGGATTGGTGCCAGAGTTCAATGTTTACAGGTTGATGAATGGTTCCCGTTTCGCCCGATGGCAAAATTATAACACTACACGCATGGGTTATAATCATGCTTCATCATGGGCAGTGACTTTCATTTCGAGTTAATCTCTCAGGAAGGCCGTGCGCGGGCGGGAATATTTACCACCCCCCATGGGAATCTGCTTACGCCTCTTTTTGCTCCTGTTGGAACACAAGGCTCGGTCAAGGCAGTTACGCCAGAACAATTGGAGGCTCTTCAAACCAATCTGATCCTGGCAAACACCTACCACCTCTACCTGAGACCTGGCGATCAATTGATCGCGGGATTGGGTGGGTTGCACAGATTCATGCATTGGGATAAACCGATCTTGACAGATTCTGGTGGCTTTCAAGTGTTTTCATTAGCAGATAACCGTAAAATTGATTCAGACGGTGTCACTTTTAAAAGCCATATTGATGGATCCACCCATAGAATTACTCCTGAGAAATCAATCTCTATCCAGGAAAACTTAGGTGCGGATATCATCATGGCGTTTGATGAGTGCAGCTCACCTTATGACCTTTATCGCAATGAAACCGCACTTGAACGCACGCATACCTGGGCAGAGCGATGCTTACAAGCCAAGACTCGACCCGACCAGGCGTTGTTTGGAATTATTCAAGGGGGCGTTTACCCTGAGCTTCGAGAGCGCTCTATTGATTATTTGACGAGATTGGATTTCCCCGGATATGCCATTGGTGGCTTATCTGTTGGTGAAACGAAAGCAGAGACCCTCTCAATCCTTGAGCTGATGGATGCAAGGCTGCCAGAAAATAAACCTCGCTACTTGATGGGTGTCGGTTCTCCTGAAGATTTAGTCACCGGTGTTCTCCGTGGCGTGGATATCTTCGATTGTGTGTTGCCAACCCGCCTGGCTCGGCATCACGTTGCCATCACCCGCACCAGACGTTTGAATATTGCCAACGCAAAATTCACAACCGATGCATTACCAATCGATGAGAGCTGTTATTGTTATGCGTGCAGGAATTTCTCCCGTGCCTATCTGCGACATTTGGTATTAGCCAAGGAAATATTAGCCGCCACGTTGCTGACGATCCATAATCTAAACACGCTGATTACGCTGATGACTGACATTCGTGTGGCAATTATTCAATGTCGATATGCTCAATTCGCTGCTGAATTCTTGGAACATTGGGAAAGTGCTTAATGACTTTATTACAATCCATTATTTTGGGTATCATTCAAGGCTTGACAGAATTTCTACCCATCTCCAGCTCTGCCCACCTGGTAATCACGCCTTACATTTTGAATTGGCAGATCCCTGCTCAGGAAGCATTTATCTTTGATGTCCTGGTCCAGCTTGGGACCCTGCTATCAGTGATCGTGTACTTCAGGAAGGACCTATACTTGGTTATCACCGGTGTTATCAATGGCCTGATCCACAAGCATCCATTTGAAGAGGCTTCATCCCGTCTGGGTTGGATATTGGTGCTGGCAACCATCCCAGCGGTACTTTTTGGCTTATTGTTTAAGGATCCTGTTGAGCTTGTCTTTGGTAACCCATTGGCAACTGGATTATTACTTTACGGTACAGCAATATTATTAGTGATTGCCGAATTCGTTGGAAAACGAATTCGACAAATTGAGAACATCACGTGGGTAGATGGATTGATCGTTGGATTGTTTCAGGTAGTCTCTCTCCTACCTGGAATATCACGCTCCGGGTCAACCATCAGCGGAGGGATGATCCGTAATCTTGAGCGTCCTGCTGCCGCACGTTTTTCATTTTTAATGTCTATCCCTGTTATGTTAGGCGCCGGGACACTGGCGATCATCGATTTGATTAAATTACCCAATTTTTCTGCTCAAATCCCGACCTTGATTGCAGGCTTCATCACAGCTGCCGTGGTTGGTTATCTCACAATTCGTTGGTTGTTAGGCTACCTGGTTACCCGTAGGCTATTCCCCTTTGCCATTTATTGTGCGGTTGTATCCACTACAGTTATCCTCGTCTCCTTGATTCGTTCCTGATCATGAAGCATCTGCTATTGCTAGGTCTGATATTAGCGCTCACAGCATGTGGTATACCCGAGGAAAGCACGCCTGCCCCAACCCCAGAAGCGATCCAGGTAGTCTACCCTGCTGCTCTCAAACCCTGGGCAGATAAATTTGCAGAGTGTGCCTCCATTAACCCTCTGGTCGCGCTCTATTTCAATCAATCCCCAGGTGTGGATACCAATCTCGATCCGAATAATGTGGTGTTGGAAATGGGTGAACCCACCCCAATTGATGGAGCCTCGTATTTATCGCAGGTTGGATCGGAACAGATTGCCTTAATTATTAATCAAGAGAACCATCTATCGCAACTATCCTCTGATACTATTCAATCAATCTATTCCGGCCAAACACAAAACTGGGATAGTGCCTCTGGCCAGCGGATCCAAGTCTGGGTATTACCAAATGGAGACCCGGTTCGTTTGTACTTTGATCGTGCGGTGTTGCACTCTTACCCGCTTACTACAGAATCCCTTCTTGCTCCGGACCCAGAAGCCATGCTTGAAGCTATATCCCATGATATGAATGCGATTGGTTACCTGCCAGGAAGCTTTTTAATGTCTATCGATCCAGATCTAGCTTCCAAAGTAAAAAACATCAAAATGGACACGACCCTTCAAGGAAAACTGAGCCAACCCGTAGTTGCCATAACTCCGACCGAGCCGTCTGGTTTGCTGCGTGAGTTATTGGTTTGTGTTCAGGCTACAATCCCTTGAGCTAGTCACCCAGGTTCACATTTCCCCCGAAAAACTTATCCAAGTATTCCTGATCCTATTTGAATTTAATAATGGCTTGACTATGTGAAGTATTTTGGGGAGGCTGACGAAACAAAGTTCAATCCTACATGTTTCTTGGAAGCAGATCACCATAGAGAAACCAGTATACATCCTCAGGAAACCCACCCATGACATCTGCTTCCCAGATAAAGCCATTGGGCACCAATGCGCCTTTCAAATACACATCCAAGCCAGGTAATAAATCAACATCAGAAGAATCTCCTAGCCTGAACTCGGATTTTAAAAGCTCAAGCATCACCCTTAATCGCACTTCATACGGATACCGATCCCTTTTTTCCTGCGGGTTGTCTTGGTATTCCTGAAGAAATCTCCGCCACATCCGCACTCTGACAAAGTAACACTGACCGGCTTTCTTCTCCCAGGCTACTCTCCACTTCGATCGATTGATTTCCAGGTTGGTTATAATCGAATCTGCCTGACCCTTCTGATTGGGATACACACGGTGCCCAGCCAGTCTTACTTGAGCCAGGAGCAACCCATCGAGTGTCAATTTTGGATAAGCTGGTTCACCATCAGGTGGATTTACATTTAATGGCCAGAAAACCTCGTCCGAGAGTAAATACTTCTCCAGTAATTCCAGACCTGTGCTGAGATATCGAAGATCATATTCGAATGATTTCATTGCAATCATTGAAACCTAAAATGAATATCGTTTGAACATTTTTACAACAGTTCAAATCAGCCCAATATAAACCTTCCTGTATTGGTGTTGCATTTTCCCAGATATTAGCATCTACTTTGGGTGACTAGAATGAGATCAACAACCTTAATGGTTCTTCAATGAAATTCGCCAAGGCCTGCAGGAATCTTGCTCCCTCCGCACCATCACTGATGCGATGGTCCACAGACAATGTCGCATTCATCCGGTTTCCAATCCTGATCTCACCGTTTACCACAACCGGTACTTGCTTTGCTGAGCCGATTGCCAATATGGCTGCCTCAGGTGGATTGATGATCGCGGTGAACTGGTCCACATCATACATTCCCAGATTGCTGACCGTAAAGGTGGAGCCTTCAATATCCTCAGGGCGTACTTTCCCATCCCGGGCGCGCAAAACCACATTTTTTAGCTCAGAAGAGATCTGGTAGATTGTCTTCTGGTCAGTATTACGGTTGACTGCTGTTAACAAGCCATTTTCAACCGCTACAGCTACCCCGATATTGATCTCTCCATGGTAGATCAGCGTATTAGATTTAAGGTCAATTGAGGTATTTAAATTGGGAAATTCTAATAATGTCAGCGCTACTGCACGAACAATAAAATCATTGACTGATAATTTATCATCCACTGCAAGCAGGAGGTTGATTTCCTTTCGCCGGTCAGTCAATGCACTCACATCATATTCATGAGTAACGTAAAAATGGGGTGCCTGTTGTGTTGAATCTGCCATCCTGCGCCCGATGGCAGCTCGCAACTTTGGTATGGGTACGATGCGGGTTTCACGGATGAAAGTTTTTACTGGTGCATCTCCCGCGATGGGTGTTTGGCTTGGGGATTTCACCGGATCAGGCACGGAAGGTTTCAAAAGATAGGATTCTATATCCTTCTTGGTGATCCGACCTCCTGGACCGCTCCCACGAACCAGGCGTAGGTCGATGCCCATTTCTGAAGCCATCGAGCGGGCAAGCGGGGAAGCATGGAGTGCCTCAGCCAAAACTGGAAGAACCCGAATTTCATAAACTGGTCCCCGCGCTGGGTTGGATGTACCTGCTGCTTCGATCGCTTGCTCCGCCTCTTTCGATTTCTCCAGCGCACCCTCACTCCCCACATTCGCATCTAGATTCACTTCTTCACCTGGTTGACCGATCACAGCGATCGGGTCATTGATGGGAACAACCGTACCTTGCGAAACGAGTTGGCGAAGTAATACACCTTCATAGGTGGATTCCACTTCAACAGTTGCTTTATCTGTTTCAATCTCAGCCAGCACCTCACCTTTAGCGACGTGATCGCCTTCATGGATGACCCAACGTACCAGGGTACCTTCTGCCATATCAAAACCAAGTTTTGGCATGTTAACTATTTCCGCCACTAGAGCACCTCCCTGACTGCTTTGAGCACGTCTTCAATCTGTGGTAGTGCAAGCTGCTCCATTGTCCGGTTATAGGGAAGTGGTACTTCTTTCTGTGCAACACGTTGGATGGGAGCATCTACGTAATCGAACGCCTCTTCATATATTCTGGCTACCACTTCTGCACCAACACCGTAAGACCTCCAGCCTTCTTCAGCAACCACCGCCCTGTTGGTCTTCTTGAAAGATTCAAGGACAGGTCCCATATCCAAAGGACGCAATGTACGAAGGTCGACTATCTCCGCCTCAATCCCTTCCTGAGCGAGCAAATCAGCTGCTTTGATGGAAGTATCCAGCATTTTGCTATAGGTCACAATCGTCACATCCTTACCAGGGCGTTGGATTTTGGATTTTCCAATGGGAATTAGATTATCGCCTTCAGAGACTTCACCTCGTAACTGGTAAAGGGTGGCGGACTCGATAAATAATACCGGGTCATCGCATCGTATTGCTGATTTTAATAATCCCTTTGCATCCTCCGGCGTACCAGGGGCAACTACTTTTAATCCAGGGAAATGTGCAAATATTGCATCCGGTGTCTGTGAATGGGTAGCCGCTAATTGCCTTCCACCTCCACTGACTGTTCGAATCACCATTGGTACCATCATTTGCCCAGCAAACATATAATGAAACTTAGCTGCCTCGTTAATAATATGGTCAAAAGCGGAGAATGCAAAGTTTATCGTCATGATCTCAGCGATAGGGCGTAGACCCGTGAGAGCTGCGCCAATAGCAGCGCCAATGATGGCTGCTTCAGCGATGGGGGTGTCTTTCACCCGCTCTGGACCAAAATGATCATAGAACCCTTTAGTAACAGCGTAACTACCACCCCACACTCCAACTTCTTCTCCCAGGATGAAAACACTTGGGTCTCGTTCCATCTCTTCCCATAATGCTTGTGATATTGCTTCGCGCATTGTGATCCTTGGCATAGGTTCCTCGACTTATCCGGCTTCCACATATATATTCGTATAAAGATCTTCAGCCCGAGGCTCTGGGCTGCTTTTAGCATACTGCACAGCCTCCTGGACTTCAAACTCAACAGATTTTTCCAAACCGTCCAATTCCTCTTTGCTAGCTATTGTGTTCTCAACAAGGTATTTATAGTATATCCCGATGGGGTCTTCTTCTTCTTGCCAGCATTTAACCTCTTCAGAAGTGCGATACCGTTCTGGATCCCCCATGGAGTGTCCCCGAAAACGGTAGGTCTCGATTTCAAGAAAGTAAGGTGTCTTATTCGACCGGACCATTCCGATGGCTTTTTGGGTTGCTTCACGTACTTTCAGCACATCCATCCCATCTACCCGGCTGTTGGGAATCATGTATCCCTCTGCTTTCTGCCGGATATGGGATACAGCAGAGGCGCGATCCACAGCTGTTCCCATTCCATAAAGGTTATTCTCACACACCCATAGTACTGATAGGTTCCACACTTTTGAGAGATTAACTGCCTCATGGAAATATCCAATATTGGTCGCACCATCTCCGAACATGCAAATGGTCACCGAATCTTTTCCCTGGTATCGATCCCCAAGTGCAAGACCAGCTGCGATCGGCAAATGCGCTCCTACGATTGCATGCCCACCCCAGAAGTTCTTGCTGATGTCCGCCATATGCATGGAGCCACCCCGCCCCTGCGAGCAACCGGTTACTTTTCCAAGCAGCTCAGATAACACAACCTTCGCTGGAATACCGCAATTGATGGCGACGCCGTGATCACGGTATGCTGTGATGACACGGTCTTGTTCCTGCCGAGCAGAGATCAATCCTGTACTGACCGCCTCTTGCCCTATGTATAGATGTAGGAAACCACCTATCTTCCCTTGTTGGTATAACACAGAGGCTTGATCTTCAACCATACGGATCAAGAGCATCTGTCTGAATAATTCTAGGTATTCTTCCTTTTCCATTAACAAAAACCTCCCATATTGACCTGATTGATGTCTCTAGATCAATAATTCGCAAAAAATAATCTGTAAAAATTATACCAACAATACCATTCATATTTCCGCGCGATTAAGCTTGTGTTCAATAAATGCTATTACTCACATCCCTTTCAATGGCACCTATCACCAAATATATTAAAGTATAATTTCACACTATGGACTTTGCTTCATTGATGCACTTTCTCAATTGGTTTCTAATGATCGCTTTGCCCATTCTTCTGGGCATTTATCTAATAAATAAATCTCATTTAAGTTGGAAATTATGGTTGATTGGAGCTGCTACCTTTATCATTTCACAGGTACTTCATATTCCTTTCAATGCATATATATTAAATCCATTTCTACAGAATATTCATCAAAATCTACCAAGTGTTATTGGTTCTTTGATCATTGCGATAGTGCTTGGGTTAAGTGCTGGTATATTTGAGGAATGTGCCCGATATGGGATGTTCCGCTGGTGGATAAAGAATACCCGAACATGGTGGAGCGCCATCGTGACAGGTGCGGGTCATGGAGGGATTGAATCCATAATTCTTGGTGTTCTGGTTATGTTATCCTTCATAAACATGATGGCTTATCGGAATTTAGATATTGGTACCCTCAACCTTTCCCCAGACAAGCTAGACACGGCTCGTCAACAGATCCAAATGTATTGGAGTCTTCCCTGGTATGACAGCCTGATGGGTGCCGTTGAACGCATATTTACCATTCCATTTCACATTGCCGCCTCTGTGATCGTTTTACAGGTCTTCACCCGTAAACCAGGTCACCGTAAACATATCTGGTTGGTCCTGGCTATCCTCTACCACGCCATCCTGGATGCTTCGATCGTTTTTATCGCCAGCCAATTGAATGCTTATGCTGCAGAAACTATTCTGGGTGTATTGGCTGTTCTGGATATCATCATCATTTTTGCCTTACGCCAGCCTGAACCTGAACCCACCTCACCCCTCCCGCCTCCGAGCGCAATTGAACCCCTTGTCTTCACTCCGACTCCGGTTGAAGAAACCTCAGAGAATCTGGAGAAGACCCGCTATCAATAATATAAAATGAATAAATAAGAACTGAAACGCTTAATCTCATCAAGCGAGGTGCTGATAAACATACTATGATCAGAACAGAAAACCTTACAAAAAAGTTCAACACCAACCTGGCAGTGGATAACCTGGACCTTGAAGTAGCCGAAGGTGAAGTATTCGGCTTCCTTGGGCCAAATGGAGCAGGAAAAACTACCACGGTCCGAATGCTCACCAGCTTGATTGGACCAACATCAGGTTCTGCTGTCGTCAATGGTTTTCAAATCGGTAAGCAGGATACTGAAATCCGCCGGAGTGTCGGTATACTAACTGAAACCCCGGGGATGTACGATAACCTGAGCGCCGAATTCAACTTGGAAATCTATGCCGAACTTTATGAGGTCAAAGATCCCAAAGGTCAGGTTGAAAAATACCTGCGTATGCTGGGCTTGTGGGACAGACGTCAGGATGAAGCCGGCACTTTTTCTAAAGGGATGAAGCAGAAACTTGCCATTGCCCGTGCGCTCTTACACGAGCCGCGCATCCTCTTCCTGGATGAACCCACCGCGGCCTTAGACCCCGAGGCTTCCCACCTGGTGCACGATTTCATCAGCGAGCTGCGTAAAGAAGGACGTACCATTTTTTTGTGCACACATAACCTGGATGAAGCAGACAGACTGTGTGACCGCGTTGGCGTGTTCAAGACCCATCTGCTTGTTATGGATACCCCAGCCAATTTACGCTCACAACTATTTGGGCGTAGAGTGGTATTCCATCTGGCAACGAGTAACGAAATGATTGCTGCAACCATCCGGACTCTACCATTTGTGCGCGAAGCCAAGATCATTGAGAACAAACTGCTGGTCAATCTCGATGACCCAGAGATCCACAACCCGGAAATTATCCGGACATTGGTTGGTGCCGGTGTCGATATTCAATTCGTTGGAGAGTTACGCCACTCACTTGAAGACGTCTATCTAGAGCTGGTCAAAAATGCCTGAAACACGATTTCCCCGAATGGATAACTTCTATGAATAAGATAAAAACGATCGTACGAAAAGAATGGGCGGAAGTATTCAAAAACCGAATGGTGCTTTTTTCAGTGATCTTCTTGCCTTTAATTCTAAGCGTCCTACCCCTGATCATCTTATATTCAATGGGTGGTTCTGCTGCGAATAGCGCCAACGCTGATTTGCCTGCCGAATTTCAGCAGTTCTGCAAAACAGATATGAATGCTGGACAGTGTATGCAGTATTACATTGTGAGTGAGTTCTTGATCTTGTTCATGTTGATTCCTTTATTTATCCCTGTCAATATTGCTTCATACTCCATTGTCGGAGAGAAAACCACTCGCAGCCTTGAACCGTTGCTTGCTACACCGATATCTACTGGTGAATTACTGGCTGGGAAAAACCTGGCCTCTGTCATCCCTGCCATCATCGCCACCTGGATCGGTTTTGCCATCTTTGCCATTGGCACACTGATACTTACCAGGGGCGATGCGCTTGCTTCCGCATTACTTGACCCCATGTGGCTGATCGCAGTTTTTTTGGCAGGTCCTCTATTGGCGGTTCTCTCAGTGAATTTCAGCATCATGGTTTCTTCAAGGGTTAATGACCCACGTGTGGCTGAGCAGTTATCCGCCGTGATCATCCTGCCATTACTGGCGGTGTTCTTTGGTCAAATCGCCGGCTTGTTCATCCTTAATACCACACTGATATTGATCATGTGCATCGTCCTCTTGTTGGTAGATGTGCTGATGGTCTACCTGGCTATACGCCTCTTTCAAAGGGAGACCATCCTTACCCGTTGGAAATAATGCATTAACCAAGTAGCATGATTCATAATCAGGGAGCAATACCACCCATGAAAAAGCTTACCTCATTCCTGCTGGTTTTCTTTATATTTTTCTTGTCCACAACAAGTCCTGCCGTTGCCCAATCAACGGGTGAGTTGCAATTAACTTTGAGTCGGGATTTTGGTTATGGTGGATTTAATAACGATATCCAGGGGTTGTTTACAGCAAAAATAAAAAATCCCCCCGTAAATGTAGTTCGTGTGGTCTTTTATTTAGATACGTCAATGATGGGTGAAGACACCAGCGCGCCTTTCAGTTTGCAATTCAACACAGATTCATATCCGCTCGGAGCACATAAGATCAGTGCGGTTGGATACACTGCGGATGGGACTGAAATTAATTCCAACATTATCGATGCCAATTTTGTACCCGCCGGTGCTGGTATGCAATCTGTGGTAAAAATCGTGGTGCCAATTGCTGTTCTGATGTTGCTGATAGCATTGATCTCCGTTTTCCTGCCTCTCATACTAAGCAAAGGAAAAATGTCCTCCATGCCTCTCGGGACTGAACGAAAATATGGGGTTGGCGGTGGAGCGATTTGCCCCAAGTGTAATCGGCCATTCCCTCTTCGCCTCTGGTGGCTCAATGTGGGATTTAAAAAAATCGATCGCTGCCCCTACTGTGGTAAATGGTCATACATTCCTCGCCTCTCAATTGATGAATTGCGTGAAGCTGAAGCAGCTGAGCTTGCTAACGCACAGTCCGAGCAACCCGTTGGCTTTGAATCTGACAGCGATAAGATAAAGAAAGAGTTAGACGATTCGCGCTTTCAAGATACGTGAAATATCAATCTCCCTGGGAAGAAAAATACCG
>Ga0209254_10000300_pt1 | contig 38386 bp, 45 predicted proteins | sample FrelakmetDIP11DI_FD_187148 | JGI IMG/M metagenome (GOLD analysis project Ga0209254, IMG submission 187148) | Freshwater lake sediment microbial communities from the University of Notre Dame, USA, for methane emissions studies - DIP11 DI (SPAdes)... | ecosystem: Environmental > Aquatic >... | reverse complement strand
CTACCCTATAGGGGCCAATGGTTACTGATGCTACCCTATAGGGGCCAATGGTTACTGATGCTACCCTATAGGGGCCAATGGTTACTGATGCTACCCTATTGCTACTCAAAAGGGCCAGTTACACCCCATAAGGGCCAGGGGGGTACCATCACGCCCTATCGTTACTTCATGGGGGTGTGATCGACTTTCTGACCGCACGGCAGATTGAGGTCGAAAACTTGCAGAGAATTCCGGAAGAGAGCAGAGAAGGTAGAAAACTGTTGGCCCTTGACTTTCATATGCTTACCCCCTATCCTCCCCCACATGGCCAACAATCGACCACGCCTGCCCCACAACAAGGCAGCACTTGAGGCAATGCGCCCAAAGATCAAGGCGGAGTATCTCGCGTGCTACCAGGAAACCGGCCTTGTTCAAAAATCAGCAGTTGCCGTAGGCACCTCATCCACTACAATTCTCAACTGGCGCAAGGACGACCCTGAATTTGACGAGGCCTGCAAGCAGGCACTCCAAACCTACTGCGATGAGGTGGAGGCGGAGATTCACCGCCGAGCCATCACTGGCGTACTGGAGCCGGTCTTCTATCAGGGTGAGCAGTGCGGCACCATCCGTCGCTACAGTGACCGCATGCTTGAGCTTCACGCCAAGCGTCACATCCCCGAGTACCGGGACCGTCAGCAGGTGGATCTGAACGTGAAGGGTGGGGTGATTGTCGTTCCCGGCATGGCCCCCTCCGCCAAACAGTGGGAGGCAACAGACTTTGACATCGAAACCAACAGTGCAGCTCTCCCTGTTCCAGCGCCCTAACAACTCCCTCTACTGGGAAGTGCGCGTGCGCTGTACCCTCCGGCCCGTCGCCCGCCTGGGCTTTCTGGAGCAGTACAAAGCGACAGAGCAGACCGTGGGTGTGTTGGCGGGAGCGTTGGCCGAGGAGTTGTGCGAACGGTACCACGACACCCTAGACCCCTCCGAGTGCGACCGGATCGCCAGGGAAGCTTACAGGGAAATCATCGCTGACCTGCCCAAGCCCAAACCCGGAGACGAGCTACCCCGTGATGCAGACCGAGCGGTTAGAGTGGCGAACTACCACTGAGGGTATCGTCCCAATACTGCACCGAGGGGGCACGGAGGTTGAGGTAGCATGGGCCCCCCAACCGGGCAGTCAGGTGGCGTTTCTGACGTGTCCCATACAGGAAGCACTGTATGAGGGCCAGCGCGGGCCGGGCAAGTCTGATGCGCTGCTCATGGCCTTTGGTCAGCACGTAGGGAAGGGCTGGGGCCAGGCGTGGCGTGGCATTCTGTTCCGGCGGACCTACCCCGAGCTGCAAGACATCATCGCGAAGTCACAGAAGTGGTTCCCTCGCATCTGGCCCCAGGCCAAGTACAACCGAGCCGAGCACTTTTGGGAGTGGCCGGATGGGGAAATGCTCTTCTTCCGGCAGTTTGCCCGCCCGGAAGATTACTGGAATTACCATGGCCATGAGTATCCGTTCATTGCATGGGAAGAGCTGACCAACTGGCACAGCCCGGACTGCTACAAGTCCATGTTCAGCTGTAGCCGCTCCACGGCGGTGGGCATCCCACTGCTGGTTCGCGCGACTTGCAACCCGTATGGTGTTGGGCATAACTGGGTCAAGGCCCGGTGGCGGCTGCCGATTGCCATGGGGCGCGTAATGGGCCCAGTGATTCGGGACGCTGTGGATCAGGAAGGTCACCCGGAGCCGGAACGGGTGGTGATTCACGGAGAACTACGCGAAAACAAGATTCTACTCCATGCCCAGCCCAATTACATTGCCAATTTGCGGGCTGCCGCTCGTAACCCGCAGGAACTGAAGGCCTGGCTGCATGGGGACTGGAACATTGTTGCCGGTGGCATGCTGGATGATGTGTGGGACCCCAAGATTCACGTGCTTCCAAACTTTCCCTTGACTCGTATCCCCAAGGGGTGGTATGTAGATCGGTCGTATGACCACGGTCAGTCCAAACCGTTCAGTGTTGGATGGTGGGCGGAGTCCAATGGTGAGCCTCTCACGATCCTCCATAACAATCAGCCCCGGGTCTACGGCCCAGTGCGCGGAGACACCATTCGCATTGCGGAATGGTACGGCTGGGATGGTCATCAGCCCAACGTAGGGTTGAAGTGGCGGGGGGATAAAATTGCCCGGGGCATCCGGGAACGGGAACAGAATTGGGGTATTAAGGTAAATGTAGGCCCAGCGGACACAAGCATTTTTGATGACTATGAGCCCGGCAGCAGCACTGCCGGGGATATGAAGAAGGAAGGTATCCGCTGGGACCGCGCAGATAAGTCTTCAGGCTCACGCAAGCAGGGTTGGGAGCAGCTGAGGGCGTATCTGGAGCAGGCCAAGAACCCAGCAAGGGAGTACCCAGGACTGTTCGTGCTGGAGAGTTGCGTGCAGTTTCAACGCACCGTTCCAGTGCTGCCCCGCAGCGATCGAGACCTGGATGACGTAGATTCAGAAGCTGAGGATCACATTGGCGATGAGGTACGATACCGGTTGCGCCGCAAGCGCAGGATTGTGAGGTCGGGCACATGGTGAAGGAAAACAGCCCCGCCACCACCAGCATGGCCTACGACCACATGTTGCCCAGCTGGGCCAAGATCCAGACGGTGTTGGATGGCACGGATGCGCTACGCAAGGCCGGATCTCTCTACCTCCCCCAGCACAAGTACGAATCCAATGAGGCGTATGGGGAACGGCTAGCAAAATCAGTGCTGATCAACATGACCAAGCTCACTCTCCAGAGCTGGGTGGGTCGACCCTTCAGCATCCCCATCAAGCTGGTGGATGTCCCCCCGCAGATCCAGGAACTGCTGACGGATGTGGACATGCTGGGCTCTGACCTCCAAATGTTTGCCCGAAATTGGTTTGGTGATGGGGTGGCCAAGGCTTTCAGCCACGTATATGTGGATTTCCCTCGTACAGACCTCACTCCGGAGCGTACACTGGCTACTGACCGGGAAGAGCGTATTCGGCCCTATTGGGTCCATTGGCGTCCGGAGCAGCTGTTTTTTGCCAGTAGCGAGATGGACCGGGGCCAGGAAGTGCTGACTGAGGTCAGAGTCATGGAGAACCTGGTAGTGCGGGAAGGGTTTGCGGAGAAGTGCGTACAGCAGATTAGGCGGGTAACCCTGGATGGACAACGGGTGGAGCTGTACCAGTTGCAGCGTATCCGTAACAGTAAGAAGGAAGCCTGGGTGTTGGTGGACAGTTACACCTTCAGTTTGCCCACCATCCCCTTGGTCACGTTCTATAGCGACCGTGAAGCGTTCATGCAGGGCACTCCGCCGTTGGAGGACTTGGCCGACCTGAATCTGTCCCATTGGCAGGGGTACAGTGACCAGCAGGCCTGTCTCACGGTGGCCCGATTCCCGATTCTTGCCCTGAGCGGTGGCAGTGATACCGAGGGTGCGCTGAAAATCGGACCCAACCGGTGGCTGTATAGCCCGGACCCGGCGGCCAAGTTCTACTATGTGGAGCACAGTGGCAACGCTATTGAGGCCGGGCGTAAGGACTTGCTGGATAAGGAAGCCCGCATGTCTGAGTATGGGGCCGAGTTTTTGAAAAAGCGGCCCAGTGCTACCACGGCCACGGCGCGCACGCTGGATTCTTCTGAGGCCACGTCCCCGCTTCAGGACATGGCGATGCGGTTTGCCACGGCCATGAACCAGGCCTTGGCCCTCACGGCGCAGTGGATGGCGTTGCCGTCGGGCGGTACAGCGCAGTTGCGCACGGACTTTGGGCCGGAGGACTCCAGCCCGGCAGAACTGACCACGCTTCAGGCCACCCGCAAGGACCGGGACATCAGCCGCGTCACCTACCTCAAGGAGATCCAGCGGCGCGGACTGCTGCCGGATGACTTCAATCAGGAAGCCGATGCTAAACTGCTTGAGGAAGAGTCCCTGGAGATGATTGGCACCCTGACGCCAACACCCCCTGAGGTGAAGCCAGAACCGGAGCCTGAGGAAGAATGACCGCCAACCAGCAATTCTTTGATGCACAGGTCCGGCGAGCCATAAGTGTGGCCCGCTACACGTCGGGCGAAGCCCGGCGTGTGGTGGCGCTCCTGGACCAAGCCGACAAAGAACTGATGGCGCTCCTACTGGCCAGGCTTACCCCCGGAGACTTCACCTCACAGCGGTACAAGGCCCTGCTGAAGGACATTCGCGCTTTGCGCGCCGAACTTTGGAAAGTGGCCCGGGGCACCAACCTGACGGAGATGACCCAGTTGACCCAACTGGAGCACTCCTGGGCTAATAGTGCCTTCACCCTGGCCATACCAGTCGAAATCAGTTTTGCTGTGGTGAGTGCAGAAACCTTGCAGTCGCTGCTGACTACAACACCGTTTGGTGGGGCCAATGCTGCGCGCACCCTTCAGGCCTGGTGGGCTAGGCTTGAGGCCGTGGACGCGCAGCGTGTCCAGGAGGCAATCCAGTCCGGCTTGATACTGGGTGAGGGCATTCCGGAAATGGCCGCCCGGGTCCAGCTGGTGCTTCCGTTGACCCGTAGAAACGCGGAGGCTGTTGTACGGACAGCGGCGAACTTCGCTGCCAGCCTAGCCCACGATGCCTTTTTCCAGGCCAACGCGGACATAATAGAGGCCTTGCGTTGGATGGCGATGTTGGATGGGCGGACGACGCCAATTTGCCGTGCCCGGGACGGCAAATTGGCCCCCGTCATTCCCGGACAAACTGTACCGCCCCCGCGCCTGGTGCCACCCCAAGCACGCCCTCCCGCTCACGTAAAGTGCCGCAGCCGCATGATAGCCATCCTCAGTGTGCTGGGTATAGCTGCTGAACTACCTGACCGCGCTTTTGTTCGTGACACCCGCACTGCCAAGCGTCGTGAGCTGGACTTTCGTAAACAGGCCCGGGCCACGGGCCGTCCCATCCAGGAACTGAAGCGTGAGTGGTCAGAACTGAACATTGGTCGTGTGCCTGGGGTGACCAATTATGATGAGTGGTTGCGCACGCAGTCTCGGGCCTTTCAGGATGAGTTGTTGGGAACCAAACGGGCTGCGTTGTTCCGTGGTGGAATGAAGCTGGACCAGTTTGTGACCTATGATGGAAAGGAGCTTACCCTCAAACAATTGGGAGGTGTGTGATGGCTTGCAAAGGCGGCAAAGGTGGTAAGAAGGGCGGCAAAAAGGGCGGCAAGAAGTAGACGGGGGTGATCCCCTCGCAACAGGAGCGTGACGCGTCATGGATTTCGACTTTGCAAAAAGCACCGTGGTGGACAACCTGGAAACGGTGCCGGCGGATTTTCGTGGTCTGTACAAGGAAGCTGATGGTAAGTTCAAACTCGACAGTGAGCACGCTGGTGTGAAGTCAGCGGTGGCTGCCATTGTTGGGTTGAATCGAGCACTGGTGGCTTCTCGCGGGGAGGCCCGAGAAGCGCAGAAGAAGGCGGTGGACCTTGCCCCGTTGTCGGAATACGGCACCGATCCGGCTACCATTCTGGAGGGTATCCAGGCCAAGTTGGCAGCGGCCAACAAGGGCGAGGATGTCAAGACGGCTGTGGCCAAGGCCAAGGAGGCCCTGGCTCAGGAGCATGCTCGTCAGTTGAAAACTGCGAATGACCGCAACACCACGCTTCAGGGCCAGCTGTACAAGCACCTGATCGGATCGGCGGCCACGTCGGCCTTGGCTGATGCTCAGGCCGTGGATGTGGACTTGATCATGCCCCATGTGGTGGCTCAGGTTCGCGCCTCTGAGGAAAACGGTGAGGTGAGTGCGGTGGTGGTGGATGTTGCCGGTGCTCCCCGATACAGTGGCGTTACTGGAAAGCACTTGACCATCAAGGAACTGGTGGCTGAGATGAAGGGCAACACCAAGTATGCCCCCTTGTTCAAAAGCGCAGCGCCGTCAGGCGGCGGTGCTGGGCCCACTCGCCGCACCGCACCGGCAGCGGGTGGGGCGGAGAAAAGCTCCGCGGACAAGATCAACGCGGGATTGGCGTCAAGGCGTCAGGTAAGATAACGCTTGCCTTCTGTGAGGCAGGCAGCTAGCGTATCAGGAAAGGCCCCAGGGTGATCCAGGGCTAACTGAGTGAATCAGTGCCTGAATCAAATAACCAACCCTGGAGGTGACTCATGAGTTCCGTGACCCTGGCTGAAAGTGCCAAGCTGGCTCAGGACGAGCTGGTGCAGGGCATTATCGAGAACATCATCACCGTCAACCAGATGTTCGCGGTGCTGCCGTTCGACGAGATCGATGGTAACGCCCTGGCCTATAACCGTGAGAACGCACTGGGTGGGGCAGGCATTTTCGGTGTTGGTGACACCATCGCCGATGCCGACACCAACCCCATTTCCGGTGAGTCGGCGGGGGCCAAGGCCCCGGCCACGTTCACCCAGACCACCAGCGGTCTGACCAGCATCATCGGTGATGCTGAGGTGAACGGGCTGATCCAGGCCACGCGCAGTGGCAACAACGATCAGACCGGCGTTCAGATCGCCAGCAAGGCCAAGCACTGCGGGCGCATCTTCCAGTACATGCTGATCAACGGCACTGGCGCTGGGGATCAGTTCGATGGCCTGATCAACCTGTGTGCGTCCGGCCAGACTATTTCCGCCGCCACCAACGGCACCGCGCTGGCGCTGGCCACACTGGACAACCTGATCGATCTGGTCACGGCCAAGGACGGATATGTTGACTATTTCGCCATGCACGCCCGTGAGCGTCGGGCGTACCGCACGTTGCTTCGCGCCCTGGGCGGGGCCAGTGTGACCGAAGTGGTCGAACTTCCCAGTGGCGAATCGGTGATGAGCTACAGTGCCATCCCGATTTTCCGCAACGACTACATCCCCATCACCGCCACGCAGGGCAACGTCTCCACGGCCAGTTACGTGTTCGCCGGTACGTTCGACGACGGCAGCCGCAGCAACGGCCTGGCGGGTCTGACGGCGGCCAACTTCTCGGGCATCAACGTGGTGGACGTGGGTGAGAAGGAAGCTGCGGACGAGCATCTGTGGCGCGTCAAGTGGTACGCGGGCCTGGCGCTGTTCAGCGAGAAGGGTCTGGCCATGGCTTCGGGCATCATCCCGTAACCGATGATGGGTTCACGGGGGGCCATCCGGCCCCCCAGAGCTAAACCGAGACGCTATGTCCACAACCCGATAGGAGGTGCCTGATGGCACTTTATTTGGTCACCTCTGACACCGGTTCAGCGGCCAAAACCCGCAAGCTGGGTGCCAACGCCATGATCGTGTCTGCGGCGGACACCACGGATGCTCTGGCCATCGTCCAGGCCAAGTTTGGCGGCGACAGTTCCTGGGCTGATGCTACTTTCACCGCCATCGCTGACGTGACCCAGGCCACTGCCAATGGGCTGGTGGGTTGGGTGTTCACTGTCAAAGTCGCCACCACTGTGCCGATTTCGGTTTCGGTGACGGGTGATGCCACTACCGACACCATCGACGAGATCGGTGCGGCGTTGGTCGTGCTGCTCAATGCCACCACCATTGACAACGCCTCATACGCGGCCAACGTGCTGACCATCGCGGCCATCGCGGATGGCATTGGTGACAAGGCCGTCACCGTCACAGCCACGCCGCCGGTGGCCACCTACCCGGAGGCCATTCCTGTTCCGGGTATGATCGGGACCATCGTGGATGAGGGCATCGCGGGGGCGGCTTTGACCGTGGCCTTCAAGGCCGACACCTACGTGGTGCCCACGGTGATCGCCAGCGTGGACTACAGGAGCTAGAATGCGGGGATGCAAGGTACGGTTGGTGCTGACTGGTGCACGCGCAGGGAAGACCTGCACGTGTGGCAAGTTTCAAGCTGTCAACGGCGTCATCACCCTCTGGGGCGAGGAACGAACAGTACGTGGTCAGGCCAAGTACCTGGGTCTGGTGTTTGCGGCATTTCCGGAGGAAGGCAATGGGAACGGTGCGCTTTGTTCCTCAGACGGATCACTTCAAGGCAGTGGTCAGTCCGAGCAGTCAGGGTTTGCCCAAGCACTTGCAAACCTCGGCGTTGGATCAGTTGACCCCGCGCCCCGGGAAGCCGAACGTGTACCCATCCCCCCGACTCGATACGAGCACACCCGGTTGGATCGGATCAAAGAAGTCGTGATGGCTTTGGACCACAGTAACGATCGCCATTGGACAACGGACGGCTTGCCCCGTGTGGACTACGTGGCGGAGGTGCTGGATGATAGCACTGTCACCCGTAGGGACTTGGAGAAGGTCGCCCCGGATCTTGTTCGTGTAAAGGAGTAACGTCATGGCTGCTGCGAACTATCTGGTCTACATCGCGGGTGCTGCGGACCCGTGCACCAACCTGGTTGATGGCATCCACTGCATGCTCATCAACGACGATGACGGGCAGACGGCGGCGCAGACCTGCGCCACAGCGGATGCCATTCTGGTGGCGGCCGGTCACGCGGTCCAGACTCCGTACTTCGGGTCCAGGCTGGCCATCTCCACCATGGACGCGGACAGCGACAACATCATCATCCTGCCCCGCGAGTTGGACAACAACATCACGTAGGGGGTATTGTCGTGGCAGTGAACGCGGCAGATATCTCCGTAGCTGTAACTGGTGACATCCGGTACACCGGCACTACAGCTAACTACACGGTGCTGGAGCTGCACAGGTATCTCCAGGATCTTGCGGACAATGCGTCGTCTACCGGTGACGATCTACTGGACATTACTGACACTACACCTTCGGAACGGTCGACAGATAACGTCATCACGCTGAACTCTCCGTACAACATTGATGACGATCTTGCTGAACATCTATACGACGGTTCAATCAGCCAGGATAACGGGGACGTTCTGTATGCGGGCCTCGTTGTCGTGGGCTCAGTGGTTTCGGGCACCCAGTTGATGTTGCTCCAAAATGAAGCTCTGTTGACAAATTACTGGGGCACCGGAATCAACGCCGATGCTGCTAACAACATTCTGCTGAGAATGCTGGTTAAGATCAGGGACGCAGGAGACGACATTGATGGGAGAAGGCTCCTTGTCATGGCTAGGGAACTGAGCGACACATACTCAGAGTTCTCTGTTACCATGGGCTTGGGCAACTCCGTGGCGGCCGTGTTTACTTCAGAGGATCTTAACAATCAAACTGCTGGTAGCACTATTGCCACTTGGGACATCACCAACACTGAGGGTCTGGCTCTCATTGATGTCAACAACGACGGAACTGACGAGCAATACTATTCGGAATGGGATTTGGGGACTCGGACCGAAATCAATGACCTGTACGAGTTCACCAAGTACCTACAGAGGCGAGGATCAGCGAGCACTATCTATGGGGTTAATGGTCAGTTGTTTCGTGGGGTGACCCATAGTTTTGCCTACGACACTGAGTCTGGGGGGCCGTTCACCCAAAATGAGACCCTAGAATTTGGAAACGGTGCTCGTGCAATTTTGCTGGCGTTGGACGATCTTGGGGCTAATGGGTACATGTATGTCCAGCTGACCAGCGGAGCAGTGCCAGGGGACGACGCCACTATTACTGGAGGATTATCGTCGGCCACTGCTGCGATCAACGGTACGGTCACGGCCCGTAGTGTTTCCCCCGCGTTTGTCGGCATTTCCACCGGGTCTTCATTGATTGGCGCGTATGGTGTGGGCGTGACTTCCGCCGACTTGTCGGCGAGCGACAAGTTGTTTGACCTGTCCAACACGCTTAGAGTGCCGCCGAACAACGTCACCTTTGTAGTGAGTGGGCTGGTCAGCGGGGAAGATCGTGTGCTGGTGGGACCGGAGAGCGGTGGAGTTCTGGCTCAGGATCAGTTGACTTTGAGCGGGGCGCATTCCTCGGGGACCACAATCACTGTGACTGCTGCCATTCCTTCTGATACCCCGTCGTTTGGTACGATAAGGGTTGAGGATGAGGATGGCGTTTATCGGAGGTATGAGTACACGTCGTGGACGGGTAGTGTGTTCACGCTGAGCGGATCTGTTGGGTACGTTCACCCTGACGCTTCGGATGTTTGGATTTCGTACATTGACGATGTGGCAAGCGCAACGTCGGAGTCGTTCACCAGCGTGTACCTGTCCAACCGGTCTCTGTTCATTCGAGTTAGGGACGGTGGGGCTACTCCAATCAAAACGTTTGAGACCACCAGCGTGCTTGGCTCAGCAGGTGGGTCAACCACTGTGATCAGGACGAGTGATCTGTAGCATGTACGGCAAGGTGAAACTTGCCGGGTTGTGGGAGTTTGGGTGGAGTGCACCATTCAATGAGTACGATTTGTGGGGCTACCTGGTGCAAGAATTTGAGGTCATGGAGCTGATCATGTCCCCGGTAACCGGTATACTGCGGGACGTGACTGAGTACCCCAGCCTGGTTCAGGCTGTGGAGAGGAATCCTGATTACACTCCTGTGGTGCTGGACGAGCATGGAGAGCACATCTTATCCTCGTACCAGCACCCAGTCAATGCTTTGTACTTGTTTGGTAAAGCAGGTACATCAGTGATGCCATTGTTTGATGATCCAATTACGGTAAGGGTTGAAACACCCAAGCTCTTGGGTGGCCTTTGGCCTCACCAGGTAGCGGGCATCGTGCTACATGATAGGTGGATCAAACATGGCAGTGGTGATTAGCGATCGCCGTACAGTTTGGAACAGTGCTGACAGTGCAACCGGTTGGCAGCAATCCATATCTGGAAGCCCCCTACTATACACTTCAAGCCCCACACCGGTAGAGTTAACTGGGTGCATGGGATGTATTGTTAGTCTTGGCACAAACTATGTATGGTACCCCACGACAGCAGTTAATTTATCGGACACCTTGATTTTCGTGTGGGTGCTTGCAAACGGAATTATGGATACGTTGGCCAATGGAGGTATCACCCTTTATGTGGGTGATGGTACCGATAGCATTGGGTATGAGGTGGCCGGGTCGGATATCGCAGTATTCAGGCATAGTGAAGGGCAGCCTTTTTGGCAGTGCCTAGTCCTGGATTCAACCAGTCTTCCGGCTACGTTTACAACATACGGCGGACTTGAAAGTAGCTTAACCTGGTCAGCCATTAGTCGCATCGGTGCTGGCTTTAAGACACTAGCTAAAGCCCTGGGTGGGGTGGAAAATTGCTTTATCGATGTGATTCGGTATGGTGCGCTAGGGCTTAGAATCACAGGTGGATCTAGTTCAGACGTTGGAACATTTGAACAGATAGCAGCAGAGGATGCGTCTAACGCAGATACCAAAGCCTACGGGATTTGCAGGAAACTTGGCGCGGGTGTTTACGGTTTGCAGAGCATGATAACTTTGGGCGATAGCCCAGGCACCGGGTCGGTTTACTTCAAAGACACTGGATCTACTGTAGTGTTTGAGGACCGTGGCTTTAGCACCACCCGCTATCAGATAGTGGTTGAGGGCAATTCCACAGGAACGACCGTGGTCTGGTTGGTGAACTGTAATCTTATCTGCCCTGAAGGGGTAGGTGCAAAGTGGGACTCCAGCGACGCTGATGTGGACACCGTAACCCTGGACTCAGTGCTGTTTTCTGGGTACATCAATGGAGTGCTGTTTTCGAACGACGCCACAGTTGGCCCGGATCACGAGATATTTGGCTGCACATTTGATTCCTGCGGGCAAATAAGCCCTGGCAAAACGGACTTTCACGACAACACTATCATTTCATCGTCCGCGTATGCTACGGGTGCGTTGTTGATCGGATCGTCTGGCACAGCGGGTCTTAGTGAACTGAGCTTTGTGTCCGGAGGCTCGGGGCATGCTTTGTACGTCACGTCCACAGGTACATTTGATCTGGAGGACTTTACATACGAGGGATACGGTAGCAGCGGCACTACTGACGCTGTGTTGTATAATAATTCTGGCGGGGCGGTTACCATAAATGTTTTGGGTGGGGATGTTCCCACAGTCAGGAACGGATCTGGTGCCAGTACCACGGTAAACAATTACAAAACAGTCCTGGTTACAATTAGGGACTCAGCGGATTCCTCACCAATTGAAAATGCTCGGGTGTACCTGATCGCCGCAGCTGGTGGTGACCTTACAGAGGGCACCGTTATCTTGACTGGCCTCACAGATGAAGACGGAGAACTATCGACGGAAGCTTTCAATTTCACAGATGACCAACCCGTCACCGGTTGGGCCAGAAAGGGTAGCACGTCTCCGCTGTATCGAACAGTAGGTCTGGGCGGAGTGATAACGGACGAGGGATACAATACCACTGCGTTTATGGTACTGGATGAGTGATGGACATCAACGCTCAGAACATGCTGGCCTTAATCGAGTCAAATGATCAGCTTCGAGCAGCTGTGAACGACTTAGCGTCTCGTTTAGATTGTACTGAAAAGTCGCTTGGCACGTTGCGTAATGAGCTTGTTCGGTTACGTGATGATTACGTTCGCGTGCAGATTTTACGAATGGGAACAGGACCGACCAGTGGCAATCACGGTTGACTGGGAAAACAAAGTGATCTCGGTGCCAAGAGCTGATCTGTTGCTCATTCAAAGCAGCCCTTCCGAGATTAGACAGCTGGATGTAAATGAGTTTCGCTTGACGCTCAAGGAGCTGGAAGCAAGTGAAGAGGGGGTGTCCTATCTGGACACCCACTACCACAACAGCCAGGTTCTGGTGAGCGGGGCTGCGTTGGCCATGGTGGTTGTAATCATTAATGGGTACACGGTGACGTTTGAGGATGGGCAGTACCGCGTACTAGTTGTCGGAGCAAACACCAACCTAGGTGAGGTAGTTAATGTCAATCAGGTTTCCGTGTCTACCTCCAATTCTGCGGGCCTCCAGGATTTGAACTCCCTGCAAGCAGCTTCTTTCCTGGGCGAAGTCTCCATGGACGTGGACAGCATCTACGCGGGATCCATATTTCCTGTTGGAACGAGGCAGTACCCTGTCAACAATGAAGCCGATGCATTTGATATTTGCTTGCAACGTGGGTTGAAGACAATCAGGATTATGCGAAGCATGACGGTATCTGGTTCCTGGCCAGATGGAACCATATTTCGTGGGGACAACCCGACGACAATAGTGGTCAGTATAGCGGATAGCGCCTTGGTAGAAAACTGTGAGTTCTGGGAAATGCGGATATCCGGCATTTTAGATGGGGGTAACACCTTCAGGTTCTGTTTGCTGGGGGATTTGTATTATACGAATGGTTACATCCATCAGTGCGCGTTGTTAGGGACAATCAGTCTTGGTGGTGGGGCCACGGCGGTGATCACAGACTCTTACTCAGGAAACCCAAGTGACGATGTTGGTGAATTGCCGATTATCAACATGGGTGGAAGTGGGAATCAACTGGCAGTGCGATCGTACTCTGGGGGGCTGAGGATTACAAACTGTACCGGCGATTCAAAGTCCAGCTTGGACTTTCTTTCTGGACGCCTAGAGTTTGACAGCACCGTTGTCGATGGTGAGTTTATCGTGAGGGGGATTCTGTCATACCTTTTGGACAACAGTGTTAGCCCAGCGGTTGTACATGATCAAACCATTTCCACCACCGTGTCCACAACGCGGAAGTTGTTGGGTAATCGTGCCGTCATCAGTGCGGACGGGCAAACGGTGACCGTGTATGAGGACGATGGGGTAACGCCGTTTTACGTGTTTGATGTGTCCACCGATCAACGGGAACGAACACCGCAATGAGCATCTACCCCGACTGGCTAATGAATAGCGGTGGCGGCGGAACTGAAGTACGTTTGCTGGAGGGGTACACAGTGGATGTAGCTCACGAGTACGCAGCGGCCCAGGTTGGGCGTGTGACCGTAAACAGGATCAGCACTGTCTCAGTTGCGGCTGGGAGCTTGGCAGTTACGGTACAGCAAGGCACTGTTGTGGTTGATGCCCAACACGCGGAAGGTGTGGAATGACTTGGTATTTTAGCGTGCCAGAGCTAGACATAGACTACACCAGGGGCGACAGCCGAGCACTGGGTTTCGCGTTCACGTCTGGCGGAGCACCACGGGATTTGACTGATTGGACTGCCATAAAGATGGCAGTCCACAGTGTGGCTTCTCCCGAGGACGAGACAACTATCGTGCTCACTATGGACGGCACCTTGTCAGCGGACCCGACAACCGGAGTCATGTATCTTGCCCCAACGGATTCTGATGTTACGGATGTTGCGCCGGGGGTTTACTTTTACGACATCCAGGGCACAGATACCGACGACAGAATAGAAACGCTCGTACGTGGAAAGTTCAGGCTTAACCAGGACCGAACAAAGGACTAGGACATGGCGCTAACGCCCGAAACTGGGGCTGGGCTGAGCACGGCCAACTCCTACGTTACCTTGGCCGAATTCAAGGCCCATCATACTGCGCGTGGCGTGGCCTCAGTCACAGACGGAACTTATGACGACGCTACGATGGAAGCTGCTGTGGTACAAGCCACTGACTATATAGACAAACTGTACGGCATCAAGTTTAAGGGTGTGCGTTTACAGAGTTCGCAGGCTTTGGCGTGGCCCAGGGTTTCTGCCTTTGACAGCAGTGGGTACGCACTGACTGGAGTGCCGTCTGCTTTGAAAAAAGCTACCCACGAATACGGGCTCATTGTGTTGGGTCTAGATACAAAATTGGCGCCGAACGTAGAGCCAGAAGTGCTGGAGACAAAGGAGGTAGTGGGGCCAATCGAGTCGCACGTCAAGTACGATTTAGGAAAGTCAAGTTCAACCAAAGAATACCCAGAAGCGGATCTGTGGCTCAAGGAGCTAGTGTTGTCCTCCGCGGATAGAGAAGTGCATCGTGGCTGATTTTGCGTCATTGGCAACCCTGGCCAAGCGGCTCATTGATGCCAATGGGCGTACTGTGACTGTGGTTAAGAACGGCACCACACCCCAAAACTCAGAACAGCCTTGGCGCGGGCTAGCTGATTATCCGGCAGTGTCTGTAACGGGGTTAGCGGCCTTTGTGCCCGGATCATCAGTGGCTACCTGGAAGGTTACGCTTCGGGACAACATCAAATTCGGTGCCAATTACGCCCTGTTCCCAGCATCAGATGATGCAGGAAATCAGCTTGAGTTTTTCGATGAGATACTAGATAATGGGGTGCGGTGGAAAATAGTGAATGCTGAAATCATTGGTCCGGCCAACGTGAGATTGCTGTATTTGTTTGAGGTAGCGCGATGACAGCAACCATAACCCAAGCGCGGGACGACATGCTGGGGGTGCTCAAAGTAGCTTGGGAAGCCTCTGCTGATAGCCAGAACTTGCCCATGCTTTATCCGGATGTGGCGGGGGATCCGCCGACGGAAGGAGCTTGGGGCCGGGCCACTGTTTTACATACGGGGAGCAATCAGGCTTCTTTGGCCAATCACGCGGGTGTGCGCAGATTTCGTCGCACCGGGGTAGTGGTTGTTCAGCTGTTCACTCCACCCGGGGGCGGACAGGTACTGTCTGATGATTTGGTGACCGTGGTCAAAAATGCCTTTGAGGGCATCACCACCACCAACGGAGTTGTGTTCCTGAACGTGACGCCCAGGGACATCGGGCAAAGCGGAGGGTTTTACCAAGCGAACGTGCAGGCAGACTTCGAATACGACGAGGTGAGGTGAGTCATGGCTACGAACGTCAACAAAATCGACAGTAACGTGACGGGGCTGAGTTTCGCGGAGGAGACCAGCTTCAAGACCCTTCCCGGCACTCCCGTGTGGTATCCCCTAGAGCCCAACAGCTATGCGGACTTTGGGGGTGAGGTGACCACCGTGGCGCGCAGTCCGATCAGCGCCAGTCGCCAGCGCAAAAAGGGTGTAGCTACGGACCTGGACGCCAGTGGTGGGTTTAACACGGACCTGACCCAGACCAACCTTCAGCGTCTGCTCCAGGGCTTCTTCTTTGCGTCCTTGCGCACCAAGGACGAATATGGGGACGGCTCCGGGGTCATCACCGCAGCCACCACCGGTCCCAACACCTACACCGGCACCGCCATCGACACCGGGGTAGCTGCGGGGGCGCTGATCTTCGGATCCGGCTTCACCAACAGCGGCAACAATGGCCTGAAGCTGGTTACCACCGCAGCCACGGGTGTGTTGACCGTGTCCGAGACCCTAACGGCTGAGGCTTCCCCTCCGGCAGCGGCCAAGCTGGTCACCGTGGGTGTCCAGGCTGCTGCCGGTGACCTGGATGTGGTGGTCACGGGGGCCTTCACCACCATCACTTCCTCCACGCTCGACTTCACCACCCTGGGCTTGGTCCCGGGTGAGTGGATCTACATCGGAGGGGACACGGCGGGCACGAGCTTCGCCACGGCGGCCAACAACGGTTTCAAGCGGGTCCGTTCCATCGCGGCCAATGCGCTGGTGCTGGACAAGTCCGCTGTGGCGATGTCCGCTGAGTCCAGCACCACGGAAACGGTGCGGATGTTCTTTGGCCGGGTGCTGAAGAACGAGACCGGAACCAGTATCGTGCGCCGCACGTACAACCTGGAGCGCACGCTGGGTGTGAACGACACGGCAGACCCGACCGGGGTGCAGTCTGAGTACCTGACCGGTGCCGTCCCGAATGAGTTCACCCTCAATGTGCCCACGGCGGAAAAGATCACCTGTGATCTGACCTTTGTTGCGGGCGATAGCGAGCAGCGCAGTGGGGCCACCGACGTCAAGACCGGCACCAGGGTGGCGCAGGTCGAAGCCGACGCCTTCAATACCAGCAGCGACTTCAGTCGCATCAAGATGGCGATTGTGGACGCGGCGGCGGAGGCTCCTGCGGCCCTGTTTGCGTTCCTGACCGATCTCAAGCTGACCATCAACAACAACATCTCGCCCAACAAGGCCGTGGGCACGTTCGGAGCGTTCGATTGCTCCGCCGGCAACTTTGAGGTCAGTGGAGAGGTGACTGCGTATTTCGCAGGTACAGAGGCCGTGGCGGCGGTGCGCGACTGCTCCGACATCACCATGGACTTCATCATGGCCCGGGCCAACACCGGTATCGCCGTGGACCTGCCGCTGCTGACCCTGGGCGATGGTCGGCCCAACGTGGAGAAGGACGCCCCCATCACGCTGCCGCTGAAGCTGGAGGCGGGAACGGGGGCCAAGGTTCTCAGCACCATGGACCACACGCTGCTCATGGTGTTCTGGGACTATCTGCCGACGGCGGCGATGTAACACAGCCAGGGGAGGACAAAATGCCGTTGTACGCTGATTTCAGGAGCGACACCAAGTCGGAGCAGGAAGGTGTTGTGCTGGACTATGGTGATTTTCGGATCACCGTCGCCCGGGCGGGGGGTGCCAACAAGCAGTACCTGAAGCTGTTGGAGACCAAGGCCCGGCCTTTCCAGCGGGCGATCCAGGCTGGGGCGTTCGGTAACGATCGCTCCGTCGCCCTGCTCCAGGAAGTGTACGCGGAAGCCGTCGTGCGCAACTGGGAGACCCGGGTGGGCGAGGAATGGAAGCCCGGGATTGAGGGACCGGATGGTGCCTTGCTTCCGGTGACCCTCGCGAACCTGGTGCTCACCTTCACTAACTTGCCCGACCTGTTCTCTGACCTGGTGGAGCAGGCGGGCAAGGGCACGCTCTACCGGGCCTCCTTGCGCGAGGAGGCCGCAAAAAACTCGTAGAGTGCCTGCTTTACGATCTGGAGCAGGCACCCGGCGAGCAGCAGATCATTCGACAGTGCATGAGGGAGCGGCTACCCCTACCAGATAGGATTGCGAATGCGCCGCAAATGTACTTCGGGTTGGAGTTGTACTATGACGCTTTCTGGGAGCTTGGGAGTTGCCGCTCCCTGGGCTGGTCTCTGGGACCCATACCTTGGGTGGCCGTCAACGACTATGCCCAGGCCTTTGGCTTTGATGAAGAGCAGCGCGAGACCTTAACCTACATGGTCAGGGTATTGGACCAGGCGTACTTGAGCCACCATGCCCCAAAGCCAGCAGGGAAGAAAAAGTGGCAACCTCGCGCAACTTCAAGCAGTTCCACCAGCGCATCATCCTGACCGCCAAGGTTGTAGGCACAGGCGCCACCAAGATAGTTCGTAAGGCTGCGGTGGCTATGGACACTACCGCAGCCATGACCACCCCAGTAGATACCGGCAGGGCCTGGGGAAATTGGCGCACGTCCATTGGATCACCGCTCATGGGGGAAACCGGGGCGCTTGGACCTTCGGCTGGCCCTGACGCGGTTCTCGCTGGAATGGCGGTCATAGCCACTTGGAAGCCAGGTATGGGGGCCATTTACGTTGCCAATAGCGTCCCGTACATCAAAGTGCTGGATGAGGGCCATTCCCGGCAGGCTCCCCAAGGCATGACCCGGTTTGCCCTCGCAGCGGCTAAACGTGAATTGAGGAAGGGCGGGTTGCTGAAATGAGCACCGAGAGCCTTGTCCTCTCCATTACCGAAAAGGGCGCACTTCAGGTCAAGCGCAACATTGAGGGCATTGGCACCGGTGCGCTCAAGGCTTCTGGCGCCATGGCCCTGCTCAAAAACAGCATGAGTGCGCTCATGACCGGCGCGGTTGCGGTGGGCATTGTCCAGATGGTGGACAAATACACCGTCATGCAGAACCGATTGAAGTTGGTCACCCGGGGTTCTGAGGAATTGGGGGCGGTGACTGATCGACTTTTCAAGATCAGTGAAAACACCCGCAGTTCCTTCACCGCCACCGGTGAAATGTATGCTCGTATGGCGCTGGCATCGCGCGAATTGGGCAAAACACAGAACGAGCTTCTCCAGTTCACGGAGTCGCTCAACCAAGCCATCATTCTCAGCGGTGCCAGTGCCCAGGAAAGTCAGGCTGGTATGATCCAGCTGTCGCAGGGCTTGGCGTCGGGTGCGTTGCGCGGTGATGAGTTGCGTGCTGTGATGGAACAGCTGCCGATGGTGGCTGACGTAGTTGCCAAGTCCTTGGGTATCAGTCGTGGTGAGTTCCGCAAGATGGGCATTGAGGGCAAAATCTCAGCCAAAATTGTGCTGGACGCATTTGAAAAGGCCCGGGTTGAACTGGCGGAGAAGTTTGCCAAGACCGTGCCCACTGTGGGGCAGTCCTTGACCGTGTTGAAAAACAGTATCACAGGGTTGTTTGGTGGGATGGCCACGGCCAGCGGCACTTCCCAGGCTATGTCCAAGGCCATTATCTCCATTGCCAAGGCCATACCCAAGTTGATGGAGCCCATGATGGTTTTGGGCGACACCATTGTTTCTGTGTTCCATGAAGGCGGGGCTATCCTTCAAAAGTGGGGCCGGGCTATGAAGGAGTCCGGTATTGATTTGAGTGCGGTGCTGAAAAACATGGGCCTGGGTTTCTTGGCCTTTCTCAGGACTGTTGCTCAAATAGTGGATAAGTCGTTGGGACTGGTTGTTGGATTGGTCCAGGGCATCATGGCTGCGGTGGTGACCGCAGATACCGTGCTTGCCCAGATTGGCAAGGGCGATTTTGGTGGGGCCGCGGAGACCATGAGGTCTGGGGGTAAACTGATAGCTGATTCCTTCATGCAGGGGTTCAACCAGACCAATCTCACTACCTTGGTAGATAATGTCATTGGCACAGTGATGGATAACGCCGCCAAGCGAGCGGGCAGTCGTAAGAAGGACGTCAACCTGGACATTGGCATTGCTGGCGGTTCGGATCAACCCTTCGGCTCTCTGGGCAAGGACGCCAAGGCTAAATGGCCCAAGTACATTCAGGGTTTGCGTGATGAGTACACGGCACTGAAGGCGTCCAATGAGGAACGAGAAATCACCAAGGCTCTGCTCCAGGCCAGTTTGCAGTTGGAGGAAGAATGGACAGATGCTCATGCCCTGGAGGCTGAGGCCCAACTGAGGTTGAACAAGCAACTGGGCGAGCGAGTGGCCTTGTACGATCAGCTTACGGCTCCCCAGCGCGAGTTTGATCAGGGCATGAAGACACTGGAGGAAATCAAGCCGCAAATTCCGTTGGCTTTGTACAACCAGGAACTGTTACGTCTCAAGGAAAACCTGACTAATGCACAGCCTGAGTTTGTAAAAATGATGAAGAGTCTAGAAGATCAGGCAGCATTGCTGCGTGTGTCCCCCCGAGAGGCAGAAATCCAGCAACCTCTTCAGGATGCCCGTAACAAAATGACTCCTGACGAATTGCAAAAGTACGAAATAGAGTTACGTTACAATCAGGCAATAAAGGACCAGGCTGCTCTAGTTGATGAGTTGGATGGAGCACAAAATCAGTTTACACGTTCAATGGACGCTCTTATTGAAGCCCAGAGACTGGGGATCGTTACCCAGGATGAGTTTAACATGAAAAAACGGCAGTATGAGGCCATCTTGTTGGACTCCATTGGCGAGATCAACATGGAGGCTGAAGCCTACTCCATACTTTGGGACAACGCCACTGCGTCTTTGGATAATTTCATTGAAACCGGTATTTTCAGTTTCCGAGATTTCTCGGCCCAGATATTGCTGGAGTTGGAAAAGATCATTGCCAAAATGTTGCTCATGAAGGCGTTTAAGGCCATCGGCATCCCGTTGCCGGATATGGCCACGGGGGGCAGCTTCATGGTTGGGGGTCAGGGCGGTACTGACAGCCAGTTGGTGGCTTTCAAGGCTTCTCCCAATGAGCGAGTGACTGTACAAACGCCCGGGCAGCAAATGGCAGGGCAACCACAGCCGCAGCAAAGTGCTGCGTCTCCGGTCATCAAGATCGTTAATGTGGTCAACCCTGACGACATCAAAGACGCCATGGGCAGTACTGAGGGTGAACAGGTGATCATGAACGTGATCCAACGCAATCGGGCCTCCGTCAGACAGGCAATATCATGAGCTGGATAAAGGGCACGGCTGCAGACTACATTGACTTGTCCAACAAACTGGTTGCGGCCGCCACCGGGCAGAGCCTGCAGACCGTGGACAGCTTTGCTGATGACGGGGCCAGTTACGTTGTGGGTGACGTGCTCACCTTGAGCGGAGGCACGAGCACCGTGGCGGCCCAGGTTGAGGTGACTGCTGTTTCGTCCGGTAATATTACCGCCGTGAGACGGGTCAACGATGGCGTGTACACCGTTCCTCCCAGTGACCCTGTCTCCACTACCGGTGGAACCGGTAGTGGGTGCACCCTCAACTGCACGTTCGCTTCCAACGGCTGGACGGCGTTGGCCGATGCTGTGCGCACGGGGTCAGATCGCGACGTTATCCTTCAAGGTTCGGGTGGGGGCACGGACGAAATTTTCATCGGCTGGCGCACGTTCTTCAGTGCTGGCGTTGGCTATTACAATTGGGAATTGCATGGGTTCCAGGGCTACAGCGCGAGTCTGACCTACGCGGAGCAGCCGGGGATGTCGCCTGGGCTGTATGACGGTGCTGATCCTTCTGGATCGTACTTGGTGTCCTCCAACGCCTCCCAGAACTACTGGTTTTCCATCACCCCCTATCGGATCATCGGGGTGATCCAGGTTGGATCCTCGTATCTACCATTTTACCTTGGCTTTGGCAATCGGTTTGCCACCAGCGGTGAATATCCGTATCCGCTGATGATTGCTGGTTGCACGTCTCTGTTCAGTGCGATAATTTCCACAGGCATGTCGGCGCTGACTGATCCGTCCCGAAGCACATCGGCCGCAGTGAGGGGGCCAACGCAGGTGCTGTGGGTGGACGGGACTTGGTATGGGGTGGCCAACTCATCCATCTCAGGTTCCACCCGCGTGGCGCTGACTGACCGCGTAGTTATCCCCACGGGCCTCACCAATGGGGGGGATGACTGCGGGCTTGAAGATCGATTCATGAGCTCCACGGGAGGATTTGTCGAGATCATTTCGCGCGTAACTGCTGCGGCGGCCAATCTGTGGAATGAGGGGGTTGGATCCACAATCTTGTTGCTGCCTTGCATTGTGGTTTTCTACTCGCCCAGCCCCCAAGTGGTGATGGAGATAGACGATGTGCTTTGGCTGAGCACGTTTGACGGCCCGGCCAATCAGGACAGGGTCATCGACGGTGCCAACGTGTACCGGGTGTTTCAGAATTGTGCGCGTATCGAAACGTGCTCATATCTCGCTATCAAAGAAGGCTGATCAATGGCTTATGAAACTGGTTCAGCCACCAACCTTGGTGACTTGGTAACCAAACTGGGGACGTTTCTCACCGGGTGTACTGCTGCGTGGACCCAAGACCAGTTGCTCAATAGCAGTCCCAACTATTACGCCACCTTCCACAAAGACGATTGCTTTGTGAGTTTCCGGTGGGCGGGGGTTGCTGCCAACTTAGCGGTGTTCCATCAACTGTCATATGTCTCGGGCACGCCCGGCACGGCTGCTATGGGAGATTCCGGTAACGGACTTGCAGGGACTGCTGATGCAACCACTGCGCGTAGAGTTAGCTGTCTGACCACTGGTTCGTACACATATTACTTTTTCGCATCTGACGTGGCCCCCTACTATTGCCACGTAGTGCTGGAGATAGCCACTGGTAAGTACCGCCATTTTGGATTTGGAAAGCTGACCAAGTTTGGAACCTGGACGGGTGGAGAGTATTGTTACGGTGGGATCTGGAGCCAGTCGGTCAGTTATGCAGCTAACCCTACATCCATCTATCATGCCTTGGGGATGGATGGGCTGGCCACCACGATAGCAGACTGTGCAACAGTTCGCATTGTCGACATTGCTGGCATGAGCATGGATGCAGATAGCCGCTGGGGTGTTATAACCACGGGCACACCGGGAACTGACCGGTCAGGAGAACCTCGTTACCGCCTATTCGGGGGCAGCAGATCGGGCTTCTGGGGCTGGGCCATGGGATGGATACCTGCCACTGCGCTCAATGCATACAAGCCGTTGATCCCCATTCCGGTGATTTGGCGGGATACCGCAACCACTCCGGACACTTGGCTGTGGCTGGGAGAGCAACCGGACACCGCCCTCATCAACATGAAGCATATCAACGCTGGGGACGAGATCACCGTCGGCTCTGACACATGGGCGGTGTTCCCCTGGGCAGTTAAGCAGTACACAGTGGGGGCCACCACTGAGGAATCCAGAAACGCAGGCATTGCCTACAAGAAGATTGTGTAATGGCGGACTGGGTTGGATCTCTTCAGCGAGCATTTGGCAGCCAGGTAGAGGGTGACCGTTACCTAGTGCCAGGGGTGTCCACCGATCTTGAATTGCCACCTCAAGTTTTTTCCCTTGTGGTGTTACCCGTGGTTTCTGGGGGATCTTGGGAGTCCACTGGCCTGAGTTTGGTACCCGCGTTTCCCGCTGTTGATTGGGTGGGTGCCCGGTCAGAAGGCCCCTCCCAATTCTGGTTTGAACGGGTGATAGTGTTTCCCACAACTGTGGTGTTGGGCAATATTGTTACCACGGTGATCACTGAAATTGAGATATACAACTCATTCAGAGATTCAGCCCGTAGTCTCACAGACGCCACCAACAATGCTGGCGTGGGGGTATCCTTCCGAGATCTGCCCAGCCTGCCCTGGGCCATTGCCCCCCAAGTTGGCCTTGTCGTCCAAGTCCAAGTGCTCACGGATGGTCCTCCCAACATCAACGGCACACTTGATTTCACCTTGGACACGGACTTTTTCCAAGTCACCCTCACCGGTACTCGTGTGGTGATGTTTGCGTTTGAGCCGGAAGCCCCAATACGAGAAACCTTGGACTTTTTGACGGACGTACTTCAATCCCTGGACGGCTCAGAACAGCGGATAAGCGTGCGCAAACACCCCCGTCAGACGTTTGACTTTACCCTCAAATTGGAGGGGGCGCAACGGCGTTACTTCCACAGTCTAGTATTCGGTTTCCAGTCAGGCACGTTTGGCGTGCCGGTTTGGTTTGAGTCAAAGCAGCTTACCTCTGATGCCCCAGTTGGGGCCTTTACCATCTACCTGGATACCCGGTGGGCTGACTTCCGGGTTAATGGTTTGGCCATGGTGTGGGCGGATGAGGACACCTTTGATGCCCAGGAAATTGAGTCCATGACGGACTCGTCCCTCACCTTCTCATCAGCTCTGCTTCATTCCTACGATGCGGACACAGCCCTAGTGATGCCTTTGCGTTTGGCGCTGACTCAGGAATCCGTAGGGGTGAACCGCCACCCCATGAACTTGGACGAGGTTGCCATCAAGTTTCAGATCACGGACAATGAGGCAAATCTCGCTGAGGTGTCAACCTTTGACCTTCACAATGGTCTTGTAGTGCTAGATGACCCCAACACCATAGATGGTACACTAGAGGACAATCCGGTAAGACTGCTGCTCAGATTGGATAATAGCACAGGGTCCATTCGGCAGAGTTCTGACTGGGAAGGCGCACACTACACTACTGTGAAACGATTTGAGTGCCGCACCCCTCAGGCCTTATGGACAGTTCGACAGTTGATCCACGCTCTACGCGGTTCTCAGGTGGGTTTCTATTTGCCTACCTTCTACCCAGACTTGATCATCACGCAAACCTTAACCACTGGCTCTGTGCTCATGGACATTGAGAACATTGGGTACACCAGTCTAGTGCGTCAGTTGGAGCCCAACACCTCATTTTGGATACTGCTAACCAACGGCACGGTTTTGATTCGTGAGGTGGTAAGCAGTGAGGTGGTCGATGATACCACAGAACGGTTGACCGTGGATACCGCCTGGGCCTCGGATATACCCGCAACCAGCATCCAGTGCGTGAGCTTTTTAAGGCTTTGCCGAATTGCTGATGACAGAGTAACCTTACTGCATCGGTATCCTGGAGAGGCTTCAGTAGAAATGGCTGTGGCTGCGGTGCAAACATGACTTACGATGAGCATGAAACTTCTCTTGTGACCGGTAGACCTGTGGAGCTGTACCGCTTCACATTGGGAACCACGGTGTACCGCTACACCTCGGCGGAAGATGAATACACTTACGGGGCTCAGGTTTTTTATCCCTGCCTGATTTCACGTAGTGCTCCTTCCCAGTCCGCAGAGGAACGTCAACAGCAGTTAGAGGTTACGTTGCCCATTACCGATGAGGTGGCGGCCCGCTTTGTTGGTATAGTGCCAGGTGAGGAAATGGCCCTGGAGATTCTTCGGGTGCACCGGGATGACACTGACCAGGAGGGCGTGTCCTATTGGAGCGGTCGGGTTACTGGCGCGGCTTACAAAGAAAATGCCACTATATGTACACTTCAGTGCCGTACATCAGAATCGGCCTCCAGTCGCTCAATACCCCGTTACAAATACCAGGGTATGTGCAACCATTCCCTGTTTGATGCTAATTGCGGCTTGAACAAGGACAGCTTCAAGTTTGATGGTACAGTAACGGCCCTGGCCCCTCGTCAGGTCACTGTCCCCGGGGTGTCCGCCAACGGCGCGTCCTGGGCTTTGGGAGGTTACGTCGCCACAACCAATGATTACCGAATGGTGGTGGCCCAAAGCGGAGACGTGCTCACACTATTGGTGGACTTTTCCGCCAATGTACTGGGACAAGCAGTAATAGTATATGCTGGCTGTGACCACCTTATTGCTACTTGCTACGGCAAATTCAACAATGTGATCCGGTTTGGGGGATTTCCCTATGTGCCGGGCCGTAACCCGTTTGAGTCAGGAATCGACTGATGGTTCTTCATCTGGCATGGTATTTGTGGGTTGCCATTTTTGTGATGATTGAGATCATCCGACCCAAGCCCAAGCTGGAGAATGCCCGACCGGCGGGTCTAGGTGACTTCAACTTCCCCACGGCCACTGAGGGTCGGGTTGTGCCGCTGATTTGGGGCCGGGTTGAAATCAAGGGTCCCAACGTGGTGTGGTTTGGCGGTTTTATTCAGCAAGCCCGTAGGCAAAGTCAAAAGACAGGTATTTTCAGCTCCCAGAGGGTAGTGGTCGGTTACAAATATTATGTGGGTATGCATTTTGCCCTGTGCCGGGGAGTTGTAGATGAGCTGATTGGCATCAAGCTCAACGATCGGTTGGTTACCCTGGGCCGGGTAGGTACTGGGGTGTTTAATATAGTGGCTCCGGAGGCCTTCGGTGGAGAAGACTTGGGGCAAGGCGGTATCGAGGGCGCGGGGTACTTCTACAGTGGTGCGGCCACGGACGCCCAAAATGTGTATCTGCAATCTCAGCTGGGAGCGAATATTCCTGCCTTCCGCGGAACATGCCAGTACGTGTTTGAAGGAGGCTATGTAGGCACTTCAACCTCGATTCCCCCTATCTCCTTCATTGTGGAGCGCATTCCTGATGGCCTAGGTTTGGCTGCCTATCACCCGGGGGCGGAACGGGTAAACCTGTATGACGCCAATCCCATGAACGTGGCTTACGAGATTCTGACTGATTCTGACTGGGGGCTTCACATCTCCACCTCATTGGTGGACACGGTGAACTTCCAGGAAGCTGCTGTCACGTTGCACGATGAGGGTAACGGGTTTTCCTTGGTGCTGGATAGAGAAATGGAAGCGGTTGAACTGCTGAAGGAGATTGAGCGGCAAATTGATGGTCTATTCTACTTCGATAAATTTCTAGGTCAATGGAAAGTGGTGCTGGATAGGTTTGACTACGATGAGGCTGATTTGCAGCTGGTGGATAGTTCCAATATTGTTGAGCTGACCCACTACTCCCGGGCCACTTGGGAAGAAACCACCAACCAGGTTAATCTCAAATTCCAGATGCGGTCAGACAACTTTCGTGAAGCCTACGCCATGGCTCAGGACATGGCCAACTATACCATTCAGGGTGGAGCCGTCAGTGCTGAGGTGGTTTACCCCGGGGTTAAGGATGCCCCTCTAGCCAATCGCCTAGCGTGGAGAGACCTGCGCACACTCAGCTACCCATTGGCCAAAGCAGAGATAGTGGTCAATCGGACAATGTATCAACTTATTCCCGGTAGTGCCTTCAAGTTTACTCATGAGCGCCTGGGCGTTGAGAACATGATCATGCGGGTGACCCGGGTAGACTACGGGCAATTGGGACAGGGGCAAATCCGTATTAGCTGTGTGGAGGATGTATTCTCAGTAACTGCCGGTTCTTTTGGGGATCCTCCGACTTCCGGTTGGACAGATCCCACGGGCACCCCTGGTGTGCTGACTGCTGAAAATATCTTGATATTTGAAGCTCCGCGTCAACTTGTGGCTCAGGACACCTGGCGAAACACCTTGCCGGTCAGAATTTGGCAGGGTGCGCGTAACCCCGGGGGCGGTACTACATTGTTGGCCCCCTACTATCGCACCGGCTCCAGTCGCCCCCTGACCGGAGACTTTACCGAAGACGAGCAGCAGATTACCGCTTTTGTCTTAGCGGGATCACTTGAGGACGACTTACCCGCGTATTACGCCACAGCTGTCCGGCCAGCAACCACCTCCATTTTTGTCACTCACAACGATCCCGATGATTTAAGTGGTTTGGATCTGCGCGGCGGTCCCACTGAAGTTGAGGAATTTGGCACCATTGCGTACATTGACGGTGAGTTCATAGGGTATGAGGAGCTTAGGTGGTCCACCGCGCACGTTTCTCTTGTCAATGTGTATCGTGGACTGTTCCATACAGCTCCCAAGGCCCATGCCGCCGGCACGCGGATTTGGCTTTTGGGCCAATCAGGGGGTAATCTGTCCGGATTCACATTGCCGGTAGGGGATGACGAGGTAGATACCAAACTTTACAGTAAAAACCGATTGGGTGTCTACTTGGTGTCGCTCCCACCCACAACTGAGACCACAATCCAGAACATTGCCAAGGTGCCCTTGGCTCCGCGTGATCCGGTATTTGAGGAAACCACATACGCCCCGACCACTGCGTCACTGGACACCAGCCACGCAGGCCACGGCTCGGGGGACAACAACAGGGGAATCTACGCCCAGGCCACCCCGCGCGATTGGCACATCGATAATGTTCACGTGGACATGTACCTAAGCAGTGAGTACCTAGATGATGGTCCTGAATTTGATTTTGTATTGCTGGTGGATGGAGAAACTACAGACGTGGTCACCCATGTGATGGTGTTGGCAGGTTTCCCTGCGGCCATTGCCCATCCTGAAGCCTACCTCACGCGCAACAGCGTGATCAAGGCGTTGGGCGCAGGTGTTCAGATCCCGGCCACGGCCCAACTCCAGGTCACCGCCAGGCATACCGTGGACGCGGTGGAGTACACCAATCCCGTGAAGATGCTGCATGACTTTACGTTGACCTCAGCCCTGCAAGGGGCCGATTTGATCTTTGGTGCGTTTGCAGCTGCGGGCAGCACTGGGGTGACTTTCGGGGAAACAGGCACATATGCCTTTGACATCCACTATGCGTTGCCCTCGTCTGGCATTGTGGAGAGCAACGTCAACTCCGGTGGCTGGACTACGTTGATTGGGGCAGCTGCCACTACCGGCAACCTGTCGCTGACGGCCAACGATGTGGTCCAGCTCCGATTCAGCGTCGTTCCGGCGGCAGATCAGTTCTTTGATATTGCCGGGCCTACAGAGGTTGGCTATGGGGTACTGCTTCATTAAGGGAGGGTCATGAGCTTCTTCAAGAAATTGGGCAAGGGCCTGTACTCAGCGGTCAAGGTGCTGGCCCCGGTCGTCATTGTGGTGGCCAAACCCGGTACAGTTGCATATGTCATTGCCGGGCTCATCATCAAACACGGGACACCGATCAGCAATAAGGCCATTCCGTACCTCAACCTGGGGATCAGCAGCGCCCTCAGCTATGCCCAGAACGTCCGCACCACTGGCGATTGGTCTGGCGCGATCCTTCCTGCGCTCCAGACTGGTGCGCTGATGGCAGGTATGAGCACGGCGCTGCACCAGTCCATTAAGCAGCCGACCCAGAACACAATTCAGATCAAAGGTCATTCCCTGTAAGGAGACAACGTGCCGGGCAAAGAAATTCTCGACCTTGGCGTGGTAGGGATTGCTCTGATCCTCTTGTGGAAGGGTCTGGACATCATCCGTATTCAGTTGACAGCCAAGAAACTCACCTCCTACGATGGCATACCCTTGATGAGTCCCCTGGCCTGTCAAATTGATCCCCAGCATTTCGCTCATGTGTTGGAGGCTCATGGTATGCTGCTGGAAATGAAGGAAAGTATAGACGCTGGACAGTTCAATTGCGTTTGGAAGGGACGTGATGAGGTCCGCGACTTCATGGAGCTTTCCAAGCAATCGCTTTCACTTATGCAGACCATGGTTGACGAAATCAAGGGGCTGCGAAGGGATCTAGTTCATGCCCGTATTCAGCGAGTACAGCAAGGTGAGGCTGGCGACGGCTGACCCCCGGCTTCAGCAGCTATTCAACGAGGTCATCAAGCACTTCGACTGCCGCGTGTTGTGTGGCCACCGGGGTCAACAGGAACAGGACCAGGCCTACCATGATGGCAAAAGCAAGTTGCCTTGGCCCCGGAGCGAGCACAATCATTCGCCCTCAACGGCGGTGGATGTGGTACCCTATCCGGTGGTGTGGGAGGACCGGGAGCGGTTCCACTACTTTGCGGGCCTGGTGAAAGGGGTTGCCTTGGGCCTGGGTCTCAAGGTAAGATGGGGCGGTGATTGGGACAGTGACACTGAGGTGCGGGATGAGAAGGGCCTCAATGATCTGCCTCATTTTGAACTGATGTCTTGAAAGGGGTAACATCATGTACGATTCGAACAAGTGCAAGGCGGTGGGCGTGGCCCTGGTCAACCTGGTCGAAGCCGTCACCGACGAGGGTGTCACCATGGCCGACTTGCCCGCCTTCCTGGGCCTGGTCACGGCGCTCCAGAGTGCCCAGGCGGAGCTGGCTACGGACACCGACGCTTCCGTGCTCCACATCATCAGCGGGGCTACGGATCTGTTCGGCAACAAGCGGATCAATCCGATCAACCCGACGTAGTTCGTGCTGCGTTGGAGGCGGGGGGCCAGTTTGGCCCCTCGTTCGTTTCATCGGTACAGGCTTTTGACTTGGCCCCAGGTTGACTGGGGGGCCTCAGAGATACCTGTTATACTGCTGGTGCGGAACTGATCCAACACCCCTCCATCCACACCCTTGAACGTGACGATCAGTTCCGGATAGTCAGATTCAATCTCCAACCATCCGTGCTGAGTGATGAATTTGACCAAGTAGGGGGCAGCTCCTACTTGGTCCAGTTCTGCTCCAGCAGTACCAATGACCACATAATTACGCCCGTTGCGATAGTGACGTTCATAGGCATGACCATGACCCGACACCACCAGCTTCACGTTGTTAGCTTCGACCAACGGCTCCAACGCTGCCCAAACGGCGGGCGAGTCCCCTCCCGTTCTGGTGTTGCCACTGAGCAAAGGGACGTGGGTAAACAGTACAGGAAGGGCAGGCTGGCCGGAGGCTAGTGCTGCATCCAGGTCCACCAGTTTACCCGGGTCATTGTAGAACCTGGTGTCGAAGCCCACCATGTGTATGTTGTCAATTTCTATGTTGATGGGATCTGCGCAATGACTACATCCGTCCAACCAGTCGTGCTCACCTGGAATGAAGTTGCCGGCAGGGAACAGGGTCCAGAACCGCATGTACTCGGCCTCAGTGGCGTGTTCGGACACGTCACCGCAGTCCATCACCGCTTCCGTGCCGATGTGGTTGGCAATGTGGGTCAGCACCGTGTCAGAGGCTGAATTGGTGGTGCTGAGGTGAGCATCACCGGTCAGAAAAATGGTGGCCAGTAGGACTGCGAGCATGAGAACCTCCTAATGAAATGGGGGGCCGTTGGCCCCCCGTTGCCGTTCCGGTTACTTCCTGAGCCACCAGAACAGGTCGATCACGGCCAGCACAAGCGCCAGACTCTCCATCTTCATTTCCACCACCCCCTTTCTTGCCCTACTGCTGCCACGCCTGCAACAGCAGCAAGGGCTATTAAACAGGCCGCCAGTACCCAGTCAGGAAACATCAATACTTCACAGGTCTGCCACAGCCTCCCGGCGCGGTCGGGCCGTCTGGCAAGCTAGCCCAGGACACGGGGCCGATGGCTCCTCCGGCATCTTGCCCCGCTACGCGCACAAAGGCCCGGTGGCGTGAAGAATAGGTGATTGCGGCAAAGGTGTCCGGTGTGGATATGCTGAATGAGCATACGTTGCTATCGTCCAGGCACACAGACCACAGAAAGCGGGTGGCAATAGTGCCCACGGTGGGGCGGTTGCACTTGTAGCGAACGGTGACGGTTTGAGCGTCTACACTGCCGACGAACAGCAGTAGGATCAGCGAGGTTAGCAGGTAAACTTTTCTCATGGTTTCTCCTTTTGGGGGGAGACCCATCCTACTTTCGGCCAGGGGGTGCGGACCGATTCAGTTTGATGGTGGAGGTCCGTACCACCAAACAACGCAGGATGGGCCTTGGCCCTTATTATCCCCCGGTCGGCGGTGGAAAGGCAACCTTCTTCAATTGGAGCATAGACGCAGGCACTAGCATCACCATGTCCCCCTCACGGCCTACGGCGAATGCGTGCCAAAGGATGTCGGCCCGGTCCAGTTCGGCCTCTCGCTTCAGTTCCCGGCGCTCCATACGGGTGGGGTCAAGTTTACTGAACACCAGTATAGGAGTGCCCTTGGACACAGTGAAGTCACTCATGAATTTGCCTCAGGGTTGCTTCAACACATATAGACATGGGGAAACTCTCATGTTCCAGTTTGACTGGGTAACAGCGTGGCCCCATGACGGTACGGTGCTTGGACGAAAACAGTCTGTAGTCCAAGTGGCCCCGTAGCACAATGGTGGGGGACTCCGCCATCATAAGTGCCTGATGCACTTTCCAGGCCACATCCGGGGTCAAATGTTCCCCGGCAGTGGCCACCACTTCTTTCAGGGCGGCTATTAAGTTGGCCTCTAGGACTGAGTATCTTCGCATAACGGCAATTCTTCTTGGATGGGTTCTACGGACCAGGTGGAAGTGCCTCCGCAAATTCTATCCCATTTACGGCGACACTGCTCCAGACTAGGGAAGGTGTACATATAGTGGCGGGACTTTTTGCGCATCGCTCTATGCCGAATGGGGTAGTCCCCAGGGCACACACTGTCCAGGAACAGGCCCAGTTTCACACTACTGCCCCGGCGCTGAACATTAAAGCGTATGCAACTGTCAATGTAGTCATTCACTAGGTCCGTGCAGATGACTTCGCATTCCCAACTGTCCTGGGTAGCCAGTAAAGTACCGTTACTCAGACGTTCCAACCACCACTCACTCATAGGATCCATGCTGTGGATCTTTTGCTCACGCAAAGCCTTGGTTTGGGGAACGTCACGCACATCAAATCCCGTCAAGTCTAGGCGCAAAAGGTAATCCAACATATTTTCATAGCCCCCGGACTCCAGGTCATTTCGTATGACCTGAAAATACCGGCCATCCTGCTGGTGGTGGTCGCTGACGTCAAGTACAAAAAAGCGTCTTTCCGTCGGCCCGGTGGGCACTACCCATTGTGAGTTGGAGGCTAAAATTAGATGAATGAAGTTGGGTGTGACCTCAGCATCTACTCCTTTGTGTTCTATCATCATACGCTCTTCAGTGATCAGAGTCTTCAGCACGGACTCATGTCTACGATCCCCAGCAAAGAACGCCTCATCCCCAAATAATACCACGCAGTCCCGCAAATGGGCATTGAACGATCCCACTAAATGCTTGGCATCGCTAACTTGGAGGAAATGCCGTCCCCACAAAGCTCCAAAGCACTTTGCAAAAAAGCTCTTCCCTACTCCAGAGGCTCCCCGCAGTACAATGGCGGTTTCCCCGGACTTGGCCGGTTGCTGGACGCAACGAGCCATCCAGCGCACCAAATATTCAAAATGGCCGTGGTCTCCACCGCAAATATTTTCATACATGTGACGCAAAAAACTGTTATGCTTTTCTCCAACTACGGCCTTACAGCCATAACCTTGCCAAAGGTTGTACACCCCTGGGGTGGACTCACCGGGGCTGAATGTGAGATACTCAAAGGTTCTGCGGCGAGGATGGTTGATCCACCATAAGCCCAGAGGCACTTGTTTTTTGCCTTGCGTGACATTTTGATTGCAAAACCGGTTGCGGAAGTCCTGAAAGGTCTGACGGGTGAGGAAGTTACGGTTTTGCGCTGTATCGAATGCCTCCTCGCAAACGCGACAACGGCCCCCCATGTTTCCTATCACCATGAACTTCTCATTAAGTACCCGGAGCCACGGTTCTTCAACTTCCTCTTTTGCCCGCTGAATCTGCCTCATGGTGTACTGACCAATATCACCCTTTTGTTCAAGGGTATGGCGGCTGATTCCGAAGTCAGGGTCAGTCATCACACTAAAAATCACATCGTCGGGAACCTCACAGCGCACCAACTGGCAGGCTACGTCAAACACCCAGGCTGAGCGGCTGTTGTCGCCCTCCTTGGGCTCATCGGGGTGGTGTCCCTGGACGATAATGACCTTCACCCGGTCAGGTACACCCCACTTGTCAAGATCGTCCACCGTGACCAAGCGAGCCACGTTAGCGGTGGGCTGAGGTGTATCAGACCGGACCCCGGGGGTTTGGACTTCTGGGGCGGGCGTAAATATGGTCAGTTCATATTGACGTTCTGACTCAAACCACAACACCTTTGCTTCTGTGGGGATGCGGCCCTTGGCAATCTTTTTGGCATCGGGGATATTCAGGGTGCCCGGCAACCGCATAATGCGGTCAATGTTGTGGCAGTTATCTCCACCCAACAGTAGTTCAAGCTGCTTGTTGTACTGGACCAACTGGCCCAGATTTTCCGTGGCCGGTTGGGACAGCTTCCAAAAGGCCTGATATCCCCCTCCGCTGTAAACCACAACGGTGGGGGGCTGTACCGGGCACTTATTTTCAAGTAGGTCTTGGATTCTGAGAAGCTCAGCATCCAAAGGCTCCCCCGCCCGGGCATCAATGTCAACATGGAGCCAGCCCACTTGCGTGATTTCTTGGCTGCTGGCTTTTTTGTCTAATTTGCGGTTGGGTTGGTTGACGCTGAAATAGAGGTTCTGTTTGCCATTGCGCTTGTTGATCCAAGCCTCTGCTTGATCTGTTTCCTCTGGGGTGAAGGTTATGGTTTCAATGCCTTTGCGGTCCACCTTGATAGCAGTCAGCACCCAAAATCCTGTAGGGTGAAACTGCTGTAGAAATTGTAAACTATTCACCCCAATACTCCTGAAGTTCACGGCAAGGGGCTTTCCCCTGCTCCATCATTCGTATCCACTCTTTGGAGCGGCCCAGGGCCTGGGCTACATCCAATTGGGTGAGCATAACTTTACGCCGCATCAGCACACATTGCTCATGAGGTTTGACTACCGAGACTTTGGGCACAAAGCGGGGCCGGGTTACTCCGTGCTCCCATCTAAGGTATCGACTAAGCGGGACACGGAAGTGCTCCGCTGCATCAGTTTGAGTTTTGCCCGTTCTGCGTCGCCAAAGGTAAAATCGTTCTGCGGCTGTGAGATCCATCTCTCTAGCTCCTTTGGTGTGCCCAGGATATGGCAGGTGGCTAGGGCGGCCAATTGTTCCCGGGTACACAGGCCCACGTTCAGGGCTGCCACTGCTCCGTCCAGCAGTAGCCATTCGTTTGCGCACTGGAGTAGGAACCATGACGCTCCCCCAGCAAGGCGGCGGCGAATGTGCCAAACCCGTTGCTGTGGCGTGAAGATGTCGATACGAACCACAGTTTCCGGTTGCACTGGCCAGGCAGTTAGCTTCTTCAGCTCAATCCAGCCCTCTACATAGTTGACATCGGGTGTGCCGGGCAAGGCTGGATTTTCCACCGCGATAGCGTTGAGTTTGCGTAGGGCACGGACCACTACGCCCCGCATGGTTTGCTCGCTCATTCGATCACCTTAACTTCCACTCCGGCTTCGGTTAACATGATCCGTCCGGTATGGCAATGCTCACGCCAGCCCCCCTCGCCCTGGATATCGGTGCGTCCCTGGGCTGTGTTGCTGGGCCCGAATACTGCTGTGATACCCGCCTGGATGAAAGCTCTGGCGCAATCACTACAGATGCTGGTCATCGGGTTGAAGTTGAGGTAAGCATGTGCGCCCTGGGTGGGGTGCCCCTGCCGGGCTGCGTTGTAGATAGCATTGCGTTCTGCGTGCTCACTGAACAGGTATTTGGTAGGTCTGGTCCAGCGCAGGTCATCTGTTTCCTGGACCCCACGGGGGAAGCCATTGAACCCCAGCCCAATCACCGTATTGGTACTGGGCTCCACCAGCACGCACCCCCACCTTGGTCGATTCGTCCTTGGACCACTGCGCAATGTGGTCGGCAAGGCCGATGAACCGCGTGGGCCAGGTGGGCTTATCCAAGCAGTTGCACTGAGCCTCCGACGGGGGACCGGTTGAGAACAGGATACCACACTTTTCGCAAGCCAGGGGTTTGACGTAGCAATGGGGATTTGAGCATACCACGATACCCGGATGCCCAAACAAGGGGTGCATAGTAACCAGGCATTTAGGGCAGATATTCATTCAGTCCCATCCAATCTCCTTGCTGGCTCGGATGTGGGCTCCCTCACCACCCGGCAGTGAGCGCAGTTCCCTCATCCTATTGGCAAAGTATTCGCCCGCGTCCAAATTAGAAAACATTGGGTCGCCCACGGGGGCGAATCTCCAATGCTGGAGCAACTGTTTGTAGGTTGCACCGTCAATCCAGGCCTGCTGCTCGGGGGTCATACCACGTAGAACGTCGGATCATAGTCCACGTCCACTTTGCGCCTCCCCAGTTCCGTTCCATCATCATTTAGTATGATAAAGGTGCGGGGCCAGCCTTTGTAGCAGTCTCCGTCCCCATCGTCCAGCCACTGCTGTGCGGCGCATTCGGCCGCGTAGTTCAACAGGTAATCCAGGTCAGGATCGAACCCAAGACCATGGACTCGAAGAGGAACGGCGTCTTCGGGCAAGTCGTTGGACTCATAGAATTTCATGGTGTTCGCTTTCGGTACACCCTCACGCACTTGTCACCAACCGGTAAGCACTCGCGTCATCGCTCACCGGGCCATCCATGTCCGGCGGTTCCATGTTTTGCATCTCGTCAGCCATCGGACTCCCCCTTCCCGAACAGCGTCCCCGCCTCAACGCGGCGCTCGATCTCGGACATCATGTCGCGTGCCGACGACGGCGGATCGCTGCTCACGTCGTTCTGGATGTACGCCGCCACCAGCGACTTGAAGAAGTCGGCGCGGTCTGCCAAGCTGGTGAACCTCAAGTCGTCCACAACGCACTTCGTGCACGCATAGCCAGCCGCACGCTGTTCGGGAGTCCCCGCGCTCAGATGCCTCCAGCAGATCATGACTAATCCCCCCTTCGCTTCAGCCAGCGCCGCGTCACGCCACTTCCTTCGCTTCGCCCCAGCTGGGCCCAAGGTCCACATCCACGCGGCTGGGGATGCTTAGGGGACAGCATTCCTGCATCACCCGGGCCAACTCCATCGCTTGTTCCTTTGACTCCACGCTGCCGTCAAGCTCGTCATGGACCTGAAGCTGGATGTTGAACCCAACCTGATCTGCCGCCACCATAGCCATCTTGGTCTGGTCCCCGGCGGAGCCTTGGATCAGACGGTTGAGGGCTTTATGACACCAGTCATATTCGCTGGTGCCGGGTTTGGTGGGAAAGCGACAACGTCTGCCGGATAGGGTGAGAATGTACCCCCACTGGCGGGCACTCTCCTCCATACGTGCGGCTAGGAGCCTCACGTATGGAGCATGTTGATCAAACAGGTTCGCTAGTTGCTGGGCTTCCCTACCTGCAATCTCTACTCGCTTGCCGCTGGGCATGACCTTCCACTCCGTGGGCAAGCCCAAGTCGCGGGCCAGTTTGGCCCCACCCATACCGTAGCAAATGCCCAGGAAGGTTTGCTTGCAAGGAAACCGCTTGGCTTTGAATTCAGGGCTTTTCTCATCCCAGGTGGCCGTTTCAGGATGTATGAGCCGGGTCAGCCAGGTATGGTTGTCGGTTTTGGGGTTGCGGCGGTACTGCTCAGCCATGTTGTATGCCCCGGGCAATTCCAACTTTTCAGCAAAGTGGGTGAGAATGCGCGGTTCCTGCTGGCTGTAGTCAGCAGACATCCACAACTTACCCTCATCCGGCACGTAGATGGCTCGCCACATATCAGCAAAATCATCCCGGGCGGGCTGTTGTTGCATGTTGGGGTTTTCGCAGCTGAGGCGACCATACCGGGCACCCACCGCCTCTCCCCCCTCACGGTTGTGGCGCACCTGGTTGTAGGTGCAGTGGATGCGACCGTTGGTCATGTGGTTGCGTATGCTGGCCACAAACGTAGTGCGTAGCTTGTTGACCTTACGTGCCCGGTTAACAAAGTCCGCAACTGGGTGGTCAAAGGTCAAGGCCTCTTTGTCGATTTGCGGTTGCCCGGTGGGTGTGTATGAGAGGGTCATACCAATCTGCTTGAGCAATGGGACCAGGACTTCCTTTTTGTTGATATCCCCAATGCCTAGTTTACGTCCGGTCAGCCGCTCAATCTCCGTGAGCTGGGCCTGTTCTTCCGCAAGTGCCCAGGCCTCAATGCGGTCCAGGGCGTCCTGGTCAATGCGCAGGCCCCGGCGAGTCAGTTTCAGCAGTACCGGCTGGACCTGACTTTCCAGATTGTACACCTGCCAAAGATCCTCGTCGTCAATCACCCGCTCCTGCCGACGCAGCACCTTCAGCGGGAGCACAGCATCGTCTATGCCGTACTCAGCTACATACCGGGCCGGTAGTTTCCAAAGCTCTGATCGGGGCTTTTTCTTGTTCAGGCCGTAATCAGAAACTGCCTTGTTCAGCAGGTCCAGATTCTTACCCTCAAACCCCCACCGCTTGCTGATGGCATCCAGATTGTAATGATCGTGAAGCTCGTTGATCAGGGGGTCAGCTAGCTGGACATCACGTTGACCAGCAATACGGGGGAAGGTTACCCCCACCTCAGCCAGATAGTCCAGGTCATAGTTGAGGTTGGTGCCAACGATAGTGCCGGTGTACTCGCCAGCCTGGTCATGAAGATATTTCATGACCTGACTGGCATCTAGGTTGTCCCCTCCGCCATGGCGGATGGGTAGGTAGTACGCGGGGCCGTCCTCAATTGCGAAGGAGACCCCGACTATGTACCCTCCCCGGCGGACTCCTGGACCCAGTTTCAGCAGCTGGGGGTCACGGGTTTCAATATCGAGACCAATACGCTGGACCCCACTCCAACTGGGGAGATCCCCAGGTTGGACCGGCACCCAACTGCTTTCCAATGGAAACAGCGGCAACTGCATCAGTCCAGGCCCTTCTCAATGGCCAGCCACTCCGGGATTTCGATTACCAGCTCGTCACCCACCTTGTTGTCGTCTCCGCTGACGATGGTGGCCTGGGACCGGGGGATCCAATGCTCCCCATCACCGGTGTCCAGCAGCATTGCCTTACCCGTGGCAGCCTTCAACACTCCCATCACCTCAACCGGCTCCGTGCGGCTCATGTCGATCCTCCTTGCGGTGATCCACCAGTGTTTCTTCCCATGGTAGTGCTGCCAGCCACCTGTCCGACCATCCCAACGCCATTCCCCTTTGGCCAGGGGCTGACACCTGGCGCCACAGCTGTGGGGACAACGCCAGTTGTCCGCATCCAGCAGCGCCT
>Ga0209254_10000299_pt1 | contig 38414 bp, 36 predicted proteins | sample FrelakmetDIP11DI_FD_187148 | JGI IMG/M metagenome (GOLD analysis project Ga0209254, IMG submission 187148) | Freshwater lake sediment microbial communities from the University of Notre Dame, USA, for methane emissions studies - DIP11 DI (SPAdes)... | ecosystem: Environmental > Aquatic >... | reverse complement strand
TGGCGCGCCCGACAGGATTCGAACCTGTGACCCCTGCCTTCGGAGGGCAGTACTCTATCCAACTGAGCTACGGGCGCGCGGCCGGACCCCCGGGAAAGGGGGCGGAATCATAGCCTTGACGTCGGGTGACGTCCATTTGCAGGGGCACGCCGGCCCGGGCCACGAGGTATAATTCGCGCCCTGATTTGCGCCTGATATCCGGGGTTCCTCGTGAGCGCTTCGCACGACCGTAAGTTCTTCGACACCTTCATGCTGGTGCTGGGCATCCTGCTCGGCGTGACGATCGGCCTGATCATCCTCGCGAGGATCATCGCGGGTCAGACTTCCGGCGCGCACAGGATGACCGACCCCGTCTACGAGCGGGAAGTGCTGGGACGCATCGCGCCGGTGGGCCGTGTCGCGGTAGCCGGCCAGGACAACTCGGCGCTCGCCGAGCCGGCGGCGGCCGAGCCGGTAGCCGCAGCCGAAGATCTTCCGGGCGAGACGGTCTACAACCAGGCGTGCGTTGCCTGCCATGGGGCCGGAATCGCGGGAGCCCCGAAGCTCGGTGACAAGGCCGCCTGGGCGCCGCGCATCGCACAGGGAGCCGAGACGCTGCACACGCACGCGGTGCAGGGCTACCAGGGCAAGGCAGGCTACATGCCGCCGAAGGGCGGTCGCACCGACCTCTCCGACCAGTCCGTCATCAACGCGGTCGACTACATCGTCGCAGCGGCCAAGTGACCTGGTGCGTGCGGGACGACTCGACGCCCTGCACCGTCGTCACTCTTCAGTCTGGCGGAAATCCACTCCGAGCGAGCGCAGCTTGCGATAGAGGTGCGTGCGCTCCATGCCCACGCGTTTCGCGAGCTGGCCAACCTTGCCGTTGCACAGCTGCAGCTGCTGAGTGAGGTAGGCGCGCTCGAAGTGCTCGCGGGCCTCGCGCAGCGGCAGCGCGAGCAGGTCCTGCTTCACCAGCGGCTCGTCTACCGTGGTCTGTGCGGCGAACTCACTTTCGATCTCCGCCAGCGCAACCTCATCGGGTCCGCCGCGAACCAGGGCGCGGTGCACCAGGTTCTTGAGCTCCCGGATGTTGCCGGGCCAGGGGTAGTTGCGCAGGCGGTTCTGTGCCGCAACGCTGAAGCGACGGAACTGCAGGCGCTGGTCGTCGACGAGGCGATCGACGTAGTAGCGCAGCAGCTCGGGGACATCCTCCGCATAGTCGCGAAGCGGCGGCACACGGAGCATGAACACGTTCACGTGCGCCAGCAGGTCGGGCCGGAAGGGCTCGGCACCTCGTGACTCGAACCCCGGCTGCGCCGAGGAAATCACGCGTGCGCTGAACGGCACACGGGTTACGCCCCCGGCGCGCTGGAAGCTGCCGGTGTCGAGCACCGCGAACAGCAGCTTCTGGGCCGTCGTGGGCAGGTCGCCGAGCTCGTTGATGAAAAGCACGCCACGCTCCGCCTGCTCGAACAGGCCCTTGCGTATCGATCCTCCTTCCTCCGAGCCGCACAGCGCTACTTCAGGGGTTGTACCCGACAGCGCCGCGGCGACCACGGTCACGAACGGACCACTGGAGGTCGGGCCCAGCGAGTGAATGTAGCGCGCAAAGGCTTCGCGGCCCGAGCCCGGCTCCCCGAGAATCAGCACCGGCGCGTCGTGCGGCGCGAGTTGCTTGGCCTGCTCGCGCAGGTCCCGCATCAGCCGGCTGCGTCCGACCGGCGCGAGCAGCGGTGGCAGCACGCTGCGTGCGGCAACCCGTCGACTGCGGCTCTGGTCGATCGCACCGCGCACTGTACGAAGGAGCTTGGCCAGCGACAGCGGCTTCTCGACATAGTCGACCGCGCCGAGCCTCGTCGCCTCGACCGCGGTCTCGACCGTGCCGTGGCCAGACATCATCACCACCGGCGCGGACACGGAGTGGTTGCGCTGCCACTCCCGCAGCAGGCTTATGCCATCGGTGTCGGGCATCCAGATGTCGAGCAGCACAAGATCGGGCGGCTGGCGGACACAGGATGCGCGCGCCTCCGCCGCGTTCGACGCGACCTCCACGGCGTAGCCTTCCTCCGAAAGGATCTCCTGCACGAGGTCGCGGATGTCGGCCTCGTCGTCCACCACCAGTATCCGCGAGTTGCTCATGCACGCTCCCTTCGGGGCTCCTGCCGCATCGTGTCCCGTCGACCGGGCTCGCCGCGGGTCGTCCCGCCGAGCGGCAACACGGCCCTCACGCGGGCCCCGCCCTCGGTCCGATTATCCGCTTCTGCGTGTCCACCGTGCTCCTCTACGATCTTTCGCACGATCGCGAGCCCCAGCCCCGTTCCGCGCGCCTTGGTCGTAACGTACGGATCGAAGAGCTGTCCGAACAGCTCGCGCTGGAATCCCGGGCCATTATCCTCCACCGTGAGTTCTGCGACCGCATCACCACCGCGCTCGGCAAGCCGCGTCGAGACCGCGATCGCGCCGGCCGCTCGACCTTCGAGCGCCTCGACGGCGTTGGTTAGCAGGTTGTGCAGCAGCTGGCGCAGACGGCCACGGTCGGCGACCACGCCCGTGAGCGCGGGATCGAGTCGCACCTCGAGCCTCACGCCACGGCCAGCGACTTGCGCCCGATACAGGTCGGTGATCTCGGTGACGAGCTGGTTCAGGTTCACCTCGCCCATCTCGAAGCGTGGCGCACGCGCGTACTCGCTGAAGGCGTTGACCATCTCCTTCATCGCTTCGACCTGCTGGACGATGGTCTCGGTGCTCCTGTCCAGCAGTTGAGCGTCCCGCTCGCTCATCGATGGCATCAGCTTGTGGCGCATGCGCTCGGCAGACAGCCGGATGGGCGTGAGCGGGTTCTTGATCTCGTGCGCGAGTCGGCGGGCCACCTCGCCCCACGCTGCTTCGCGCTGGGCCTGCAGCATCCCGGTGATGTCGTCGAACACCAGCACATAGCCGCCCGGCGCACCGCCGTCCCCCGGCAGCGGCGTACAGGCGCACATGATCACTCGGCGGTCCGCTGCAGTCGCAAAGGAAAACTGCTCGCGCCATTCTGTCTCGCCGGCGGCCAGATGGCTGCGGCATGCCTCGCTGAACTGGCTCAACAGGCCGTCGGGCGTGCCCTTGCCCACGAAAGGCTGCCCGACTGCGCTGTCGAGTTCCTCGCCCAGGATCCCGGCCGCGGCACGATTGGTGGTGCGCACGCGCAGGTCGCGTTCGAGCACGATCACGCCGGTGGAGAGGCTTGCAAGCACCGCTGCGAGGTTGGCGCGTTCCGTCTCGGCTGCGGCCTGGGCGCGCTGCTGATCCTCACGCGCGCGCCGCAGCCGCCTGGTCATGTCGTTGAACGAGTGGACGAGAAAGCCCATTTCGTCGTGCGAGGTCAGCGGAAGACGCGTGTCGAGGTCGCCCTGTGCGACCGCGCGGGTTCCTTTCACGAGGTCCTGAATCGGCTGCACGAGCCGCTGCGCCGTGAAGATCGCGCCATACCAGGCGGCGAGCAGCGAAAGCAGCAGCACCACGGTGAGCGTCAGGATGAAGCTCGCCTTGAGGGGCTTTCGCAGATAGTCCTTCTCGCCGAACTGCTGGTAGGCCGCCTGCACAGTGTCGGCCAGCGCGCCGAGCCGCTCGGCGACCGGGTAGATCGCCTGTACCACCTGCCGCCCGCGTCCCGCGCCGTCGTCACCCGTGGGCACGGCGGTACGGATCAGGTAGCCGCCCTCGGCGAGCGGCTCGAGGCTCACGAACGGCCGCCCCTGGCGGGCCTGCAGCAGCACCTCGCCCGGCAGCTCGTCGGGCACGACGTCGCTCGAGAGACCCTTGCTCATCGCGAGGATCGAGCCGCTGTCGGTGGCGACCACGATCTCGATCGCCCCGGCCTGCCGGCGCAGCATTTCGAGCAGCCCCGGCATGGAGTCGCCGCTCACCGAGATTTCGTCGGCAATCATCTCGGTCGCGGCGAGGTGATCACGCATGCGCGTCTCGAGCGCCGAACGTGACAGCACCAGTGCGTCGTCGAGGCTCGCGCGGATCTCGGCGTTGAACCAGCTGTCGATGCCGCGGCTCAGGAACTGCACCGCGAAGAAGTACACGAGCAGGATCGGCAGTGTCGCGAGCACTCCGAAGGTCCACACCATGCGGGCCTTGAGCCGCGAACCGATCACGTGACCACGCCAGTCGCGCACCAGCTGCGTGAGCTTGATGGCGAGCAGCGCGAGCAGCACCACGAGGCCCGCGATGTTGATCATCAGGATCCAAGGGTGCAGCCGGCTGAACGGCTCCGAATGCTGCGCGGTACGCGCCATGAACAGGATCGCGGACAGCCACAGCAGGCCGCCGACGCTCATAGCGGCCGCGGCCGCGGCTTTCCTCAGGGACGATGCGTCCATTCGTACCACTCGCTGGAGGCGCTCCACTCGTCAGACCAGAACAGCAACCAGCTCAGCGTGTCGGGCGTCGAGCGCAGAGTCAGTTCCGCGCGTACGCGCACCGCGTAGGGCAGGCCCCTCTCGAGCAGCGATGCGTCGAGCAGCGGCAGACCGCGTACCGAGGACAGGGCGTCGAGCGCGCCCGACAGACTCCCGTAGTCCTGCTGCTCACCGGAGTTCAGATTGCGAACCAGGTACCGCTGGCTCAGCGCGTGATATGTGAGTTCGAATTTCTGCTGCAGCGCGGCCACCTCCGCGTCGAACATGTAGCGGCGCACGCGCGCGATCTCGATCTCATACCTGAGCCGCAACGTGAGACCGGCGTCGATCGCGCGCCGCGCACCACCCGGGAGCCTGATCTCGAGGTCGGCGTCGAGCCCGTACACACCCTCGTCGAGAACGAGCGAGGCGCCGGCAACTTCCACCGTCGTTTCGGCCCGCGCAGGCACCGGTATCAGCAGCGTTGCAAAAAAGCAGAACAGCCAGACCAGCGGGAAGCCGCCCAAAGGCCTGTCGGAGCGACTGGTCCTGTGCCTGGTGTTGCTCATCGCCAACATTCAGTGGCTGTTGAGGAGGCAAGCATAATAGAAGCCGTCCAGATCGGCCTCACCTGGCCGGATCGCGTAGCCGGGACCGGCGCCGGACGGTCGGGCCGGCCAGGCTTTCGTCAGTAGCGGGGTCCGGTCTCGCGCGCCGGGCGTGGCGGCCAGGAACCGCCCCACCACGTCCTCGTTCTCCTCCCTCAGCACCGAGCAACTCGTGTAGAGCAGGGTGCCCCCTGGGGCGAGCATCCGCCAGGCCGACGCAAGCAGCCTGTCCTGGCGACGTGCGAGCGCCGCGACGTCGCCGGGCCGGCGCAGCAGCTTGATGTCTGGATGCCGTCGGATTACCCCGGTGGCCGAGCACGGCACGTCGAGCATGATGCGGTCGTAGCGCTGGCCGTCCCACCAGCTGGCCGGGTCGGCCACATCGCCGAGACGGACGTCGGCGACGAGCCCGAGACGCGCCAGGCTGTCCCGGACCAGCGCCAGGCGTGCCTCCGATACGTCGAGCGCCGTGAGATTGCAGTTACCGTCGACCCGCTCGAGTACATGGCAGGCCTTGCCGCCGGGTGCCGCACAGGCATCGAGGATGCGCTCGCCGGCCTCCGGGAGCAGCAGTTCCACCGCGAGCTGCGCGGCGGCGTCCTGCACCGAGATGCAACCCTCTGCAAAGCCCGGCAACCGGCGCACGTCGGCGGGTGGCTCGACTCGCAGCGCGTCGGGAGCCATGGCATGGCCGTGTGCCTCGAAGCCGGCGGCCGTCAGCTCGGCGGTTGCCTCCGCCACGCTCCACCGGCGGCGGTTCACGCGCAGCCACATCGGGGGGTGAGCGTTGTTCGCGTCGAGAATCGCGGGCGTGGCGTCCCCGTACTGTCGCTGCAGTCGATCGACCAGCCAGCGCGGATGCGCCGTGCGCTGCGCGAGCTCCGAATCGACCGCCGCGTGGATCGCCGCATGCTCGCGCTGGTAGCGGCGCAGCACGGCGTTGACGAACCCGGCGGCACGGGCCAGCCCGAGGTCGCGCGCTGCCTCTACCGTCTCGGCAACTGCCGCGTGCGGCGCGGTCTCGCCGGACATGAGCTGATAGAGGCCGACCTCGATCAGGGCGCGCAGCCGCGGCGGCATCCGCTCCGGCGGACGGTCGGCGAGGCGCTTCAACAACGCGTCGAGCCGCAGGTGCCAGCGCAGCGTGCCGTATGCGAGCGCGCGCTTGAACCCGCGCGAACTGCCCTCGTCAGCGTCGCTCGCGAGCAGTTCGTCGAGCGACCTGCCCTCGTGCACGACGCCGGCGACCAGAACAGCCGCCGCCGCTCGCACCTGCGACGGACTGGGCACGGTGGTCAACCGAGGCACGCCCCGGCCAGCGCGTGGGCGTTCAGGAACTCTGCGGCTGTCACAGTGCGTCGCCCGGCGAGCTGCACGCGCGTCAGACTCAGTGCCCCGTCGCCGGTCACCACCACGAGCCGGCCGCCGGACGCCTCGATGACCTGCCCGGGTATCCCACTCGCGTCGCATCCCGCAGGCTCGGCCGACCAGACCCGCAGCTGCCGGCCTTCCCAGCGTGTTTCGGCAACCGGCCAGGGGTTGAACGCCCGGACCTGTCGGTCGATAGCGCATGCGGGTGACGTCCAGTCGATCAGCGATTCGTCCTTGCGGATCTTGGCGGCGTAGGACACGCCCTCCACTGGTTGCTGCCGCGGTGTCAGTCGCCCCGCCTGCCATTCGCGCAGTGCCGCGACGATCACCTCTGCGCCGAGTGTCGAAAGCCGGTCGTGCAACTCGCCGGCGGTCTCGCGCTGGCCAATGTGCGTCGCTGTTGCAAGCAGCATGGGTCCGGTATCGAGCCCGGCATCCATCTGCATGATCGTGATGCCCGTCTGGGTATCCCCGGCAAGAATCGCGCGCTGGATCGGTGCCGCGCCGCGCCACCGCGGCAGCAGCGATGCGTGGATATTCCAGCAGCCGAGTCGTGGCACGGCGAGCACTTCAGGCGGCAGGATCAGTCCGTAGGCCGCGACCACCATGAGATCGGCGCCAAGAGCTCGCAGCTGCTCGGCGGCCCCGGGTGAGCGCAGTGTCGCGGGCTGCTCGAGGGGCAGTCCGAGTTCCAGCGCGCGCCGCTTCACGGGGCTTGCGGTGACCGACTGCCCGCGGCCCGCCGGCCGGTCAGGCCGGGTGTACACGGCGACGATCTCGTGCCCGTCGTCCTGCAGCGCGTTGAGCGCCGGCACGGCGAACTCCGGCGTGCCGGCGTAGGCGATGCGCAGCCGGTGGGTCATGCGTAGTGAACGGAGCGCGGCCGCTTCGACCGCGAGCGCTCAGATCACCGGAGCCTTGGAACGCTCACGCGCTGCCGGTGCGCCCGCACGCTCGCGACGCTCCTTCTCGAGCTTCTTGCGGATGCGCCCGCGCTTGAGTTCGGAGAGGTAATCGACGAACAGCTTGCCCTCCAGGTGGTCCATCTCGTGCTGTATGCACACGGACAGCAGGCCATCAGCCTCGAGCTCGAAGGGCTTGCCATCGCGGTCGAGTGCGCGGACGACTACCCGCTCGGAGCGCGTGCTCAGCTTGTCGAATATGCCTGGAACGGACAGGCAGCCTTCCTCGGCCTCGGTCGTGCCCCGTCGCTCGATGATCTCGGCATTGACGAACGCGAGCGGCGCGTTCTGTTCCCGCGACACGTCGACGACCAGCACGCGCTTGTGGACGTTGACCTGTGTGGCGGCGAGACCGACCCCGGGGGCCGCATACATGGTCTCGAGCATGTCGTCGATCAGGGTTCGGATCGAGTCGTCGACGACCGCCACCGGCGCGGCGCGCGTGCGGAGCCGCGGGTCGGGGTATTCGAGGATGTTGAGCTTCGCCATTCGTTTGAAATTGCTGCTAAAGTTAGGTCACGCTTGAATTTGTCGACGCTCGCCCGCGCCCCGAAGCGCCGTCGCCGCCCGTGGGATCTCCCGACTGAGACGTGGTCGGCAGCCTGCGCGAGGCGCGGCGGATTATAAGGCGGCGGTCACGACCCCGACACCCGACGGAGAAAGGGATGGATCGCAGCCCGCGCCTCTCACTCAGCTTTTCGCCCCCTCGGCGCCGCTGGATCCGCGCCGCTGCCGTAGCGGCCTCGGTGGCCTCTCTGGGCCTCGCGCTCGGCGCTGGCGTCCCGCAGTCAGCCATGGCTCAGGTGTCAGGGACGTCGATGTCCGTGCCGCTCGCTGCCGACGCACCACAGCAGTACGTTGTGAAACAGGGCGACACCCTGTGGGACATCGCCGGGGTATTCCTGCGCGACCCCTGGTACTGGCCGGAGATCTGGTACGTCAACCCGGAGATCCAGAACCCGCACCTCATCTATCCCGGTGACGTGCTGAACCTGGTCTACGTGGACGGCAAGCCACGCATCACCGTGGGCAGCGCCGGGGCCACCCGCCTCTCGCCGCAGGTCCGCACCTCGCCGCTCGACCAGGCGATCCGCGCGATCCCCTACGACCTGCTGATGGACTTCGTCGGCCGCCCGACGCTCATCGAGCGGGACCAGGTCAGGCGTGTGCCCTATGTCGTCGGCATGCGCGACCGCCACATCGTGGGGTCCACCGCGAACGAGGTGTACGCAGCGGGCCTCGGCGAACCGCAGGCCGGCGCGCGCTACACGATCGTGAACATCGGTGACGAGCTTGTCGACCCCGATGACGGCGACCTGCTCGGCTACATCGGCCACTGGTCCGGCACGGGCGAGGTCGTCCAGAGCACCGGCGCCGTCGTGCCGGGCTCCAGTTCCATCTTCAAGATGAAGCGCGAGCAGCCGCTCACTCATCTCCGGGTGCTGGAGACCGGGCGCGAAATCATGCAGGGCGACAAGGTGTTCCCGGCCAAGGTGGACTTCGGCAGCGACTTCGTTCCGTCGCTGCCCGGCCGCCAGGATATCCTCGGCCAGGTGATCGCGATCGTGGACGGCGTCTACGTCGCCGGCCGCTACCAGGTGATCGCCATCAACCGCGGCAGGGAGCACGGCCTCGCACCGGGCAACGCGCTCGGGGTCTTCTACCGGGGCGAGGAAGTCCGGGATCGCTTCGACCGCGGCAATGCCTGGATGAACTACACGGCCAACTACAACAGGGTTCGCCTGCCCGACGAGCGCAGCGCAACGCTGATGCTGTTCCAGGTCTACGACCGGATGAGCTACGGACTGGTCATGGAATCCTCGCAGGTGATCCGCCGCGGAGACTTCGTGGCGAGCCCGATCTACGGGCATCGCGACGACGTCGTGGACTTCGCCGGACGCTGAATCCGCGCCGCGGAATTCGCGCAAGCCGAATGATTCCCGGGAGCCTGCCGGCGCCGATGCCGGTAGGCTCTCTGCCATGGACGACCCGAAACCATGGCTGGTGCTTGCCCGCGCGCCGGGCCTGCATGCCGGCCGACTCCCCCCGCCCACCGACCCGCTCGCGCTGGCCGGCGAATCCAAGACGGCGCTCGAGAAGCTCGGCTTCTCGGAGGCCGTGATCGCAGCGCTGCGTCATCCCGACGCAGAATCGATCGCGGCGGATGAACGCTGGCTCGCCGGCACTGGCCGTCGACTGGTCACCTGGGGTGCGCCGGACTACCCGCCGCTGCTCGCGACCATCCCCGATCCGCCACTGGTGCTGTTCGTGGAGGGCGACGCGGGCGCGCTGTCGCTGCCGCAGCTCGCGATCGTCGGATCACGCAACCCGACGGCGCTCGGGCGCGACACCGCGGAGGAGTTTGCCCGCCATCTCGCCGCGGCCGGCCTGGCGATCACGAGCGGGCTGGCGCTCGGCATCGACGCGGCCGCACATCGCGGCGCACTCGCCGCAGCTGGTCGCACGGTTGCCGTGATGGGCTGCGGTCTCGATGTGCTGTACCCGCGCGAGCATGCCGCACTGGCAAGGGAGATCGCAGCCCATGGCGCACGCGTGTCGGACCTGCCGTCGGGCACGCCGCCGCTGAAGCCGCACTTCCCGCGCCGCAACCGCATCATCAGCGGACTCAGCCTCGGCACGCTGGTCGTAGAGGCTGCCCTGCAGAGCGGTTCGCTGATCACCGCGAGGCTCGCAGCCGAGCAGGGCCGCGAGGTGTTCGCGATCCCGGGCTCGATACACAACCCGATGGCCCGCGGCTGTCACCGGCTGATCCGCCAGGGCGCGAAGCTCGTCGAGACCGCAGATGACATATTCACCGAGCTCGGCGCTTTGCTCGACGGACTGCGCGCTCATGCGCAGACGGAAGCGCCTGGTACAGCAGCGGTTTCCGGCCCGGTGTTGGACAAGGACTACGAAATCCTGTTAGATGCGCTCGGCTTCGCGCCGGCTGGCATCGATACGCTCGTCGCGCGAACCAGTCTCGCGGCCGACGTGGTCGCGTCCATGCTGCTCATCCTCGAGCTCGACGGACGAGTGGCCCAGCAGCCCGGCGGACTGTACAGCCGGCGACTGGCGGGGAAGTAAAGAATGAAGGAAGGCGTTCTCGACATCCTCATCTACCTGTTCGAGAACTACTTCGACGGCGAGCTGGACGACGGCGACGAGCCCGACCGCGATACCCTCAAGCAGGAACTCGAGCACGCGGGCTTTCCCGCCGGCGAGGTCGAGCGCGCGCTGTGCTGGCTGGAGGACCTCGCAGCGGATCCGTCGCGCAGCGGCCCCGCTCCCACCGGCCGGGCCATCCGTGTTTTCGGCGCGCTCGAGCAGGCACGCCTGGACGCGGACTGCCGCGGATTCCTCGTTCATCTCGAGAACGTCGGGATTCTCACGCCGACGCAGCGCGAGCTGGTGATCGACCGGCTGATGGCCCTCGAGGGCGACGACATCGACCTCGAGAAGCTCAAGTGGGTGGTACTGATGGTGCTGTTCAGCCAGCCGGGCCAGGAAACGGCCTTCGCTCGCATGGAGGACCTCGTGTTCGAGGAGCGGCCGGGCGTCGTGCACTGACCGGCCGGGCATTGCCCGAGACCAATGCCGCGGACCGCCGCGGCATGATCGTTTTTGGGGCGGACGAAATCGTTGCAGGGTAAATGAGCAGGAACCTCGTCATCGTCGAGTCGCCGGCAAAGGCGAAGACCATCAAGAAGTACCTTGGAAAGGACTTCGAGGTGATGGCGTCCTACGGCCACGTGCGCGACCTCGTGCCCAAGGAAGGCGCGGTGGATCCGGCCAGAGGATTCGCGATGCGATGGGAGCTGATCGACAAGAACAGGAAGCATGTGGATGCGATTGCGCGCGCCGTCAAGAAGGCCGATGCGATCTACCTCTCGACCGACCCGGACCGCGAAGGCGAGGCGATCTCCTGGCACCTGTACGAGCTGCTGAAGGACAGCGGCGTGCTCGACGGCAAGACCGTCCATCGCAGCGTCTTCTACGAGATCACGAAGGACGCCGTGCAGGAGGCGATCGACCGGCCGCGCGAGATCGCCGACGAGCTGGTGAAGGCCTATCTTGCGCGCCGCGCGCTCGATTACCTCGTGGGCTTCAATCTCTCGCCGCTGTTGTGGAAGAAGGCGGGATTGTCGGGCGCCTCGGCAGGCCGCGTGCAGAGCCCGGCGCTGCGCATGATCTGCGAGCGCGAGGCCGAGATCGCGGCCTTCGTCCCCCGCGAGTACTGGACCGTGGACGCCGAGGCCGAGAAAGCCGGCCAGCAATTCGGTGCGCGGCTCGTCGAGTTCGACGGGAAGAAGGTCGAGCAGTTCACGATCACCGACGGGGCACGAGCTGCCGAGGTCCGGCGCGCGCTCGAGCAGGCCGCCGCAGGCGCGCTCACGGTCGCCAAGGTCGAGAAGAAGCAGCGCAGGCGCAATCCGTCGCCACCGTTCACGACCTCGACCCTGCAGCAGGAGGCGGCCCGCAAGCTCGGCTTCGGCGCGCAGCGCACCATGCGCGTGGCTCAGAAGCTCTACGAGGGCGTGGACTTCGGCGAAGGCCCGGTCGGACTCATCAGTTACATGCGCACAGACTCCGTGAGCCTCGCGGCCGACGCGGTGCGCGACATACGCAGCGTGATCGGTCGAATGTACGGCAGCGACGCCGTGCCCGATGCGCCGCGCATTTACCGCACGAAGTCTAAGAACGCGCAGGAGGCTCACGAGGCGATTCGCCCCACTTCGGCCGCGCACACGCCGGAGCAGCTCGCGGGCAGGCTCGATCCGGACCAGCACAAGCTCTACACGCTCATCTGGCGGCGCGCGGTGGCGAGCCAGATGGAGGCCGCGGTGTTCGACACGGTGGCCGTGGACCTTGCCGCCGGCACGGGCAATACCTTCCGCGCCAACGGGTCGACGCTGGTGTCGCCCGGCTTCCTTGCCGTGTACCGTGAGAGCTTCGACGATGTCACGCTCGACGACGAGGACGAGCGTCGGCTGCCGGCGCTCGAGCAGGGCGACCGCGTCAAGCTCCTCGCGGTGAATTCCGCGCAGCACTTCACCGAGCCGCCGCCGCGCTACTCCGAGGCGAGCCTCGTGAAAGCGCTCGAGGAGTACGGCATCGGCCGACCTTCGACCTACGCCAGCATCATCCAGACGCTGCTCTTCAAGAAGTACTGCGAGCTCGTCAACAAGCGCTTCGTGCCGACCGACCTCGGCAAGATCGTCAACCGATTCCTCACCGGCAACTTCGAGCGCTATGTCGACTTCAACTTCACTGCCTCGATGGAAGACGAGCTCGACAGCATCTCGCGCGGCGAGGAAGACTGGGTGCCCCTGATGGAACGGTTCTGGGAAGGACTGAGCCGCCAGATCGGCGACGTCGAGCAGAACGTCACACGCCTCGACGTTTCGATGGCGCGCGATCTCGGCGTGGATCCGGTGTCGGGACGGCCGCTCAGCGTGCGCTATGGCAAGTACGGCGCGTTCGCGCAGATCGGCACGCGCGACGACACCGAGAAGCCGAAGTTCGCGAGCCTGCGTCCCGGCCAGCGCATGGACGACCTGACGCTCGAGCAGGCACTCGAGCTGTTCAAGCTGCCGCGCACACTCGGGCAGATGCCGGACGGTCATGCCGTCAAGGTGGCCGTCGGCCGCTTCGGGCCTTACGCCCAGTACGGTGCGAAGAACTACGTGTCGCTCAAGAAAGAGGACGATCCGTACACCATCACGCTCGAGCGCGCGCTGGAACTCATTCATGAGAAGCAGCAGATCGAGGCGAACCGCATCATCCGTGAGTTCGCCGGATCGGACGTGCGGGTGCTGAATGGGCGCTTCGGTCCGTATGTGACGGACGGGAAAAAGAACGGCAAAGTGCCGAAGGATCGCGATCCGAAGTCGCTCACGCTCGAAGAGTGCCAGGCAGTGCTCGCGGCAGCTCCGGAGCGCAAGGGCCGCTGGGGCCGCAAGGCTGCGCCCGCGGCGGCGAGCGGAGAAGCGCAGCCGGCGGCCAAGGCCTCCTCCCGTAAGGCACCGAAGAAGAGCGCCGTGGCAAAGAGCAAGTCCCCCGCCAGGAAGAAGGCGGCGGCAAAGAAGAAACCTGCATGAGGCGTGTCACCGCGGGCGCGACGAGGCACGCTGCGCGAGGTTGAGCCATGAACGACGCGGCACCGTCGATCGACGCAGTGATCGCATACCTGCGTACGCTGCACGACTCGATCACCGACGCACTCGAGGAGGCCGACGGTGGTGCCGCCTTCCGTCGCGATACGTGGCAGCGCCCCGAGGGCGGCGGCGGCGAGAGCCGCGTGCTGCGCGAAGGCCACGTGTTCGAGCAGGCCGGGATCAATTTCTCGCATGTGCAGGGCGGCCGCCTGCCCGCCTCCGCCACGGCGCAACGTCCGGAGCTCGCAGGCGCAAGCTTCGAGGCGACCGGCGTTTCGCTGGTCATTCACCCGCGCAATCCCTACGTGCCCACCTCGCACGCAAACGTGCGCTTCTTCGTCGCGCTGAAGGACGGGCAGCCGCTCGCATGGTGGTTCGGCGGTGGCTTCGACCTGACGCCCTATTACCCGTTCGAGGAGGACGTCCTGCACTGGCACCAGGTCGCGAAGGCGGCCTGCGACCCTTTCGGCCCCGACGTCTACGCGAAGTACAAGGACTGGTGCGACCGCTACTTCTTCCTGAAGCACAGAAACGAGACGCGCGGCGTCGGCGGACTGTTCTTCGACGACCTGAATGAGCCCGGTTTCGAGCAGAGTTTCGCGTTCATGCGCAGCGTGGCCGACCACTACTTGCCCGCCTACCTGCCCGTCGTCGCGCGTCGCAAGGACATGCCGTACGGCGAGCGAGAGAGGAATTTCCAGCTCTACCGCCGCGGGCGCTACGTCGAGTTCAACCTCGTCTACGATCGCGGCACGATCTTCGGACTCCAGACTGGCGGACGCATCGAGTCCATTCTCATGTCGCTTCCGCCGCTGGTGCGCTGGGAGTATGACTGGCGGCCCGAACCTGGCACGCCCGAGGCGCGTCTGTACGAGAGTTTCCTGAAACCGCGGGACTGGCTTGCAGAACTGCAGCGCTGACACGCATCACGCCGCGTCCTCGCCGCGAGCGCCGCATGGTCGTCGGATCGGCGCGCACCGCCGCCGATCCGAATAGACCGGGCCCCCGCGGCCAGCGGCGCTCCTTGCCGAGCCTTCGCATCCGGTAGGCTGCCGCCCATGAACTACCGCCACGCCTACCACGCCGGCAACTTCGCGGACGTGCTGAAGCACGTCGTGCTGGTCATGCTGGTCGAGCACCTCAAGAAGAAGCCCGCGCCCTTCTTCTACCTCGATACGCACGCCGGCCGCGGTCTCTACGACCTGAGCGAGGCGCAGGCCCAGCGCAGCGGCGAGTACCGGGGTGGCATCGGCCGCGTGCTCGCCGCGCCTGCGGCATCGCTGCCGCCGGAGGTCGCGGCCTATGCGGCGCTCGTGCGTGCCTCCGCCGGCAAGGGTCACAGCGCGATCACGGCGTATCCCGGCTCGCCGCTGATCGTCGCGAAGCTTCGCCGCACGGAGGATCGACTCGTGCTCGCCGAGGCGCATCCGAAAGAAGCACTGGCGCTGCACGGGGTGCTCGGCCGGGCGCGCCGCGTGTCGGTGATCGAGGGCGACGGCTACGCCGCGCTCAAGGCACAACTGCCGCCGCGCGAGCACCGCGGACTGGTGCTCATCGATCCGCCCTACGAGTCCGACGCCGAGTTCGCTCGCGTGCTCGCGAGCCTCGAACTCGGTCGCGAGCGCTGGCCGACCGGAACCTACTGCGTCTGGTATCCGCTGACCGATCGCGCCGGCCCGCTGCGGTTCCGGCGCGACCTCGAGGACTCGGGTCTGCGAAAGGTGCTCGACGTCCAGCTGAGCGTGCTGCCGGCGGACGCACAGGTCGGCATGGCGGGTGCCGGGCTCGTGATCGTGAACCCGCCGTGGCTCCTGGACGAGCGCCTGCAGGAACTGCTGCCCGCGTTGCATCGCCTGCTGTCGCCCGAGGGACAGGGCAGCTGGGCCGTGAAGTGGCTGGCCCCGGAGTAGCGCCGCCGACTAATTCAACTCCGCGCAGGCCGCGTGTCGAAAGCAGCTCACGACGTGGTCGTTGACCATACCTGTGGCCTGCATGTGCGCGTAGATGATCGTGGAACCCACGAACCGGAAGCCGCGCTTCTTCAGGTCCTTGCTGAGCGCATCCGACTCGGGGCTGGTCGCCGGCACCTGCTTCATCCCCTCCCAGCGATTCACGATCGGGCGTCCGCCAACGAACGACCACAAGTGCCGGGAGAGCGAGCCGACTTCATCCTGCAGCGTCAGCACGGCCCTGGCATTCGAGATCGCCGATTCGATCTTGAGCCGGTTGCGCACGATGCCCGGGAACTCCATCAGCCTCGCGACCTTGCGCCGGTCGAAGCGCGCGACGCGCTCGATCTCGAAATCGGCGAAAGCCTCGCGATAGCCCTCGCGCTTGTTGAGGATCGTGGCCCAGCTCAAGCCCGCCTGCGCACCCTCGAGCACCAGGAACTCGAACTGCCGCCGGTCATCGTGGACCGGGACGCCCCATTCCTCATCGTGGTAGCGGACGTAGGCCTCGCTCATGCCGGCGTACGACCATGCGCAGCGCGGCGGGGAATCCTTCACGACCATCGCCGGGGCGGGCGACGGCCGACCCGCTCCAGTAAGGGCAGCGGTGGGTGCGCGCGCGCTCGTGGCAGGACGTTGCCTGGTCGCCTTGCGTGGCCTAGGGGAGCGTTTCATGGAGGTACTGGCGTCCTTCGAGTGCCGATCGCTACAGCCAGGTCACTGCCGCCAGCACCTCGGCGGTGACTTGTTCGAGGTCAGTCCCGGCGCCGCCGATGACGGCGATGCTGCCGGGGCCGGCGGGCACGATGCTCCCCGAAAAACCCTGCTCGTCGAAGCGCACCGGAGCGCCTGCGCTCTCATGGCGCAACACCATCACCGTGACCGGACCGCGTTCTGTCTGCACCACGAGGTGGGGCACGGTGTGCCCGCGGAATTCACAGCTGTTGGCATAGGAAACCGTACCCAGGCCAGGCCGCAGGCGAATGCCAGCACGCTCCAGGACGCTCTCCAGGGTCGTGCCATCGGCCGGGGCGGACGACGTCAGCGAATGCGGCTCGTGGCCCATGTGCTCGACGAGATCGCGGGCAAGCGAACTGCGCGGACTCCCGACCCAGAGCAGCGAACCGACCAGCACGCCACCGACGATGCTCGCAGCGAGCGCCATCCAGCGGCGCCGGTCCAGGCCGCTGGCCGTTGTCGCGACCCGAGGTCCACGCGCTGCCGGTACCGGCACGCACAGAGCAGCGAGGATGCGCTCGTCGAACGCACGGAGGCGCTGCAGATGTTGTGCACAACCAGCGCAGTCAGCGGCGTGCTCCCGTGCCCCGCCCCGGACATGCTGCGGGTCGGCGCCTGCGATCCGGCGAAACTCCAGGCAGTCCACGGTCAGTCGGCCTCCCCGCCCGCAGGGACCCCGAGCGCCGCACGGAGCTTCTGGCGGGCGCGGAACAGGCGGCTCAGCACCGCAGCCTGCGTCAGGCCGAGCTGGTCCGCGATTTCCTGGGTGGACAGCCCCATCAGCACCTGCATTACCAGCGGCTCCCGATGGTCCGCCTCGAGGGCGAAGATGGCGCGCCGCAGGTCGAGCGTCTCCTGATCCGTGTCATCTGCGGCCAGCTCGGGCGATCCGTCCGCCACGAGCTCGTCCAGCGGCACGGTTTCGTGCCGCCTGCGCTCGAAGAGGCGCGCGTGCTCGCGACGAATGATGGTCAGCAGCCACGGCTTTGCAGCCGCCGCATCCGCGAGGCTCTCTCTCGACCGCCATGCGCGCAACAACGCCTCCTGCACCACGTCCTCCGCCACGCCGCGATCCCGTGCCAGCCAGAACGCGAATCGGAAAAGGTCGGGGCGCAGCGCGTCACACAGCGAGGCGAATGCGGCTTCTCCGTCCTTTCCGGCAAACGGCGCGTTCATGTATAAAGACCGTTCGAGAGGCGGCGTTATTGCGGGCCGGCGCGAGTTTCCGGCGGCCATGCCCGCGCGGGTGCCGACCGGACCGCACCATAGCTCGCGGGGTCGCGCTCGCGCAAACCTCGCGCCGCAGGGACTGGAGTCCAGGATGAGCCATCACCAGAGCCCGGGGCAGTATCCGCGAGTGAGACTGCGCCGCATGCGTCGCGACGACTTCTCGCGCCGCCTGATGCGGGAAACGGTTCTTTCCCCGGCCGATTTCATCTTCCCGGTGTTCGTCATGGAGGGCTCGCGCCAGCGCGTCGCCGTGCCCTCGATGCCCGGCGTGGAACGACTCACGATCGACGAGCTGGTCCGTGAAGCCGAGTCGGTCGCGAGTCTCGGCATCCCGGCCATGGCACTTTTCCCCGTCACGCCGCCGGAGGCCAAGTCACTCGACGGCCGGGAAGCATGGAATCCGGACGGCCTCGCCCAGCGTGCGGTGCGCGCCCTCAAGCAGGCGGTGCCCGGCCTCGGCGTGATCACCGACGTCGCGCTCGATCCGTTCACGACCCACGGCCAGGACGGCATCATCGACGACACCGGCTACGTCATGAACGACGTCACGGTCGAGGCGCTGGTGAGACAGGCCGTATCCCACGCGGCGGCGGGCGCCGACGTCGTGGCGCCCTCCGACATGATGGACGGACGCATCGGCGCGATCCGCGACGCACTCGAGGCGGACGGACACGTTCACACCCGCATCCTCGCCTATTCCGCGAAGTACGCCTCGAGCTTCTATGGGCCGTTCCGAGACGCCGTGGGCTCGGCCGGCAATCTCGGCAAGGGCAACAAGTACAACTATCAGATGGACCCTGCCAACTCCGACGAGGCTCTGCGCGAGGTCGAGCTCGACCTCGACGAGGGCGCCGACATGGTGATGGTGAAGCCGGGGCTGCCGTATCTCGACATCGTGCGCAGAGTGAAGGACCGCTTCGGCGTGCCCACTTTCGTCTACCAGGTGAGCGGCGAGTACGCGATGCTGATGGCCGCCGCACAGAACGGCTGGCTCGACGAGCGCGCCGTGGTGCTCGAGTCTCTCACCTCGATCCGTCGCGCCGGCGCTGACGGGATCCTCACCTACTTCGCCAAACGCGCTGCGCAGTGGTTGCAGAATGGCTGACGAATACGGGCTTTTCGGCTACCCGGTGCAGCACAGCTGGTCACCCTTTATCCACGGCAGGTTCGCGCAACAGACCGGGCAGGACATGACCTATCACCTGTTCGAGTCGCCACCGGAGCGCTTTCGCATCGACGTGCTCGATTTCTTCAGTCGTGGCGGTCGTGGCATCAACGTCACGCTGCCGCACAAGCAGGCCGCCGCCGACCTGGTGAACGAACTCACGCCGCGCGCCGAACGGGCCAACGCGGTCAACACGATTATGCGCCGCGACGAGCTGCTCGTCGGCGACAACACGGACGGGGCCGGCCTGCTCGCCGATCTCACGCGCAACCTGAAACTGCGGTGGAAGGAACCGCGCATCCTGCTGCTCGGTGCGGGTGGTGCCGCGCGCGGGGCGCTCGACGCACTGCTGTCCCTCGAGCCCAGCCTGCTCGTTATCGCCAATCGCACGGGCGACCGTGCCGAGGCGCTGGCGCGGCAGTTCAGCATGCTCGGCAACCTGGTCGGCTGCTCCTTCGGTGACGTGGCTCGCGAGCGCTTCGGCCTGATCGTGAACGCGACCTCGGCGAGCCTGCACGGCGAGGTGCCGCTCATCCCGATCGACGTGGTGGGCCCAGGCACGACCTGCTACGACATGTCCTACGGCGTCGGCGACACGGCCTTCGTCGCGTGGGCGAAGCGCCTGGGCGCGGGCTACGCCGAACAGGGGTGGGGCATGCTGGTGGAGCAGGCGGCCGAGGCCTTCCACGCGTGGCGAGGCGTACGCCCGGACACCGCGCCGGTGCTCGATCTGCTGCGCAAGCGCGCGGCTACGTCTCCTCGTACTCCCTCTTGAGCGCCACGTAGAAACCCGCCATCACCGGGATGCGGCCGATTTCCGCTCCAGTAAGCTCCCGGGCTCGGCGCGCCGGATTGCCGAGATAGAGTCCGCCCGAGGCGAGCGTCTTGCCGGGCGTGACCACGCTGCCGGCGCCGATCATCACGTCGTCCTCGACCACCGCACCGTCGAGCACGATCGCGCCGATGCCGACCAGCACCCGGTCGCCGATCGTGCAGCCATGGACGGTCACCTTGTGCCCGATCACGACGTCTTCGCCGATGAGAAGCGGCCAGCCGGCGTCGCTGCCCGGGTAGGGCCGGGTCACGTGCAGCACGCTGCCGTCCTGCACGTTGCTGCGCGCGCCGATGCGGATGTAGTTCACATCGCCGCGCACCACCGCCATCGGCCAGATCGAGACGTCGGCCCCGAGTTCGACGTCCCCGATCACGAGGGCGGCCGGGTCCACCCATGCACCGGGACCGAGTCTCGGCAGGACACCGCGATAGGGTCTTGTAGGCATGGTGTCTCTGGTATTCACGCGGATCTGCGATGCACAGTCTAGACGCTGCCACCCGGCCCGCGGCAAGCTGCCGCCGGCCACCCGTAACCACAGGATGCCCGCCGTGACCGTCGTAAGCCTGCTGCTCGTCGCCCTGCTCGTGGTGGCAACCGTCTATGTCGTTCGCATCTACAACGGCCTGGTGGCCCTGCGCGAAAACGTTCGCAAGGCCTGGTCCAACATCGACGTGCTGCTGACGCAGCGTCACGACGAGCTGCCGAAGCTCGTGGAGACCTGCAAGCGCTACATGGCCTACGAGCAGGAAACGCTCGAGCGCGTCATGCAGGCGCGCGCCGCGGTGTTCCGTGCGCAGGGCAGCGGCGACGTGACGGCAGTAGGGGCCGCGGAGCAGCAGCTGCGCGACGGCCTCGGCCGCCTGTTCGCGCTGGTGGAGAACTACCCGGAGCTCAAGGCCGACCGGGGCTTCCAGCACCTGCAGACTCGCATTTCGCAGCTCGAGGAGACGATTGCCGACCGCCGCGAGCTCTACAACGAGGCCGTGAACCTGAACAACATCCGCATCCAGACGTTTCCCGACCTGATCGTGGCTCGACTGTTCGAGTTCCGGTCCGCCGCCCTGCTCGAGTTCGCCGAGGAGCAGAAGCGCGACGTCGACATGGGCAAGCTTTTTGGCTGACCCGTCGGACTTCTGGTTCTGGGCGCTGGCACTGGGGGCCGCGGTCGGGGGTGGAGGCTGGCTCGCGTTCCGTTCGCTGCACATAGCCCGCCTGATCGAGGACACTCCTACCTCCCGGATCCGTTCCGCAGCGCAGGGTTATGTTGAACTCGCAGGCCGTTGCCGGCCGCTCGAGGGAACGCGCAACCTCGCGCCACTGACGCAGCGGCCCTGCGTCTGGTGGCAGTACCGCGTCCAGCGCCGCACCGGCTCGGCGTCGTCCGGCAAGGTGCGCGCCAAGTGGCAGACAATCAGCTCGGGTCGCTCCGAGCAGCCGTTCCTGCTCGACGACGGCACCGGCGAGTGCATCGTGCAGCCCTCGGGCGCCTCGGTGCTCGCGGCGGAGACGACGACCTGGTTCGGGCACACTCCGTGGCCCACGCAGGCGCCCGGCCGCCGCACTCCCTTCGGCGACTCCGAGTACCGCTACTTCGAGCAGCGCATCTACGAGCACGAGCAGGTCGTGGTGCTCGGACGGTTCCGTTCGCACTCTACGGCCGGCGAACGTGACGTCGCGGCCGAGACTGCGGCCTTGCTCGCCGGATGGAAGCAGGACCAGGCGGCGCTCACGGAACGGTTCGACGCCGACGGTGACGGGCAGGTCAGCCTCGCAGAGTGGGGGCACGCCCGCGAGGAGGCTAAACGGGCGGTCACGGAGAAACACCTCCAGGAGCCGGCCCGCGCCGCGCTGCACGTGGTCGGACGCCCCGAGGACGGAGCACTGTTCCTGATCGGTGCGCTGGCCGGCGAGGCCCTGGCGAAGCGCTACCGGCGCCGGGCCATCCTGGCCTTCGCTGGATTTGCGGCCGCGGTGTACGCGCTCGCATGGTTGCTGCAGGAGTTGTTTCGGCGGGCCTAGAATGGCGGCTTCTTTGCCTGCCACGAGCCTGCGCGATGATCAATCAACTGCTGCCGGACGGACCGCTGCCTTCGTTCTCGTCCATCGAGCCCGCGCAGGTCGAGTCCGCGCTCCGCCAGCTGCTCGATCAGAATCGCGCCGGGATCGCAGCACTCCTCAGCTCCGGCGCCGATGGCTGGGACACGCTGGTTGTGCCGATCGAGCAGATGCACCATCGCCTGGCACGCGCGTGGTCTCCGGTGAGCCATCTCAATGGCGTCATGAACAACGAAGAGCTCCGCGCCGCCTACAACGCCTGCCTGCCGCTCCTGACTGCCTACCACACCGAGCTCGGCCAGAACGCGGAGCTGTGCGCCGCCTACCAGCGCCTCGCGGACCGGGAAGGCACCACCCTTCCGCCGGAGCGGCTGAAGGTCGTCGAGAACGCACTGCGCGATTTTCGCCTCGCCGGCGTGTCGTTGCCGCCGGAGCGCAAGCAGCGATTCCGCGAGGTGATGGAACGACTCGCGACCGTTCAGGCAAGGTTCGACGAGAACGTGCTCGACGCAACGAACGCCTGGTCGCGACCGGTCGCGGACGAGAGCGAGCTCGCGGGGCTTCCTGCGCATGTGGTGCACCGTGCGCGCGAGGCCGCCGTTGCGGCGGAACAGGAGGGCTGGCTGCTCGCGCTCGATGCACCCACCTACCAGGCCGTGCTGACGCACGCCTCGAGCGAGACTTTGCGCCGGGAGTTCTACGAGGCCTGGGTGACGCGCGCCTCCGATCGCGGTCCCCACGCCGGAAAATGGGACAACGGCCCGCTGATGGCGGAAATCCTCGCGCTGCGGCACGAGGCGGCGCGCCTCGTTGGCTTCGGCAACTTCGCCGAATACTCCCTCGCCACCAAGATGGCGCGCGACCCCGCTGAGGTGCTCGACTTCCTGCAGCGGCTGGCACGCGTCAGCCGCGCAGCGGCGGGGCGGGAATTCGCAGAGCTGGAGCAGTATGCGGGCCGATCGCTCTCGGCCTGGGACGTCGCGCACTTCTCGGAGCGCATGCGCCACGAGCGCCTGCAGGTATCCGAGGAAGCGCTGCGACCGTATTTCCCCCTGCCGCGCGTGCTCGCGGGACTCTTCACCGTGATCCACCGTCTCTACGGCGTGCGCATCGTCGCGAACCCGTCGGTCGAGGTCTATCACCCGGACGTCCGCTTCTTCGACGTGCTCGACCGCGACGACACGCTTCGCGGCGGGTTCTTCCTGGACCTCCACGCCCGTCCGAAGAAGCGCGGCGGCGCGTGGATGGACGAGTGCGTGGGCCGCATCCGTCTCGGAGGCAACAGCGCACTGCCGGTCGCCTACCTCGTCTGCAACTTCAGCCCGCCAGCCGGCGAGCGCCCGTCGCAGCTCACGCACTACGAGGTGCTGACGCTGTTCCACGAGTTCGGCCACGGGCTGCACCACCTGCTCACACGCGTCGACACGCCGAGCGTCGCAGGCATCAACGGCGTGCCCTGGGACGCAGTCGAGCTGCCCAGCCAGTTCATGGAGAACTTCGCATGGCGTGACGAAGTACTGCCGCTCATCTCGGCGCACGTCGACACCAACGACGCGCTGCCCCACGAACTGCTCGAGCGCCTGCTTGCCAGCCGCACGTTCCAGGCCGGCATGCAGACCGTACGCCAGCTCGAGTTCGCACTGTTCGACTTCCGCCTGCACGCGGAGTACCGCCCCGATCGTCCGCCCCGCATTGCCGAGACACTCGCCGAGGTGCGTGACATGGTGGCGGTCGTGCGACCACCCGAGTTCAACCGCTTCCCGTACAGCTTTCAGCACATCTTTTCGGGCGGATACGCGGCCGGCTACTACAGCTACAAGTGGGCCGAGGTGCTGTCGGCCGACGCCTTCGGCGCGTTCGAGGAGCAAGGCGTGTTCGACCAGGGAACCGCGCGACGCTTCCTGGGCAGCATCCTCGAGCGCGGTGGCAGCCGCGACGCGATGGAGGCATTCGTCGAGTTCCGCGGCCGCAAGCCCGACATCGAACCGCTGCTGCGGCAGATGGGACTGGCGGCCTGACCGGTGAAGCTCGCCACCTGGAACGTCAACTCCCTGCGGGTGCGCCTGCCGCACCTGAAGGACTGGCTTGAGGCGAACCCGGTGGATGTCGTCGCGCTGCAGGAAACGAAGATTCCCGATGCGGACTTCCCGCGCGAGCAGATCGAGACGCTCGGGCTGCATGCGGCGTTCTTCGGGCAGCGCACCTACAACGGCGTGGCGCTGCTCGCGAGGTCGCCGCTCGAGGACATCTCCATGGGCATCCCGGGCCTCGAGGACGAGCAGCGCCGCGTGATTGCGGCGACGGTCGGCGGCCTGCGCGTAGTCGACGTGTACGTGCCGAACGGACAGACCGTGGGCTCCGACAAGTACGAATACAAGCTGCGCTGGCTCGCGGCGCTGAGGGACTGCGTCGCCGCCGAGCTGGCACGTCACCCCAACCTCGTCATCCTCGGTGACTTCAACATCGCACCTGAGGATCGCGACGTGCACGATCCGAAGGCCTGGGAGGGCTCGGTGCACGTGAGCGAGCCCGAGCGTGCCGCGCTGCGGTCCCTGCTCGACACCGGCCTCGAGGACTGCTTCCGTCGCTTCGAGCAACCGGAGAAGTCGTTTTCGTGGTGGGACTACCGGATGATGGCGTTCCGCCGGAACGCCGGGTTGCGCATCGACCTCGTGCTGGCCAGCCGCGCGCTGGCGCAGAAATGCGATGCATGTCACATCGACAAGGCGCCACGCCGGCTGGAACGGCCGTCGGACCACGCACCAGTCGTCGCGAGCTTTGACATATAGGCCCGGAAAGGGCCGGTGTCGGGTTTCTTTACTCTGGCGTTCGGCCGGCGTTGATCTACACTGCCGCGCAACGCAGGTTGGCCAGTGCGCAAGGCGCCGACACGAACGCCATGCAGTATCGTCGCAGTGACTTCGACGTCACCAACACCGTGCAGGTGAGCTCGGTGTCGGCGGTTCGACGCGCGGTCGAAGAACTCTACACGCGCCAGTGGCCGTCGGGTTCGCCCGAGAGGCTCGGTGCCGCGTTCGCCGACTTCGAGCGCCTGTTCAACGGCCAGTATCCGGGCTACCTCGGCTGTGACACCGTCTACCACGATGTGCAGCACTCTCTCGACGACACCCTTGCGATGGCGCGCCTGCTGGTGGGCTACGAGCGCACGCACGCCCCGGAGCAGCAGCTCGGACACGAGCGGGCGCTGCTCGGGCTCATCGTCGCGCTGTTCCACGACTCGGGCTACATCCGCGAGACGAATGATCGCGAGCACCGCAACGGCGCGGAATTCACCCTTACGCATGTCGCCCGCGGCGCGCGCTTCCTGGCGCACTACCTGCCGACGATCGGGATGGCGCAGTGGGTCCCCGTCGCGACACAGATCATCCACTTCAGCGGCTACGAGGTGAGATTCGACCAGATCCACCTCGACGACCCGCTCGACCGCAAGGTCGGCCACCTGCTAGGCACGGCCGACATGATGGCGCAGATGGCTGACCGCTGTTACCTGGAGAAGGTGCGCGACCGGCTGTTCCCCGAGCTCGTGCTGGGCGGCGTGGCGGTGGCGCGCGACAACGGCGAACTCGCCGTCAACTACGGGTCGGGCCTCGACATGCTGAGGCGGACGCCGGACTTCTTCGAGGAGACCATGCGCACACGACTCGACGGCGAGTTCGGCGGTGCCTATCGCTACTTCGAGGTCCTCTACGACGGCCGCAACCCTTACCTGGAGACGATCGAGCGCAGCCTGCAATACCTGCAGCAGGTGATCGAATCACAGCGCTGGGCGATGCTCCGCCGCGATCCCCCGTGCTTCACGTGGGAGAAGAACCCTCTGCAGAACATGCGCGCGCTGGTCATCGACCGTCTCAAGCACACGCTCGGCTGATCCACAACCCCGGTGCCGGATGATGCGTCCGGCGGGCGGTTGCCTGCGGTCAGCGCGGTGCATCCCCGCGTGCGTCCGCCGCGGCATGCAGCAGATCGAGAAGCGACACGGGATTCTCGCCCGTGACCAGCAGCTCGCGATGCCTGGGCTTCAGGAAGCCTTCGTGCATGGCATGGTCGAGAAACGCGACCAGCGAGTCGTAGTAGCCGCCGACGTTCAACAGCCCGTTCGGCTTCTGCATCAGGCCGAGCTGCGCCCAGCTCAGCGCCTCGAAGACCTCGTCCATCGTGCCGATGCCGCCGGGCATGGCGAGAAACGCGTCGGCGAGGTCGCCCATGCGCACCTTGCGCTCGGTGAGCGTCTCGACGATCTCGAGCTCGGTCAGGTCGTCGTGGCCCACTTCCCATTCGTAGAGAAATCTCGGGATGACGCCGACGACGCGGCCGCCAGCGCTGAGTGCCGCATCGGCGACGACTCCCATGAGCCCGACGCTGCCGCCGCCGTACACCAGCGTCCACCCGCGTCGCGCGATCTCGCCCCCGAGTTCGCCGGCCGCCGCGGCGTAGCGCGGATCGCCGCCGGACGCGGAACCGCAGAAGACGCATACAGCGAAACTCATCGTGAGCCTCCGTTCCCCGTTCGCGACCTGGCGCGACGCGGGCGCTCTAGGCCCGCAGCGCGCGCAGGAACGCTGCCGGGTCCTCCCGTCGCTCGAGCACCTCGACCAGCGCCGAGCCGACGACGACGCCGTCGACATGCCCGCGCATCCGCCTCACCTGCTCGGCGCTGCGGATGCCGAAGCCAGCGCAGACTGGTACTGGCGAGACCGCGCGCACGCGGTCCATGTAGGCCAGCACCTCTTCGGGAACGGCGACGCTGCGGCCCGTGGTGCCCGTCATCGTGACGGCATAGACGAAGCCCTGGCTCGCCGCGCAAAGCATCTTCAATCGCTCCGGTGGCGTGACCGGAGTGACCATCTGCACCAGTGCGAGACCTTCCCGGTCCAGGGCGGCACGCATCTCGGCGCTTTCCTCGAACGGCAGGTCCGGGATGATGAAGCCCGCGACACCTGCACGCTTCGCGGCCGCGGGCAGGCGATCGAGCCCGCAGGCGAGCAACGGGTTGAGATAGCTCATGAGCAGCAGCGGCGCTTCCGGTCGCGGCTGCATGTGCTCGAGCTCATCGAGCAGCCACGGCAGCGTGAAACCGCCGGCGAGTGCCGCCTGGCTCGCACGCTGGATGGTCATGCCGTCGGCCATGGGATCGGTGAACGGGATGCCGATCTCGACGACATCGGCGCCCGAGGCGATGGCCCGCAGGGAGTTCGTGAATCCGGCGCGGTCCGGAAAGCCCGCGGTCATGAAGCCCACCACCGCCGGGCGCTGCTCCTTCGCGGCCTCGCGGATCGCGGCACTGATCGTTTCGCGTGGCGTGCCCATCATGCTCTCCCGGCGAGCAGCGTGCGGGTGAGCGTCGGCATGTCCTTGTCGCCGCGACCGGACAACCCGATCAGGACGCGGCTGCCGGGATGCTCGCGCGCCCAGCGCTTCGCGCCGGCAAAGGCGTGGGCGGTCTCGATCGCGGGCAGGATGCCCTCGGCATGGCAGCACTCGGCGAGAGCCGCGAGCGACTCGTCGTCTTCTGCTGCCTCGTAGTTGACGCGCCCGATGCTCGCGAGCAAGGCGTGCTCGGGCCCCACGCCCGGATAGTCGAGCCCGGCCGACACCGAGTGCGTCTCCTGGATCTGCCCGTGCTCGTCCTGCAGCAGCAGCGAGTAGCAGCCCTGCAGCACACCGGGCGTACCGTAGGCGAGCGAAGCCGCGTTCTGGCCGAGCCCTCGGCCCGTGCCGCCCGCCTCGAGACCAAGCAACGCCACGCCCGTGTCGCGCACGAATGGGTGGAACAGCCCGATGGCATTCGAGCCGCCGCCCACGCAGGCCACGGCGACGTCGGGCAGCGCTCCGGCCTGCTCGAGCATCTGCGCGCGCGCCTCGAGGCCGATGACCGACTGGAATTCGCGCACGAGATAAGGATAAGGATGCGGGCCGACCGCCGAGCCGAGCAGGTAATAGGTGCCGTCGGGATCGGAAACCCAGTCGCGCAGCGCCTCGTCGATCGCCGCGCGCAAGGTCTGGTCGCCACCGGTGACGGGCACGACCTCGGCGCCGAGCAGTCGCATGCGCCCGACGTTCGGTGCCTGCCGCTCCATGTCCACGGCTCCCATGTACACGACGCAGGGCATGCCGAGCCGCGCGCAGGCCGCCGCCGAGGCGACACCGTGCTGGCCCGCGCCCGTCTCGGCGACGATGCGCTTCGCGCCGAGGCGCTTGGCGAGCAGCGCCTGGCCGATCGCGTTGTTGATCTTGTGCGCACCCGTGTGCGCCAGGTCCTCGCGCTTGAGCCACACGTCGGCCCCCCAGCGTCGCGACAGTTCGCGCGCGTGGGTGAGCGGCGTCGGCCGGCCGACCCAGGTGCGAAGCTCGTTCTCGAGCTCGGCGCGGAATCCCGGCTCGCGAAGATGTGCCCGCACGCCGGCCTCGAGGCGATCGAGCGCCGGCACGAGCGTCTCCGGCACGTAGCGTCCGCCGAAGGGGCCGTAGCGGCCGCGCGCGTCGGGGAACGCGCCGGCAAGCGTCCGCGCGAGCAGCGCCTCGCGGTCGATCTTCAGGGCCTCGGTTCTCATTTCGGGCTCTCCTCGAAAGGCAGGGCACGCGCCGCCTCGCGGGCGGCACGGACGAATTCACGGATGCGCGCGAGGTCCTTCACGCCGCGCTCGCGCTCGACGCCGGAGCTAACGTCGACGCCGAAGGGACGCACCGCGCGCACGGCGTCCGCGACGTTGCCGGGATCGAGGCCGCCGGCGAGCACGAGTTCCGTCGCGCGCGCGAGCCGCGCGGCTTCGCACCAGTCTGCTCGCTCGCCAGACCCGCTGCGCGCACTCTCAAGCAGGCAGCGCGCCGGCAACCGGGCGGTCTCGCATGCGTCCGTTGCGGACAGCCCGGACGCAAACCGCTGACCGCCGGTGCGAAGTACCGGCAGCACGCGCTGGCCGACAGGCAACGCGAGCCCGGCGAGATCCTCGGCATCCATCTGCACCCAGTCGGGCGTCACGGTCTCGAGCACTTGGTTCACCAGAGACTGCGAGGGATGCAGGAACACGGCGACGCGGTCGATGCCCGCGGGCACAGCGCGCGACAGCTCGGCTGCGGCAGCGGGATCGAGGTTGCGAGGCGACGCGGCATGGAACACGAACCCGATGGCGCTGGCCTCCGACTCTACCGCGGCGTCGATCGCCTCACGGGTCCTCAGTCCACAGATCTTGATCCAAAGCGGAGCGCGCGCCGTCGTTGCAGCGGCCGGGCCTGCGGGCGCCGAGGCGGCACGGGTCAATTGCATACCCTCATCATCGCAACGCCCCGCGACCTGCCTCCAGAAGTTCCCGCAACGCCTGCTGCGGGTCGGCGCGACGCATCAGGCTCGTGCCCACTAGCGCGAGACGATAGCCGAGCGAGGCGACCATCGCCGCGTCCTCGGGCGACTGCACGCCGCTCTCGGCGACCGCTGGCCACGCGGACGGCAGTCGATCACGCAGTCGCTCGAAGCGCATGGGTTCGATAGCCAGCGTCTCGAGGTCGCGGCAGTTGAGTCCGATCAGCACCTGCTCGTCGCGGCCGGCACGCTCCCCTGCAATCGCGCGGACGATCTCGAGATCTTCGGCGTCGAACGCCTCGAGCAGCACGAACAGGCCCAGCCCGGCGGCCGCGTCGAGCATCCCGACGAGCCGTTCCCGGGTCAGCATGCGCACGATCAGGAGTGCACCCGACGCGCCACAAGCGCGAGCCTCGAGCAGCTGGTAGGGATCGACGAGGAAGTCCTTGCGCATCGCCGGCACGCCGCGGGCCCGCAGTGTGTCAGCGGCGAGCCGGAGGTGCGCGAGCTCGCCGTCGAAGCGCGTGGGCTCGGTCAGGATCGAGCAGGCCGCGGCTCCCCCGGCAGCATAGGCCTCGAGTCGCCGCACCGGATCGATCGTCTCCGCCGAGAGATCGCCGAGCGAGGGCGAACGGAGCTTGAGCTCCGCGATCACGTCGAAGCCCGTGGGTGCAAGTCGCAGCGCCGGCGGCACGGGAGCCGCCACCGCCGCGGCGAGCAGCGCTGACTCCGGCAGGCTGGCGCGCGCTGCCTCGACGCGTGCGAGGCTCGAGGCATGCATGTCGGACAACAGCCCCATGCGCGGCTCGTGCTCAGTGCGCAGCCACGCGGCCGCCGAACTCGGCGAGCATCGCGAGCAGCCGCGCTGCATCGCCGCTGCGGATGGTCTGGACCGCAGCCACGACCCCCGCGCCCGGCGACGGCACGGCGCCCGTGACCTCCAGGGCAAGGGCGGCGTTCAGTACGACTGCATCGCAGTGCGGTCCCCGGTCGCGGCCCTCGAAAACCGCGCGTAATCCCGCGGCATTGTGGGCCGCGTCGCCGCCGGCGAGGTCCGCCGGCGTGCAGCGCTGGATGCCGAAGTCCAGCGGGTCGCGAACCTCGCGTCGCACGCGGCCCGGCTCCACGTCGTAGAGCTCGAAGGGACCCACGGGCGTCGCCTCGTCCCAGCCAGGCTCACCGTGGACCACGAACGCGCGATGGATCGGCATGCCTGCGAGCGTTTCCGCCATGAGCTTCGCGGCCTCGGCACTGTAGGCCCCGATCAGGCTGAACGGCGGCTCGGCGGGATTGGTCAGCGGACCGAGCAGGTTGAACACCGTGCGCACGCCGAGCGCGCGGCGGACCGGCGCGATCTCCTTCATCGCCGGGTGGTAGTGCGGCGCGAAAAGGAAGGTGAAACCGGTCGCCGCGAGGCAATCGCCTGCCGCACGCTCGTCGAGCGGCAGCGGCAACCCGAGGGCCTCGAGCAGGTCGGCGCTGCCGGAGCGGCTCGATACGGATCGGTTGCCGTGCTTCACGACACGCACGCCCATCGCCGCGACAAGCAGCGCCGCGCCGGTGGAGAGGTTGAAGCTCCCGGACGCGTCGCCGCCGGTGCCCACCACGTCGACCGCGGGACCACCCGGCGGCAGATCCGGTCGGCGCGCGAGCCCGCGCATCGCGCCGGCGAAGCCACGTACTTCGTCCGGCGTGATGCCCTTCGAGCGCAGCGCCGCGAGCAGCGCGCCGGACATCGCAGGTCCGACGGCGGCGTCGGTGAGCGCGACCAGCAGCGCGGCGGCCTCGGTCTCGCTGAGGTCGCGCCGTTGCAGCAGTCGCTCGAGGGTTGCACGCAGGTCCATCAGTTCGCGCCCTCAGGCTCCACGCCGGCCGCCCGTGAACTTGAGGAAATTGCCGAGCAACACCGGACCCTCGGGCGTGAGCACGCTCTCCGGGTGGAATTGCACTCCTTCGACCATGAGTTCGCGGTGACGCACGCCCATGATCTCGCCCTCGGGCGTGCGTGCGCTCACCTCGAGTACCGCGGGCAGCGACTCGGGCCGCGCGATCAGCGAGTGATAGCGCCCGGCCTCGAACGGGTCCGGCATTCCCTCGAGCACGCCACGTCCGTCGTGATGCACGGGCGACACTTTCCCATGCATGAGCCGCGCCGCCCGTACCACCTCGCCGCCGAACACCTCGACGATGGACTGATGACCGAGGCAGACGCCCAGCACCGGTACGTGGCCCGCGAACGCACGGATCATGTCCATGGAGACGCCCGCGTCGCGCGGCGTGCCGGGACCCGGCGAGATGCACAGGTGCGTGGGCGCGATGCGATGCGCCTCGGCGACGGTGATCGCGTCGTTGCGATGCACCAGCACATCGGCACCGAGGACCAGGAAGGCCTGCACGAGGTTGTAGGTGAAGCTGTCGTAGTTGTCGACGAGCAGCAGGCGCGGTGCGCTCATCACAGCCCCTCCCGCGCGAGATCGAGCCCGCGACGGAGCACGGCGCTCTTGGCGAGCACTTCGCGGTACTCGGCGGCGGGCACGCTGTCGGCCACGATGCCGGCGCCCGCCTGGAAGCTGTAGGTATCGCCATGAAATACCAGCGTGCGGATCGTGATCGCCTGGTCCATGTCGCCGCCGTGGCCGAAGTAACCCACCGTGCCGCCGTAGAAACCGCGGCGCACGGGCTCGAGCTCGTCGATGATCTCCATGGCACGCACCTTCGGCGCGCCCACCAGCGTGCCCGCCGGGAACGCGGCCGCGAACAGGTCGAAGGCATCCTTGCCGGGCGCGAGCTCGCCGTTCACGCCGCTCACGATGTGCATGACGTGGCTGTATCGCTCGATCGAGCGATACGGCTGCACCTGCACCGAACCCGCGGTCGCGACCCGGCCGAGATCGTTGCGCGCGAGGTCCACCAGCATGATGTGCTCGGAGTTCTCCTTGGGATCGGCGAGCAGTTCCGATTCCAGCGACGCGTCCTCGGCGGCGTCCGTGCCACGCGGGCGCGTGCCTGCGATCGGGCGCATCGTGGCGCGGCGGCCATTGAGCTTCACCAGCGCCTCCGGCGAGGATCCCACGACCACGCGATCGCCGAGGTCGCAGTAGTACATGTACGGCGACGGGTTCAGCAGTCGCAGCGCACGGTAGGTCTCGAACGGATCGACGTCACAGCGGCCCGAGAAGCGCACCGAGAGCACCAGCTGGTAGACGTCGCCTGCGGCGATGTACTCCTTCGTGCGCGCGACGCGATCCAGGAACTCCGCTTCCGACAGGCTCGCTTCCGGCGCGCTGAAGCTTGCCTGCCAGGCCGGTCCGGGCAGGCCGCCGCGCAGCGCACGGATCACCTCGCGGCGCAGGGACTGGCGCTCTGACTCCGCTCCCGCATGCAGCAGAGCGGCCCGGCGCGTGAGGTGATCGAATACCAGCAGCGAGCGAGGCGCGAAGTAGTGGGCCTGCGGGGCGTCGTCGTCCAGCCGGGCATGCGAGGGCAGCCGCTCGAAGTAGCGCACGAGGTCGTAGCTCGCGACACCGACGAGGCCGCCGAGCAATGGAAAGCCCGCGGCCTCGCGGGCCTCGGGCCGTGGCGCCAGGGCGAGCGCCCGGCGCAGCGCGGCGAGCAGGTCGGCCTGGGTACCCGGCCGCGGCAGCTGCTCGTGGCCAAGCCGCAGTCCCGAGGAGTCGAGGCGGACCTCCAGGCAGTCACCGAAACCGATGAACGAGTAGCGCGCGAGACGTTCGCCGCCTTCCACGCTCTCGAGCAGGAAACGCGGCCGGAACGGCTTCAGTTTCAGGTAGGCCGACACCGGGGTGTCGAGGTCGGCCGAGATGTCGAACGGACTGGTCGTCAATGCGGTTCCTCTGTCGCGAGGATCCGGGAACGCAAACGAAAAACCCATCCCCGGCGGCTCGCGGAGATGGGTTCCAGGATTCCTGCGTACGAGACGTGCGCGCCCGGGCCCACTCCTAGGAGTGGTGCCACCAGCAGCGGCGATCGAGGCTCATTTCGGGGCGCGAGATCATCGTGCAATGCAGTATCCATGGGGCTGTCGGCATCGTCAAGGAAGCGACCCGGCTGCTGGGAACGCAACGGATCGTCTCGCGCGAGCGGTAAGGCCGACTGGCTGGCCCCTCGCAGCCGCTGCGTGTTCGCCCCGGCTTCCCCTGCCACCTACAATGCCTGACCTTTCACACGCTACGGACTGCAGGATCGTGCAGCACGACACCCTGGGCGGCATCCCGCTCTCGCGTATCGCCGCCGTCTTCGAGGCGGAGCGCGAGAGCTACGTCGAGATGCACCCGCGTTCGCTCGCGCTCGCCGGCCACGGCATCGCGGGCTGGTACCAGGGCGTGCCCATGCACTGGATGCGCGACTGGTCCATGCCCTATCCGTTCGTCGTCGCCTCCGCGCGAGGCGCGGTGCTCGCCGACGTGGACGGCAACGAGTACGCGGACTTCTGCCTCGGCGACACCGGCTCGATGTTCGGGCACTCGCCGCCGCCGGTGGCCGAGGCAATCGAGCGCCAGGCGGGCCGCGGCCTCACCTACATGCTGCCCACCGAGGATACGATCGCGGTCGGCCGCCTGCTCGCCGAGCGCTTCGGGCTGCCGCACTGGCAGGTCGCGACGACCGCGACCGATGCCAACCGCTTCGCGCTGCGCGTGGCCCGCGCGGTGACGGGCCGGCCGAAGATCCTCGTCTTCAACGGCTGCTACCACGGCACGGTGGACGAAACGTTCGTGCGCCTCGTGGCCGGACGCGCGGTGAACCGCCCGGGCCTGCTCGGGCAGGTCGCCGACCTCACGCAGCTCGCGCGCGTCGTCGAGTTCAACGACCTGCCCGCGCTCGAGTCCGCGCTCGCCCACGGCGACGTGGCCTGCGTGATCGCCGAGCCCGTGATGACCAACTCCTGCATGGTGTTGCCGGCGCCGGGCTTCCACGCCGAGTTGCGGCGACTGACGCGTACGGCGGGGACGCTGCTCCTCATCGACGAGACGCACACGATCTCCACCGGGCCCGGCGGCTACACGCGCGCACATGGGCTCGAGCCGGATCTCTTCGTGCTCGGCAAGCCCGTGGCCGGTGGCGTGCCGGCCAGCGTTTGGGGCTTCACCGACGAGGTCGCGCGCCGGCTCGACGCAGTGCGCTCGCAGCTGCCGCCCGGGCACTCCGGCATGGGCACGACGCTGTCGGCGAACGCGCTCTCGCTCGCCGCCATGCGCGCCACGCTCGAGCACGTCATGACGCCAGCGGCCTACTCGCACATGGACTCGCTGGCTGCGCGGTTGGCCGCGGGCCTGCAGGCGGTCGTGGACCGCTACGAGCTCCGGTGGCACGTGGTGCGCGTCGGTGCGCGCGTCGAGTTCGTCTGTGCCCCGGGGCCGCTGCGCAACGGCACCGAGGCCGAGGCCGCGCATGCGCCAGCGCTCGAGCAGGCGATCCACCTCGCGCTCCTGAACCGAGGCTGCCTGATCGCGCCTTTCCACAACATGATGCTGGTGTCGCCCGCGACCACAGCCGCTCAGGTCGGGACGCTGGTCGCTGCGTTCGAGGGCGTGGCCGCGAGTCTGGCGCTGGCACTCGACGACTGGAAATGACCGCGCACCTCCGCGCGGTCGCCGAAACCGTCTCGATGGGGGACTGAAACATGGACCTGCTTCGCGAACTGACCGAGATCCTGGGGCCCGAAGGCGTGCTGACCGGAGAGGCGGTGCGCGCCCGCGGCGTGGGCTGGTTCGATCACAGTCCCTGCCAGGCGCTCGCGGTCCTGCGCCCCGCGAGCACCGAGCAGGTGTCACGCGCGCTCGCGGCCTGCCACTCGGCGGGCCAGCCCGTCGTGATCATGGGCGGCCTGACGGGGCTCGTGCGCGGCTGCGTCGCGGGCCCCGGCGAGATCGGCCTGACGCTCGAGCGCATGCGTCGCATCGAGTCCGTGGACCCTGTGAACCGCACCCTGACGCTCGAGGCCGGCGTGCCGCTCGAGGTCGTGCAGCAGGAGGCCGAGAAGCAGGGCCTGCTCTATCCGGTGGACTTCGGCGCGCGCGGCTCGGCGCAGATCGGCGCCACGGTCGCGACCAACGCAGGCGGTAACTCGGTGATCCGCTACGGCATGACGCGCGACTCGGTGCTCGGGCTCGAGGCCGTGCTGGCCGATGGCACCGTGATTTCGTCCATGAACCGCATGATCAAGAACAACGCGGCCTACGACCTGAAGCAGCTGTTCATCGGCAGCGAGGGCACGCTCGGCGTCGTGACGCGGCTCGTGCTCAGGCTGCGCGAGGCGCCGCGCAGCGTGCAGTCGGCGATGGTGGCCTGCGCGGAGTTCGCATACGTCACGAGGCTCTTGAAGCACATGGACGCCGCCCTCGGTGGAACGCTCTCCGCGTTCGAGGTGATGTGGAACGAGTACTACCGCCAGGTCACGACGCCGCCGGCGAAGGGCGCGCCACCGATCGGTCAGGAGCATGCGTACTACGTGCTGATCGAGTCCTCGGGCGGCGACGCGGACCGCGACCAGGCGCGCTTCGAGGAGGCGCTCGGCGAGGCCATCGAGGTGGGGCTAGTGGCGGACGCGGTGATCGCCTCCTCCGAAGCGCAGCGCGAGTCGCTCTGGGCGCTGCGCGACGACGTCGAGGCGATCTTCCGCTGCGGCTTTCCGGTGGGGTTCGACGTCAGCCTGCCGGTGACGGAAATGGAGGCCTATGTGGGCGAAATCCTCGCACGCCTCGAGCGCGAGTGGCCCGCCTACCGCCGCTTCGTGTTCGGGCATCTCGGCGACGGCAACCTGCACGTGATCGCCGCCGGCCCGTTCAGCCGCGAGGCGAAGGCGGGTATCGAGCGCTGCGTGTACGAGCCGCTCGCGGCGCGCAGCGGCTCGGTGTCGGCCGAGCACGGCATCGGGCTCGAGAAGCAGCCTTGGCTCAAGCTCTCGCGGTCGGAGGCCGAGATGGAGCTGATGCGGCGCCTGAAGGGGGCGCTCGATCCGAAGGGGATCCTCAATCCCGGGCGCGTGCTGCCGGCCTGACCCGGCCTCGGGCCTCGACGGCCAATGTGGCTGGCTTCGCCGAAGCACAGCTCCACCGACTGAAATTACACGGTCCCCGTGTTATTCTCAGTCATGCGGGCAGGAGGCTGGCATGAGGAACATCACCATTTCGCTCGACGAGGTCACGGCATCCTGGGCCAGGCTTCAGGCCGCGAGCCGGGGCATGAGCGTTTCGCGACTGGTTGGCGAACTGCTGCAGTCACAGATGCATGCGGGCTCTGACTACGATGAGGCCATGCGGCGATACCTCGCGAAGCAGCCGGTAACGCTGCGCGCCACGCGCCAGCGGTATCCCACGCGGGACGAGACCCATGACCGCGCCCGTCTTCGTCGATAGCAACGTCCTTCTCTACCGGCGGGACGCTGCGGAGACGGTGAAGCAACCGCTCGCTGCCGCGTGGCTCGAGCACCTGTGGAAGTCCGCGAGCGGTCGTACCAGCTGCCAGGTACTCAATGAGTTCTATGTGAACGCGACACGCAAGCTGAGCCCCGGTCTCGATCCGGAGGACGCATGGGACGACGTCACTGCGCTGTTTCGCTGGAACCCGCTCCCCACGACGACGGACCTGATCGTGCGCTCGCGTGACATCGAACGCCGTCACCGCCTCAGCTGGTGGGACAGCCTGATCGTCGCCGCCGCACAGATGCAGAACTGCGCCCTGCTGCTGTCGGAAGACTTCCAGGACGGCGCGCGCTACGGCAGCGTCGTCGTGCGCAGCCCCTTCACGCTAACGATCCGCGAAGCAGGTGCCGAGTATGCCGGCTCGCCACGGATTTCCCGCCATCCGCCCAGAGGACGGCCGCGCAAGATCGGCCGCAGCGAGGCGTTTCGATGACCCAGGACTGGACACTGCTGATCCGCAATGCGCTCGTGTTCGACGGCACGGGCTCCGCACCTCGTCGGGAGGACGTCGCGGTGGCAGGTCGCAGCATCGCGGCGCGTGGTCCCGCACTCGATCCGTCCCGTGCGCACAAAGTGGTCGCCGCTGCCGACCGGTGGCTGATGCCGGGCCTGCTCGACATACACACGCACCTCGACCTCGAAGTCGAGCTGGCACCAGGCCTGCCGGAGTCCGTGCGCCACGGCACGACCACGGTCGTGGTCGGGAACTGCAGCCTGGGCACCGCCTTCGGTGCGCAACGGCGCAATGGCGAGGATCCGATCCTCGACTGCTTCGCGCGCGTCGAGAATGTCCCGAAGTCCGTGCTGCGGAAGGTCGTGGACCACATGGACTGGGACACGACCGCGGGCTACCTCGCGCACCTCGGCAAGTTGCCGCTGGGGCCGAACATCGTGCCGTTGCTCCCGCACTCGATGCTGCGCATCGAGGTGATGGGCACCGCAGCCGCAGTGTCGCGCGCGCCCACCAGCGAGGAACTCGGGCGCATGGCGCAGCTGCTCGAGGAGGCCATGCTCCAGGGCTACGCGGGCTTCTCCACCGACGCGATCCCGTTCCACTACCTCGCCAACGCGCCGCACACGGACCGGCGCATTCCCGCGCAGCACGCGAGCCTCGGCGAATTGCGCGCACTGCTCGCCGTGGTGCGCGGCCACGGACGCGTGTGGCAGTGCACGCCCGACGCCTCGAACCGCGTCGCGACGTTCCTGCGCTTCTTCTTCACGAGCGGACGCCTGTTCGGCCGGCCGCTCAAGACCTCGGCGCTCACGGCGGTGGACCTCACGCACGAGCGCAACACCTGGAAGCTGTTCCCGAAGATCGCGGACCTGCTGAACTCCAGGCTCGTCAACGGGCGCTTCCACTTCCAGGTGCTGGCCACGCCGTTTCGCATGTACGCCGAAGGCGCGATCTGCCCGATCTTCGAGGAGTTCGAATCGTCGCGGCAGCTGATGGCATGCGACATCGAGGACGTCGACGCGCGACGGGCGGTCATGGCCACCGACGCCTTCGGGGAGCTGTTCGTGCGCGAGTGGCACGACCGCGGCGCGGTCTCGACCTTCAATCGTGACCTCGACGCGATGACCGTCGAACGCTGTCCCGTCGCGGAGTGGCAGGGCGAGACTTTCGGCACGATCCATCGCCGCCTGCGCGAGTTCCAGTCCGGCCGCCGCGACGTGGCACGCAGCCCGGCCGAGGCCGAGGCGCTCGCTTCCTTTCCGGACCCCATCGGGCGCGAGGGCGCGTTCCTGCTGCATCTCGTGCGTCGCCACGACCGCGGGCTGCGCTGGTGGTTCACGGTGGCCAACGACCGGCCGGAGGTGCTCGAGCAGCTGCTGTTCCACCGGCACATGCTGCCGGGCTTCAACGACAGCGGCGCGCACCTGATCAACCTGGCGTTCTTCGACGGCAACCTGCTCACCCTGCAGGTCGCGCAACGCCACTCCGTCGAGCGGGTCGCGCAGGCCGTGAAGCGACTCACGCGCGAGCCCGCGGAGTTCTTCGGCGTGGACGCCGGGCGGCTCGAGGTCGGCGCACAGGCAGACCTCGTGCTGATCGACCCGGAGGCGCTGCGCAGCTACGACACCGACGCGAACCGCCGCATGGTGTACCGCGAGATCTTCGAGCACGATCAGCTCGTGAATCGCTCCGACGGCGTCGTGACCGGCGTGTTCATCGCCGGCGAGCAGGTCTGGGACGGTCGTGGGTTCACGCCTGCGCT
>Ga0209254_10000298_pt1 | contig 38421 bp, 46 predicted proteins | sample FrelakmetDIP11DI_FD_187148 | JGI IMG/M metagenome (GOLD analysis project Ga0209254, IMG submission 187148) | Freshwater lake sediment microbial communities from the University of Notre Dame, USA, for methane emissions studies - DIP11 DI (SPAdes)... | ecosystem: Environmental > Aquatic >... | reverse complement strand
CGGGAGATTGAGGTTAAGGAAGCTTGGGAAATCGGTCAAATATTAAAAATCGTTTCCAGGGAGTTGTTGGGGCCAATACAGGCTGCCCCTTACCTTTTGCCTTCGGCTTTTGCGGAAGTAGCCTTAACCGGCGCTTTTGATAAGGAAAGAGCGGAGTACGAAGAGCTACAAGATATTCTTAACTATGGCGGAATGAGCGCTGAGATTTCGAGAAACTCGGCCGAAGAATATCTAAGAAGACAAAGTCCGAGTCAAGCGGAGCAAAGGATAAAGCACGCTTATACTTTTCTTAAATCCGTCCTTAAAGATCCGGATCACCAGGAAATAAGCGTTTTTGATTGATGCTTCAGCCCAATTTTAGTATCGAGAAAAGTTTATGGAAAAGAGGGTATAAATATGTTGCCGGAGCCGACGAAGTGGGGCGGGGCGCATTTGCCGGTCCGGTTGTTGCCGCTTGTGTCGTTTTTCCCCAAAATACAAAATACCAATCCCAAAATACGGTCGTTAAGATAGATGACTCAAAGAAATTATCGCCGGGACAAAGAGGACTGGCTGATGTTTGGATTAGAAGAAACGTACTGGTTTGGGGAGTGGGGGAGACAAGTGTCTCGGTAATCAACCGTCAGGGAATGGCCCGCGCAACCAAAACCGCCTTCAGAAAAGCAATCAAATCTGCGAAGGCTAAATTGGCAAAAAAGAAAGCTAAATTGGACTATCTTTTAATCGATGCATTTTTTATACCTTATGTTCCCGGCCTTCCGACCAAAAGAAGAAAAAACAAAAAAGGCCGCTATTTAAAAAATGCTCGGGGTAAACAGCTGGCGGTTGTAAACGGCGATGAAAAAATATTCTCGGTTGCTGCAGCTTCAATAATCGCCAAAGTTTATCGGGATAAGCTGATGCTAAGGTTGGCTATGAAATATCCTGTTTATGGTTGGGAGAAAAATAAAGGCTACGGGACAAAGGAGCATCAAAATTCAATTCTTAAGTATGGAGTTACCAAATATCACCGGAAGCAATTTGTAAATACGCTTCTGGCTTAAAAAAAAGCCTGCAGACTATTCTTAAAAAGATCTTTTTTTCTCAAGCTCAATGAGGTGTTTAATTCTGTACTTTTTTTCTTTTCTTCTTTCAGCAGGTTTTTTATATCGCTCCCTCTCGCGGTAGTCTAATAAGATTCCCTCATTAAGAACTTTTTTCTTGAAGCGGGCAATCAGTCGATCTTCGCTCTCTCCCTTTTGTTTTGTAACAACGACCAAGAATTTTCGCCCCCTTCCAAAATAGACTTTGAGTATAACCCATAAAAAATCACCTGGCTTATTGTAACAGAAAGGTCAAATTCAAAAAAGAGCCGAAATTAGGACAAATGATGGATTTCGCTTTTTAGAGATGTTATGATTTCGGATATGGTCAAGAAAAGAAAGGCTGCTCTTATTACCGGAATTACCGGCCAGGACGGTTCATATTTGGCGGAACTTCTTCTTAAAAAGGGCTATCAAGTGTCCGGAACGGTTAGAAAGACAAGCCACTTTTTGTATCCGAACATCGGTTATATTCAGCACAGACTAAGACTTTTTCAGGCGGATCTTTTGGATCCTGTCTCGGTTCGGGAGGTCGTCCAGGAAGCAATGCCCGACGAAATATATAATTTTGCCTCTCAATCGGTGCCGCGCGAGTCGTTCCGGCAGCCCTTCCATACGGCCGAAATTACAGCACTTGGAGCGCATCGGGTAATTGATGCCGCCTGGGATATCGTTCCCAAAAGTCGTTTTTATCAAGCTTCATCAAGCGAGATGTTTGGCTGGGTTAAAGAAATTCCTCAGAACGAAGACACACCTTTCAATCCGGCCAATCCGTATGCGGCAACTAAAGTTTATGCTCACAACATTGCAAGAATATATCGGGAAAGCTACGGAATGTTTATTTGTTGCGGAATTTTGTTTAACCACGAATCGCCAAGGCGGGCCGTATCTTTTGTTACCCAAAAAGTTACCTATGCAGCAGCCTGCGCAAAGTTGGGAATAAGAACCTCGGAATATTTAAATGAAGAGGGAGAACCGATTTTTAAAGACAACCTGGTAGCCGTGGGTAATTTGGAGGCAAAAAGAGATTGGGGATTTGCCGGCGATTTTGTTGAAGCGGCTTGGCTTATGCTTCAACAGAGAAAAGCGGATGATTATATTATCGGAACAGGCGAAACACATTCTGTTCGCGAATTATGCAAGACCGCCTTTTCGTATGTAGGAAAAGATTGGAAAAAATATGTCAACGTGGATAAAAGATTTATCCGCCCGACGGAAACGGGACCACTGGTGGCTGATGCTAGAAAGGCAAAAAGAGTTTTGGGGTGGAAACCGAGAGTAAACTTTGAAAAACTTATTAAAATGATGGTCGATGCAAATATAGCCAGGCTGAAATAGTCTAGCCGAAAATCTCTCTTTTGATCATTTCCCTTACAGCCTCTTGATTTAACCGCTTAAGGCGTTCGGAATACCTTGAGCTTAGAGCATCAATATTGGCGAAAGAAACATGTGCATCATTTGGCAAGATTACTTTTTCCGGAATACCGTAAGTGATATAATCGACGACCGTTGCTTCCAATCCTTTCTCTGTAACTCCGGTAATGAGGTAATTAACGCCGCTTCTTCCCGTAACAACCTCCAGCATAAGCTTCCCTTCGCCTAGATTTCTCAACTCAGCTACTTGCCGGAATTCAGCGTAATTTCTCTCTCTTTCCATGGAGGAGATTTTACTCTTGCCCATATGATAAGTCAAACTATTGTTCTGAATAAATATTGACTTCTAAGACGGTTTCCCATATAGTTCACTATAGGTCGAAAGACTCAAATCTCAACTTGTGGAGAGTGCCGAATGGACGTGTTTACGCAGTTCTTTGGCGGGAAGCTTCCAGTTAAGCTCGAAAACGGTCTTCCGCTCGAAGAACAAAGACCGCCTGAGCGGGCAATTGTTTACCCGCTTAAAGACGGCGAGCGGCCACTGCAAGTTCAGAACGGAAAACTGGTGCCGATCGGGAGGTATATGCCCCGGGAGCGTTTAATCTAACGCATAGTCAGGCGCCGGTTGGCCAGTAAAATGGGTGGAGATGGACTCTAAACGTTGACTCATACGAGTCGACCAAGGAAGAAATCTCCACCCGCACCAAATTGACTTTTCTTCATAATAAACCTATAATACATAATAGGTCGCACACTTAAAATATAAGGAGGTGTCAGCCATGGCACAGCATCACATTCTTCCCCGAAAACCAGGGGAAAAAGATCGCCAAGTGGTAACAACCTCGAACTCCGGACGCCTGACCAGGTGGCCTTTATCTACTGCCCAAAGGCACATCGAACAAGGCGACATTGTCATTGAAGGAGGCCGGCTCAGCCAGATCGACAACGGAAGGGAACACAACCTTTCGCAAACGCCGAATGGTGAACGGTTCCGCAATGAACACACGCCCGAAGGTGGGAAATCGAAGGCGTTCAATCCGTACGCATAGCGGTGCAAAGCGACCTGGGTGGAGATGGACTCCGAACGTTGACTCTTATGAGTCGACCAAGGAAGAAATCTCCACCCGCACCAAATTTTTCTTTAAAATACAAATCAGCGGTATTTAATAGACAGCTGAGGCAGATTGGTCGTATTAAGAAAGTTGTCTCCGGATTCAAAACTAACCCACACTTCATGCCCTAAACTTTCCGATGAAAATCTTAATCGAAATTGGGAGTGAATCTTATTTTTCAAGATATCGTCTTTAACGTAATCCGTGACGACTAATTCTTTCCATCCGATAGACTTATCTGTTGAAATATCTCCGCAATTAATATAGAAGCGGGAAGGATTAAAATCGGATTTTTCGAGACTATCACCATAATCTATATGATCAACAGTCAAGTTCCCTAATAACGAATAAGGTATTCCGATAACACTATTTTGGTATAAGCGGAGTACCGCTTCATCAATCGTAACTCCGGTCGGAAAAGCTGTAATATCAAAACTCACAAAGCCCCGCACATAAGTCGTTGCATTTCTTCCGATTTGAATATCAGCAGTGGTATCGCTGCTATGATCTGATCCGAGGTAGCCGTCGAGGCTATTTGTCGAAGTTAAGAGAAAAAACTGATGTCGGGGTGTCGGGGTAGGCGTGCTGTTTGAATTAGCCCCGGAGCCTGTATCCTCGTTTATATCATCGACGGGGGTGGCCGTCGTTTTACCTGTCGGAGAAGCTGTTGCTTGTCTATTATTTGAAGGTGGAGGGGACCCATTACCGTTTTTTCTTTTTGATGCAATAAAGAAAAAAGTCAAAGCGGAAATAACTACGAGAAGAAATATGATAATGGCAATCAAGATTTTTTTGTCCGATAGAGATATTTTATCTGAGGAAGAATTTGCCGATGCATTTTGAGCATAGTTTTCATTGGAATTATCCGGGCTCATATGCCAGATGATAAATTCCGTTAAGTATTCTGTCAATGAATAGATGTAAAAAGGGAGTTTAGGCTAATTAGCGGTATTTAATAACCAGCTGAGGAAGGTTAGTGGTTCCCATGTAGTTGTCGCCCGATTCGAATCTCGCCCAGGCATCGGGTCCGGTTGATTCGGTTGAAAATTTAAGCCGGTATTGCGAACGTGTTCGGCCGGCCGTAATGTCGGCCTTCAGAGGATTGGTTACAATCAATTCTTTCCACTCAAGAGTTGCATTTGAAGTTAGGGTACCGATGTTGGTTGTCATACCGACGACGCTTAAGTCTTCATTGCCGAGAGTTTCCCCATAATCCATATGATCGACCGTCAAATTTCCGATAGATGAGTAGGGTGTTCCGACGACTTCCTGTTGGTACATCCTAAGTGTGGCTTGGTCGATCGTTTTACCGATAGGAATGGTTGAGATGTCAAAGCTGACAAAACCACGCTCAAAGAGGGTCGCATTCCGGCCGGCTTGAATGTACCAAGTCGTATTTCCGCCTCCATTGCTGGCCCGCCAACCGTCGAGGGCGGCGGTGGAATTAATGGTCATCGTTTGAGTGCCGGTTATGGTCGGTGTGAGAGTTCCGCTGATGGTCGCGGTGGGGGTTGGGCTAATTTCTTCAGTCGGTGTCGGAGTAAAGAGGACCTCTTCCGGCGTAGGAGTCGGGATTGCTTCATCGCTTTTTCCACTTCTAGAACCGAGAAAGTAAGCGACTGCTCCGGCTAAAAGAATCAAAACTGCGACTATTATAACTACCAGAATTTTGTTTCCCGAAGAACCTGCCTTTTGGGGAGACGGGGATACCGTGGGGGCTGTTTCGGGTACTTGGACTTCCTGTGTTCCTTCTGGTTCCATTGGCAGAATAATAGTGCTCAAAAAAGAATGTGTCAATGGTTAATTATAGGTTTGATAAAAGAAAAGTTACGGCGACAATGAGCATAAAAAGAAGATGTATAATGTTTCTTCCCGATGAATGAGCGTATAAAAGAGATTATTGAAAATTCCGGATTGTCTTCCGAACATATTGACGGCTATGAAGCCGGTTGGGTGGTACAAAATCAGGCGGGAGAAATTATTGGATACACAGGAATTGAAAGAAGAGGAAAGCGGGTCTATTTACAATCCCTGGCAGTCGAATCTAAGTATAGAAAACTCGGTATTGGCAGAAGGTTAGTTGAGCAGGCATATGATTATCTCGGTGTAGGGGACACTCTGATTGCGTTGACCCTATTTTGGAATAATGACTTCTATAGAAAATGTGGTTTTGAAAAATTAGACGCTAGAAGGATTAAATTACTCGACGATGTAGCGGGTAGACCTAAACACAAATATTGTTCAGCTTGGGGGAAAAGAAAATAACTTGCAGGGACTAGTAAACTATGTCAGGAACTTCTTTCAAACCCCACTCATGGGTTTTGGCATAAATTTTCGAGGTCGTATGCAGGTGTCATCCTTATTAGGATATATATAATGATCTAGTTCGACAAAATCTAGTTTAGACAAAACTATTTTTAGCCATCCAAAACAGTTTCTTGTTTGTCCAATGGGAATGGGGCTAGTTAAGTACCATCTGGTTTCTGTGTCATCATCCTCTAGGTTTCCGCCGGCCATACACGCCGCGATTTGATGGCCAAAAATACAGTTGGAACAACGTCGTTCAGCCGGCTTGACGCTTGTAACCAAACTATTCTCGACCATGGACGAATAGTATCAGGGGTATAAGAGGGAGTCAAATTGAGGCTATTTTGCAGCCCTGGATGGAAGCCATTCGAACTTTTTATATTCAGTTATCTTGTTAACTGGAATAAATTAACTTATACTTTTTTCGTGACAGTTTTTGCTGTGTACAAAATACTATAACTTTAAATGGTAATAAATCAAAATAATTCGCGTTTTTGGGAGGCTTTGGAAGATATATTAAATAATTCTTCGGTAACAATAGATCGGCCAAAGGGTAGTACTCATCCAAGATTTCCGAAGTTTATTTATCCTCTGGATTATGGCTACCTCAAGGGGACAACTTCTATGGATGGCGGGGGGATCGACGTATGGAAGGGAACTGGTAATAACAGTTTCGATGCGATACTTTGTGTTGTTGATAGAGTCAAAAAAGATTCAGAAATAAAAATATTACTTAACTGCACTCCGGAAGAAAAAAGAGAGGTTCTAAAGTGTCAGAATACAAAAATGATGAAGGCTATAATGGTAAATCGCGATGGGGCACTTCCGTGACAAATTACTTTGTAATTTTTTGCAGGCCCGCCAGGATTCGAACCTGGAATAACCGTTTTGGAGACGGTTGTGATGCCATTTCACTACGAGCCTACTGCTTTGGCAAATACATTATAAATTGATCTAAGTTCTAAGGCAATTTTGTGATCGTAATACCGTATTCTGATACTGCCTTTATAGCCTTTTCGTATTCGTTTGTGGGTATGAGGCTTAAGGTAGGTTTTAGAAAATTGTGATATTGGTATTTTAGTAAGATTTGACCAAAATTTCTTAATTTCTCTTTCGTTGTGGTATTCGTGAATATGAACCAATGCTCTGAATTTTCTTTCCTGAACAAGAAAGGATTTCCTGATTAATGTTACAAACAAAGCAACCATAGAGGGATCCGAGTTTGTAAAATAGACATAACTATCCGTTGATTTACCACCCTCGGTCCAGAACAAGATTGAACAAACCAATTTATAAAGTTCCTTATTTTTAGGAATATTGTTAAGTAGAGAAAGAGCTTTTATGTTGTTCTGCTCTCGAGTTCTTAATTTTTTCTTTTTTGCTATTTTTATAGATTTATATTGACCTAATATTTTTCTCTTTTTTAATCTTTTTTGTGCTTTTGGATTTAATTCTATTGAACTTACCCAAGATGAGGAGGTGCCTTGAGCAATATTAATTATTTTTGCAATCTCTTTAATAGAATATCCTCGTTTCCTCAATTTGATTGCCTTTTCTTTGATTTCTTGTTTATACATAGCAGGTTATAAAACCTAAGTATGGGGTTCAAATATTATGTAGTCAAGAAGTAAGTCAAAAAAATCAGAGGTCTTAATAATTGTAGATGATGATGATATGATGACATCTCATCATTAAGAGGAGTCAAGTGGAATAAGTTACTTGAGTTTAGCGGATTCTTTGTGGAGTTGGGATTTCCGGCAATTTTTGCAATATTTTTTAATCTCTAGTTTGCCCTCCATATTAATCTTATTTCTTTTAGTCACATAGTTCTGGCTTTTGCATACCGAGCAGATCATAGCCACAATTTCCCGAGCGCCCTTTTTTGCCATACGGAAGGTATTTTATGAAATTTAAGGGAAGGTTACAAGAGCCGTTAGTGTAAAGTAAGCTTAAAGACTATTGTAGAAAGGGAGCCGAGGGTGGGAATCGGACCCACGACCTAGTCATTACCAATGACTTGCTCTACCACTGAGCCACCTCGGCGAATCTTAACAAAGCAAATTATAGCAAAAAAAAGCCCGAGCTTCCTTTACAAAGGGATTTAGAAGTAGTTATAATTAACTTGAACGTTAAATGACCTGGCGTTTTTTCGGTTACAGTATACGTAGTTCTTTAGTCAAAGTATTTCTTCTCGCCGTTATTACTCTGGGGCTCGCCTTCGGCATAATTTTAGTTAGTCAGAGACAAATGTTTTTTAAAAGTGCTGAGGAGATTGCTCCGAAAATGGTTCTTTTACCGGGCAAAGCCAGCCTTCGATTTAAGATTAGATTTCAAGGGGTTACATCTACTGCAATGGATAAAAAGGTTGCGGTGACCATAAAGCAGGCTGAGGTAGCGGTTAGCGGTCCGACCATAATTAAGGTTTTGTCAGATGCAAACGGCCTTTACTTGGGCGAAGTCGTCAATATCGCACCGGGAACCTATGACATTTATGTAAAAGGCGAGGCTCACTTAAGACACAAGTTTCCGGCCGTTTTCTTAAATGAAGGAATAAATGATTTTGATTTAACTGGTGTAGTCTTAAAAGCAGGCGATTTTGACGAAAATAACCAAATAGACATCCGGGATGTTGCTCTTATCAATGCCCAGAATACGGATTTAAATGTTCCGATTACTGAAACCAACCGGATTTTTGACATAGACGGAAATTCAGCGATAAATATAAACGACGTAGCTATAGTTCTTTCGAATTACGATAGCTTTGATGTAAAAGGAGATTAAGGAATGAAGATTTTGGCAACAATTGGGATAGCGATAACGGCCTTTGTGACTTTGGTCTTTGGTGTTATCTCACCTAAAAAAACGCCGGCAGGACCCATTATCAGCCAGAGCGCCGGACCGGCGACATTTTATATGGCAGCGCCTAGTCCGACAACCAGGATCGGCGAAATATTTCCAATCGACATTAAAGTCAAAGCAGACGGAATGACTCTTTCGGCAATCGCCACGAGAGTGAATTATAAATACGAAAGCAGTTTGGCCTTTGAACCCAAAGATGCCGATTTAAAAAAAGACGGCATTCAGCTTAAAGTAAGTAGCGATTTGGCGGGAAAAGGCTGGGTTTTTCCGATCAATCAGGTCTACATCGATTCAGAAGAGAAACTTTTGACCATTGACCTGGCGGCCGTAAATTTAAGTCCCGAAGGATTTAAAGTTGACAATGAGATTACCTTGGCCACGATAGACGTTTTGGTGGTCGCATCTTCGCCGCGTTTGGCACTGGCTTTTGATTCGGGAGAAACCAAACTTTTAACTAAAGGCGGAGAAGAAGCTACCCTTCAATTAAAAGACGGAATATTTGCCGTAAGATAATAAAGATAGTTAAGTCCTCCTAAGGTTATCCTAGGAGGGGGAATAATGGCTAATTCTGGAAAATCATTTTCAACAAGCGAACTCCTAATTGTTATTTGTGCTACCCTTTTTCTGGTAATTTATAATGGCTTTACAGGCTCAATATTTAGAAGTCAACAAAAATTGCCAAATTATACTCAAGGAGCTGCTATTTCGAAGAAGGATAATAGTCAAAAAACGAGCCTGTTACTAACAGGCGATGTCATGCTTGGGCGAACAGTCCAAGCCAAAAGCCGGGAACTAAATAATTTAAACTATCCTTTTGAAGAAGTTGCCGCCAAATTACAAGCAGCGGATTTGGTATACGTCAATCTGGAAAATTCCCTTAATGAGGATTGTCCAGAACAGCGCGAGGGTTATTTGTTGTGTGCATCTCCGGAAGCTGCCGGGGGGTTAGCTTTTGCCGGAATTGATGTGGCGAATTTAGCCAATAATCATACGGGTGCATTCGGGAAAATGGGGATCGAGAGTACTAAAAATGTTTTAAGGAAAGTGGGCATTGAATCTACCGGATTGGGAAGTTTGGTTGACAAAATGGCCGGCGGAACAAGATTTGGCTTTTTGGGTTTTGATTTTACTTCTAAATTACCCACAGCCGGTGATTATGAATTAATAACCAGGTCGAAAAGCAAAGTAGACGTTCTAATTGTTGGCGCCCATTGGGGAATGGAATACTCAGCCGTACCCAACGATTATCAAATAAGGTGGGCAAAAGCGATCATTGAGGCAGGTGCGGATGTAATTGCCGGACACCATCCGCATTGGATTCAGACAGTAGATTATATTAACGGCAAACCGGTTTATTATTCATTAGGGAATTTCGTTTTTGACCAGATGTGGAGCGAAGAGACAAAAAAGGGGATGGTAATAAGGTTAACCTTTGAGGGGGCAAAACTTATTAAAGAAGAAAGATTGTCAACCTATATGTCCTCATGGGCTCAGCCGGCGTTTGTCGAGGAGAAATAAAATACGAAGGTTAGTGCCGAGACTAGGATTCGAACCTAGGTAGGCCTTTCGGCCGCCAGATTTACAGTCTGGTGCGATTGTCCGCTCCGCCATCTCGGCTTTTTCTCGAGAGCCTTCCCAGGGAATCGAACCCTAATCGACGGTTTACAAAACCGCTGCTCTACCATTGAGCTAGGAAGGCATGTTTAGGTAAAGCTAATTATAGCAAAAATTTGAGGCTCTTTCGAAAGATGAGGAACAAAATGACCCTGCTTCTGGGTCGGACCAAACTTTCCTGAAAAAACTTCCAGGTGGGTGAGCTGCCTTACTTCCCTAAGGTTGTAAGGACTCCGCCCTCCCGATTTATAACATGGTCAGGATAGTTTAATCTCAATACCCTTCAGCAGGGCCAATTCTATTGTATCAGAAAGAGTCAATGTATATAGGAGAAGATTAAACGATCGAACTTGCCGGAGCCAGTATTTGCAAAAGAAGATTAATTATTGGAGAAATTATGATAGAAACAAGTGAAGAACCTCCAATGGTAGGGAAAATCAGGAAGAAGAGGATAATAAGTCCGTAGTGATTCAGAAATCTGTCCAGCTGAAGGCCCTCTTTATTAGGCAAAAGGCCTATTAAAATCTTCCCACCGTCTAAAGGGTGAATTGGGATCAGGTTAAAAATAGCCAAAGCTACGTTTATAACAATAAGCGGAAAAGCAAGAGCATAGATAAAAGTAACCGGGGAAAACGGTGAGTATAAGAATCTGAGAATGATGGCAATAATAACAGCCAATATCAAGTTAGAGGCGGGTCCGGCGAGTGAAATGATAGCCGAATCACGCTTGGGATTTTTCAGGTTATAGGGGTCAAACATGACCGGCTTAGCCCAACCGAAAGGGATTACCGGAATTCCGAAAGCCCGCATCAAAACCAGGACTAAAAGGAGGGTTGTGCCGACCGGATCGTAATGGACAAGCGGATTGAGAGAAAGGCGGCCGGCCAGTCTTGCGGTAGGGTCACCCAAGCGATCGGACATATAAGCATGGGCAGCTTCGTGAACAGTAATGGCGACGACAAAAGCGATTATCCAGAATAATATTGAAATCAATATTGAAATCATTGTGGGAATTAGTTATTAATAGTATAATTTGGCCTGTTTGTATTTACAAACAGGAAATTTATGTCTTACATATGTGAGAAATGCGGAAAAGCAATCGTTGCCGGCCGGTCGCAAAGACACGGACGGGGTGTTGCGGGGAAGCGGTGGAAAAAACGGGCTCCGAAGACTTTAAGACTTTTTAAACCTAACCTTCAAAAGGTAATGGTGATTTCGGACGGGAAAAAGGTTTCAATGCGGCTTTGTGCCAAGTGCCTTAAAAGGTTTAAAAAAGACAAGCAAATTCCTTCTTATAAAAAGCTTGCTTTGGGATAACCCCTTGTATACTCTTCATAAGTGGTCGTATTTTTGCCTTCCAGTTGAACTTCATCAAGGATAAGAAGATTTTTTGACTTTTTATCAATATGGGCGCTAAAGATTTTTAATCTTTTTATCGGTCCTTTCGGATATAATCTGACTTCGCTCCAGGCTACCGGCCAAGGATTTAGGGCCCGAATAAAGGTGTCAAGCATTTGGGCTGAAGGTTTTTCAGAGAAGTCTTTAATAAAAGGGATAGGCCACTTGGCAGAAACCGGTTTAGAGGTGATTATTTTATGAACAAAAGCCGGCGGGATAAAGCCGTGTTCTTTTTTGACGAGACTTGTATAGGTAGCCTGTTTATGTTCCTGTTCCCGGATTTTGATTTTGCCCTGCAGATAGGGAGGGATTAGAGTTGCCAAAACTTCGGAGGCTCGAGCAAATAGGTTTTCCCTAAGTGAACCCAGCGTATCGGTTTCTGTAATGTTTTCTTTAAACTGGGAGACGATTGGCCCGTGGTCCATTTGAGAATCGATTTTAATAATCGTAACGCCGGTTTCTTTATCCATTGAGGAAATTGCCGCCTGAACAGGCGAAGCTCCCCGATATTTGGGAAGAAGGGAGGGGTGGATATTTAATATCCCGAATTTAAAATTTTTGATTACCGAATCAGGGATAATTTCTCCGTAGGCAGCTAAGACTCCCAAATCAGCCGGGGGAATAGCGGTCAATTCATAAGTTACGGGAATATTCTTTTTATAAGCCCAAGTATCGACTGCGGAATAAGCAATTTCCTGTTTTCTGCCTGACGGCTTCGGCTTTTGGGTAACAACAGCCAAGATAGACGATTCACCCGTTTTATCGGAAAAACGCTTGTGAAGTAAATTAACAATCGGGACGACGTAATCCGGTGTTCCAAAAAAAACTATTTTCATAAATCCACTTCTTCCCAATCTTCGTCATTAGAAATTTTAAAGAGTTTCTTTTTTTGTTCCAGGAGTTTATCGACAAAAAGGACGCCGTTTAAATGGTCGACTTCATGCTGGACGATCTGGGCCGGAAAACCGCTTATTTTACGGATTTTTTCCAAGCCAGATTCGTTCGTGTACTTTAATTTCACCTCAGGACTTCTTAGAAGAGAACCGTAGTAATATGGTAAAGAAAGGCAGCCCTCCATTATTTTTTCATTTTCCTCTTCGCTAATTAACTTTTCAGGGGCTTTATAAAGAATTTCCGGATTAATAAAGACTTCGGATCTGCCTTTGTAACTTAAGTAGAATATCCGTAAATTTTTTCCGATTTGCGGGGCAGCCAGGCCGACTCCTTCCGGGTCTTTCTGCACGGCGAGGGTATCTTTAAGGTCTTTAATTACCTCAAGAATCTTTTTGTCTATTATCGCGACAGGCTTGGCTACCTGCCGAAGAAAAGGGTCTTTAGCCGGAAGAATTTTTCTGACCATATCAAATCATATCATATAAAGCTACTTGCCCGATAGTTCCTGCAGCTGTTGCCGGACAATTGGATCATTGGGATCGATATTATTAAGAATATACTGAAGTTGCTTTTCGGCCTCCTTTGGCCGATTGGCATTAATATAAAGAAGAGCAAGGGCCAGCCTCGCCTCTTTATAATTATCTTTCAAGTAAACTGTCTTCTCTAGGGTAAGAATGGCGTCCTCTTTTTGTTCTATTCTTGCGTAAGCCAAGCCTAAATTATAATAAAGCTTGGCATCGGTAGGGGAATAGCCTGTTTCAAGAAGCATCGCGTCCTTGGCCAAATGGAGATAGAGCGGGTCGATGTTTGAAAGCCTAACCAAAATAGTTTCCCGACTTCTTATTAAAGCCAGATTCCGCGGCGAAAGAAGGATGGCTTTTTGGGAATTCAAAACAGCCTTTTTAGCGAGCTCTTGAGCCAGGGCCACTTTATTTTCTGAAAAGGTTTTTACGGCATAATTTGACTGGATTTGGCTAAGTCGGCTATAAAAGACGGGTTCCGAGTTAGATACGGATATTGCCGTAGAAATAGTCCGCAAGGCTTTTTCAAAATTTCCCTGATTTTCTTGTTGTTCCGCCTTTGCATAATAGAAGTCGGCCATCCAATAACGGCCGCAACTAAAAAGGATAAAGGAACCGAGTAATAGAAGGCAAGCGAAAGCCGTTAATTGCCACAAACCTAATTTGTTTTTTTGAAAAGCTCCCAATTTAAGGGGACTTTTTGAAACTAAAGCCGTGGCAAACGCCGGAAAAAGGAAGAAAGCCAAGGAGGAGGTAGTCGTTGAAAATCCGAAAAAATTGGCCACTAAGATTCCGGAATAGGCGCTGACAAAACCCAGAATCAAATAACGTGACGGACCCTTAATGCTTTTTATAAACAGGGCAAAGGTACTTACGATTAAGAACAAATAGGCAAGTAAGCCGACAGTTCCGGTTGTGGCCGCGTAATTTAGAAATTCATTGTGGGCTTTATTAAAAAGGAAATCCCATTCGGAAACCAAGTTTAACTCTGAGGGGCGATATTGGTAAAAAGAGTAGGCAAAAGTCTCAACTCCACTCCCATAAAGGGGATAGTGAGACCAGACATTAACTGCGCCTTTCCAGACAATTTTTCTGATGTCACCCGATTCGGTTCCGCCCGGCTCCTGCGTGGTTATGGGGGTATGGGTTTTGGATATAAGCTGATAGATATTTTGACTCCAGGGCGTTCCGAATAATAAAGTCAATACAAGAAAGCCGATATGAATAATGCCGATCCTTTTTAAGAGCTCTTTTTTTATAAGCCCTTTATTCTTATAGAAAATTAGATAGAGGCACAATAGAAGATCAGCCGAAACAAAACCAATTAAACCCGATCTGGATTTGGTAAAAAGCAGGGCGAGATAAAAAACAAGCGATGTAAAGCCGAAAATTAAAGCCTTAACGTTTTTAGAGGTCACACACAGAATCGTTCCTATCGGAATATAGGCAATCAAAAAAGTCGCCAGCCAGTTTGGCTGTCCCAGAGTTGAAAAGACGCGGTTTTGCACATCCTGAACCCAAATATCCTTATCTATGCCCAGACGTTGCAATATTCCATAGCCGGAAACCAAAAAGGCGGAAGCCAGTAGGAAATACAGGGATTTAATCGTCTTTTTGGAATCCATATTGGAAACGAAAGTCCAATATAAAAGCAAATAGGAAAGGACCGATATTAAACCGCCGTTAAAACGGCCGTAATAACCCAAAAGGGAGGTTCTACTGTCGATTGAGAAAACGGTGCTTAATATTTGTGAGATAAAAAATAAAATTAGAGGCCAATCTAATATTGTGCGACGATAGATAATCTTTTTAGCCAAGACCATTCTGGCCAGCCAAAAAATAAACAATAAACCGGTGATTATATAAATAAAGACGATTTTGTTAAACTCAAAAAGCTCTGATGATTTGGGGAAAAGAATTAAAGGGGTAAAAAAGAAAAGAATATAAAAAAGTTTGCTTATAAAATTAACAAATAGTTTATCCCGCATCTTATAGATAATTTTATTCTTAATAGGGCTTATTATAAAGGGTTTTGACCTTTGCAAGAAAGAAATTGCTAGTTATACTTGTGGGATAAATTTGCTAAAACTTCTATTATGGCACTACGTCTGGTAAACAGAATATTAGGATTATTTTCTCACGATATCGGAATTGATTTGGGGACGGCAAACACTTTGGTTTGGGTAAGCGGAAAAGGGATTGTTATTCGTGAACCTTCAGCCGTAGCCAGACACAAAAAAACAAAGGAAATATTGGCCATTGGTATTTCGGCCAAGAAGATGTTGGGCAGAGCACCCGCGACAATCGAAACGATTCGGCCGCTTCAGCACGGGGTCATTGCCGATTTTGACGCAACTGAGGCGATGCTATCCCATTACATTAAAAAGGTTCATGAATCGGGCGGAATAATACCGAAAATTCCGAGACCCAGAATAGTAATTGGAATTCCGTCGGGGGTGACCGAGGTCGAAAGGCGAGCCGTAGCCGATGCCTCTATCTCGGCCGGCGCACGGGAAGCCCATTTGATAGAAGAGCCAATGGCGGCGGCTATTGGTACGGGCTTGCCCGTAGAAGAACCTGAGGGAATTTTCATTGTTGATATTGGAGGGGGGACGAGCGAGATTGCCGTAATATCTCTCGGCGGAATAGTTTTGGGTCGCTCGGTGAGAGTAGCCGGAGATGAGATGGACGAGGCCATCGTTAACTATGTAAGACTGAAATACTCGCTTCTTTTAGGTCTTCCGACAGCCGAAGAGGTAAAAATTGCCATCGGATCTGCCATGGGCGATAAGGAGAAATTTGCCGTGGTAAGAGGAAGGGATCTGGAAAGCGGTTTGCCGAAATCGGTTAAATTATCGAGTAGTGAAATCCGGGAAGCCTTATCGCCAACGCTACAGGAAATTATTAGTGCAATTGCCGATACCTTAGAAGAAACCCCACCCGAGCTGATTGCTGATATTATGGAAAGGGGGATTGTTGTTGCAGGCGGCGGCAGTTTATTATTCGGAATAGATAAAGTAATTGCCGATAAAACGAAAATGCCCGTTTGGATTGCAGATGATCCTTTGACCTGTGTTGTCCGGGGTTGTGCAAAAGTTTTGGAAGACACTCGTCTTTTGGCAAAAATAAGAGTCTCACGAAGTCTTTAGATGGAGCAATTAGTATCTAATAAAAGCCAAAGTTGGCTTTCCTGGTTTTTAAGGGGAATTTTAATTCTCGGTTTTTTGGTTTTAATAGGCAGGCTTATTGAGCTTCAGATTATTAAAGGTAGCTACTTTAGGAGTCTTTCCGAGGGAAATAGAATCAGGCGGGTTCCCATTCTTGCGCCCAGAGGGAGGATTATTGCACGGGGGGGCGAAATATTAGTTGATAACAAGGAGGTAAGAAAAAGAGTCGTTTTTAATCCCGACAAGGGGTATGAGAAAACGGACGATTGGCAAAATGCTCCGTCAGACGAAGTTATTGTCGAGGCCCAAAGGGATTATAAACTCGGGGCCAAGTTTGCCCACGTAAGCGGGTACTTGGGTGAGATTAATCAGGAAGAGTTGGGTAAAGTAAATCCGAAATGTTTTGAAAAGGGGCCGGGAAAGCTGGGTAGTTTGGTAGGCCGTTCAGGTTTGGAACAAAGATATGAATGCACGCTCTCCGGAATTGACGGTGAAGAGTTGGTTGAAGTAGACACGACAGGTAAAAAAATTAGAATCTTAGGCAGAAGACAACCTGTTGCCGGAAAAGATTTATTGATTTCAATTGACTTTTCTTTACAGGAAAAGGTTGCCGGGGAGATGGTCGGAAAGAAAGGTGCGGTTGTAGCCATGAATGGCAAAGGGGAAATCTTGGCTTTGTATTCTAACCCTTCCTTTGATCCGAATATCTTTGTGAAAAAAGGTTTCCAGAAAGAAATCGACGCACTTCTTAATGACCCTTCTTTACCGTTCTTTAATCGTGCAATAGGCGGACTTTATCACCCCGGGAGTGTTTTTAAACCGGTAGTGGCAATCGCCGCACTGGAAGAAGGTAAGATTGATAAAGACTATACAATGACCGATCCGGGAGTAATAACGATCGGTCAGTATTCTTACTCGAACTGGTATTTTACCCAGTACGGCAGAACGGAAGGAGCAATAGGGTTAACACGAGCTTTGGCACGTTCGACAGATACCTTTTTTTATAAAATTGGGGAAATGGCGGGTCCCGAAGCGATCGCCCGCTGGGCCAATAAAATGGGCTTAGACGTTAAAACCAATATTGATCTTCCGGGCGAGGTCCCGGGTTTGGTGCCAACCCCCGAGTGGAAACTAAAAACTAAAGGAGAAAGATGGTTTTTAGGCAATACGTATCATATTTCAATAGGCCAAGGTGATCTGGCTCTTACGCCGATTGAAGTAAATCGGGGAATTTTGGCTATAGGAGCGGGTAAATTTTGTGAGCCGAAACTATATGGTGATACTTCCTGCCGGGAGGCAAATATTCAAATTCAAAATTTGGAATTGGTAAGAGAAGGAATGACCCAAGCATGCAGTCCCGGAGGAACGGGTTATACATTTTTTGAATTTAAACCGCAAGTAGCATGCAAGACAGGGACCGCCGAAACCAACTTGGACGGCAAAACTCATGCCTGGTTTAGTCTCTTTTCTCCTAAAGAATTTCCGGATATCGTGATGACCGTTTTGGTCGAAGGCGGTGGAGAAGGATCCAAGGTCGCGGGACCAATAGCGAGGACCATTCTTGATAGTTGGTATGGGAAGGGAATTTAAATGATCGAGAAAGAAGCTTTGATTGCGCTTTCTTCGTACGCCCCTTTCGGTTCCGTTCGGATTGGTTTGTTGATTTCATTCTTCGGAAGCGCGAAAAATGTCTGGTCGGCCGAAGCCGATGATTTGGCCAAAATAGGATTGGGAAAAGAAAGGCTGTCGGGATTTCTGAGCCACCGAAAATTATTTGACTTATCAAATTACCTGAAAATTCTGGAAAATAAAAATATACGGGTAATTTGTCGGGGTGAAAAAGAATACCCCAGGGATCTTGGTCAAATCGATTCGGCTCCGATTATTATCTATGTTAAAGGAAAGATAAATAAATCAGAGGTCAGGGTTGCCATTGTAGGGTCAAGAAATATGACCCCTTACGGGCGGGAGATGGCCGGGCGTTTTGCCGGTGAACTGGCAACTTTTGGGATATGTATTGTCTCCGGTTTAGCCAGGGGCATTGATACTTGTGCTCATAAAGCCGCCTTAGACGCGGACGGAAGAACAATTGCCGTTTTGGGTTGCGGGCTGGACACGGTCTATCCACCGGAAAATTATTATTTGGCCGAAAATATCGTTAAAAAGGGAGGAGCAATAATTTCCGAATACCCATTGGCTTATCCGGTTCTAAAAATAAATTTTGCCGCAAGGAATCGGATAATTTCCGGTTTATCAAAGGCCGTTTTGGTAATCGAGGGAACCCGAAATAGCGGAACACTATTAACCGCCTCTCACGCGGCCGAACAAGGCAGAAGTGTTTTTGCCGTTCCGGGCCCGATTACTTCACCCAACTCCGAAGCGCCTCATTATCTGTTAAAAAACGGTGCAATAATAGCTAATAAGCCCGGGGATATCCTCGAAGAATTAGGTTTGGAGGCGAGGGTAGGCAAACAAAAAAATGGAGAAAATACTTTCCGTAAGTAACGATGAGGAGATACTTTTTCAAACTTTTGGCCCTTGAACCATTGCACTTTGACGATATTGTTAAAATATCTACTTTGGACGCAGGTACAGTATCTGCTAGACTGACTATTATGGAAACTGAAGGACTGGTTAATAATTTAGGAGAAGGAGTGTGTGGGATAATATGAATTTAGTAATTGTCGAATCACCAACTAAAGCAAGAACTCTGACCAGGTTTTTGGGAAAGGATTTTACGGTGGAAGCCACAATGGGGCACATTAAGGATTTACCGAAAAATACCTTGGGCGTGGATGTCGAGAAAGATTTCGAACCGGATTATCAAGAATTACCCAAAAAGAAAAAGACGGTCAATCAAATTAAAAAAATCGCCAAGACGGCAAAAAATATATATATTGCGACCGACCCGGACAGGGAAGGAGAGGCGATCGCCGCCCATATTAAAGAAATTCTAAAAGACAAAAAGACGGTCAGAATTACCTTTCATGAAATTACCAAAGAGGCACTTAATGAGGCAATTAACAATCCCCATGAGGTGGACAGTAACTTGGTAAACGCTCAAATTGCCAGGCGGGTTCTTGATCGGTTAGTCGGTTATAAACTTTCACCGCTTCTTTGGAAAAAAGTCAGAAGGGGTCTTTCGGCCGGCCGGGTTCAAACCGTGACAGTCAGGCTAATTGTCGAGAAGGAAAGGGAAATAGAGAAATTTAAGTCCCAAGAATATTGGGATATTGCCTGCCAAGTTAAAAGTTTAAAAAAGGAAGAATTCATTGTAAAACTGGTCAAAATCCAAGATGCTACGGCACAAGTTAAAAACGCTGATGCGGCTAAAAAGATCGTTACGGATTTGGAGAATTCAAAATACAGCGTCTGGGAGGTTAAACAAAGAGAAGTCAGAAAAGATCCTTACCCGCCATTTACCACATCGACCATGTCACAGGCGGGTGCCCGTATCTTCGGCTGGTCAGCCAAAAGGACGATGTCGATTGCTCAAAGACTTTATGAACAGGGTCACATTACCTATCACCGCACAGACTCAACTTATATCGCCAAAGGAGCTATCGAGAAAGTAAGACATTTTATTAAAAACAATTATGGTGACAAATATTTACCGCCAGCACCAAGGTTTTATAAAGTTTCGTCCAAAGTTGCCCAAGAAGCTCATGAAGCCATTCGTCCGACGGTGTTGGAGTTTTCTTCGGACTTAATTGCCAGTAAAAAATACGGCGGTGACGCATCGTCTTTGTATGATTTGGTTTGGCGCCGGTTTATAGCCAGTCAGATGACGTCCAGCCTTTATGACGAGACAACGATTGATGTCTCGGCAACACTTGATAGTAAGCAGTCAAATGTTTATAAATACCTACTTCGCGCCAGCGGACAAGTTATCAGGTTTGACGGATGGAAAAAAGTCTTAGGATCAAAAAAAGATATTGAGCAAAGTGTTTCACTACCCCAAGTCCAAAAAGAGGAGAATCTTGATTTAATTAAGGTACTTAGTGAGCAGAAATTCACGGAACCTCCGGCCCGCTATAATGAAGCTTCTTTGATAAAAACGCTTGAAAAATTGGGAATCGGGCGGCCTTCAACTTATGCACCGATTATTACCACGATCCAACTGAGAAATTACGTCGAAAAGAAAGAGGGTAAGTTCTGGCCGACGCCCGTAGGGATTGCCGTTAATGATTTTTTGCTGCCCAATTTTTCGGACGTTTTCGACTACCAATTTACAGCCGAGATGGAAGACGATTTGGATAGGGTAGCCAATGGTGATGTGTCCTGGAAAAAAAGCATAAAAAAGTTTTGGACTCCCTTTTCGGGGAAACTAGGGAAGGTAGAAAAAACCGCAAAAAGAGTGAAAATTGAAACCGAGAAATTGGGGAAAAAATGCCCCGATTGTAAAGGTGGAGAATTGGTGATAAGGATAGGAAGGTTCGGTAAATTTATTTCATGCTCAAAATTTCCGGATTGTAAGCACACGGAAAAATTTATCGATAAAATCGGCGTAAAATGTCCCAAGTGCGTTACGGGTGATGTAATTATTAAAAAAACCGGGAGAGGAAAAAGATTTTTCGGCTGCTCCCGATATCCCAAGTGCGATTTTGCCAGCTGGCGAAATCCCAAAGCCCCAACGCAAAACATAGAGGTAAATAAGTGAACTTTCCTTATTGACAGACCCCTTGAGTTATTGGTAAAAACTCTAGGATGGCAGCTAAAAAGCCCGTTATAAAATTTCTCAGGCTTAATTCCGATGCCACACTTCCAAAATATGCCCACGATGACGATGCGGCCTTCGATATATCTTCCGTAATTTCCCAAACGATAAAAAAAGGAGAAATTAAAACGTTTTTGACTGGTCTTGCCTCAGAAATTCCGAATGGTTGGTATGTCTCCATAAGGGACAGAAGCGGTTTAGCCGTCAATTTCGGACTCCATGTACTAGCGGGTGTAATTGATGCTGGTTATCGGGGAGAGTGGAAAATGACGCTTGTTAATCTGAGTAAAAAGTCCTACAAAATTACAAAAGGTGAGCGAATTGCTCAGGGGATTTTACTTCCTTCTCCGCAAGCAAAAATAGTCGAAGTAAATAAATTATCGGATAGTAAACGTGGGGAAAAAGGGTTTGGTTCAACCGGAAGAAAATGACGAGCGAAAGATTAAAACCTAAGTTAGAAGAAAAAGTTTTTATTTTGGGTAAGGATATCTTAAGGCCTGGAGAGATTCCGTCAATTACCGTTTGGGGGAATACCTTACCGGAGGCTTGGGAAAACGCCGTTTTGGCTACAATGGAATACGGGACTCATATACCGACTGAGTACGATCAAGAAATTGATCCCCAAAGTCGGGACGCTACGATGATGATTACCGTTTTCAATCCCCTGAAAGAACCAAGAATTCATAGAGCTCTGCCTTGCGGATTTTCGGATTTGGCAGTTTATGTCCGTGAAGTGGTCGATGGAATACATGACGATTTGGTCAAGCCGGGAGGATGGACATACAGCTACCACGATCGGTTGTTTAATTGGCCGGGAATTAACAAAAATTTTGAGGTTGGGAATATCGACCAAATTGATACTTTAATAAAAAAATTGGCGGAGGCTCCTCATTCAAGAAGAGCACAGGCAATTACCTGGGTTCCTCCTTTGGACGCGACGGAGAGTGAACCGCCCTGTTTACAGCGGGTCTGGTTTAGGGTGGTAAAAAGCGAAAAGGAGACATACCTGCTTGAGATGAATACTCACTGGCGATCCAGAGATGCTTTTAAGGCTGCTTTTATGAATATGTATGCTTTTGTTGAGCTTCAAAAAAAAGTGGCCGGTCAACTTTCCCAAATTACGGGTAAGAATATTGAAGTAGGCCGTTATGTTGATATTGCCGACAGTTTCCATATTTACGGTTCCTATATCCGTAAAGGTGAAATGGACGGGTTTATCGCTTCTTTGGAAAAGCGTAACTTTAAAGAAAGAACTTGTCGTAGCGATGACCCCTATATTCGGGCTGAATTTGCCGAAGGGAGGGCAAGGAAATAAACAAGATGAGAGAGATAAATAATGGACCAAAAGAACAAGAAGCAAAACCAAGGCATTTGCGGATCGGGATAATGGGAGCTATCGCGGCAGGAAAATCGACTTTGGCAGCCGCCTTGGGTGAGAGGTGGGGGGTTAGCCCGATTGAAGAAAATTTTGGGGAGAATCCCTTTTTGGCAAAGTTTTATAAAAATAGAAAAGAATTCAGTTTCAAGTCCCAGATATGGTTTTTGAAAGAAAAAGTAGAACAGCTGGTTTCATTAAATTCCACAAACACAGAAATTATTGACCCGGCACTAGAAATGGATTTTGTTTACGCCTATACCCAGTATCGGATGGGATGGATGGACGATAAGGAATTTAAAATATATGAAAGTCTCTATCATACATTTAAGGTAGAAAAAAAGATTGCTCTCCCTGATATTTTTATTGTTGTTGATAGCCCAACCAATATTCTGCTTCAAAGAATTGATAAACGAATGAAGCAGGGAGGGCGCGACTTTGAAAAGCCGGTTTTAACAGATCCGCTTTATCTGGAAGCATTGAATGTACGTCTGGCCGAATGGGTTAGTGTAATGACCGATAAGCACATCCCTATAATAAAAATTAGCTCGGAAGGAAATAATTTTGCGGAAGACGAGTATAGCAGGGAATTAACTTTGGGTAGGATAGAGGGGTTTATTGCAATCGAGCTAAGTAAAAATTCCCGGGCAAGAACGGGCGAAAAACTTATTGCGCCTTCCTTTGCCCAGATTTCGTTTCGGAGTTTTGATGTCTTACCCGGTTTGTCTGACGAAGCTAGGAGGGCTTATCGCGGATGAAAGAAAGAGGAAAGTTTGTCGTTTTGGAGGGAGGCGTCGGTTGCGGTAAAACCTCGCAAGTAAATCTGTTAAGAAGAGAACTTCCGGCTTGGGAGTTTTATCGTGAGCCGGGCGGGACCGAGTTCGGTGAAAAAGTCAGGGACGCAGTTCAGGCTGATTTATCCCATGATATTCACCCGTACGCGGCATTATTCGGCTATTCCGCCTCAAGGACGCACCTGATTCGGGGAGTTGTAATTCCCAAAATTGAACAAGGGACAAATGTTTTATTAGATCGATATTGGTATTCGTCTTTTGCTTATCAGGGGGCGGAAGGGGTTTCGAAACCAATTATTTTCGCCATCAGCTTAATCGCTACCAAGGGGCTTAAGCCGGATTTGGTCCTCCATTACGAACTTCTTCCCGAGATAGGAAAAGACAGAAAAAAGAAAAAAGCCGATATCGACCGATATGATGTAAAGGATTTGGAATTTCATAATAAAGTACGGGAAAATTATCTGATATTAAAGAGACTATTCCCTGGAATCTGGCGGACAATCGACGCGTCCCAGCCAATTAACAATGTTTTTGTGGATTCTATGACGGCTCTTCATAGGCGCGGTATTGTATAATACGGGCAAATGCAAAAAATCATCGAGTGCGTGCCGAATTTTTCTGAAGGCAGAAGAATATCCGTAATTAATCAAATTGCCATATCCGCCGGAAACATTAAGGGTGTGAGAGTTTTGGATGTGGAATGGGATAAGTCACACAACCGTTCTTTAATGACTTTGGTCGGCGAACCGGATAAGGTAGTTTTGGCAGTATTTGAAGCAATGAAGACAGCGACTAAACTAATTAATATGGAAAAGCATGAAGGAGAGCACCCCAGAATCGGAGCGACCGATGTCGTACCTTTCATTCCTGTTTCGGGAATTACAATGAGGGAATGCGTTATTTTATCGAATAAACTCGGAAAGCGGGTGGCCAAAGAACTCGGAATACCGGTTTATATGTATGAAGCTGCGGCAAAAAGAAAAGATAGGCAGAATCTAGCCGATGTAAGAAAAGGTGAATATGAAGGCCTAAAAGAAGAAATAATAAGTAATCCGGACAGAAAGCCCGATTATGGACCTTCAAAGATGCATCCGACAGCCGGAGCGGTGGTCATCGGAGCGAGAAAATATTTGGTTGCCTATAACGTAAACCTTGATACAAAAGATATTAAGATTGCCAAAAATATTGCTGCAAAAATAAGGGAAAAGGGAGGAGGACTGGCTAAAGTAAAGGCTTTGGCGTTTAATGTCGGGGGATATGCTCAAATATCCATGAATTTGGTGGATTTTGAAACTACCAATTTTGATGAAGCATATCGGGCCATCGAGAAAGAAGCGAAAAAATATAAAGTTGAAATCAAAAACTCGGAAATTTACGGAATGATCCCGCTTGAAGCTTTAGTTAAGCAGGTCAGAACAACTTTTAAAGCTACCGGGTTTGAATCGGATCAGGTTCTCGAAAAAAGAATATACGAATAAAACCGAACATAGATGATATGTCATACATAAGATGAACATAAGAAAAAAAAGAATAGAAGAATTTTTAAATGAGGTAGCCAGTGCGGGTCCAACGCCGGGTGGAGGAGCGGTGGCAGCTTTAACCGGAGCGATGGCGGCGGCTTTGGTTGAAATGGTATCTAATTTATCGATTGGAAAAAAAGGATATGAAAAGCAAAACCAGACCTTAATGAATATTAGGAATAAGGCGAAAGGTATGAAGGAAAATTTATTAACACTGGCCGATGAAGACGTTATTGCCTTTGACGAAGTTATGAAAGCCTATAAGGAAAAAGACAAGAAAAGAATTAAAGCGGCTTTATTTAAGGCAACCGATATTCCGGATAAAACAGCCAAATCGGCAAAGGCGGTACGGAGCTTAGCAATCAAAGTCGCAAAATTAGGCAATAAAAATGCCCATTCTGATGCCTTATGCGCCAGGCATTTGGCAGAGGCTTCCAAAAAAGCGGCTTTTGAAAATATCAAAATTAATAAAAAAGCACTTGCCAGCCTGAAATAAGTTTGTTAGAATAGCTATCACACACATCGGTTATGTCTCCTGGACTCTTCCGACCGATGGCGGTATAAGGAGACAAATGAAATATTTTCAATTATGAGTATAAATATCTCGCTTAAAGAACTGTTGCAATCCGGGGCCCATTTCGGTCATCAAGCCAGAAGGTGGAATCCGAAAATGGAACCTTATTTGTATGGGCAAGAAGAGGGAGTTCACGTCTTTGACCTTGCCAAGACGAAAGAGGCACTTGAAGCGGCTTTGACGTTCCTTACTCAGGCTTCTTCGGAAGGGAAAGTAATCGTTATTGTCGGTACCAAAAAGCAGGCGAAAGAAAAAGTTAAAGAAGTCGCCTTGGCAGCCCAAGTTCCTTATGTTTCAGAAAGATGGTTGGGGGGAACATTAACCAATTTTGAGCAGATTAAAAAATCGCTTTTACGGCTCAAAGAGTTGAAAGAAAAAACGGCAGCCGGCGAATTTGCCAAATTTACCAAGAAAGAAAGACTCTTAATCGAAAGGGATATTGCCAGAATGGAAAAACTACTGGGCGGAATATCGGCACTTTCCGAAAGGCCCCAGGTTCTGTTTATTGTCGATACGCATAAGGAATTTTCGGCCGTTAAAGAAGCAGGCCGGGAAGGCATAACCATAGTGGGAATAGTTGATTCTAATTCGGATCCGACCCCTATCGATTATCCAATTCCGATGAATGATGATGCCCAAAAAGCTTTAGAATATGTATTAGAATTAGTTAAAGAGGCGATTCTTTTGGGTAATAAAAGCCAAAGCAAAAAATTTGCCAAGGAAGAAGCTGGAGAAAAAGAAAAGGCGGAAAATAAATAAAATGAAAATATCGCTTGATTTAATCAGAAAGCTTAAGGAAGAAACCGGCGCTCCGGTTATGAGAGTTAAAAAGGTTTTGGAAGAAGTCCAGGGAGATAACGATAAAGCGTTTAAAATACTTCAAAAGGAAGGGTTCGAGAAAGCAGCCAAAAGAGAAGGCCGGGTAACTTCCCAGGGAATACTGGAAACTTACATTCATCATTCGGGGAAGGTAGCCAGCGTAGTTGAACTTTTCTGTGAAACAGATTTCGTAGCCAGAAACGAGCTTTTTAGAAATCTGGCCCATGATTTGGCACTCCAGGTAGCTTCTATGGAAGCCAAAGATGCCAAGGAACTGGTTGAGCAGGAATTTATTAGAGATACGACCAAAAAAGTAGGCGATTTAGTGAAATCAGTTATTGCCAAAACGGGGGAAAACGTTCGCATAGGACGTATTTTTAGGATAGAATTAGGTAAATAATGGACGAAACCGATACCCGTTCCAGAATGCAGGCAGTTTTGGAACTGATTGCTTCCGATATTGGTTCGATTCGGACCGGGAGAGCAACTCCCGCCTTGGTTGAAAAAATTGAGGTAGCCGTTTACGGCGGGCAACAGAAATTAAAAATTCAGGAACTAGCCACAATACACTCCACCGATCCGCAAACACTGGTTATAGACCCCTTTGATAAATCGATAATCGGGGAAATCAGGCAGGGAATTTTGGCAGCCAATGTCGGAATGAATCCGGCAGTCGATACTGAAATCATCAGAATTTCATTTCCACCTTTAACAACCGAAGACCGGGAAAAGTACGTTAAACTTCTCTCGATAAAATTGGAGGGAGGACGGGTGATGGTTAGGCAAATCAGGGGCGATGCAATGCATGAGATTAAAAAGGCCTTCGAGGCGAAGACAATTACCGAGGACGAAAAGTTTTCCCAAGAAAAACAGCTGCAGGAATTAACGGACGACTTTATTGAAAAAATTGGCGAAACCGGGGAGAGGAAGAAGCAGGAATTGCTTCAGATATAATCCGTGACTCTTGCTTAACAATAAGACCTGACTTCATATTATAATATTTCCAATGCTACTTTCGATAATTGCATTTGTAATTGTCCTCTCAATTTTAATTTTGGTTCATGAGCTTGGCCATTTTATAGCGGCAAAAAAAGCCGGAGTTTGGGTGGAGGAATTTGGTTTAGGGTTGCCACCAAGAGCAATTGGAAAGAAAATCGGAGAGACGATTTATTCCCTTAACTGGCTGCCTTTCGGAGGATTTGTTAAATTGTACGGTGAGAACGGGGAAGGTGAGCTGCAAAAACCTAGCAAGGCTTTTGTCAATAAATCAAAGATAACAAAGCTGGTTATTCTTCTGGGCGGGGTCGTTATGAATTTTCTGTTAGCGATTGCCGCTTTTAGTATAGTTTATTCAATTTCCGGAATTCCGCGTGAAGGGAAAGATTTAAAAATAGTTGATGTTAGCCCCGGAAGCCCAGCGCAGACCTCGGGCATACTGGTTGGCGATATTGTTAAGAGCGTCGGCGGGAAGGAGATATCCAGCTCAGTTGAATTTATTTCTCTGATGGAAGAAAAAAAGGGACAAAAAACTACCTTTGAAATTGAAAGAGATAATTTAGGCAATAAAGAAATTAAACAGTTTTCGCTTACACCCAGAGAAAATCCGCCGGAGAATGAGGGACCATTGGGGGTAGCAATATCCAATATTTATATTTACTTTCCGCCGATATGGCAGCGGCCTTTTTATGGTATTTACTATGGTTTCAAAGACGCGACATTTTGGGGTAAACAAGTTGCCGGGGGACTTGCGGCATTGTTTACGGGGGCTATTAAAGGTCAGGTTCCTCAAGATTTGACCGGACCGGTTGGAATTTTCGCTCTGACATCAGAAGTAAGACAAGCGGGGATTTTGGCGATTATTCATTTTACGGGAGTTTTGTCTGTGAACTTGGCAATATTAAACATTCTCCCTTTCCCGGCTCTTGACGGAGGACGTCTACTTTTTGTTGTAATTGAAATAATTATCAGAAAGAAGGTGGCGCCGAAAATTGAAGCGGCCGTTCATACTTTGGGGATGGCGATTCTTCTTGTCTTAATATTTGCCCTTACAATAAAGGATATTCAAAGATTAATTTCTGCCGGATCCATATCTGGATTTATCGAGAGTATTTTGAGATAATAGGGGACAAATGCTTCAGTCTAAGATTTTCCCAAAAACTCGCAAAGATGCCCCTAAAGAAGCAGAGAGTATTAACCACAAGCTTTTAGTCAGGGGAGGCTTTATCGACCAGTTAATGGCCGGCTCCTGGACACTTCTACCTTTGGGCTTTCGTGTTGTTACAAAAATAATTGAGGTTATCCGTGAAGAAATGAATGCAATCGGCGGCCAGGAAATGCTCATGCCCCTTCTGCACCCAAAAAATATCTGGGATGAAACCGGAAGATGGGATAAAGCCAAAGAGGTAATGTATCAATTTAAGGATACGCACGAAAAAGAATACGCATTGGCTTTTACTCACGAAGAAATCGTTATGGATCTGCTTAGAAAAAACATTAAAAGTTATACGGATTTGCCGGTGGCACTTTATCACTTCTCGACAAAATTCAGAAACGAACCCCGGGCCCGCTCGGGAATATTAAGGGGCAGAGAATTTTTAATGAAAGACCTTTATAGTGCCCACGTAAACGAAAAGGATATGCTTAACTATTACGATAAGGTAAAGGAAGCATACGGCAAAATCTTTGACAGATTGGGTTTTAAATATCGGGTAATCGAAACATCCGGCGGTGTATTTACCGACAGACACACTCACGAATTCCAGGTGATGGCAGCCGGAGGGGAAGATACAATATTTTTTTGCGAATCCTGCGAGTGGGGAGTAAATAAGGAAATATTTGAAGGAAAAGCCTTTGAAAAGTGCCCCGCCTGCAAAAAGGGGCAAATTGTTGAATCTCAGGCTATCGAAGTCGGTAATATTTTTCCATTGGGGACTTGGTTTGCTGAGCGAATGCGGGTATATTACTCGGACGATAAAGGAATGAAGAAACCCGTCTGGTTCGCCAGCTACGGAATCGGTCCGACAAGAACAATGGGTGCCTGGGTGGAAGTTTCGCATGACGAAAAAGGCATCATTTGGAATAAACAGATATCGCCTTACGGAGTTCATTTGATTGAACTTCCGGGGGCAAAGGGAGCTAGAGAGCTGTACGATAAATTGCAGCAAAATAAAGTGGAAGTACTTTTCGATGACAGGGAAGTAGGGGCAGGTGAAAAATTTGCAGACGCGGATTTGATCGGGATTCCGGTCAGGCTGGTTGTTTCCGGAAAAACAAAAGACAAAATAGAATGGAAAGACAGAACAAAAGATAGAAGTGACTTAATTACTTTAGAACAGACGATTAAAAGAGTGAATTAAACAATAAAATGACTGGTAAGCGACAAAAACCGCTGCCAGGTTTTGAAGAATATCTTGGGCAAGTAAGCGCTTCGTTACGTTTTCCTCAGCCAAGAATTGACGGCTATCAGCCCCCCAATTGGTATGACATTGTTTATCACCCTAGGGATATTAATTTTAAGGGCCGGCTTAGAGCCTGGATTAATTATTCGCAACTAGAAGAGGGTTTTGTCCTAGAAGAGATTCTTCCGGAATTTTACCACAAGCTTATTAAGCTTTATCTTTTTGACGATAAATGGCCGAATAAAGAAAAAGTAACAGCCCAAATCGGAGGAGAACCTTCAGGCGATTTAAAACTGCCTTTATCCAGAGCCCTTATCAGAATCTGGAGAAGAGTGAAAAACGGAAGCAGGGCTGTTGAAATTCTTCGGATAAGCCCGCAGGATAATCTTCTTTATGAATCAATAATTGCCCATAAATTAAGTGTCGATGCTAAATACCGAAGAATTAGAACCATCGATGAGCTGGTTGAATCCTCACCCCAAGAATTAAGCAGAATTTGTACCAACAAAGAGACAATGGAGAAATTAAGAGGATACCTAAAACCCTTTTACCCCAAATGGAAGATCGGGAAAATATCATTCCCGAAAAGCAAGGTATGAGCCTAAGGTGATTGCTTATTCAGAGTACGAGTGTTACCATTTTTTTTGATGAAAAAGAAGATCGTTGTTGTGGGTGGCGGGACGGGGACTTATCAAGTATTAAGCGGTTTAAAATCCTACCCCATTGAAATTGCGGCCGTAATTTCCATGTGCGACTCCGGGGGCTCGACCGGGAAACTACGAAAAGAATTGGGCATACTTCCTCCGGGCGATATCAGGCGGGCAATTCTGGCGCTGTCTGATTTACCCTTTGCCCAAAAGACGCTTGAAAACGTTTTTAATTTTCGTTTCGGAAAAGGCAAAAGTTTGGCCGGCCATTCGCTCGGCAATATTTTACTGGCTGCCCTGGTTCAGATTACAGGTAGCATGGATCGGGCAATAGAGGAGGCGGCGCGAATATTAAATGTTTCGGGAAAAGTTTTACCGGTTACTTTGGACAAAACAAATTTAGTGGCTATCCTGGAAGACTCAACCCGTATTTTTGGCGAAACGAAAATCGACAGGCGGAAAATCAAACCCCAAATCCCGATTGCCAAAGTTTATCTTACACCCAAAGCTAAGCTATTTAAGGGAGCCGAAAAAGTCCTCCTAGAGGCAGACTTGATCGTTTTGGGTCCCGGTGATTTATATTCGAGTATTGTTCCGCCGCTTTTAATCGAAGGATTTCAAAATGCGGTCCTCAAATCTAAAGCGAGACTGATTTATGTTGTCAATTTGATGACCAAAAAAGGCGAAACGGATGCATTCGCGGCTTCGGATTTTGTAAAAGTGATCCAGGACTATTTAGGTGCGGCCGGTAAAAAACTGACCTATGTTTTGGTTAATAAAAAAATAAACGGTGGGGAAAGCAAAATTTCCAGTTGGTATAAAAAGTACGGATCCATACCGGTCGAAAACGACCTGGAAAGATTAGCCCAAAAGCCCGGGGGGATTTCCTATAAAGTAATTGCCGGGAATTATGCAGACACGACGACCTTTTTTCGACATTCTCCCAAAAAGATTGCCCGGGTAATTTATTCGCTTATAAATAAAGGCTAGGGGCTTGTCTTAGGCTCTTGTCTAAATAGCAATATATTCTTATACTGAGTGCGCCATATGGAGGATTGTGTCTTCTGTAAAATAATAGATAAGAAAATTCCTGGTCAAATCGAAGCGGAAACCGAAGATTTACTGGTTTTTAAGGATATTAATCCGCAAGCTTCGGTCCACCTTTTAATCGTTCCCAAGGAGCACGTCGAAGATATCAGGAAGGATACCGGCGGTTATTGGACTTTGATAGGCAAATTGGCTGTTAAGATTGCCAAAGATAAAGGATTGGACAATTTTCGCTTAGTCCATAACACGGGGGAAGCCGCTATGGTAAAACACATGCACGTTCATCTTTTAGGGGAAGTGGAGAAAGACAGAGATTTATGATAGCCGGTAACATCAACCAATTAATTCAGGAGGCGATGAAAAAAAGGGATGATATAAGAGTATCAACGCTACGTCTTCTGTCGAGTGCCTTTAACTATGAGCGTATTGATAAACAGCATGAATTATCCGAAGAAGAAGAACTGATCGTTGTAAAGCGGGAAGCAAAGAAAAGAAAAGAAGCAATTGAGATTTATGAAAAAGCTAAGGTACAGGAGAAAGCTGACCGGGAAAAAAAGGAGTTGGCCATTCTCGAGGCGTTTATGCCTGAGCAAATGTCTGACGAAGAGCTGATAAAAATCGTTGAAGAAGTTGTTTCGGAAGAGCAAGCAACTTCAATAACCGATATGGGAAAAGTCATGGCAAAAATTATGGCCAGGTCTAAGGGCCGTGCGGACGGGGCAAAAGTATCGGAAATCGTCAGAAAGAAACTGGGATGATTAAGATAAGCGTTATTAAACAGACCAACTATCCGGTGAGTTCTGCCCAAATAAAAAAAAAGCTTAGAGCCTATTTTGTAAAAAACGGGATAATTTCTCCCGCCGAAGCATCAGTCGCAATAGTCGGAGAAAAAAGGATGCATGATTTGACGGGGAAGTATTTAAAGGACAATAAAAGACATAGTGTTCTTTCTTTTACTCCAGATGAAAACAAGGATAAATTTATTTTTCCGCCCGACGGGATGATTCACTTGGGAGACATAATAGTCTGCTACCCGGCGGCAGTTAATGAGGCGCAGAAAGAAGAAAAATTGATTGAAGTAAAAGTTTATGAATTAATCGAGCACGCGGCAGGACATCTGTTAGGATTTCACCATGAGTAATACCACGCTCTATCTTAAATACCGGCCTCAAACTCTTGAAGAGCTCGACAGCGAAACGGTTCGCGAGTCCCTAAAGAAAATCGTAGTTTCCGGGAAAATGCCGCATGCCTTTTTATTTTCGGGACCTAAAGGTACCGGAAAAACCTCGGCGGCGAGAATCATTGCCAAGATCGCAAATTGTGAGTCGATAAATAAGTCAAAGCGAAATAAAGGGAAGGTTGAACCCTGCGGGAAATGCGAGCAGTGTACTTCTATAACCCAGGATTCAAATATCGACGTTATCGAAATGGACGCAGCCAGCCATCGGGGTATCGACGATGTTAAGGCCATAAGAGATGCGGTAAAACTGTCTCCGGCCAAGGCTCCCAATAAGATTTATATTATCGACGAAGCGCATATGTTAACGACCGAGGCAGCCAATGCTCTTTTAAAGACCTTAGAAGAGCCGCCCAATCATGTCTATTTTATTTTGGCGACAACAAATCCCGAAAAATTAATCGATACAATTCGGTCCCGGACAACAATAATTCAATTTAAAAAGGCTTCCAAAGAAGAAATAGTCAGATCCCTTAAAAGAGTCGTAAAGGGTGAGAAAATAAAAATTGAGGAAGCCAGTCTGGAAATGATTGCCAAAGCTGCCCTGGGATCATTCAGAGATGCAGTTAAAATATTGGAACAGCTTATTGTTGAAGAGCAGAAGCTTTCTTATGAAGATATAAAGGAATACCTCTTTCAAAGAAAATCTTTTAATGCGGAAGACTTTTTGGGCCTTATTATTAAGAAAGATACAAAAGCAGCCTTAGAGGCTGTGGGAAATGGAATTAGTTTAGGTGTATCAGCTTCAACGATGATAGAAGGGACTTTGGAGAAATTAAGAGAGGGTCTCTTGGCACATCACGGTCTCGGCGGTAGCGCCTTAGAGGGAATTACGATTAGCGAAGTAATTAGCCTGAGTAAATTATTGACACGGGCGGCCAAAGATATGCAGGCGTCGCCGATTGAAGAGCTGCCCTTAGAAATTGCCGTTATCGAGTGGTGCGAAAGGAAGTTGTCCAACAATAAAACGGAAGTTGAAATTTTGGTAGAAAGGACTGATATTTCAAGACCAGTCTCAGAAATAATTACGACAAAAACCGAAAGCCAAATGATCGGGACTCCAACCGATGTATCGGCCAAACTGACAAGCGGATTAAAAGAAATTTCCGATGATGTATGGAGAAAAATATTGTTAACGATAAAACCCATAAATACATCGATTGAAGCTCTTTTGCGGGCAGCCAGACCCTTGTCTTTTGACGGAAGAACACTTACTTTAGGCGTTTTTTACAAATTTCACAAAGAGAGGCTGGAAGATATCCACCATCGAAAAATACTGGAGGAAGTCGTTGCCCAAATTCTCGGTACTCCGACGAAAATAGTATGCACCTTAGCCGAACCTCCGATAAAGAAGCTTGAGAAGCCGGTGCCCAAAAACGAGGATGTTATTTTGACCGAAGGTCAGGATGAAGATATAATAAGAGTTGCCAAAGAAATATTTGGAAATTAAGATAATTATATGTTTGACAAACTACAACAAATAAATGAGCTCAGGAAAATGCGCTCCCAGGCGATGGAACTTCAGAAAGAACTCGATACAATTATCGAGACGTACGAAAAAGGCGGCGTTAAAGTTAAAGTAACCGGATCGCAAAAGGTAGATTATATAGAAATAGACGGCGCAGAGAGAAAGGATATTAAAGATGCCATTAATGAAGCAATGAAGAATGTTCAAAAAGAAGCCGCTAAAAAAATGCTCGAAAAAGGCGGAGGACTTTCGGGCCTTCTCGGGAAAATGGGGCAATAAGAGTTGTCCCATAAATCTTCATTAAGCCCTTATTTTGCGCTAGAATTATTAAGTTATGAGAATTCCAAAACCGCTCGCCAAAGTTATTGAAGATTTTGAACGCTTGCCGGGGATCGGACCGAAGACGGCACAACGGCTGACCTATTACTTACTGCACGTACCGCAGCCGGAATTGGAATCTTTTGCCAATGACCTTATTAAGCTAAAAAAAGATACGGTGCTTTGTTCAATTTGCCGCAACGTAGGCGAAAGTGAACCGTGCCAAATTTGCCAGGAGATATCCCGCGATGTATCGTCGATATTGGTAGTTGAGCAGCCCCTGGATATATTTGCCTTTGAAAAAACGGGAAAGTATAAGGGACTATATCATGTACTTCATGGCAACATAAATCCTTTGGACAATATTGGTCCGGACGAATTATACATCGAGGATTTACTTGATAGAGTAAAAGGGCAGAACGGAAAGCGAGTAAAAGAAGTAATAATTGCCACCAATCCGACGATGGAAGGCGAAGCGACGGCGATGTACCTGGCCAAAAAATTAAAATTTATTAATATAAAATTATTAATTACTCGCTTGGGAATGGGTGTTCCGACCGGGGCGGACTTGGAATATGCGGATGAAGTAACCTTAAGAGAGGCTATTGCAGGAAGAAGAGAGATGTAATAAAGATATAAAGATTTATGAAACAGGGAATATTAGGAAGTACTGCCAAACAAGCTCAGCAAATTGCCCAACGAACGGCAAAACAATTGGGTGAAGAGCCTTTTGAAATAGCAAAAACAGCAAGTCAACAGATTGTCGGAGTAGAAAGTGGCCCCGCAAAGGTACCCGTCCAATTTGCAAATCAACCGATAGAAAACTCAAGTGTAGATGTTAAGGCGCTTCAAGAAACGGATAAAGCCAGGAGCCAGGCGATGTATGCCAATTTGCAGAATGAGTTAAGAAATATCACCAGAAACAAAGCGGAAAAAGAAAGCGCAGATATATCCGCCGAAACACAACAATTAGCAGCCAAGCCATATAAAGAAGTCATGATTGAACCGGGAACTAAGCGTAGCCGAAACCCTCTCAGAGGAATGGCAAAGAAATTGGCGGATTTGGGAAAGAAAGCCGAAATTCGAATGCCGCCTTCAGGCTAATTTACATTTAACCGGTTTCAATTTACAATGAGCCTGATGAGTGAAATATATTTATATAACTCCTTAAATCGGAAGAAAGAAAAGTTTGAACCCATAAATCCTCCCGCGGTTGGCCTGTACGCCTGTGGTCCGACTGTCTATAACTATGCCCACATCGGGAGTATGCGAAGGTATGTCGGTGACGATGTTATAAAAAGAGTTCTTGTTAGTTTTGGATATAGAGTCAAACACGTAATGAATATTACCGACGTGGGGCACCTTACTTCCGATGCCGATTCAGGCGAAGATAAGATGGAAAAAGCTGCCAAGCAGAAAGGGGAATCGGCCTGGGATATCGCAAACTTCTTTGAAAAACAGTTTTTTGCATCAACCGATGCTTTGAATGTCACAAGAGCTGATATCATCTGTAAAGCAACCGATCACATTAAAGAGCAGATAGAATTAATACAGGCAATTGAGAAAAAGGGACTGACATACAAAACCAAAGACGGAATTTATTTTGACACGGCAAAATTTCCGGAATACGGCCGGCTTACAGGAGGTAAAAAAGGAATTTTGCCCGGAGCAAGAATTGACGTGGCCGGCAAGAAATCGGCGACCGATTTTGCGCTCTGGAAATTCAGTCCATCATTAAACTCGGGCCTACCCAAGCGGCAAATGGAGTGGGAAAGTCCTTGGGGAATCGGTTTTCCCGGTTGGCACATCGAATGCTCGGCAATGAGCATGAAATATTTAGGCGAGCCATTCGATATACATACCGGAGGCGTTGATCATATCGCGGTCCATCATACCAACGAAATTGCCCAAGCGGAAGCCGCAACGGGAAAGCTCTTTGTAAAATATTGGATTCACCACGAATTTTTGCAGGTTGATGGCCAGAAAATGGCCAAAAGTCTGGGTAATATTTATACAGTTGAGGATGTCATAAAGAAAGGTTATGACCCTTTGTCCTTAAGATATCTTTTTTTGACGGCTCATTACCGGGATCCCTTAAATTTTACCTGGGAATCACTTACCTCGGCATCAAAAGCTTTTCTAAAGTTGAGGGAATACATGATTTCTTTAAAAGACAGCCATCGGACAGTTCTTTCCAGTGAAAAAGGACAGAAAATAGAGTCTTTTGCGGCGTCTTTTCAAAAGGCCATTGGTGATGACATAAACACGCCTCAGGCGATCGCAATTTTGTGGGAAGTTCTTAAAAGCAACATTCCTTCCGAAGATAAATATGATTTGGCCTTGAGTTTTGATGAAGTTTTCGGTTTGGGTTTAGCTCAAATTACAAAAACCGAAGCTGTAGTTCCTGAAGAGATTAATAAACTGGTTGCGCAAAGGATAAGCTTAAGAAGCGAAAACCGTTATGACGAAGCGGACGAGGTAAGAGAAAAAATAGAAAAAATGGGTTATGAAATTAAGGATACCGCCGGCGGAAGCGTAATCAAAAAGACTTAGGTATGCAAAAATATCTTGCCCCAATCCTTAGTATAATCGCAATAATCTTGGGATTAGGCTTGTGTTTTGCCTTTTACACACTTAATAATAAGTTCAATAATATTGTTTTCCCCGAACCGGTCGTTGAGGAGAAGGTTGTTAGCCCCCAAACCGTTTCTGATTTGTGCGGAGAGGACTGTAAAAAGCACATCGAAAAAACTGTTGCGAGTGCAATCGCCACCATATCGGCAAGCCCCAAGACGATAATTAAAACAGTTAGTCCACCTGCCGCAAAACAAACCGTTTATATCCCTCTCGGAGGACCCGTTAGCACAACATCGACACAATGGGTAGATGTACCGGGAATAGAAGTCTATATTGATAAAACAAACGACTACTCTTCCGATGCCTATTTTACATGGGAAGCATCGCTGAAGGTAAAAGACAGTAATGGTCAAGCTTTTGCCAGGCTTCAGGATGTTACTCATGGAATTACAGTTAACGGAAGCGAAATTTCTACGACGAATAACGCGTCAGCCCAAACGGCATATTCAGGCAGCCTTTCTTTGTGGGCCGGAAAAAACCTTTATCGACTTCAATTAAAATCCCTTAATTCCTATGAGGTAACACTTTTAAGCGGAAGGATTAAGGTTACTTATTAAATGATATTAGCCGTAATTTTTGATTTAGACGGAACGGTTTTAGCTAATGAAGATGAATACGGAGCTGCCTTTGCCTTTGTACTAAATAAGTTGGGGAAAAAGGTAAATTCTGCCTACCCCCATATCGGCGGGATAGGCGTCAAAGAAAATTGGCCGCACCTTTTGGCCACCTATAAAATTAAAACGGATAAAACTATCGAAGAACTAACAAAGGAAACTCAGGATGCTTATCTGAGCCAGCTTAATAAAGTTGAACTTAAACCGGGATTTGATATTTTTGTAGGGGAGTTAAAGGAAAATGGGTTAAAAACTGCTCTGGCAACATCAAACGATTGGTGGATTATGGATGAAGTATTCCATGCTCTTTCGCTTGATAAATATTTTGATGTTACAACCACAGGGGAGGAGGTTGCCGATAAGAAACCCGCACCTGATCTTTTTTTGATTACCGCCGATAAGCTGGGAATTGTTCCGGAAGCATGTTTGGTACTTGAGGATTCACAAGCCGGTATTGATGCCGCCCGCTCGGCAGGCATGAAAGTAATCGGAATTGCCAGGGATGAAAAACATGCCAAAAGCCTCAAGGGGGCGGATGAAATTATTTTTCACTATAGTGAGCTTTCTTTTGCACGGATAAACACTCTGGTGTGATATATTATTACTATGAAGTATCTACTGCCCGTGGTACTGGTTGTTTTATTTCTTGCCTCTTACTCTTCCGTATTTTCTCAGAGTCCCAGTCCGTCCCAATTTAATTTTGATCAGGCCTACCGGGATTATTTATATAACTTTGACCAATATCGAAAGGCCAATCTGGATTATGAACTGTATCGTTCACAATACCTAAAATTTAAAACCCTAAAATCCCAGGAAAACGCCTACGGGGCGACCCTTTCTTTGCTTAGGGCCCGTGATGAGACAGTCAAAACTTACCTGACTTCACTAAGGTTAAAATCGGATGAAACACAAGGTGTCGACGGAGCCA
>Ga0209254_10000297_pt1 | contig 38447 bp, 26 predicted proteins | sample FrelakmetDIP11DI_FD_187148 | JGI IMG/M metagenome (GOLD analysis project Ga0209254, IMG submission 187148) | Freshwater lake sediment microbial communities from the University of Notre Dame, USA, for methane emissions studies - DIP11 DI (SPAdes)... | ecosystem: Environmental > Aquatic >... | reverse complement strand
CCCTGGGCGCCGTGTCGGCCTCGATCACCTACACCGAAGGCATTGCGGCGACTGTCGCCCGCACCCTGATCGACACCGCCGTCACTTTCGCCGACATCGACTCGCCGAATCTCGCAGGAGGGACGCTGACGGTCGCGATCGGCAATGTCGTCGCCAACCAGGACCAGCTCGACATCCGCAGCCAAGGCGTCGGCGTCGGCCAGATCAGCATTGCGGGCAGCGACGTTCGCTACAACTTCGGCAGCGGCCCGGTCTCGATCGGCACCGTGGCCGGCGGCACCGGCATCACGCCGCTGGTGGTGACGTTCAATGCCAACGCCACGCCCGTCGCAGCCGATGCCTTGATCCAGAACGTGCGCTACGGCAACACGGCACAGTTGCCGAATACGACACCGCGCACGCTGAGTTTCACTGTCAACGACGGCGACGGAACGGCCAACGGTGGCGCCGACACGGTGCTGGCCAATGTCACAGTCAACGTCGTCTCGTCCAACGACGCACCGAGCTTTGCGGCACTCGGCGGCACGAGGGTGTTCACGGAAAACGGTGCCGCGATCGTGCTCGACAGCAATGCCACCCTCAACGATCCGGAACTGGGCGCCGGATCGATCGGCAGCCTGAACAACCTCGGCGGCGCCACGCTGACATTGGCCCGCAGCGGCGGCGCCAACGCACAGGACCAATTCAGCGGCGGCGGCACACTCAGCCTGGTCGGCGGCAACGTCGTGCTCGGGGTCGCCACGGTCGGCAGCTACAACGTTGCGGCGCTGACCAGCGGCTCGCTGGCCATCACGTTTGCCGCCAATACCACCGTGGCGCAAGCCAACAGCGTGTTGCAACAGGTCCGCTACGCCAATGCGAGCGACGCCGCGCCGGCCTCGGTAGCCGTTGCCTACGTCTTCTCTGACGGCAACAGCGGCGCGCAGGGCAGCGGCGGTGCACGCACGGCGAGCGGAAGCGTCACCGTCAACATCAGCGCCGTCAACGACCCACCGACCATCACTGCGCCGGCAAGCATTGCCGGCAACGAGGACACGGCGTTGACCATCACGGGCGTGACGATCGCCGACGTCGACGCCGCCAGTACTGCGGTACGGGTGACACTCAGCGTGCCGAGCGGCACGTTCAGCGCTGCGTCGATCGGCGGCGTCACCGTGTCGGGTGGTGGCACTGGCATCCTGGTGCTCGATGGCACGGTCGCCAACATCAACGCCGTCATCGCCGCGGCCAGTGCGGTCTACACGCCGGTGGCCAATGCCAACGGCAATGTGGCGATGACGGTGACGGTCAGCGACCTCGGCAACAGCGGCAGCGGCGGCGTGCGTACGGCCAGCGCCGCGGTGACCCTGGCCATCGCTCCGGTCAACGACGCACCAGACGCACTCGATGACGGCACGGCGGCGACACCGCTGCTCACGGTTGCCGAGAACTCCGGTCTGTCGGCGCCGGTCGCCGTGCTGGCCAATGACACCGATGTCGAGGGCAACCCCTTGACCGTCACCGCCGCGACCTCACCCAACGGCACGGTCACGATCAACGGCAACGGCACGCTGTCGTTCACGCCGGCGACCAACTTCAACGGCCCGACGACGATAAGCTATACCGTCTCCGACGGCAACGGCGGCACCGACACGGCTACTGTGTTCGTCAACGTCACGAGCGTCAATGATGCGCCCGTGGCCAGCGCCGACAGCCTGGCTGCGACGGAAGACACGGCCGTGATCTACACGGCCGCGCAATTGCTCGGCAATGACACCGATGCCGACGGCAACACGCTGTCGATCGCTGCCGTCACCTCCGGCGCCGGCGGGACTGCCGTACTTAACGGCAACGGCACAGCGACCTTCACGCCGAATGCCAACTTCAATGGCACGGCGGACTTCACCTACACGGTTACCGACGGTTCGCTGACCTCCAACACCGCGACCGTCACCGTTGCTGTCGCTGCTGTCAACGACGCGCCGGTGGCGGCTGCCGCCAGCGCTGACGCCGGCGAGAACAGCGTGCTCAATGCCAGCGTGCCGGCGGCCAGCGATGTCGACGGCACCGTGGCCAGCTATGCGCTTGGCAGTGGCGTCGGTGCCGGCAACGGCGACCTCGCCTTCAGTAGCGACGGCAGCTACCGTTTCGATCCCGGCAGCGACTTCGACGACCTCGCCGCCGGTGCGACACGCCAGGTCAGCTTCAGCTATACCGCGATGGACAACCTCGGCCTCACCAGCGCGCCGGCGATGGTGACTATCACCGTGACCGGCACTAATGATCAGCCCGTGCTGGATCTGGACGCCAACGATTCGTCAGGCGCGACGGGCTCCGGCTACCGGACCGTCTTCAATGAGAACGGTCCGGCGGTGAGCGTGGGCGATACCGACGTGGCGCTGACCGACGTCGACTCAACCACGCTCGTCGGTGCGACCCTCACGCTGACCAACGCACAGGCCGGCGACATTCTGGCCGCAGGATCACTACCGGCGGGCATCACCGCGGTGGTCGCCAGCAACGTCGTCACGTTGTCGGGCGTCGCTACGCTGGCCGACTACCAGGCCGCGATCCGTGCCGTCACGTTCAGCAACCCGGGCGACTACCCGAGTGGCACCGAACGTGAGTTGACGGTTGTCGTTGATGACGGCGACGCCGCATCGACCGCCGCGACGACCCGGATCAGCATGCAGCTGTTCAACGATGCGTCGACACCGACCTTGTCGATCACACCCTTGGAACAATGGACCTTCAATGAGGGCAGCGGCGGCACCACGACGAATCGCTGGGCCAACCCCGATCAGACCGGCACCCTGGCCGACGACAACGGCAGCGGTGGAACAGCGCTGCCAAGCTTCCTGGCGACGAATCAGCGCAACGCAACGTCAGGCAGCTATGTCAGCTTCAACGATGTCGGCGACCGGGTCAACGTCGCAGCCGCGGCGACACAACCCTTGATGGGCACCTCGTCGCTGACCTTCTGGATCCGCACGTCACAGACGGGCGGCAACGCCGGCAACGGGGCCAGCTGGGATTTGCCTGGCGTCTTTGCCAGCGAGCAAAGCGGCGGCGGCAACGACATCCAGTGGGGCACGATCAACAGCGCTGGTCGGATTGGCTTTGCCGTCGGCAACGCCGCAGGCGTCTACAGCACCAGCGCCATCAACGACAACCAGTGGAACCACGTCGCGATCACACGCAACGCCAGCACCGGTTTCGTCGAAATCTGGGTCAACGGCGTGCGCGAAGCCACCGGCAGCCCGAACGATGCTGCATTCAACGGCCTGCTAAATCGGCTCACGTCGATGGGCGTGAACAACCAGTTCAGCAGCAACGCTGCCGGCAGCGACATTGCGGACTCGCGCTACTTGCAGGGCCAGCTCGACGACCTGCGTATCTATGACCGCGTCCTCACGGCTGACCAGATCGCTGCAGTACGCGCAGTTGAACGTGGCTTCCATGACACTGCAATTGCCAATGACGGCGGCGCCCTTCGCTTTACATTGGCGCAGACAGCCGCCACGACGCTGACGGTGAGCGGACTCGCCGCGGGCATGACTGTCAGCGATGGCACGAACACCGCCACCGTCACCGGCCCGGACGATGTCGTCAGCCTCACCGGCTGGAACGCGAGCGCGCTCGAGATCACCAACGCGGGCACGAACTCAGCCACGCTGGTGTTCACGGCCACCAATGTCGTGGGGACCGACACGCAGGCAACGGTGCAGTACTTGAACATCGTCAACGGCACCTCGTTGCTGAACGGCGGCGCGGGTGCCGACACTTTGAACGGCACCGCCGCGGCAGACCTGATAAGCAGTGGTGCCGGCATCGACACCCTCAATGGCGGCAGCGGCAACGACCGCCTGCTCGGGGGCGCGGCCGACGACATCCTCAACGGCAATGCCGGCGACGATGTCCTGGATGGTGGCGATGGCGCCGACCGCCTGGTTGGTGGCGCCGGCAGCGACCGCATGATTGGCGGTTTCGGTGCCGATGTCTACGAGTGGCGCCTGGCTGACGCAGGAGCGGCCGGAGCGCCGCCGGTGGACAGGATCAGCGACTTCAACGTGGCCGCCGCAGGCGCAGGCGGTGACGTTCTTGACCTGCGCGACCTGCTGCAGGGCGAGACCGCGAGCGCCACCCTCGATCGCTACCTCGACTTCGATACCACCAGCGTGCCCGGCAGTACCGTAATCCACGTCAGCAGCAACGGCGCATTCCCGAACGATGCGCAGTGGTCGGCGGCACAAGGGGGCGCTGAAGACCAGCGCATCGTGCTCGAAGGCGTGGATCTGCGCGCTTCGCTGGGGCTCATGGGTGCTGTCAGCGACAGCCAGATCATTGCCGAGCTTGTCAGCCGCGGCAAGTTGATCACCGACGTGCCACCGGGCGGCTGACTGCAGCCGGCATAGCAGCGAAGCGGCTGCAGCCGTTCAGCGCGGCAGCGCGCTGGCCCACGGGCCAGTGATCGCATCGACGCCGCAGGCCCACAAGGTCTGCGCATCGTCCGCGTCGTTCACCCCTTCGGCACAGACCGCCACGCTCAGCGCGTGCAGCAGCGTCACGCTGCCATCGACGAAGCGGCGTGCGGCGGGGTCGCTCGCCACACCGCGCACCAGCGCAGCATCGAGCTTGACATAGTCCAGGCCGAGCTCGTACAGGCGCTCGACGAGGTGCAACTGGTGACCGGCGTGCTCGAGGCCGAAGCGCACACCAAGCGGCCTCACCATCGCGGCAAAGGCCTGCAGCAGCGCGAAGTGGTCGGTGGCCGCGCTCTCGCCCACTTCGAGGCTGAGTTGCGCACTGGCCCGCGGCGCGTCCTCCAGCACCTGGCGCAATCGGGTCGCAAAGGCACCGTCGGCCAACGAGGCCAGGGCCAAATTGATGCCGCGCGGCACGCCATCGGCGGCGATTGCGGACAGCGCCAACTGAACCGCATGCAGGTCGAGTTGCGGCAACAGGCGGCTGCGTGCGGCCAGGGGCAGCCATTGCGCGGCGGCTTCGAAGTCACCGCCCGGCGTGCGCTGCACACGCAAGGGGCACTCGAGTTGCCACAGCGCAGCGTCGCGCGCGATGACCGGAAAGCTCGCCAGTCGCGTCCGCTGCTCGGTCATGGCCGCGCTCAGCTGCTGGTGCCAACGCTGCTCGCCGTCCGGTGCGGTCGCTATATCGACCGCGAGCTCGACCGTGAACGGCGGGCCGCTCTCGGCGCGTGCGAGGGCCAGGTCGGCCTGCGCGAGCAGCGTACCAGCCACCGCACCATGCTGCCACTCGACGACGCCCAGGTGCACCGAGAGCCCCGGGCCGAGCGGTGCCATGGCCGCACGCAGTCGGTCCAACACCGGGGCGGCCGCATCGGCAGCGCTGACCGGCGCTGCGACCGCCAAGGCGAAGTCGGCGCCGTTCAGGCGCCCGGCCAGCGCCAGCGTTCCCGGGGTCTCACGCAGCACCTGGGCCACTGCGCACAAGGCGCGGTCGGTCGTTTCGCGACCCAAGGTGCGGTTGAGCGTGCTCATTTCGGCCAGGCGCAGCAGCAGCAGGGCACCGCCCGCGGCACCATGCTCTTCGTGCAGCAGCGTGCCCAGCCGCTGCAGGAAGTGACCGCGGTGGGCCAGACCGGTGAGCGGATCTTCATGGGCCTGGCGGCGCAACGCCTCGACTTGCGTGGCCTGCGACTCGAACAGGCTCTGCACGCGCTGAACCATCGAGTTCATCGCCCGCGCCACGCGCTGCAACTCGGGCACCCGCGGCTCTTCGACCAGGATGAAGCGGCCATTCTGCAGGGCCTGCGCCTGTGCCACCGTCGCATCGAGCGGACGCCGCAGCCGGCGCACTCCGGCCGCCGCCAGCAGCAAGGCGCCGACGCCGATCGCCGCCAGCAGCGATACGGCCCGCACACTGCCACGCCACAGCTCGTCGTGCACATAGGCGACCTGGCTGACGACCTCGATCTGCCCGAGCGCGCGCCAGCCGTCGCTGACCTGGCCGACGCCGGCGGGCGACTCGATCGGGAAGGCACTGACGAACCAGCCCGGCGCGCTCTGTGCAGCGGCCGTTGCAGTGCGCTCGAACAACGCGGCGCCGTCGCTGCCAGTCAAGCGGATGCGCCGGTAGGCCCCGGTGTCGAACTGCGCCGTCAGCAGCAGAGTCATCAACGGCGCCTCACCGTGCTGCTGCGACAGCGCCAGCGCCAGGCTCTGCGCGTTGTCGCTGTTCTTCAAGCGCAGTTGCGTCTGCAAGGTATCGCGCGTCGAGAGCAGGTTGACCCCGACCGCGCCGGCCAACGCCAGCAGGACCACGGCCACGAGCAGCAACGAAATCTGTCGCATCAATGTCATGTCGATCACCTTAACCCGGTTCATAGAAATCCCTCCGCGCGCGCCTTGGCCAGCACCTCGCGCCAGCGCGACAACCGCGCCAGCGGATCGCCTGCGCTTTGTGCGCCTGCCCCTTGCCACAGGCCTTCACTGTTGAAGCTGAACACCGGCACCAGGTCGGGACGGCGCGAAGCGGGCCGCAGGTCGGTGATCAGGTTGTCCAGGATCAGTGGCTCGCTGTTGGGCTGCGCGTAGAACGCCAGCACCATGTGAGGCTGGCTGCCGGCGCCCGTCTGGGCACGCACGTAAACCAGCCGCAAGCGGGCCACCGGCATGCCGACGGCGAGCAGGCTGAAGTACTTGCCGATGGCGTAGTCCTCGCAGTCGCCACGGCCCAGCGCCAGCGCTTCGAGCGGACTGGCCCAGTGATCGGCCTGGCCCCAGGCGTCGCTGTCCTCGGCGAAGACAATGCGGCGGTTGAAGTAGCTGTTCACCGCGGCAAGCTGGCCTTCATCGTCGAGCGTGGCACTGTGCTGCAGCAGCGCCTGCAGCGACGGCAATGCCGCCACCGCGCGTGGGCCCAGGCGTTGCGCCGCCTGGATCATCTGCAAGGAGTCGCCGGCCCACAGCCCGTGCCCGCTGAGCCACAGCGCCAGCGCGACGAGCGCGGGCAGGGGTCGACAAGAGCACAGGTGCATGGCGGCGGAGTCACGGCGGCGGCCAGCACTCGCAGGCCATCCGACAGGTCATCGGCCGCGCCGGCGCGCTTTGCAGCAAGTACAGACAAATCGTGCGCTGCTGCATTGGGCGAGCGTGGAATACTGCCGCCGCTCCCGTTGTTGGTGCGGTGGCACGCGCCCGTGGAAACTAGACTCCCGTTGCTACAAACAATAACAACTTCGGCGCCTGCCGCAGGCGCGCCCGACGCAGGCCAGGATCGATCCGATGAAGCACTTTCCGCTACTGACTTCGCTGGCGCTGGCCGCAATGCTGGCAAGCACCGGCACGCTGGCCCAGACCGCTGCCGCGGCAGCCGCCATATCAGCCGACGACGCGATGCGCGGTGCAGCGCAGAAGGCGATTTCCGGCAACCCGGAACTCACCGCGCGCATGAATGCACTTCGCGCATCGGCCTCGGCGGTCGATGCCGCTCGCGGCGGTTTGTACCCGCGCGTCGACGTGGAGGTCGCCGCCGGTCGCACCGAGGACCGCATCACGACGCGCAACCCAGAAGTGCAGAGCCTGCCGCGCAACAGCGTGGCGCTGTCGCTGACCCAACTGCTGTGGGATGCCAACGTCATACGCAGCGATGTCGCACGCCTGGACCACGACAGGCTCGTGCGCTGGTTCGAATTGCTCGATGCCGCCGAGACCACGGCCCTCGAGGCCGTGCGTGCACACCACGACGTGATGCGCCAGCGCGCCCTGGTTGCGCTGGCTGAAGAGAACTACGTGCACCACCGCTACGCCAGCACGCAGATCGGCAGCCGGGTGCGGGCAGGCATCAGCCGCGGTGTGGACCTCGAACAAGCAAACGCGCGCCTGGCGCTGGCCGAAAGCAACCTGAGCACCGAGACGGTCAACCTGCACGACGTGACCACGCGCTACTTGCGAATCGTTGGCGAGTTGCCGCCGCAGCGCGTGGGTCGCGCCGGTGCGTCGAACTTAGGCTTGCCGACCAGCGCGGGCGAGGCCACCCAGTTGGCCGTCCAGGCCAGCCCGGCCGTCAGCGCCAGCATCGAGAACCTGCGTGCGGCACGCTCGGCGGCACGGGGCCGCGACGGCGCGGCCTGGCAGCCGCGCGTCGAAGCTCGCGTTCGCACCGCCGCCGGCCGCAACTACGACGGAGTGCCCGATCAGAAGCGCGATGCCAGCGCCGAAGTGGTGCTGAACTGGAACCTGTACAACGGCGGCAGTGACCAGGCCCGCATCCGCCAAGCCGCCGATCTGGTAAACCAGGCGGCGGACCAACGCGACAAGGTCTGTCGCGATACGCGCCAGGTGGCCGCGATTGCCTTCAACGACACGCAAAAGCTGGTTGAACAGTTGCAGGCTCTGGACCGCAACGTGCTGGCGATCGAAAAGGCGCGCGACGCCTACCGCCAGCAATTCGACATCGGCCAGCGCAGCCTGCTCGACTTGCTCAATGCCGAGAACGAGGTCTACACCGCCAAGCGCGCCTACGCCAATGCAGAGGCCGACTTGTTGGTCGCGCAGGCGCGCTCGCTGGCGGCGTCGCAACGCTTGACCACGCAACTCGGACTGGCCCGACTCGATGGCGGCATGGCGCCGCCTTCAGGCTGGAGCAGCGAAGATGACGCGCCGACACGCTGCCCAGCGCTGCTGGCCGATGCCTACGGCACGGTCTCGCGCAGCGAGCTGGACGCACGCGCACAGCGGCTGGTGCAAGCTGCGCCCGCAGCGCCACCCCCAGCGGCCAGCGCGCCGGCCAGGCGTCCGTAACAACGCCTTCGACGCCAGCGACACCCGATCAGCGCCGGGCGGGCGGTAGGTCGGTGCACGAGCCGTGCGCCACCTCAGCCGCCATGCCAATCGATTCGCCCAAGGTCGGATGGGGGTGAATCGTCTTGCCGATGTCGACCGCATCGGCCCCCATCTCGATGGCCAGCGCGACTTCGCCGATCATGTCGCCGGCATGGGTGCCGACGATGCCGCCACCGAGGATGCGGTGGCCGCCCTCCGCCGAAGCGTCGAACAGCAATTTCGTGAACCCCTCGTCGCGGCCGTTGGCGATGGCGCGGCCTGACGCGGTCCATGGGAACAGGCCCTTCTTGACCGCGATGCCGCTGGCCTTGGCCTCGTCTTCGGTCAGGCCGACCCAGGCGATCTCGGGGTCGGTGTAGGCCACGCTGGGGATCACGCGGGCGTCGAACTGCGCCTTGGTGTCGCCGCTCGCGACCTCGGCCGCCACATGCGCCTCGTGCACGGCCTTGTGCGCGAGCATCGGCTGGCCGACGATGTCACCGATGGCGAAGATGTGCGGCACGTTGGTGCGCATCTGGACATCGACCGGGATGAAGCCGCGCTCGCCGACGATCACGCCGGCCTTGTCCGCACCGATCTTCTTGCCGTTGGGCGTGCGGCCCACCGCCTGCAGGACCAGGTCGTAGCGCACCGCCTCGGCCGGGGCGCCCTCGCCTTCGAAGCGGACCCAGATGCCGTCCTTCCTGGCCTCGGCACCGACCGTCTTGGTGTTCAACATGATCTTGTCGAAGCGCGGCGCGTTCAACTTCTGCCAGACCTTCACGAGGTCACGATCGGCGCCGAGCATCAGCGAGTCCATCATCTCGACGACGTCGAGCCGGGCGCCAAGCGTCGAGTACACCGTGCCCATCTCCAGGCCGATGATGCCGCCGCCGACGACGAGCATCTTCTCGGGCTTCTGGCGCAGCTCGAGCGCGCCGGTCGAGGTCATCACACGCGGGTCGTCCTTGGGCAGAAAGGGCAGCTTCACCGCCTCCGAGCCCGCCGCGATGATGGCGTTCTTGAAGCGGATCGCTTGCGTCTTGCCGTCGGCCATCTGCACCTTGAGGTGATGCGGATCGGCGAACTCGCCAATGCCGGTAACCACCGTCACCTTGCGCATCTTGGCCATCGCGGCCAGACCGCCGGTGAGCTTGCCGACGACCTTGTTCTTGTGCGCGAGCAGCTTGGCCATGTCGACCTTCGGCTTGGCGAAAGTCACCCCCAGGTCGGCGAAGTGGTTGACTTCGTCCATCACCGCGGCCACATGCAGCAGCGCCTTGCTCGGGATGCAGCCGACGTTCAGGCACACGCCACCGAGGACCGGGAAGCGTTCGACCAGCACGGTCTTCAGGCCAAGGTCGGCAGCGCGGAATGCGGCGGAATAACCGCCGGGGCCGGCACCGAGCACGAGCATGTCGCACTCGAGATCGGCGCCGCCGGCGTAGCTCGCGGCAGTTGGCGCATTCGCCGGTGCGGGTGCGGCCGTCGGTGCGGGTGCCGGCGCGCTGGCGGCGGGTGCCGCGGCGGGCGCCGCCACAGCCGCGCCCACCGCGTCCAGCAACAGGATCACCGTGCCCTGGTTGACGGTGTCGCCAACCTTGACCTTCAGTTCCTTCACGGTGCCGGCATGCGACGACGGAATCTCCATCGAGGCCTTGTCGCTCTCGACGCTGATCAGCGACTGCTCGGCCCTGACGGTGTCACCGGGCTTGACCAGCAGCTCGATCACGACCACGTCCTTGAAGTCGCCGATGTCGGGAACCTGAACTTCGATGAGGGCCATGTCAGACTTTCAATTTGATGGTGTGCAGCCGAACCGGTGCGGCCGAGTTCTTGTCAAATTCGCAACCGGCCTCGATACCGAGCGTGGCAATCTCCCGCGCCGTCTTCAGCTTGTCGTAGCTGGCATACATCGCGCCGAGCGCGAAGCTGCGGCCCGAACCGATCGACCAGAAGCGCTCGAACTCGAACACTTCGCGGTAGGAGTACACGCCGAACAGGCCGTGCCGGTTGGCGATCAGCACCGTGAACTGGCTGCTCTCATAGGGGTCGGCGTCTTCTTCCTTGGGGTTGAGGTAGTACTGCTCCTTGAGCTTCGGGTGCAACTTCAGGAAGGTATCGAAGACCTCGTCGCGCGAGGTCAGCTTCAGCTCGTCGCTCGGCAGCGCGGTGAGCGCCTTGCGCAGCACCGGGAAGTGCGCCGTCGTGCCGGCCATGCCGAAATAGGAGTCGCCGACCTTGAACAGCTTGGCATTGGTCTCGTAGCCGTGCGGCAACTTGGTGTCGCCAAAAGTCACCAGGCTGTCGGCAGCAATCGCCACCTGGGCGCCCTTGCGCACCACGGTCACCGTCGTCATCAGGAGGCCCTAGAGGAGAACACGCCGGAAGTCGGCGAGGATCTGGCCCAGATAGGCGTTGAAGCGCGCCGCCGATGCGCCGTCGATGACGCGGTGGTCCCATGACAGCGACAGCGGCAGCATCAGGCGCGGCTGGAAGGCTTTGCCGTCCCACTTCGGTTCGGTGGCGCTCTTGCACACACCGAGGATCGCGACTTCGGGCGCGTTGATGATCGGCGTGAAGTAGCGCCCGCCGATGCCACCGAGCGACGAGATCGAGAAGCATCCGCCGCTCATCTCGGCCGGGCTCAGTTTGCCGTCGCGCGCCTTCTTCGCCAACTCGCCCATCTCCTGGCTGATCTGGAACACGCCCTTCTTGTCGGCATCCTTGATCACCGGCACCATCAAGCCGTTCGGCGTATCAGCGGCAAAGCCGATGTGGAAGTACTGCTTGAGCACGATCTGCTCACCATCGAGGCTGGCGTTGAAGTCGGGGAATTTCTTCAGCGCGGCGACCGACGCCTTGATCAGGAAGGCCAGCATCGTGACCTTCGCGCCGGACTTCTCGTTCTCCTTGTTCAGCAGCACGCGAAAGGCTTCGAGATCCGTGATGTCGGCATCGTCGTGGTTGGTGACATGCGGAATCAGCACCCAGTTGCGGTGCAGGTTGGCGCCGCTGATCTTCTTGATGCGTGACAGATCCTTGCGCTCGGCCGGGCCGAACTTGCTGAAGTCCACTTGGGGCCACGGCAGCAGTCCGGGAAACGCACCGCCCGCTGCCGTTGCCGGGGTCTTGGCCTTCTGCGCCGCGGTCTGCACCTCGCCGGCCATCACGCCCTTGACGAAGCCTTGCACGTCCAGCTGGGTGATGCGGCCCTTCGGACCGCTGCCTTTGACTTCAGGCAGGGGCACGCCCAACTCGCGCGCCAGGCGACGGATCGACGGCGAAGCGTGTGGCAAGGCACCGCCGGCCGTCGTCGGCTCGTGCGCTGGCATCGCAACCAGCGCGGTCGCGGTCGCGGGAGCCGGCGCAGCGAGCGATGACGGCGCCGACGGCGCATTGACAACCGCCGTGGCCGCCGCCATTGACCCCGCAACACCTTGCAGCACCGCGATCAAGCTGCCTTGCTTGACCTTGTCGCCGACCTTAACCTTGATGTCCTTCACAAGACCTGCGTGCGACGACGGAATCTCCATCGAGGCCTTGTCGCTTTCGACGGTGATCAGGCTCTGCTCGACCTTGACGCTGTCACCGGGCTTGACGAAGACCTCGATCACCGTGACTTCGTCGAAGTCGCCGATGTCGGGCACCACCACGTCGATCGCGCCACCAGCTGCCGTCGGCGCGACCGGCGCAGCCGCAACCGCCGGCAAGTTGGCTTGCACCGGCACGGCAGCTGCCGGTGCTGCGGCGGTCGCCGCAGCGGCAGCGGCTTCCAGCACCAGCACCAGCGTGCCCTCGGCAACCTTGTCACCGAGTTTGACCTTCAACTCCTTGACCACGCCGGCGTGCGACGACGGGATCTCCATCGACGCCTTGTCCGATTCGACCGTCAGCAGCGACTGGTCGACAGCCACCGCATCGCCCACCTTGACCAGCAACTCGATGACCTCGACTTCCTTGAAGTCACCGATGTCCGGGACCTTGACTTCCACCCTTGCCATGGCGCGTCTCCGTTGTTGTTGTGCTTCAGGCGTAGAGCGGGTTGATCTTGTCCGCGCGAATGCCGTACTTCTTGATCGCTTCGGCCACCTTCGCCGCGGGCACCGTGCCCTCGTCGGCCAGCGCCTTCAGCGCCGCCACCACCACGTAGTGACGGTTGACCTCGAAGTGCTCGCGCAGCTTGCTGCGGAAGTCGCTGCGGCCGAAACCGTCGGTACCGAGCACCTTGTAGGTCCGGCCTTTGGGCAGGAAAGCGCGGATCTGGTCAGCGTAGTTCTTCATGTAGTCGGTGGATGCGATCACGGGCCCGGCATGCTTGTCGAGTTGCTGGCAGACGAAGGGCACACGCGGCTTCTCGGTCGGGTGCAGCAGGTTCCAGCGCTCGCAGTCCTGGCCATCACGCGCCAATTCGTTGAAGCTCGGGCAGCTCCAGACATTGGCCGCCACGCCCCAGTCCTGCTCCAGCAGCAGCTTGGCCGCCTGGCTCTCGCGCAGGATCGTGCCGCTGCCGAGCAGGTTGACGCGAGGCGTCTTCTTCGCACCCTCTTCGAGCAGGTACATGCCCTTGAGAATCTGCTCTTCCGTGCCGGGCTTGAGGCCGGGCATCGGATAGTTCTCGTTGAGCAGGGTGATGTAGAAATAGACGTCGTCCTGCTTCTCCACCATTCGCTTCAAGCCATGATGCAGGATCACGCCGACCTCGTGCGCGAACGTAGGGTCGTAGCTGATGCAGTTGGGGATCGTGCCGGCCAGGATGTGGCTGTGGCCGTCTTCGTGCTGCAAGCCCTCGCCGTTGAGCGTCGTGCGGCCCGACGTGCCGCCGAGCAGGAAGCCGCGCGCCTGCATGTCGCCCGCGGCCCAGGCCATGTCGCCGATGCGCTGGAAGCCGAACATCGAGTAGTAGACGTAGAACGGCACCATGATGCGGTTGTTCGTCGAGTAAGACGTCGCAGCCGCGATCCAGGAGCCCATGCCGCCGGCTTCGTTGATGCCCTCCTGCAGGATCTGGCCGGCCTTGTCCTCGCGGTAGTACATCACCTGGTCCTTGTCGACCGGCGTGTAGTTCTGCCCCGCAGGGTTGTAAATGCCGATCTGGCGGAACAGGCCTTCCATACCGAAGGTGCGCGCCTCATCGACGAGGATCGGCACCGCGCGCGGACCCAGGTCCTTGTCGCGCAGCAGTTGCGTCAGGAAGCGCACATAGGCCTGCGTGGTGCTGATTTCGCGGCCTTCGGCAGTCGGGTCGAGCACCGCCTTGAATGTCTCGAGCGCCGGCACGGTGAGCTTCTCGTCGGCCTTGGTGCGGCGGTGCGGCAGGTAGCCGCCCAGCGCCTTGCGGCGATCGTGCAGGTAGCGCATCTCCGGCGTGTCGTCGGCCGGCTTGTAGAACGGGATGTCGGCCAGCTGGTCGTCGGGGATCGGCATGTTGAAGCGGTCGCGGAAGGCGCGCACGTCCTCGTCGATCAGCTTCTTGGTCTGGTGCGCCGTGTTCTTGCCCTCGCCGCTCTTGCCCATGCCGAAGCCCTTGACTGTCTTGATCAGCAGCACGGTCGGCTGGCCCTTGTGGCTGTTGGCGCGGTGGAACGCGGCATACACCTTCTGCGGGTCGTGGCCCCCGCGCTGCAGGCGCCAGATGTCCTCGTCGCTCATCTTGGCGACCATCTCGAGCAGCTTGGGATGTCGGCCGAAGAAGTGCTTGCGCACGAAGGCACCGTCGTTGGCCTTCATTGCCTGGTAGTCGCCATCGACGACATCCATCATCAGCTTGCGCAGCAGCCCGTCCTTGTCGCGCGCGAGCAGCGGGTCCCAGTAGCTGCCCCACAGCAGCTTGATGACGTTCCAGCCCGCGCCGCGGAACTCGCCTTCGAGTTCCTGGATGATCTTGCCGTTGCCGCGCACCGGCCCGTCCAGGCGTTGCAGGTTGCAGTTGATGACGAAGATCAGGTTGTCGAGGTTCTCGCGCGCGGCCAGGCCAATGGCCCCACGCGACTCGGGTTCGTCCATCTCGCCGTCGCCGCAGAACACCCACACTTTTCGATTGGCGGTGTCGGCGATGCCGCGGGCGTGCAGATACTTCAGGAAGCGCGCCTGGTAGATCGCCATCAAGGGGCCCAGGCCCATCGAGACCGTCGGGAACTGCCAGAACTCGGGCATCAGCTTCGGGTGCGGGTAGCTCGAGATGCCCTTGCCGTCGACCTCCTGGCGGAAGTTCAGCAACTGCTCCTCGCTCAGACGCCCTTCCATGAAGGAGCGCGCATAGATGCCGGGCGAGGAGTGTCCCTGGATGTAGAGCAGATCACCGCCGTGGCCTTCGCTCTCGGCGTGCCAGAAATGGTTGAAGCCGGTGCCGAACATCGTGGCTACCGAGGCGAAGCTCGAGATGTGGCCACCGAGGTCGCCACCGTCGGCGGGGTGCAGCCGGTTGGCCTTGACCACCATCGCCATCGCGTTCCAGCGCATATAGGTGCGCAGCCGCTCCTCGATCTCGATGTTGCCGGGCGTGCGTTCCTCCTGGTCGGTCGGAATGGTGTTGATATAGGCCGTGTTGGCCGAGAACGGCACGTCGATGCCGGCCTGGCGGGCGTGATCGATCAGTTGCTCGAGCAGGAAGTGGGCGCGGCCCTCACCTTCGGTGCCGATGACGGCCGACAGCGCATCGAGCCATTCGCGGGTTTCCTGCGCATCGATATCGCCAATTTCACTGGCGGCGTCGACACCGGGCGGTGACAGTGGAAGCGCGGACATGCTTGTCTCCTGTATTTGATGCTTTGTCGGGCTGGCGCAGCGACGCCGAGCCCGGCGGGAGTGTCGCACAAGGTTCTGTGAATTTCAAATAGTGGCCATCGATTTCATATAACGGTAAATTGGGCCGAGTGCCATTGCACCGACCTCGATAATCACGCCGCATGCAGCCCCGCCCCGACCTGGCCCGCGACAGCGAACTGCCGACCTTTGCGCGTCGGCATCGCCTGTTCGGGCGTTGGTGGCGGCGTCAGTCGCCGACGCAGCAGGACCGCTTCGCCACGATCGGCCCGTTGGTCTCCGTGCTGTTGTTCCTGGCTGCGATCATTGCTGCGTTCTGGTACCTGCGCAACGAGGAAATCGCTCGGGAGACCGGCACGGTGCAGCGCGACACCGAAATCGCCCAGCAACAGATCCGCCTGCGCCTGCTCGCCGATCAGGAACTGGTGATGCGCCTGGCGCGGCAGATCGCCGGCAACGAGATCGACGGCGCAAGCTTCGGCTCGCTGGCTGTCGCCTTCACGCGCGAGCGTCCCGCCGTCACCCACTTGTCGTGGATATCGCCCAACCGCGCACTGCGCGGCGGCCATGCCGTGGCTGTGTTCCACCCTGAAGCCAACCCGAGCGGCGATGCCATGCAACCGGCGCTGCCTGTGGCCGGCGAGTCCAGCGAACCCGAGCGGGCCTTCGCCGCCGCGCGCACAACGCGCCAGCCGCTGTACTCGCGCGCGTTTCGCAACGCCAGCGGCGTTGCAGTGTTCCAGTTGCAGGTGCCCTTGCTCGAGCGCAGCACCTTCACCGGGGCATTGATCGCCGAGTATGCGATCGACCCGCTGTTGCGCTCGTCCGTTCCGCCCGAGGTCACGCAGCGCCACACCGTGGCCATTCTGGATGGCGACGGCCGCGAACTCGCTGGCAGCGTGCTGGTGATGCCGGGCCAGCCGGCCAGCCGGCCGACGATCGTCTATGACCTGCCGTTGGCCCCGACCGACAACGGCCTGGTGCTGCGGGGCCAGGGCTGGCGTACCTCGGTCGGGCTGGTCGGCAACACCTTGTTCTGGATGGTCGTGGCGCTGTCGGTGCTGACCGTCTGGATGTTGCTCGGCACGTGGCGCCACATGCGTCGGCGCGCGCAGATGCAGGGCACCCTGGTGCAGGAAACGAACTTCCGCCGGGCGATGGAAAACTCGATGCTGACGGGCATGCGCGCCATGGACGGCGAAGGACGAATCACGTACATCAACCCGGCGTTCTGCGCGATGACCGGGTTCAGCGAGGCGGAGTTGGTCGGCCAGGCGCCGCCCTTCCCCTACTGGCCAAGCGACCGCATCCCCGAGAACATGCGGCTGCTGCAGCAGGAACTGCAGGGCCGCAGCCCGTCCGGCGGGATCGAGGTGAAAGTCATGCGCAAGGACTGGACGCTGTTCGACTCGCGAATGTACGTTTCGCCGCTGATCGACGCGCGCGGTCTGCAGACCGGGTGGATGACCTCGATGACCAACATCACCGAGGCCAAGCGAATCCGCGACCAGCTGTCAGCGTCGCATGAACGCTTCACCACCGTGCTCGAGGGCCTGGACGCAGCGGTGTCGGTGCTGTCGGTGCAGCAGGGCGAGTTGCTGTTTGCCAACCGCTCCTACCGGCTCTGGTTCGGCGCCGATCCGAAGGGCCACACCCAGCTGGCCAGCGGCAGCCTGTTGCTGCCGTTCACGCCGGGCGATGACCACGGCGACGCCGTCGACAGCCTGTCGGGGCTGCCCACCGAATCGCTCACCGCGAGCGGCGCCGACCCACATGAGGTCTATGTCGACACGTTGAAGAAGTGGTTCGACGTGCGCTCTCGCTACCTGCAATGGACTGACGGGCGGCTGGCGCAGATGCTGATCGCCACCGACATCACAGCGCGCCGACGAGTCGAAGAGCAGACCGCCCAGCAGGCCGAAAAGGCGCAGGTGACGAGCCGGCTTGTCACGATGGGCGAGATGGCCAGCTCGGTGGCCCATGAACTCAACCAACCGCTCACGGCCATCACCAACTACTGCAATGGCATGGTCTCGCGCGTGCGTTCCGATTCGATCGTCAAGGACGACCTGGTCGCCACGCTGCTGAAGACCGCGCGCCAGGCCGAACGCGCCGGGCAGATCATCCAGCGAATCCGTGCCTTCGTGAAACGCAGCGAACCGCAGCGTCAACGTGCCGAAGCGCGGGCGATCATCGATGACGCCATCGAACTTGCCGGCATCGAGCTGCGCCGACGCCATGTCTCACTGACGACGTATGTCGCGCAACGCCTGCCCGCCCTGCACTGCGACCCGATCCTGATCGAGCAGGTGGTCCTGAACCTGCTGAAGAACGCCGCTGAAGCAATCGACAGCGCCCAATTGCCGACCACGCGACGCCAGATCGAGTTGCGTGTCGTGCCGCGCCACACCCCAGAGGAAGGCGGCGTGATCGAGTTCAGTGTCACCGACCGCGGCCCCGGCGTGCGAGAAGACGTGCTGGCGCGCCTGTACGAGGCCTTCTTCTCGACCAAGGCCGAGGGCCTGGGCATCGGCCTGGCACTGTGCCGCTCCATCGTCGAGTCGCACCGCGGCCGGATAAGGGCGCTGAACCTCTACAATGGCGACGTCGTGGTGGGCTGTCGCTTTGCCTTCACGCTGCCGGTCGATGTCTCGGCCCGAACCGAGCCCACCAGCCTTCTTGGCACACCCGCCGCCACCGCCGCGCATCCCGCGCTCGCAACCGCCAACACGCACCCCACACCATGAGCTTGATCCCCAAAAAAGGCACCGTGTATGTCGTCGATGACGACGAGGCCGTGCGCGACTCATTGCAATGGTTGCTCGAAGGCAAGGACTACCGCGTCAAGTGCTTCGATTCGTCGGAATCCTTCCTGTCGCGATTCGACCCGCGCGAAGTGGCCTGCCTGATTGCCGACATCCGCATGGAAGGCATGAGCGGCCTGGAACTGCAGGACCGCCTGGTCGAACGCAAGAGCCCGCTGCCGATCGTTTTCATCACGGGCCACGGTGATGTGCCGATGGCCGTGACGACGATGAAGAAGGGCGCGATGGATTTCATCGAGAAGCCGTTCAAGGAAGAAGAGTTGCTTGGCCTGGTCGAGCGCATGCTCGACAGCGCCCGCAGCGCATTCAGCCAGCACCAGGAGCAGGCCAGCCGGGATGCTTTGCTGTCACGCCTGACGGCCAGAGAGGCCCAGGTACTGGAGCGCATCGTCGCCGGCCGCCTGAACAAGCAGATCGCCGACGATCTGGGCATCAGCATCAAGACGGTCGAGGCGCATCGCGCCAACATCATGGAGAAGTTGAACGCCAACACCGTGGCCGACCTGCTCAAGATCGCGCTCGGCGCGCAGACTGCGAAAGCGTGAATGGGACCACCCCCGAAGCGGCTGCGCCGCTCCCCCTCAAGGGGGCAACGCCAGCGGCCCGGCGGAGCCGGCTCCGCGGCGTTTGCTTGGTAAGGCCGCAATGTGCGGCCTTGTTTCCTTTGTGAGCGCCGTGCCATGACAGCCAAGATCATCGATGGCACTGCCCTGTCGCAGCAGATTCGCTCGCACGTTGCTGCGCGCGTCGCTGCGCTGGCCGCACGCGGCGTCAAACCCGGCTTGGCGGTGATCCTGGTCGGCGACGACCCGGCCAGCGCGGTCTATGTACGCAACAAGGTCAAGGCCTGCCATGACGGCGGCCTGCACTCGGTACTCGAGCGGCATGACGCGAGCCTGGCGCAGGACGCCCTGCTGGCACGCATCGCTGCACTCAACGCCGACCCGGCCATCCACGGCATCCTGGTGCAGATGCCACTGCCCAAGCACCTCGACGCCCACTGCGTCATCGAAGCCATCGCCCCGGCCAAGGATGTGGATGGCTTCTCGGTCGCCAGCGCGGGCGAGCTGATGGCCGGCCTGCCGGGCCTGCGCCCGGCAACGCCGCTGGGCTGCATGAAGCTGATCGAGAGCACGGGTGAATCGCTGCGCGGAAAACACGCCGTGGTCATTGGCCGCAGCAACACGGTCGGCAAGCCGATGGCGCTGTTGCTGCTGCAGGCCCACGCGACCGTGACGGTCTGCCACAGCGCGACACAGGATCTGGCGCGGCACACGCGCCAAGCCGATATCGTCGTCGCCGCGGTTGGCCGACGCAACACCCTGACGGCCGAGATGGTCAAGCCGGGTGCGATCGTGATCGATGTCGGCATCAACCGCGACGAAGCCGGCAAGCTTTGCGGCGACGTCGACTTCGCAGGTGTTTCCCAGGTTGCGGGCTGGATCTCCCCGGTGCCTGGCGGCGTCGGCCCGATGACGATCGCGATGCTGCTGGCCAATACCGTGCAGGCAGCGGAACAAGCCGCTGCACATTGACACCAAGAGCCATGACCAATCCTCTGCTGCACACCGATGGGCTTCCCGCCTTCGACGCCATCCTTCCAGGCCATGTCGCACCGGCGATCGACGCGCTGCTGGCACAGGCCAGCGCAGCGCTCGAATCCGCAGTCGGCCCGGACGTTGCGGCCGACTACGACGCGATGTCGGCCGTGCTCGACGTGGCCACCGAACGACTGGGTCGCGCGTGGGGCGCTGTGTCGCACTTGAATGCCGTGGCCGACACCCCTGCACTGCGTGCAGCCTACAACGACAACCTGCCCAAGGTGACCGAGTTCCACACCCGGCTGGGCGCCGACGAACGCCTGTACGCCAAATACAAGGCCATCGCCGCCAGCCCGGCGGCGGCAGCCCTCAGCGCGCCGCGGCGCAAGGCCCTGGCCAACGCGCTGCGCGACTTCGTCCTGTCCGGCGCCGAGCTCGGCGGTGAAGCCAAGACCCGTTTTGCGGCGATCCAGGAGCGCGCTGCCGAACTCGAACAGCAGTACCGCGAGCATGTGCTCGATGCCACCGACGGCTTCAGCTGCCTTGCACGCTCTGACGAACTCGACGGCGTGCCCGCCGACGTGCAACAGGCAACGCGCGCGGCCGCACAGGTCGACGGCGTCGAGGGCCACAAGCTCAGCTTGCATTACCCGGTGTACGGACCGGTGATGCAATATGCGACCAACCGCGACTTGCGCAAGTCTCTCTACACGGCTTACGTCACACGGGCCAGCGAACTCGGCCCGCTCGAGCGCGACAACAGCCCGCTGATGCAGGAGTTGCTGGCGCTGCGCCAGGAAGCCGCAGCGCTGCTGGGGCACGGCAACTACGCCGCGGTTTCGTTGGTGCCGAAGATGGCACGCAACACGACCGAGGTGAACGGCTTCCTGCGCGACCTGGCCACGCGTGCACGGCCCTACGCCGAACAGGACCTGGCCGCACTGCGCAGCTTCGCAGCCACCGAGCTGGCCCTTCCCGAGCTGCAGGCCTGGGACCTGGGCTACGCCAGCGAGAAGCTCAAGGAAGCGCGCTACGCCTTCAGCGACCAGGAGGTCAAGCGCTACTTCACCGAGCCGCGGGTGCTGGCCGGCCTGTTCGAGATCGTGCAGGCCGTCTTCGAGGTCACGATTACGCCCGACCTTGCACCGGTGTGGCACGACAGCGTGCGCTTCTATCGGGTCGAACGCGACGGCCGCCTGCTGGCGCAGTTCTACCTCGACACCTATGCCCGCACGGGCAAGCAGCCCGGCGCCTGGATGGACGACGTGCGCGTGCGTTGGACGCGGCCTGACGGCACGACTCAGACACCTGTCGCCACGCTGACCTGCAACTTTGCACCGCCTGTCGGCAAGGAACCGGCGCTGCTCACGCATGACGACGTGATCACCCTGTTCCACGAGTTCGGCCACGGTCTGCACCTGATGCTCACGCGCATCGATGACATCGGCGTCTCGGGGCTGTCGGGCGTGGAGTGGGACGCCGTCGAGTTGCCGAGCCAGTTCATGGAGAACTTCTGCTGGGAGGCCGATGTGCTGCAACGCCTGACGGCACACGTCGACACCGGCCAAGCGCTGCCGCGCGCCCTGTTCGACAAGATGGTCGCCGCCAAGAACTTCCAAAGCGGCATGGGCACGCTGCGCCAGATCGAGATGGGTCTGTTCGACCTGCGCATCCACGCCGAGCCAGGCGCCGCCCAGCGTGTGCAGGAAGTCCTCGACGAAGTCCGCGACGAGGTCTCGGTGTTGAGCCCGCCGGCCTTCAACCGCTTCCAGCACAGCTTCTCGCACATCTTTGCCGGCGGCTACTCCGCCGGTTACTACAGCTACAAATGGGCCGAGGTTCTTTCGGCAGATGCCTGGAGCGCTTTCGAGGAAGCGGGCGCGTTGTCAGTGGCCACCGGCCGGCGCTTTCGTGAAGAAATTCTCGAAGCGGGCGGCAGCCGCAGTGCGCTGGAGAACTTCACCGCCTTCCGCGGTCGTGAACCACGCATCGATGCACTGCTGCGCCATCAAGGAATGGCTTGAGTCCGCGGCCCAGGGCGGTTAGATTGCGTGTCATGCGCACATCCGTCTCACTGGCCACCCTCGCCGCAACGCTGTTGCTCGCCGCGCCCTCGGCTCACGCCCTGTTCAAGGTCGTCGGCCCCGACGGCAAAGTGACCTATACCGACCGTGTGCCCAACGCCAACGAGGGCAAGGTGATGCCGGTCGACGGCAGTTCGGGCCGCGCCAGCGACCTCGCGCTGCCCTACGCGTTACGCCTGGTCGCCACGCGGTTCCCGGTCACGCTGTTTACCGCCAGCAACTGCGGCGAAGGCTGCGCGCTCGGGCGCAGCCTGCTGGCCAAGCGCGGTGTGCCCTACACCGAGCGCGTGGCCGAGTCAGACGAGGAGCGCGAAGCCTGGGTCCGCCTCGTGGGCGGCCCCGAGGCGCCCGCACTGAGGGTCGGTGAACAGACGCTGCGCGGCTACACCGCGCGGGCCTGGGACGAAACGCTCGACCTTGCCGGCTACCCGCGCCAGTCCCTGTTGCCAGCCAACTACCAGACACCGCCCGCCGTGCCGATGATCGCGCGTCAGCCTGCCCCACCGAAAGCGCCGCCGCAAGCGCCGACGGCGCCTGCCGTCGACGGGCAGTCAAACCCGACGGGCATCCGTTTCTGAACTGACAGTCGGCGCCAGCCGGTGCGCCGGCCATCGCGCTGCGACCAGCAGTGCGGCCATCAGCCACATCGGCGCGGCTGTCGTCGTCACCGCAGACAGCAGGCCAAAGCCGGCCGGCATCGCGATCGTGGCCACGTTGGTGAAGACCATGCGCAGTGCCAAAGCCTGACCCTGGCGATCCGGCGGCGCAGCCTGGTGCAGGGTGGACAGGATCATTGGTTGCACCGATCCAAGTGCGAGCCCGAGCAAGGCCGAGCCGAACATCATGCCGGCGACACCGGGCAACCAGGCATAGGCCAACAGCACGGCGCTGGCAAGCGTCATGGCGGCGAGCAGTGCACGGTGGTCGTCGATGCGGTCGGCCCAGGTCGAGATCACGAGCCGCACCAGCGTGGTCGCGATGGCAAACGAGCTGAGCACCAGGCCGATCGCCGACGCGCTGATTTCCCGCGCATGGCCGACCACCGGCACGGTGAAATTGTGGGCGTCCCAGGCCGCGGCCATCGCCACGTTCACCAGCAGCAGGTTGCGCAAGACCGGCAAGCGCAGCAGCTCGAAGGCATGGCCGGGTGCCGACTTGTGGACCTCGCCTGCGGGCAGCGCCGCCTGGTGCGGCACGCGCGACGCAGCAGCCACCGCCAACAGGGGCAACAACGCACCGAAAGCAAACGCAGCGCGAAAGCCGACATGGTCGATCAACAAGCCCGCAATCACTGGCGCCAAGGTGTTCGACAACGCGGGGCCGAGCGCGACCCAGCTGAACACGCGCTTCAGGTCACTGGCGTCACGCGCCATCAGGCCGGCTTCGCGCTGGATCGCGACGGCGGCAACGCTGACCGCGCCACCGGTGAGCAGTCCCGAGAAAGCCAAGGCCGCGAGGTGCTGCGTGAACACCGGCAGCAGCGCACCGGTCAGCGCCAGGCCAACCGCCCAGCGCACAGGCCGGTGAAAGCCGAAACGGTCGGCCAGGCGGCCGGCCCATAGCGACAGCACGATCGGCGCCACCGCGTAGAGGCTGAACAGCACGCCCACGACCCAATCCGGATGACCCTGCTTCAGCACCGCGAGGCTGGCAGCCATGCGTGTGGCAGCCATGCAGGCGTGCAGACCAACGAGCGTGGCGATGACCATCAGGAACGCGCTGCGCGGGGCCGCAGCGTTCTCGCTGCGGCTCATCCGGCACGCTTCCCGCTGCCCGCCGTTACGTTCGCCTCTGAGCTGCCCGGCGGGTTCATGCCGGGCCGCGCTCGCTTTCGTCGGCGTCGTCGCCAGCGTCCCGGTCGTCATCGCCGGCCACGCTGTCGAGCAGACTCTGCGCGCCCGCCACAGGCATCGCCTCGACGCCACGCAGCTGGCGCTCCATGGCCCGTGAGCGCACTTCGGCCTGAACGATGGTGTTGCTGGCCTCGTCGAGCTTCTTCTTGGTCTTGGCCAGGACATCGCCGAATTTGCCGAACTCGGCCTTCACGGCACCGAGCACCTGCCAGACCTCGGCGCTGCGGCGCTCGAGCGCCAGGGTGCGAAAACCCATCTGCAGGCTGTTGAGTGTGGCCAGCAGCGTGGTCGGCCCGGCCAGCATGACCTTGTGTTCACGCTGCAAGGCCTCGACCAGGCCGGGGCGGCGCAGGGCCTCGGCGTACAGGCCTTCGGTGGGCACGAACAGGATCGCGAAATCGGTCGTGTGCGGCGCCTGCACGTACTTCTCGCTGATGTCGCGCGCTTCGAGTTTGAGGCGGGCCTCGAGCGCCTTGGCAGCCGCATCAGCCGCGGGCTTGTCGGCGCGCTCCTGTGCGTCGAGCAGGCGCTCGTAGTCCTCGCGCGGAAACTTGGCGTCGATCGGCAACCACAGCGGCATCGCGGCGTTGGCGGTGCCATCGCTGCCGCGACCCGGCAAGCGGATCGCGAACTCGACGCGATCCCCGCTGCCAGGCACGGTCTCGACGTTGGTGGCGAACTGTTCGGGCGTGAAGACCTGTTCGAGCAGACCGGCGAGTTGCACCTCGCCGAAGATGCCACGCGTCTTCACTCCGCTCAGCACGCGATTGAGCGACCCGACATCGCGCGCCAGTGTCTGCATCTCGCCCAGGCCCTTGTGCACCTGATCGAGGCGGTCGGCGACCTGCTTGAAGCTCTCACCCAGACGCAGCTCGAGCGTGGCGTGCAGCTTCTCGTCGACCGTGGCGCGCATCTGCTCCAGGCGCTGGCCGTTGTCGGCCTGGATCGCGCTGAGCTTGGTCTCGACAGTCTGCCGCACCTCCGCCATGCGCTTGTCGTTGCCGTCGGTCAGCGCGCGCAACTGTTCGGCCTGGGCCTGGCCGAAGCGGTGCAGTGCGGCGTCCTGGGCCTCGCGCGCCGAGCGGGTCTGCTCGGCCAGGCCCTGCTGCATCGCGGCGAGCTGGGTGCGGAATGAGTCGATCTGATCGTTCTGGGTACGTGCCACGTCACCCGATTGCGCCAGCAGGGCTTGCTGCATGGCGGAGAGGCTCTGCGCCAGCTCCTGGCGAGTGCCACGGGCACTGTCCTGCACGTCACTGCGCAGGTTGCGCTCGAGCCGCTCGGCGCTGCCGGTATCAGCCCGGCGCAGCGCGAGCCACAGAATGAGCACCAACAACAAGCCCAGCAACGCGAGCTGAGCGATCGAGATCCAGGAAGCCATCAGGCCATTGTCGCCGCTGCCGACGACGCGACGCCGCGGCCCTCAGGACAGCAGATCGACCAGCGTACGCGCGATGACCTTGGTGGCACGGCGCAGGTCTTCGAGCACGATGTGCTCGTCGGCGCGCTTGGCGTTCGATTCGAGCACCGTGCGGGGACCGGCGCCGTATAGAACCGCCGGAATGCCGCGCTCGCCATACAGCCGCGCGTCGGTGTACAGGGGTGTACCCGAGGCCAGGATCGGTTCGCCGAAAACCGCACTGGCGTGCCGGCACAGCGCATCGACCAGCGGCCGGTTCCCCGCCAGCGGCTCCAATGCGCGAGCCAGCAAGATGCGCTTGATGTCGACGGTGATGCCCTTGGCACCCGCGACCGCGTCAGTGATCACCTTCCGCAGCGTGGCCTCCACCTCGTCGGGCTTCTCTTCGGGAATCATGCGTCGGTCCAGCTTGAGCAGGACCTTGCCCGGAACCACATTGGTGTTGGTGCCGCCTTCGATCAGGCCGACGTTGAGGTATGGATGGGTGATGCCCTTGACCTGGCTCGTCACTTGTTTGTACAGGGTGTTCTGGTGGTAGAGCGCGCTCAAGATCAGCGTGGCGGCCTGCAGCGCATCGACGGCCGTCTCGGGCACCGCTGCATGGCCCATCTTGCCGTGCACCGTGACCTCGAGCTGCAGGCAGCCGTTGTGCGCGGTCACCACCTGATAGCTGAAGCCCGCAGCAATCAGCAGATCGGGCTTGGTCAAACCGTGCTTGAGCAGCCAGTCGGGCCCGAGCTCGCCGCCGAACTCTTCGTCATAGGTGAAGTGCAGCTCCACTGCGCCCTTCAGCGGCAGCTTGAGCGACTCGATCGCGCGCGTGGCGAAGGTGAAGCTGGCGAAGTCGCACTTGCTCACCGCCGCGGCACGGCCGTAGAGCTTGCCGTTCACCACCTCGCCACCATAGGGTTCATGGGACCAGCCCTCGCCGGGCGGGACCACATCGCCGTGGGCATTGAGCGCAATCGTCCTGCCCTCGCCGTAGCGCCGGCGAACGATCAGGTTGGTGATCGACTCGAGGCCACACGCCTGCACCTCGGCGGCCGGCACGGCATGCTTTTCTGCCGTGAAGCCGAAGGCCTGCAACAACTCGGCCGTGCGTTCGGCGTGCGGCGCGTTGTTGCCGGGTGGCGTGTCGGTCGGCACGCGCACCAGTTGTTGAAGAAAGCCGACCTCTTCGTCGAAATGAGCGTCGATCCAGGCGTCGAGGGCGGCGTAGCGAGCGGCGGTCATGGGAGTTCCGTGGCAAGGTGTTCGAGCAGGTTCTGCAACGCACGCACCGCCAGTTCAGTGTCGTCGTTGGTGATCTCTTCGAGCGGGTTGTGGCTGATGCCGGCGTTGCCCCCGCGCATGAAGAGCATGGCCTGGGGCATCAATTCGTGCAGCTTCATCGCATCGTGGCCGGCACCGCTGGGCAGTCGCAAGAGCGGCAGGCCGAGCGCTGCGACGGCATGCTCCCAACGCTGCTGCCAGGCCGGATTGCTCGGTGCGGCCGCGGCGCGCATGGTTTCCTCGAGCTTGAAGTGCAGGCCTCGCCGCTCGCAGATGCGCTGCAGCTCGGCGCGCACGTCGGCGGCACAGGCGTCGCGAACCCCGTTGGTGGTGGCGCGGATGTCGAGGCTGAACTTGCAGCGACCCGGCACCACGTTGATCGACCCGTTGGGAACTTCGAGCATGCCGATCGTGGCTACCAGGTTGGGCGCCGCGGCACCGCGCTTTTCGGCGAAGAGCGCCAGTTCGGCGGCCGCGGTGGCGGCGTCGCGGCGGCGATCCATCGGCGTCGTGCCGGCGTGGCTGGCCATGCCGACGATCTCGCCCAGGTAGCGCACGCTGCCGTTGATCGAGGTGACGATGCCCAAGGGCAGATCGACCTCGTTCAGCACGGGCCCCTGCTCGATGTGCACCTCGACGAAGCCGAGGTACTTCGACGCGTCGCGTGCGAGCCTGGGGATGTCGGCGATGCACAGCCCCGCGTGTTCGATGGCCTGGCGCATCGTGATGCCGTCGGCATCGCATTGCTCCAACCAGGCGTTGTCGAAATGGCCCGTCAGCGCCCCCGAGCCGAGGAATACCGCCTTGTAGCGCTGGCCCTCTTCCTCGGCGAAGCCGACCACCTCGAAGCCGAAAGGCAGGCGCCTGCCCTGGGCATGCAGTTCACGCACGCAGGCCATCGGCACGAAGATGCCCAGCCGCCCGTCGTACTTGCCGCCGTTGCGCACGGTGTCGTAGTGGCTGCCTGTGAGCAGCCGCCTGGCTTTCGGATCGCTGCCGTGATAGACGCCGACCACGTTGCCGACGGCGTCGATCTCGACTTCGTCGAAGCCGCAGTCGGCGCGCATCCAGTGCGCCAGCCGCTGGGCGCAGGCGCGGTGGGCGTCGGTCAGGTAGGTGACCGTCAATTCGCCGCGTTCGGCGTAGCCGGGGTCGCTGTTCGTGGCCAGCCGTTCGGCCCAGTCCCAGACCCGGTTGCCGAGCTCGGGCTGGTGGCCGAACTTGTCGTTCAGGCGCAGCTCGGCAATGCGGTGGATGTTGCGCAGGCACTCGGCCAGCTCGAAGTCGGGGTGGTTGTCCAGGCGCCGCGCGAACGTGGCAATGATCTCGGCCTTGTTCAAACCGAGCCCGCGCGGGCCGCGCACGGCAAGAATGAACGGGAAGCCGAACTTGGCGTTGTAGTCGGCATTGAGTTGCTGGATCGTGGCGAACTCTTCAGGCATGCAGTCGGTCAGCCCCGCCTTGCCCTGCTCGTTCGTCGACTCTGCGGTCAGTGTCTTGCTGACCATCGCCTTGCCGGCCAGCTCGGGGTGGGTGCAGATCAATGCGAGTTGAGCGTCTCGGCCTGACGCACGCACGACCTCGACCAGCGCGAGCTTGAGCTGAACGAGGCTGGCGAAGGGCCGCTTCGGCAACGCGCGTTCCACGATCCACGGGGAATGCTCGTAGGTGCCGTCGAGCAACGCAACGAACTCGGCCGGCGTGGCGGTGTTGATCTGGTTCAGCGTCAGTGCCATGGGGGTGTTGCAGGTTCAGGCGGGAGTGGCGACAAAGGGGTGCACCCGCTGCCAGTGGCGCGCGATGTCGATGCGCCGCGCGATCCACACCCCGTCGTGCGCTTCGATGTGATCGAGGAAGCGTTGCAGCGCCCTGAAGCGCGCGGGCCGGCCGAGCAGGCGACAGTGCATGCCGATGTTCAGCATCTTCGGCCGATCCAGCCCCGCCGGGTCGCCTTCGGCGTAGAGCACATCGAAGGCGTCCTTCAGGTAGCTGTAGAAGTGCTCGCCGGTGTTGAAGCCCTGCATCGACGAGAAGCGCATGTCGTTGGTGTCCAGCGTGTAGGGCACGATCAGGCGCTGCAGCGTGCTGCCGTCGCTCTTGCCCACCGGCATCCAGAACGGCAGGTCGTCGCCGTAGTAGTCGCTGTCGTACTCGTAGCCGCCGTGGTCGGCGACCAGGCGCTTGGTGTTTGGGCTGTCGCGCCCGGTGTACCAGCCCAGCGGCCATTGCCCGCCCGTCATGTCGCGGATGATCCGCGTGCCGATCTCGATGTGGCGCCGCTCTCGGGCTTCGCTCATGTGCTGGTGGTGGATCCAGCGCCAGCTGTGGCAGGCGATCTCGTCACCACGCGCCAGGAAGGCTTGCAGCAACTCGGGGTGGCGCTGCAGCGCCATCGACACGCCGAACACCGTCAGCGGCAGGCCACGCTGGTCGAACTCGCGCAGGATGCGCCAGGCACCGACGCGCGAGCCGTACTCGTACATCGACTCCATCGACAGGTGACGGGCCTCGAAGGCCTGCGCGCCGATGATCTCGGACAGGAAGGTCTCCGACATCGGGTCGCCGTGCAGCACGCAGTTCTCGCCACCCTCTTCGTAGTTCAACACGAACTGCACGGCGATCCGTGCACCGCCCGGCCACTGCGCATGAGGCGGGTTGCGGCCATAGCCCTTCAGGTCACGCGGATAGGCAGCGTCGGCGGGCGTCGTGGTGTCGGTCATGTTCTTGTTGTCATGCCGCAGGCCGCAGCGCGGCCAGCAGATCGGGTGTGCGAGGGTCGAGCTGCAGATTGCGCTCGACGCTGGCCAGGTGGTGTTCCATCAGCCGAACCGCGGCGCGGGCATCGCGCTTGGCCAGGGCTTCGACGATCTGCACATGCTCGTCCTGCGAATGCTCGGCCGAATGCGCCGACTGGTACATCAGCGAAATCAGCGACGAGCGGCTGAGCAGGTCGGCCAGCAATTGCGCGAGAACCTCGTTGCCGAGCAGGCGCGCCAGCACGACATGAAAGTCGGCCAGCAGCCGCGTGCGGCCCGACACATCGGTGCGGGCGATGGCCTCGCGCTCGTCGCGCAGGTGCGCGCGCAGCAATGCAATCTGCGCATCGGTGATTCGCGCAGCCAGCTGGCGCACCAGCGCCGCTTCGATCATCGCGCGCACCTCGAACACCTGGCGCGCTTCTTCGACGCTGGGCATCGCGACAAAGGCGCCGCGCGCCGGCTCGAGCGTGACCAGGCGATCGCGGCTGAGCTGGTTCAGCGCCTGGCGCACCAGCGTGCGCGAGACCTTGAAGATGTCGGCGATCTTCTGCTCGGCCAGCTTGGTGCCCGGCGCCAGGCGGCGTTCGACGATCGCCGTGGTGATCGACTCGACGATGCGCTGCGTCGCGCCTGCCGGCTGCCGCTCCGGGGCCAACGCGCGTCGCGCACGCCGCGGTGCTGGCGTGGCAGGCTCGATCACCTGGAGATTGGCGCGGCTGCGGGTCATGGTCAGGATTCTTCGCGGCAGAATGGTCGAAAGTGTACGCCAATGTGCATACACATTGCACAGGCCAACTCCCCCGCGCCGGCCCTATATCAAGCAGTTCATCCACGACCTGGCCGGGGGTAACTACCGATCACGCTGACAACACGGGTGTATACACTCCAACCACGTCGCCGCGGAGCCCGCACGCAGAGCGCCCCGGGGCGCTGCCACCGGTTGCGACGTCCGCCCTCACAGAGCCCGCTGTGGTGAGAGGCAAGCGCAACGGCCAACCGCTGCGCTTGTCGAACCTGAGAGGACGCCATGGACGCTTACCTGCTCGACTGGGCCAACCTGCTCTTGCGCTGGGCCCATGTCATCGTGGCGATCGCCTGGATCGGCTCGTCGTTCTACTTCGTCTTTCTCGACAGCAGCCTGACCCCGCCCGACGACCCGGCGCTCAAGGCCAAGGGCGTCGATGGTGAGTTGTGGGCCGTGCACGGCGGCGGCTTCTACCACCCGCAGAAGTACCTCGTCGCGCCCCGGCAGATGCCCGAGCACCTGCACTGGTTCTACTGGGAAAGCTACAGCACCTGGCTGACCGGCATGGCCCTGTTCACGGTGCTGTACCTGTTCAACGCCGGCACCTTCCTGGTCGACAAGAGCGTGTACGACTGGTCTGCCGGCACCGCGATCGCCGCGTCGCTCGGCTTCCTGGTGGTCTGCTGGTTCGTCTATGACGTCATCTGCCGCGCCTTCGGTCAGAAAAGGAACGGCGACCTGATCGTCGGCCTCGGCGTCTTCGCCTTTGTCGTCTTCGCGTCCTGGCTGGCCTGCCAGCTGTTCGCCGGGCGCGCCGCCTTCCTGCTGATCGGCGCCATGCTGGCCACCTCGATGAGCGCCAACGTGTTCGTCTGGATCATTCCCGGCCAGCGCACGGTGGTGGCGCAATTGAAGGCCGGCCAACCGGTGGATCCGATCTACGGCTGGCGCGCCAAGCAGCGCAGCGTGCACAACACCTACTTCACACTGCCGGTGCTGATTGCCATGCTGTCGAATCACTATGGCTGGCTCTACACCGGCAAACACAACTGGCTGGTGCTGGTGCTGCTGATGCTGGCCGGTGCACTGATCCGGCACAGCTTCGTTGCGCGCCACAAGGCCCTGGTGCAGGGCAAGCGCGTGCCCTGGGAACACGCGGGCATCGGCACGGCGGTGCTGGTGGGCCTGGCGATCTGGCTGGCGCCCCCGCCGCCGTCCGCGGCTGCGCTTGCCGCTGCCGCCAAGCCCGTGCGCTTTGTCGAGGTCAAGGCGGTGATCGACCAGCGCTGCGCGATGTGCCACAACGCTCAGTTGCAGCAGAAGAACGTGGCCCTGCACACGCCCGAGTTGATCAAGCAGCACGCCCAGATGGTCTATCAGCAGGTGTCCGTGTTGAAGCTAATGCCCTTGAACAACGCAACCCAGATCAGCGACGACGAGCGCGCGCTGATCAAGCGCTGGTTCGAGGCCGGCGCGCCCGTGAACTGATTGCCCCCCCCGCGACCCGTCAGAGGAAAGAGGCCCAGCCATGACCACATCGACTGTCCACCCGGTGGACGAAAAACTCCCCACCGGCCGACTTGCCGCACTCGGCATGCAGCATGTGCTGGTGATGTACGCCGGCGCGATCGCGGTGCCGCTGATCGTCGGCCGCGCGCTCAAGCTCACGCCCGAGCAGGTGGCACTGCTGATCTCGGCCGACCTGTTCGCCTGCGGCATCGTCACGCTGATCCAGAGCCTGGGCATGACCCGGTGGTTCGGCATCAAGCTGCCGGTGATGATGGGCGTGACCTTCGCCGCCGTCGGCCCGATGGTGGCCTTCGCCAATGCGATGCCCGGTGTCGATGGCGCGCGCGCGATCTTCGGCGCCATCATCGGCGCGGGCATCGTCTCGATGCTCATCGCGCCGATCGTCAGCAAGCTGCTGCGCTTCTTTCCGCCGGTCGTCACCGGGGCCATCATCGCCATCATCGGCATCAGCCTGATGCGCGTCGGCGTCGGTTGGGCGATGGGCGGCCCGGCCTTCCTGGCCCAATCGACCGACGTGCCCAAGCTGGTCGCGATGGTCGATGGCGCCAGGGCCGCGGCTGCGGCCGCGAGTGCGCCCATCAAGCTGGCGGGCCCGATCCCGATGCTCGACAACCCCAACTACGGCTCGCTCGAGAACATGGCCATTGCCGGCGCAGTGCTGGTCCTCATCCTGTTGCTGGTGAAGTACACCAAGGGCTTCATTGCCAACATCTCGGTCCTGCTGGGCATCGTCGGCGGCTGCGCGGTGGCCATGGCGCTTGGCAAGATGAATTTCGACAAGGTCGGCAAAGCCGCCTGGTTCGACGTCGTCACGCCGTTTGCCTTCGGCATGCCGACCTTCGACATCGTGATGATCCTGACCATGGTTCTGGTGATGATCGTGGTGATGATCGAATCGACCGGCATGTTCCTGGCGCTGTCGGACATCACCGGCAAGAAGATCAGCCAGCCCGAACTTGCCGCGGGCCTGCGCACCGACGGCCTGGGCACCCTGATCGGCGGCATCTTCAACACCTTCCCGTACACCAGTTTTTCGCAGAACGTCGGCCTGGTCGGCGTCACCGGTGTGAAGAGCCGCTGGGTCTGCGTGGCCGGCGGCGTGATCATGGTCATCCTCGGCCTGCTGCCGAAGATGGCCGCCTTCGTCGAGGCGATTCCGCAGTTCGTGCTCGGCGGCGCCGGGCTGGTGATGTTCGGCATGGTCGCGGCCACCGGCATCCGCATCCTGTCGACGGTGGATTACAAGAGCAACCGCAACAACCTCTACATCGTCGCACTGGCGATCGGCTTCGGCCTGATCCCGCTGGTGGCGCCGCGCTGGACGCAGCACATGGCCCACAGCCTGCATCCGCTGCTCGAGTCCGGGATCTTGCTGACCGCGGTGACGGCGGTGGTTCTGAACATCTTCTTCAACGGCGCGAAGGGCGACACCGCCGATGCCATTGCGGCTGCCAAAACGGCTGAAGCCCATTGACTGCAGCTTCCCAGGACCCGCCGCAACGACCCCGCCGCAGCGAAGCCGCGGTCCGCGTCGACCTGGCCGCCGCCTACCGCCTGGCGGCGCTGGCCGGCTGGGACGACACGGTGTACACGCACCTGTCGGCCAGCGTGCCGGGCGAGCCCGGCGTCTACCTGATCAATCAATTCGGCCTTGGCTTCGACGAGACCAGTGTGTCGAACCTGGTCAAGGTCAACCTGCGCGGCAATGTCGTCGACGGCTCGGGCCGGCCCGTCAACCCGACCGGCTTCACGATCCACGGCGCAGTGCATGCGGCGCGGCCGGAGATCGAATGCGTGATCCACCTGCATGCGCCATGGGGCGTGGCCCTGTCGATGCGGTCCGAAGGCCTGCTGCCGACCTCGCAGTGGGCCATGCGCCTGCACGGCCGCCTCGGCCGCCATGCCTACGAAGGCCTGGCGCTGGGGTCCGACGAACAGGCAAGACTTGTCGCCAACCTCGGCGCGCTCGACGGCCTGATCCTCAGCAACCACGGCACGCTGACCGTCGGCCGCACGGTGGCCGAGGCCTTCATGCTGATGCACCTGCTCGAACGCGCCGCACAGGCGCAGCTGCGGGCGATGGCCGGCGGCGCCGCAGGCCTCGTGGTCGCGAGCGACGAGGTCGCTGAGCGCACCCACCGACAATGGGTCGGCGACGGCAGCGAGTGGGATGGCGATGCCGAGTGGCCCGCGCTGTTGCGCCGCGCCGAGCGCCTGTCACCCGGATTCAGAAACTGACCCGACTCACGGAGGCTCGCATGCCCACCATCCATGTCGAACTGTTCGAAGGCCGAAGCGTTGAATTGAAGCGCGCGCTGGCGCAGGAGCTCACCGCCGCCTGCGTGCGCGTGCTCGGTGGCAGCGCCGGTGGCGTCGACGTGATCTTCAGCGACGTTGCGCGCCAAGACTGGGCCACCGGCGGAGTGCTGTGGAGCGAAATGCCGCCAACACCATGAAAGGGAAATCACCATGAATCGAGTCACCGGCATCGGCGGTGTGTTCTTCAAAGCACGCGACCCCAAAGCGCTCGGCGCTTGGTACCGCGAACACCTGGGCATTGCGGTCGAAGACTGGGGCGGCGCAGCCTTCCGCTGGGTGACCGACGACAACCCGACCGGCACCGGCACGACAATCTGGAACCCGTTCCCGGCCACGACCTCCTACTTCGCGCCCAGCGAGTCGAGCTTCATGATCAACTACCGCGTGTCCGATCTGCACGCGCTGCTCGCCGCGCTGCGCAGAGAAGGCTGCACGGTGGATGACAAGGTGGATGAGAGCGAGTACGGCAAGTTCGGCTGGGTGATGGACCCCGAGGGCAACCGCATCGAGCTCTGGCAGCCGCCCGCGGGCAGCTGACAACGCATTGACGAGAACCCGCAGCGCGCGACCGCGGGTGTGGCGACTCAGCCTGCCGCTCCTGCCGAGTGCAGGCGCGAGCGCAGTTCGGTCTTCAGCACCTTGCCGTAGGCGTTCTTCGGCAGCGCGTCCACCACCACGTAGCGCTTGGGCCGCTTGAAGCGCGCGATGCGCGCGAGGCAGTGCGCGTCCAGCGCGGCCGCGTCCAGCGTGTGCCCGGGCTGCGGCACGACGAAAGCCACCACCACCTCGCCCCACTCGGCATCCGGCGCGCCCACCACCGCCGCCTCGGCCACACCCAGGGCGGTGAGCAGCACCTCCTCGACCTCGCGCGGGTAGATGTTGGAGCCGCCGCTGATCAGCAGGTCCTTGCTGCGGTCCTTCAGGGCCAGGAAGCCGTCGGCGTCGAGGCAGCCCACGTCGCCGGTCCAGAGCCAGCCGTTGCGCAACGCAGCAGCGCTGGCCTCGGGGTTGCGCCAGTAGCCGGCCATCACCGAGTCGCCACGCACCAACACCTCGCCGACCTCGCCCACCGGCACGTCGAGCCCGGATTCATCGGCCACGCGCACCTGCACCGGCGTCTGCGCCACGCCCACCGAGCCCAGGCGATCGAGATGGCGCGGGTGCGACGCATCGGCGATGTGATGGCGCGACAGCGCGGTCGCGGTCATCGGCGTCTCGCCCTGGCCATAGATCTGCACGAAGCGCGGGCCCATCACCTTGAGCGCGCGCTGGATGTCGGCCACGTACATCGGCGCGCCGCCATAGACGATGGTCTTGAACGAGGCTGCCGCGTCCTGCGGCGTCAGACCCTGCGCTTGCGCGTGATCCACCAGGCGCTTGACGATGGTCGGCGCAGCAAAGGTCGAGAGCGGCCCCAACGCGCGGCCGAGCGCGAACAGCTCCGCAGGGTCAACGCCGCCCGAGGCCGGCACCACATGGCGCGCACCGGCCATCAGGTGCGGTATGGCGTACAGGCCGCAGCCGTGCGACATCGGCGCGGCATAGACCATCGCGTCGCCTTCGTCGATCGGGTCCACGTCCACGAAGTACGTAAGGCCCATCGTCATCAGGTTGCACTGCGTGATCATCACGCCCTTGGGCCGGCCGGTGGTACCGCTGGTGTAGAACAGCCAGGCCGTGTCGTCGGGCGCGCGCTCGGTGATCGGCACCGCGAACGCATCGTCCGCCGGCGCGAGCAGCGCGTCGGCCTCGGGCGACTCGGCATCCACCTGGCGCTCCAGCCCGGCCAGCGGCGGCGCGTTCGGCGCTGCCAGGTCGTACGTGACGAAGGCCCACCGCGCCTCGGCGTTGCCGACGATCCACTCCACCTCGGCGCGGTGCAGCTTGGCGTTGACGGGCACCACCACCATCCCGGCCCACCACGCACCCCACAGCAGTTCCAGGTAGCGCGGGTGGTTGCGCATGAACAGCACGATCCGATCGCCCGGCAGCAGGCCGGCTGCGCGCAGGCGCTGTGCGAGGCCGGCGCTGCGCGCGGCCCATTCGCCGTAAGTGGCCCATGGTGTGGAGCCGAGCAGAACGGCGACTCGGTTGGGATGCGCGCGGGCCTGGCGCGTGAGGAGGTGGGTCAGGAGCATGGCCGAGCGTGTCTGCCCGCAACCATACGGCAAGCATTGCGGCTTGCCGGGCCGTCAAGCGAAGGAGTCGACCTCGGTCGACGGTGACTTGCGTCACGGCGGAATGGCCGAACGTGACGCTGGGGCCGTCGACTTGGTGGCATGAGCCGGTCAGTCGTTTGCGTGAAGCATGAGTCGGCCCCTGACCCGGAGCGGTAGGAGCGATTTCACGATGCGTCGCCCGCTATGCCAGTCCGCGTGCGGCCCAGGCCACGGCAGTGACCGTGAATGGCTCGGAGGGCACCCGCCGCCGGCATTCCTCGCGAAGCGTGCTGCGCTGGTCCGCGTCGAGGCTGGCCAGGTAGGCACCCGCCGGGCCCACGCCGCGCATGAATGGCGCCCACCACGCTTCGAAGGTCGGGTGCTCGAGGGTCACGGAGTGCGCGGTCGACTCGATCTCGCGCAGCCCGGCGGCCTCGAACAGCTCTGCCAGGTGCCCCTTGCGGGCGCCGGCGAGGTGTGACTCATCGGCGATCTTCGGGTCGAGCGTCCGTGCCGCGTTCCAGAAGATCCGCAGGGGGCCCTCGCCGCCGCCGTGATCCCAGACGCATGCGGCGACGATGCCGTCCCGGCGGGTCACGCGGCCCATCTCGGCCAGCCCCGCCACCGGATCCTTCATGAAGTGAACGACGAGCTGTGCCAGGGCGGCGTCGAACGCGGCATTCGGAAACGGCAGGTGTTCGGCTGGCGATTGGCGGACGTCGACCCCCGGATGGCGCTCCCGGGTCGCCGCAACGAATGGCTCGGACGGATCGACAGCCGCCACCGCCATGGGGCCAAGCCGTGCCACCAGCTCGCTCGTGAGCGCGCCGGTGCCGCAGCCGACGTCGAGGACCCGCTGTCCGCCGTGCACCGACGCCAAGTCCGCCAGCTGGCTGGAGAGCAGGCGCGAGTAGCGACCCATGAAACCGTCGTAGGCCTCGGCGGCCACATCAAAGCTCATGGGCGCGAATATAGGCTCTCGCGACGCCCTCTCGCTTCGCCCGAGCCCGATCGGTGGTGCGCAGAGGCTGGGAGCTTCCGCTGGCCGAGTGCTGCCCCCTACCTCGCCCAGCCCAGCAGCCGCTGCATGTCGCATTGCCGGCATTCAAAACCCAGTGACCGTGCGCTCACTGTGGGTCGAGAGCGGATCCTTCGCTTGGCAACGATGCTCCATCACGCCGCCCGCTCCCACCAAGCCCCCTCCAGCGCCCCGCGCAGATGCTCGATGAACGAGCTCACCTTGCCCGGCACCAGCTTGGGCGAAGGGAACACGGCGTGGATCTCCTGCGTCGGCAGCGTGTGGCGCTCCAGGATCGGCTTCACGCTGCCGTCGGCCACCGACTCGCGCGCCACGTACCAGGGCAGGATGGCGATGCCCAGGCCCTCGCGCGCGGCAGCGAGCACGGCCGACAGGTTGTTCGAGCGCAGCGGCCCACGCACCGGCACCACCCGTTCGTGGCCGTCGGGCCCGGTGATCATCCAGCGGTCGTCGCCCTGCACGGTGCTGTAGATCAGGCAGGCGTGCTGCGACAACTCGGCGGCCTGCCTGGGTGTGCCGCGCGCCTTCAGGTACGCCGGCGCGGCCACCATCACCCAGGGGTTGCGGCCGAGATATCGTGAGCCGAGCGTGGAGTCGGCCAGGCGCCCCATGCGGATGGCCAGGTCCACACCCTGCTCGACCATATTGACGTATCGGTCGTCGAAGCCCAGGTCCACCGTCAGGCCCGGGTGCTCGCGCATGTAGGCGATGGACAGCGGCACCAGTACGCGGCGACCGAACGCCACCGAGGTGGAGATGCGCAGCGTGCCACCGACGCCGCTTTGCATCAGCGTGGCCAGGTTGTCGGCGGCCTCGATCTCGTGCGCGATGGCCTTGCATTTGTCGTAGTACAGCGAGCCCACCTCGGTGGGGCTGACACCGCGCGGGGTGCGGTGCAGCAGGCGTGCACCCAGGCGCTGCTCCATCGCGGCCACGGCCTTGGTGGCGGTGGGCTGGGTGATGCCGAACCCGGCCGCCGCCTTACTGAAGCTGCCCGTTTCGACGATGCGGATGAAGAGGGCGACGGCGGCGACGCGGTCCATGGGCCGGATGGTAGCCGCGGACGGCTCCGGTATTCCACCGCGGAATAGCAAAGATGCCCTGACCGGTCTTTACGCCGGGGCCCGCGCGGCGGACCATCACGCCATCAATCTCAGGGGACCCTCATGGCGAAGATGAGAGCGGCGATGGCCGCCGTGCTGGTGATGGAAAAGGAAGGCATCACGCAGGCCTTCGGCGTGCCCGGTGCGGCCATCAACCCGCTGTATGCCGCGCTGCGTGAACGCGAGTCGATCGGCCACATCCTGGCTCGTCACGTCGAAGGCGCCTCGCACATGGCCGAGGGCTATACCC
>Ga0209254_10000296_pt1 | contig 38492 bp, 35 predicted proteins | sample FrelakmetDIP11DI_FD_187148 | JGI IMG/M metagenome (GOLD analysis project Ga0209254, IMG submission 187148) | Freshwater lake sediment microbial communities from the University of Notre Dame, USA, for methane emissions studies - DIP11 DI (SPAdes)... | ecosystem: Environmental > Aquatic >... | reverse complement strand
GTACTTCGAGGGCACGCCCATTCCGACGAGCGTCGTGCTGGTCGGCGTGCTCGCGCTCGCGGCCTGGCAGGGCCGCATCGGCGACGCGCTATGGGGCGGCGCCTGGCAACTCGGTCCCTGGACGCTGCATCCCCTATCGCTGTTGTTCGTGATCTCCGGCAGCCTGATGATCAGCAAGACGCTGCGGATACCGAAGTTGTGACGGACTCGTCGAAGTCGAAGCTGCAGTGCGCCTCGAACCCATAAGGCACTGCAGGCGGAGATGGTAAAGGAGCGGACCCCACCAGCGATCGGAAAGTAGCAGGGCGAGCATGCTGACCCTACCTCCCTCCTCATCGATCCGGAACCTGGTCGATGTCGTCTTCGTGGCCACGCTTGTATTGGTGATGGCCAGCTTCGGCTGGACCGGTTATCTGGGTAGTGACGACCTCTCCTACGCGGAGGCCGCCGAGAAGTGGCTGGAACAAGCTCCGTACGTTGGCAACACCCACTGGAGCCTGCGCTACCCCGTAGTCCTCCCGATCGCCGCCGACTTTGCGGTGCTCGGCTTGAGCGAACTCTCCCTCGTTCTGCCTACCCTGCTTTACCACTTCGGGTTGCTGCTGGTGTGCGGCTGGACGCTACGACAGCACTTCGATCGCCCCACGGCCGCGATCGGGGTCGTCACCGTCGCGTGTATTCCGCTCTTTGCCATTTGGACCACGATCGCTTTCCCGGACGTACCCGAGACGTTTTTCTGTCTGCTCTCTCTCGCCCTGTTCGTCGCAGCGCTGGACAAGCCAAAGCCACGTGCGGCGCTATTGGCCTCGGGTGTAGCGGCCGGACTCGCGTGGCTCACACGCGAGTCCGTCATCTTCTTCCTCCTCACCTACGTGCTGCTGTTTGTGCGCGGCTACGCCTTGCCACGTCGGCGGTATCTGCTCATCGCAGCGGGTTGCTTCAGCGTCGTAGCGGTGGAATCGCTGTTTCTCTTATCTGCGACCGGCAACGCCTTCTACCGGTTGTCCGTCACGCTCAGGACCCATCTGCACGCGGATCCGACAGCTGGGGCTGCGAGCGTAGCCGACCGCCTCGGCGACATGGCGACCAGGCGCGAGTTCCAAGTTGACGGCATCTTCACCGCCACTGGCAATCTCTCGGTGTCACGCTGGTTCGACCCGATTCTTGCGGTGCTCGTCAACCAAGAGTTCATGCTGTTCTACTACCTCGCGATGCCGCTCATCATCTGGCTCGTCACCGTGCGGCGCCGGGCCCTGACACCCGTGCAGCGCCGTTGGCTCGTCCCGTGCGGACTAGCCGCTCTAGTCTGGTTCGCTGCCCTATGGGCGCAGATCGGCATGAACCTGGAGCCGCGCTACTTCATGTTGCCCACGGCCATCGCGGCCATGATTGCGGCAGTCGCGGTACGTCGCCTCCTCTGGGAGCGCTCGCGGGGCGGGACGGTTCTGGTGGCGGCCACTTTCTTGTCCACGAGTGCACTCGGAATCTATTTCGACAAGAGCGAGCCGCTGTTCGGCGAGCGCGCGCTGGCGTCCCTGGCGCGCAGCACGACAGAACCGGTCTACACCGATCCGAGAACGAAAGGCCGTGGCGATCTCCTTTACAGGATCGCCGGCGTCGAAGGGCGCATCCACGATACCTTGCCGCCGGACGGCGCCCTCTTCCTCTACAACCCGAAGTATGTGGAACGCGGAAGCGGCGCCCAGCGTCCCCACGAACTCATCGCGCAGCTTCGACCCTATCGCCCCGGGCCGACATGGGAGGTAATTGACCGTAAGCAGCAGAACCGGCGCTGGCCGGGGCGATTGCTCGAGTGGGCCAGGCTATCGGACCGCGTGCCTCCCGAGCTCTATCGCCGCCTCGACCGTCCCAATCCTGCCGTCACGCTTTACCGCGTCCGCGACGGCACCTGGCAGCCGGACTCGGGAAGCGAGCCTTCGGCCTCGGCCGCCACGCGCTAGCTCCGGCTGCGCCCCATTGCATGACGGACGACAGCGAAGGCAAACGCCCCGGCACTGTAGAGGTAATGGAACTGGTGATACAGAAACGCGCGCGCTGCGAACAGCGCCCCGCGCCGCCTCGCGAAGAACCCGACGAGCTCGCCATTGGCGGCGATCACGACGCCCGTCACGATCGCAGCCGCCCACAGCGGAGCGGCTCCGGCAAAGGCCGTCACCCAGGCCACGGCCAGGGCCAGCGCAAGAGCGACGCGCCAACGCTCGCCCCGGCTCACATTGAGGTCGTCCGTAAGTGCGCCGCGCTCGAGCATGAGGGTCGACCACGGTATCGCGCGCCGAAAGACGTCGGTGTGCACGAGGTTCGGGAAGCGCCAGACCTTGAGGTGCTTCCCGCGGATGTCGGGGACGGAGGCAATGGTCGCCCCCGCCGAGCGTAGCCGGTAACCCAGCTCGATGTCCTCGATGGAGGGCTGGGGATAGCGCGATGCGTCGAAACCGCCGGCGTCGAGAAACGCCCGGCGCTTCACTGCCCCGCAGCCGGCCCAGAAGGTACTGGCGTCACGCCGTCCGCGCCGATGATAGTAGGCATGTACGAGGTTCTTGTACTGAGAAAGGAAGTTCTGCGCGGCGGGGGCATCGTCGTAACTCCCGAAGACGGCCGTCGGACGTATGTCCTGCAGAGCCGCATCCAGGACGCGAGCGGCATCCTCGGCCAGCACGACGTCGGAGTCGACAAACCAGAGGTACTCGCCGCATGCCTCGCTCGCCCCGGTGTTCCGCGCCGCGCCCGGTCCACCGCGCACGACGCGACGAATGACGCGAACACCGGGAAACGACTGCGCGACGGAAACCGTGTCATCGGACGACGCATCGTCCACGACGAGCAACTCTCCGATCTCGCCCCGCTCGCGCATCGCGAGCAGGGGCGCGAGCGCCGCGGGCAGCAGCGACGCCGCGTTGTGTGCGGGCATGATGACGGAGATCGCCGGCCGGGGCTTCGCCCTCGATCTCTGCTCATCGGCGTGGGCGTCAACTCGCACTGCGCTCGGCGGAGGGCTGGAGGACGTAATGGTCCCTCACAGGAGTCGCCCGGCGAACCTCCTCGTGGTACTCCGCCTCGGAGTTCACGTCCAACGGATCCACGTCGTGCCCGAGTATGCGACGCGCGAGCATCAAGCCCATTTCGATCGAGTGGTCGGCGTTGTTGTAGCGGAAGGCACCACCGCGGCCGACAACGTGCAGACCCGCGAAACGATCCAGATGGGCCTTGATGGTTGCGATCTTGATCGAATAGTCGGGGTCGTAGATCGGGTAGGCATGCCGGGTCCTGACCACGTTGCAGCCCAACACCTCGCTTGCCTCGATGAACCCGAGCGTCTCGACGAGGTCAGCGACGCAGCGCGCGGCGACCTGGTCGTCGGACAGCGACCAGAGCGCATCCCCTTCGCTGCAGAAGCACTCCAGCACCAGCGAGGTGTGGGCGTCGTCCGGGACCATCGCCCTGCTCCAGTTCTTGGGCTCGTGGAGGCGCCCGAAGACGATCGCCTCATCCTGAAGATAGAGCCAGGTGTCGGACGTCACCTGCGGCCGGGCCAGCTTGACGTTGACGGTGATGAGATCACGGAAGCGCAGGCCCCGGGCTGCCTCGACCACGTGCCCGGGCGCTTGCGGGGTCAGCATCTGCGCCAGCGCACCAAGTGGGATCGTGGAGACGACGTGGGTCGCGACGACGCTGCGCTCGCCGCCCGGGGAGGAAAAGAACACCTCGAACCGATGGGGGCCGTGACAGGCAATGCGCATGACCCGCGATCCGACAACGATCTTGTTGCCGGCGGCTCGCACGGCGTCGGCCATGCGCTCTGGTATGCGCATGTAGCCGTCGCGCGGATACATGAAGTACTCGATAAGGCTCCGCACCCCGGACCTGCGGTTCGCGAGTGCCTCGCGCGCAATGCTCCAGATTGAAAGTCCCTTGCTGCGCTGGCCCACCCAGTCCGCGGAGAGCTCTTCGCACGGGGTGCCCCAAACCTTCTCCGAGTAGCGTCGGAAGAAGAGCTCGTAGAGCGCCTCGCCGAACTGCGCAACGTACGCGTCCTTCATGTTGCGAATGGGCCGTTCGAACATGCCGTACTTCAGAGTCGCGAGCAGGAAGCTGAAAACCGCGCGCACGAGCATGAGAGGGCCGGCGTTGCGAAGCACGTCCCGAAGGGTCACGGGATAGAGGTAGTACTTCCCGCCGTAGTAGATCCGACTCGTTCGCTTCACGAGCACGAGTTCGCCCTCCATGAGACGCCGGAACCAGGCGTTCAGGTCCTCGTTCTTTGTGAACCAGCGATGACCGCCGAGATCGAAGCGGTACCCGCCGTCCTCGACGGTCCGGCAGAGACCGCCCACGTATCCGTTCTGCTCGAGGACGGTGACGCGTTCGCCCTTGTCGACGAGCTCGTGGGCGGTCGCGAGCCCTGCAGGCCCCGCACCGAGTATGGCGACGTGGATCGGCCGCACTGCTGCACTTTGCGGGAGCGGGCGCCTGCGGGGGACCGAGGGGCCTGGCCGCGCAACGCGGTTGTAGACGGCCGCGACGACGCGCGCCGCCAGGTACCCGAAAACAAACAAGCCGATCGCGCCGATCAGGCTTCCCGGAACGCTAACGGAGTAGCCGGGCAAGAACTGCGCGAGAAGGGACGCGCCGGCAACGCCCTCGCGTGATCCGTGCGCAAGGATCCATCCGGTGCCGAGGATCAACTGCACCGCGAGCAGCGTGCCCACCGCGAGACCGAATTTGTGGCCCGCGATCGTGAGCGTCGGCGCCGCTTCCGGAGGCGCGTCCGGGGGGTCGAACACCGCCTCGCCGAGTTGGGCCTGCAGGGCACGCGCATACGCGGCGTAGACCGCGGCGCCCGACACGGCGCCGAACAGAAAGCCCCACGCGAAGCCGATCCATGCTCCGCGCCACGTCATCGAGTAGCCGGGGAAGAAGATCTCCAGCGTGCCGAGGTGGGCACCTGCGTTGCTGCCTCCCTTGAGGAGCAGGAAAGCGGTGGCGAGCCAGAGACTTCCGCCGCTCACGACGCCCATCACGAGCGCGATGACGGCGCGGTTGAAGCGGATCGCAGCGTCGAGCAACCTCTTCTCGGCGACCGACAGCGGGGCGGTCATGGCGCGGCCGAATCAAAGCGACGCGCGAGCGTCACAAGCCAGATGTAATGGCCGAGGTTCCAGCCGGATGCGACGACGACACCGAGCACGAACCCTCCGGCGAAGCCGGCAAGCGCGCCCATAGCGCTTCCGAGCGCGCTCACGGAGTAGAGCGGCACGAATTGCCCGATCAGCGCCAGATGCGGGCCCACCGGCTCTCCCGGCGGAGCGCCCTTGAGGATCAGCAGTACCGTAGCGAGCCAAAGGGCGAACCCCGCCACAGCACCTAGCGCAAAGCCGAACGCAATCGGCGCGAGCCGTGCAAACGCGGCCCGCACCAGGTGCTCCTCGCGAAACTGCGCAGCACTCATGTCAACGCCAGACGCTGGTTTCCTGTGTTTCGCACACCGCGTTCGCGGCATGTGGTGCACTCGGTGTGCCGCCTCTGCGAGTACACTCTTGTCCAAGACTGCTGTGTGGACGTAGGGCTATCCGCGAGTGTAGGGTGTGATGAATCGGCAAACTCATCATGACATGATACGAGCGCGGAGGCCCTACGTGAAAGCAGCATGCAGCATGTTCAGCCAGATACTCAAGCTCGTCCCCCGGGTGGAGTTCGAGGAGCTGGTCCGGCAGACCCAGGCCGAGCGCGCGGCGAAGGACTGAGCAGTTGGAGCCAGTTCGTCGCGATGATGTTCTGCCAGCTGGGTCGGGCGCACTCGCTTCGCGAGATCAGCGGTGGTCTGAAGAGCTGCGAGGGAAAGCTCGCGCACGTGGGGATCGAGGCGCTGGCGCGCGTAGCTTCGAGTTCACAGTCGGTCTGATTTCTGGGGTTCGCCCAGTCGATCAGGCGGCGTACCCTGTTCTTCCGCTTTCCGCGTTGTTTCTATCGCAAGCGGTTCTTCGCTCCCTTGCGAAACTTCAATCGTGAAATCGTGATGGAGCCACTGGGCATGCTCGAAGCGAGCTCCGCGCCATGATCGGGGTCCGCTATCCGCATGAGTGTTGGGTGCTGGACGAAGACGAGTGCGCAAAGCAGCTTTGTGCCTCACTGGGTGTCCACGTCGGGCGGTCTAGTACCGCGGCGGGTTGGCGTTGCGTCACCCAGCGAGTACGTTGGGGATCACGGCTCAGTGCAGCATCTCCACGTCGGATCGCGCCTTGCGGGCACCGAGTGACACGGCCCAAAAGCGAAGCGATCCACGGCGGTCGCCGGTGTTGGCCGCGCTGCTCGTTCGCAACCATCAGGCCGGCGCAGAACGGGGCGCGACGGGCTCGCGCTCGTCGACCCGCGTCTGGCGTGACCGGATACCGTTTCCGCTCGCAGCCTTGAGCAACGAAGAACGACCCCTCCGGGATGCACACGTCCCGGCCTACCTGCTCCTCTCGGCGACCCTCTTCGCGAGCACCTTGGTCGTTGCCGTTGGCTTCCTGCAGGCAAGGGCCTGGCAAGTCGAGCCCGTGCTCACTGCGATCGTCGCCTTCCTGCTCGCGCTCACGGTGCCGCCGGCCGTCGGAAAGTGGCTGCTGTTGCCGACGATGCGCCGGCCCGCACCGCAGGCGGTGCCGGAGGGGCTGAGGGTTGCGGCCGTGACGACCTACGTTCCCGGTGCCGAACCCCTCGAGATGGCCGACTGTACCCTCCGAGCGATGTTGGCGATGGTCTATCCGCACGAATGCTGGCTGCTCGACGAGGGCGACGATCCGGCCGCGCGCGCGCTCTGCGCCGAGCTCGGCGTCGCGTACTTCACGCGTGCCGGGCATCCCGAGTATCAGACGGCCGACGGGACGTTCCAGTCGCGCAGCAAGCACGGCAACTACAACGCCTGGCTCGCCGAGGTAGGGTATGCGCGCTACGAGGTGGTCGTGAGCTTCGACCTCGATCACGTCCCCGGTCGCCAGTTCCTGACCGCGACGCTCGGCCACCTGCGCGACCCGGCGGTCGGCTACGTGCAGGCGCCGCAGGCCTACTACAACCAGGGCGCGAGCTTCGTCGCCGCCGGGGCAGCGGAAGAGACGTACGACTTCCATTCGACCGTACAAATGGCGAATCACGCGCTCGGATACCCGATCGTCGTCGGCTGCCACAACGTACATCGCACGCAGGCCCTCCGCGACGTCGGCGGCTACGCGGCCCACACCGCCGACGACGTGCTGATCACCATGCTCTACCGGCAACGCGGGTGGCGTGGCGTCTACGTGCCGCTCATCCTCGCGCGAGGTGTCACGCCCGTCGATTGGAAGACTTACCTGCTGCAGCAGCGGCGCTGGTGCCGCACTCTGTGCGACCTCAAGTTCCGGCGACAGTCCGGACTTCTCCGAGAGATGCCGATGGCGAGCCGCTGGCTGAGCCGCCTGCATGGCGTCTTCTTCCTGCAACCGGTCCTGACGTGCACGTCCGTAGCGGCGCTTCTCGTTGCCACGCTCGCCGCCGGCCGGGCACCGCTCATCCTGTCGTCGATACCGCCCTGGGCTTGGCTCGCGCTCGTCGCCGCGCTGCTCGCTTGCGACCTCTTCAGGCAGCAGTTCTTCCTCGATCCCGCCGAGCGCGGCCTGCGCCTACGATCGCGCTTCCTGCGCATCGTGAAAGCCCCGGCGCTCGCGGCCGGCGTCTGGGACGCATTATCGACGCGGGCTTTCGACTTCACGATCACTCGCAAGAGCGGCGCAGCGCGGGACGCCGCACGGACCCCGAAGACCGTCGCGCTCGGCGCGATGTCATTCGCGCTCTTGGTCGCGCTCGCGTGGGCCTGGGGAGCGGCGCGGCCCGGGCCGTACCCGGTCTGGATCCATGGCCTCGCAGGGGTCGCGCTCGTCGCCAGCGTCGCCACCGCGGCCACCGACTGGATCAACTTCCCTCCGCCGTTCGAGCGCTCGCTGCTGGTCCGGAAGTGGGCGCCCTGGCTTGCATGACACCGCCGATTCCTGTCCGCGGTGTCGATCTCGCGCGCGCCGGTGACGCGCTCGCCGGCCTCGGCGATGCCCGCGAGGCCCACGTGCTAGTCCGTTACGAAGGCATGCCCCTCTGCCGCCTGCTCATGCCGGTGACGCAGGGCCGAATCCCGATCGACGCGATCTGGGACGCTGCGAACGCCGCGATCGCGCGGGAGGAAGAGGGCGGCAGCGAGGCGTCCTCCGGCCTTGAGTTCGTCTATCCTCCCGCGCCGCTGCCGAACGCCACACTGCCGCCCTGCGCGGTCATCGTCTGCACGAAGGATCGGCCCGAGGACCTGAACCGCTGCCTCACGGCACTCGCCGCGGCGGCGAGCGATGGCGTGGAACTGCTCGTGGTAGACAACGCCCCGTCGGACGACCGCACGCGCGCGGTGGTGCGGTCCTTCCCGTCCGTTACGTACGTCCTGGAGCCGCGCCAGGGCCTCAACTGGGCACGCCATGACGGTGCGCGCGCCGCGCGTCATGAGATCCTGCTCTACGTCGACGACGACGTGGTGGTCGAGCCGGACTGGGTGGACGAGTTGCGTCGACCCTTTGCCGACGAATCGGTCGCTGCCGCCACCGGCGCCGTGGAGCCGCTCGAGCTCGAGACCGAGGGGCAGATTCTCGCCGAGCGTTTCGCCGGCTTCTATCGCGGCTTCAAGCCGAGGCGCTTCAGCGTGAACGGGACGTCGCCCGCCGGTGCCGGCGCGGCCGGCGCGGGCGCGAGTATGGCGGTGCGTCGGAGTATCGCATTGGAGCTCAAGCGGTTCGAGTCCGAGATGGATGGCGGGACGGCGACGCGCTCCGGCGGCGACCACCACGCGTTCTACGTGATCCTGCGCGAGGGACACGCGATCGAGTACACGCCCCGTGCGCTCTCCTGGCATCGTCACCGTCGCACCGCGGAGGAGGTCGAGCGTGCGCTGTACGGATATGGCTCCGGCTCCATCTGCGCAGCGCTGCGCGCCTGGCGAGCGAACCGCGACTGGGACATCCCGCTCGTCATCATCCGCTGGCGCCTCTTCCCGGCGCTCCGGGAGGCATGGCTGGCGTGGCGCAGCGGCGGGCAAACGCGGCCGATGAACCTGGTGCGCGCCGAATGGCGAGGCTTCCTGGAAGCCTTCTCCAACGACCGCGAGGCCGCACGCCGCGAGGCGAGTCATCCGCCGGGACCGGAGCCGACGCCGGGTCCGCCGCTGGCACCTGCGGCGCTACCACTCGTCACGCGCAGCATCGGGTCCGAGCCGGCGACTCCGGCGATCAGCGTCGTCATCCCGACGCACAACCGGCGCGACGCGCTGGAGCGCACGCTCCATGCGCTGGCGATGCAGACGCTCGATCTGGGCGAGTTCGAGGTCATCGTCGTCGCCAACGGATGCGTCGACACGACTCGCGATTACGTCGCCGGGCTGCACCCCGCCCACGCGCTCAGGCTCGTCGAGCAGAATCACGATCAGCTTGGCCTCTCCGGCGCCAGCCTGCTGGAGCAGGTCGAGGCGCGTACCGCCGCCGTCACACTTCTCTACGCGTATGTGCTCGTACAGGGGATGATCGGTCACTGGTCGATCCACTTGTGGCTATCCTCTTCGCCCTTATGACTGTTTTCCCTCTCGTCGCATCGTTGCAGCCAGCGCCGGCCAGGTTCGGCCCGGAACTGCTTGCCCGTGCGTGGCCGGCGTACTTTTCGCAGGAAAGCAGGCTGGCCGAAGCAGCGAAGTTGTCCCTGGAAATCGTCCCTCCAGATGGAGCACCGCAGCCCACGGACGACGGCTTTGAACACCGAAGTCCGCGCGCGCCAGCCGCGCGGCCGGCGGCCATGGCGAGCAGCAGCCCGGAGGACTGACATGCGACGCATCCTGGTCACCGGCGGTGCGGGCTTCATCGGCTCGCATCTCTGCGAGCGCCTGCTCGGCGCCGGGCACGACGTGCTCTGCGTCGACAATTTTTATACCGGAAGCAAGGCCAATGTGCGGGAGCTCCTCAGACATCCGCGTTTCGAGCTCGCGCGCCACGACGTCACGTTCCCGCTCTACGTCGAGGTGGACGAAATCTACAACCTCGCCTGCCCGGCCGCGCCCATCCACTACCAGTTCGACCCAGTGCAGACTACCAAGACCTCTGTGCACGGGGCGATCAACATGCTCGGCCTCGCAAAGCGGCTCCGGGCGCCGATCCTGCAGGCCTCGACCAGCGAGGTGTACGGCGACCCGGAGGTGCACCCGCAGACCGAGGAGTACTGGGGCCGCGTTAATCCGCTCGGAACCCGCGCCTGCTATGACGAAGGCAAGCGCTGCGCGGAAACGCTCTTCTTCGACTACTGGCGGCAGCACCGGCTGCGCGTCAAGGTGGCGCGGATCTTCAACACCTATGGCCCGCGGATGCACGTTCACGACGGGCGGGTCGTGTCGAACTTCATCGTCCAGGCGCTGCGCAACGAGCCGATAACGATCTACGGAGACGGCGCGCAGACGCGCTCGTTCTGCTACGTCGACGATCTGGTCGACGGCCTCGTCCGCCTCATGGCGACGCCGGACGACGTCACCGGTCCGATCAACCTCGGCAATCCTGCAGAAATGACCATCCTCCAGCTTGCGAGGCAGGTCATCGAGATCACGGGCTCCCGGTCTCCGATCGAGCATCGCCGCCTGCCGGAGGACGATCCACGGCAACGCCAGCCGGACATCGCCAAGGCGAAGCGGGTGCTCGGATGGGTGCCGACCACGCCTTTGGAAACAGGCCTCGCGAGGACGGTGGCGTACTTCGAATCCCTGCTCGCGCGCGGCGACGACTTGCCGGATCTCCGCTGCCGGGCAACCGCGGGATGACCCACGACACCTGGGGCCGGTCGAGAAGCCCCTTCGTCACGCAGCTCCGCGGCGCCTCCTGCGCTCCGGACTGAAGATGGCGCGAGTCCTCGTCACCGGTGGTGCCGGCTATGTGGGCAGCCACGCCTGCAAGGCGCTCGCGCTCGCGGGTCACGTGCCGGTGGTTTACGACAACCTGAGCCGAGGGCATCGAGAGCTCGTTCGCTGGGGGCCGCTCGAGGTCGGCGATCTTCGCGACCGCGCGCGGTTGGACGGTGTGCTTGCGCGCCATCGGATCGAGGCGGTGATGCACTTCGCTGCGTTGGCCTACGTAGGCGAGTCGGTCACGGACCCTGCCCTCTATTACGGCAACAACGTTGGCGGCGCGCTCGAGTTGCTCGAGGCGCTGCGTCGGCGGGGCCTCGATCGGCTGGTGTTCTCGAGCACTTGCGCAACGTACGGGGTGCCGGACCGCATGCCCATCACCGAGGACACGCCGCAGCGCCCGATCAACCCCTATGGGCAAACCAAGCTCGTGATCGAGCGCGCGCTGGCGGAGTACAGCACGTCCTACGGCCTCCGCTCGGTGAGCCTGCGCTACTTCAACGCTGCTGGATGCGATCCGGACGGTGAGACTGGCGAAGACCACGACCCCGAGCCTCACCGGATTCCCCGCGTGCTCATGGCCGCGGAGGGCAACGTGCCCTACGTCGAGCTGTTCGGGACCGACTATCCCACGCCAGACGGCACCTGCGTGCGCGACTATGTGCACGTCAGCGACCTGGCCGAGGCACACGTGCGGGCGCTCGACTACCTGGCGCGCGGCGGCTCCACGGCGCAGATCAATCTCGGCACCGGCCGCGGCCATTCGGTCCGGGAGGTGCACGCCGCGGCGGAGCGTGTGACCAGACGCTCGATTCCGATGCGAGAGTCGGCACGACGTGCTGGAGATCCCCCCGTCCTCGTGGCGGACGCGAGCCGAGCGCGAGCACTGCTTGAACTCGCGCCGCGCAACAGTGACATCGAGGTCATGGTCGAGTCGGCATGGCGTTGGCGCACCCGGCGTCGCCGGCGCTCGGGCAAACTCATGCGGACGCTTCGGCCTCCGCCTTCACCGTCAGCGCATTCTGCATCGCCTCGTCCACGTTCTCGAGGAACACGAACGAAAGCTTTTGCTTCGCCTCTTCCGGCACGTCGGTAAGGTCCTTGCGGTTGCGCGCGGGCAGCATCACGGTGGTGATGCCGGCGCGCATCGCCGCGAGCACCTTCTCCTTGATGCCGCCCACCGGCAGCACCAGACCGCGGAGCGAGATCTCGCCGGTCATCGCGACCTCGTGCCGGATCGGCCGGTCGGTGAGCAGCGAGGTCAGCGCCATGAACATCGCGACACCCGCGCTCGGCCCGTCCTTCGGGATCGCGCCCGCCGGCACGTGGACGTGGATGTCCGACTTCTCCAGCGCCGCCGGGTCGATCTTGAGAGACACGAGCCGCGACTTGAGGAGCGACAGTGCCGCCTGCGCGCTCTCCTTCATCACGTCGCCGAGCTGGCCGGTGAGGATCAGCTTGCCGTTCCCGGGCGTCTTCGCCGCCTCGATGAAGAGCACGTCGCCGCCGACCGGCGTCCACGCAAGCCCGGTCGCGACGCCGGGTACGCTCGTGCGCAGCGCCGTCTCGTTCTCGAACTTCGCTGGCCCGAGGATCTCCGCGAGGTCGTCCGGCATGACGCGAACGTGCTCCGCGTGCCCTTCGGCGATGCGCATCGCAGCGCGACGGCAGACCGAGCCGATCTCGCGCTCGAGGTTGCGCACGCCCGCTTCACGGGTGTAGCGCGAAACGATCGCCGCGAGCGTCTCGTCCGGGATCTCGATCTGCTCGGGCTTCAGGCCGTTCTCCGCGATCTGCCGCTTCACGAGGTACGTCTTCGCGATCGCGAGCTTCTCCTCTTCCGTGTAGCCCGGCAGCTGGATGATCTCCATCCGGTCGCGCAGCGGCCCCGGGATCGTGTCGAGCACGTTCGCGGTCGCGATGAACATCACCTTCGAGAGATCGAACGGCACGCCGAGATAGGTGTCGCGGAACGTCGAGTTCTGCGCCGGGTCGAGCACCTCGAGCAGCGCCGCCGACGGGTCGCCGTGGAAGCTCGCCGAGAGCTTGTCGATCTCGTCCAGCATCATCACGCAGTCGCGCGAGCCCGCCTTCTTGATCCCCTGGACGATGTTCCCCGGCAGTGCGCCGATGTACGTGCGCCGGTGGCCGCGGATCTCCGCCTCGTCGTGCACGCCGCCGAGTGCCACGCGCTGGAACTTGCGACCCGTCGCGCGCGCGATCGACTGCCCGAGCGAGGTCTTGCCGACGCCGGGCGGGCCGACGAAGCACAGGATCGGGCCGTGGCCCTGCGGGTTGAGCTTGCGCACGGCGAGGAACTCGAGGATGCGCTTCTTGATCTTCTCGAGGCCGAAGTGGTCCTCGTCGAGGATGCGGCGCGCCTCCGCGATGTCGACGCTGCCCTCGGTCGTGACCGACCACGGCAGCTCGACGAGCCAGTCGAGGTACGTGCGCGCCATCGAGTACTCGCCGGAGGCCTCGTTCATGCGCGAGAGGCGCTTCAGCTCCTTCTTCGCGTGGGCATCGATGTCCTCGGGCATCTTCGCCTCGGCGATCTTCTTCTCGAGCTCCGCGATCTCCTCGCTCTGCCCGTTGGTCTCGCCGAGCTCTTTCTGGATCGTCTTCATCTGCTCGCGCAACAGGAACTCGCGCTGGCGCTCGTCCATCGTCGCCTTGGTGCGCTCGTCGATCTCGCGCGAGAGCTTGAGCACCTGGATCCGCTGCGCGAGGATCGCGAGCACCTTGTCGACGCGCGTGAAGACGTCGAGCGTCTCGAGCAACGCCTGCTTCTCCGGCGCGCGCACGTCGAGGTAGCCGGCGACGAGGTCCGCGAGCTGGGCGGCGGAGGTCGACCCCTGAATCTCGTTCACGAGCGCGTCCGGCACCTGCGGCAGGAGCTGCAGGATCTCCACCGCGCGGCCCTTGAGCTGCATCAGCCGCGCTTCGATCTCCGGACCGGCCACTTCCGCGTCCGCAAGGCGCTCGACGCGCGCGACGTGGAACGGGAACCCGCCGATCCACTCGATGACCCGGAAGCGCGACTCGCCCTGGCCGACGACATGGTGCGCGCCGTCGGGCGTGGTGACGTAGCGGAGCACCTGCGCGACCGTGCCGATGGTGTGCATCTCCTCGGTCCGCGGCGCGTTCTGCGTGGCGTCCCGCTGCAGCAGGAGGCCGATGGGACGTTCGGCGCGCACGGCCGCCTGCGCGGCCGCGATCGAGCTCTCGCGGCCGATGGTCACCGGCAGGATCATCCCGGGGAACAACACCATGTTCCGCACCGGGATGATGATCAGTGCATCGGCGGGCAGCGTGGTGAGGTCGGGCGCGCCCGGCGTCGTGGTGGACGACGTCGCCTCCGTCGCGGTCGGGGTCTGGTCGGCTTCGGCGCGGATCATCAGCGGGTCTCCTTGCGCTCGCTGCGCTCGAGGCGCACGAGCAGACAACCGTTCTCGAGGTGCTTCGCGGAGAGGCGGTACTCCCCGGCCGGCATGGCGATGCGGCGCTCGAAGCGCCCGTGGGGGATCTCGAGCCGCCGGATCGTCGCCGACTGGGACGCCTCGGGCAGCGGCCGGACGCCGTGGATGACGAGCACGCCGTTCTCCACCAGCACCTCGACGTGGTTCGGGCTCACCCCGGGCAGCGCGACGAAGACGCGGATCTCCCGCTCGTCCTCGTAGACGTCGACCGGCGGTTCCCAGCGCGCACCGCCGCTGCCCTGGCGGAAGAACTGCGTCTGCAGCCGCTCCGCCCTGCGCAGCAGCTCGAGCGCCTCCCCGAACATCCAGTTGCCCGGGTCGCGTGATCCGAAGCCCATGTCGTGAACTACCTTCCCCTCTACCTCGAGCGGCTTACCCGCCGCCGAGCTCAGGTCGCATATCGTGGCGGCAGCGCCGCCTTTCAACCGGGCTCGCGCGGGCAACCTTCGGGCAGGCTGCTATAGTGCGCCGCGCTCGAGGCCCGGCGGCTGTGGAGCTGCCCGGACCCGGTGCCTCCCTCACGAATCGGCCAAAAAAGGATAAACCCATGCAACGTCGTGCGTTCCTTGCCCTCGCCGCCCTCGGCGCCACCGCCACGCTCACCGCTTGCGGCGGCGTGAGCAATCCCATGGCCTTCGTCAACGATCCCCTGATCGGCGGCCTGACGAAGGGCATCGCCGGCCTGTCCGAGACGCAGGCCGCGGGCGGAGTGGGCTCCATGCTCGGGCTCGCCAAGAACTCGCTCTCGCCGAGCGACTTCGGATCGATCTCCAAGCTCATGCCCAACGCCGACAGCTATCTGCGCGCTGCGAGCGACGCCGGTATCAGCACCGGCGACATCCGTAGCGTCGACGGCCTGAACCAGGCGTTCGCGAAGCTCGGCATGAATCCCAATCAGGCGCGCAGCCTCCTTGGCAGCGTCACGGACTTCATCGGCAAGGAGGGCGGCAGCGCGACGCGCGGTCTCATGACCAAAGCGCTCGGCATGTAACGACCCGGGCGCTCCCAGAGCTCCACAGGGGGCGGACGGCGCGCCGTCGGCCCTTCGTGTTTCTGGCACGCGTGGCTCTCGCTTGCCGGCGCGCCCGGTGTCCGCGCGAACGGGCGCTGCTATAGTTCGCGGCGAAAAGCGCGCGCCGCCCCTCGAACACCGGCGGCGCGGCGAAGTCGCTCCTTGGGACAGTACTCCATGCAACGTCGCACCTGCCTCGCCGTCGCCGGACTCGTCACCCTCGCCGCGGTCGGCGGCTGCGCCAACTTCAACGCCCCGTGGGCGTTCACCACCGATCCGCTCGTCAACGGGATCACCGGCAACATCCCGGGATTGTCCGGCACGCAGGCCGCTGCGGGCGTCGGGTCGATGCTCGGCCTCGCGCAGAACCGTCTCGGGCCCGGCGAGCTCGAAGCGGTCGCGAAGACCATGCCCAACGCCGACGCGTACCTGCGCGCCGCACGCGGCGCCGGCGTGAACACCGACGAGCTGCGCGACGTCGACGCCCTCAACGAGGCGTTCAAGAAGCTGAACTTCAACCCCAACCAGGCGCGCTTCCTCCTCTCCTCGGTGACCGACTGGGTGGGCAAGAACGGCGGCGATGCCGCGCGCCGCCTGATGACGAAGTCGCTCGGCGTGTAGCGCACGCCGCTCGAGACAGTCTCGCCGCGGCGCCAGCGACGCCGACCCTCCTTCAGGGGCGCGCCGCGGAGCCCCTCGCGAATGCACCGGCGGCCGGGGCCGCGTCCCGGCCTGGCGAAACGTCCATGACGCCGGAATCCGCGCGGCTCACGTGCTGAGCCAGCGGCCGTCGCACCCTCGCGTTTCCTTCTCGACGGGGCGACGCGATGGATGTGGCACTCGCAGGCACGCAGGACCTCTTTGCATCCGGAACGCGCGACGTCGAGCCGCTCGCCCGTCCGACGGCAAGCCAACTGGCGACCGCGCTCGCGCGCCGCCATGCCGATCGCATCGTCGGGGAGCTCGCGATCCCGGCGCGCGCAGGACGCTACGCGCCGTTCCCCGAGAGCCTGGATCCGCGCCTTGCCGGCGCGCTGCGCAGACGCGGCATTGCGCAGCTCTACAGTCATCAGCGCGAGGCATGGGACCACGTCCGGGCCGGCCGGCACGTCGTCGTCGTAACGCCCACCGCCTCGGGCAAGACGCTCTGCTACAACCTGCCGGTGCTCGACGCGGCGCTGCGCTCGCCGGCGAAGGCGCTCTACCTCTTCCCCACCAAGGCATTGTCGCAGGACCAGGTCGCCGAGATCCTCGAGCTGAACCGCCTCGGCAACCTCGGCGTGCGCGCCATGACCTTCGACGGCGACACGCCGGGCGACGCACGCCGCGCCGTGCGAACGCAGGGCGAGGTCGTCGTGTCGAACCCGGACATGCTCCACCAGGGCATCCTGCCGCACCACACGAAGTGGGCGCAGTTCTTCGAGAACCTCGAGCTCGTGGTCGTCGACGAGCTGCACACCTACCGCGGCGTGTTCGGCGCGCACATGGCGAACGTCATCCGGCGCCTGCGGCGCGTCGCGCGCTTCTACGGTGCCGAGCCGCGCTTCGTCATGTGCTCCGCAACGATCGCGAACCCAGCGGAGCTCGCCGCGAAGCTGCTCGGCGAGTCGGTCACCGCGATCATCGAGTCCGGCGCGCCGGCCGGCGAGAAGCGCCTGCTCGTCTGGAACCCGCCGGTCGTGAACGCCGATCTCGGACTGCGCGCCTCGTCGCGCTCGCAGTCGACGCGCATCGCCCGCGCCGCGGTCCGCGCCGGGCTCAAGACCATCGTCTTCGCCAACTCGCGTCTCGAAGTCGAGGTGCTGACCAAGTACCTCAAGGACGTATTCGACGCCGATCCGCGGCAAGCGCCGCGCATCGCCGCCTACCGCGGCGGCTACCTGCCGACCGAGCGCCGCGACAAGGAGCAGAAGCTCCGCGCGGGCGGCATCGACTGCGTCGTGTCGACCTCGGCGCTCGAGCTCGGCGTCGACATCGGCGCGCTCGACGTGTGCATCCTCAACGGCTACCCGGGCACCGTGGCGGGGGCCTTGCAGCGCTTCGGGCGCGCCGGCCGGCGTAACCGCCCGGCGCTCGGTGTGCTCGTCTGCTCGAGCGAGCTGCTCGACCAGTACCTCGCGCGCAATCCCGAGTTCTTCCTCGGCGCGAGCCCCGAGCATGCACAGGTCGATCCCGACCAGCTTCTCATCCTCATGGATCACGTGCGCTGCGCAGCGTTCGAGCTGCCGTTCTCCTGCGGCGAGCGCTTCGGCGGGCTCGACGTCGCCGAGGCGCTCGAATACCTGCGCGAGCAGGGCCTCGTGCATCGGGAGGGCGAGCGCTGGCACTGGATCGCCGACAGCTATCCGGCGAACACGGTCTCCCTGCGCGCGGTCACCGAGGGCAACTTCGTCGTCGTCGACGTCACCGACGGGGCGAAGCGGATCATCGCCGAGGTCGACTGGTCGAGCGCGCCGCTCACGCTCTACGAAGGCGCGATCTACATGGTGCAGTCGTCGCCGTGGCAGGTCGAGAAGCTCGACTGGGACGGCCGCAAGGCGTTCGTGCGCCGGACGACTGCCGACTACTACACCGACGCCATCGACTACACGCGGCTCAAGGTGCTCGAGTCCTTCGACCGTGCGGATAACGCCCATGGCCACGCCGCGCACGGCGAGGCACACGTCGTGCGCCGGGTCGCGGGCTACAAGAAGATCCGCTACTACACGCACGAGAACATCGGCTACGGCCACGTGCGCCTGCCCGACCACGAGATGCACACGACCGCCGTATGGTGGGAGCTCGCGCCCGAAGCACTCGATCGCGCGTTCGCGAACCGCTACGAGGCGATCGACGGTCTCCTCGGTGCCGCCTTCGCCCTGCATCATCTCGCGGCGCTGATGAGCCTCGCCGAGCTGCGCGACCTCGGCCGCTCGGTCGGCGACGGCACGGCCGGCTGGTCGGCGGTGCTCGACGGCGACCGCCGCGGGGCGGCGAGGATGCCGGACGGCACGCCCGTCGACCTCGCTCGCTCGACCGCGCCGTTCCGCCCGGCGGTGTATCTCTACGACAACTATCCGGGCGGCATCGGCCTCGCCGCGCCGCTCTTCCGCATGCGCGACGCGATCCTCGGGCGAGCGCTCGACCTCGTCGAGCACTGTGCGTGCACGCACGGGTGCCCGGCGTGCATCGGTCCTGTGCTGCCTCCAGCCGGCGGCCAGAGGCACTCCCCGAAGCAGGCAGCACGGACGGTGCTGGCGCTCTTCGCCGCGAGCACCACGACGACGGAGCGGCGGCAAGCGCCCTCGCCGGTCGCGGCACACTGAGCGTCGCCGCGCGGAGGCCTTGCCGTGGACCTGCGTGCGCAACTGGCGCGGCTCAAGACGTCGTGCGGCGTCCGCGACCGGGTCGGCGAGCATGCCGCCGTGCCGGCGAACCCGTCGGGTGCGGCGCTCGACGCAGCATCCGGCGCCCCCGAGTCCGCGGCGAATCCGCCGGCCGCTCTCCCTTCACAGCCCGCTTCGTCGCCAACGCCGTCGCTCGCCGAACGCCTTCGCGAGCTCGGCCGCGTCCGCTCGCCTCCAGCCGATCGGCGCGAAGCGCTGGCAGAGCTCGCCCGGCTCGCCGGCGGCGAGCTCGTCGCGCCGGGTCTGTTGCTGGTGGAGCGCCGCCACGCCCTGCCCTTCGCCCACGGGCAGGTGTGCGTCGACTTCGGAGAGGGCATCGAGATCGACGTGCCCGTGCGACGCCGCCTCACCCTGCGCGCTCGCGCCGCGGGCCTCGCGCTGCTCGACACCGAAACGTCCGGCCTCGCGGGCGGCACCGGAACGTTCGTCTTCCTCGTCGGCATCGCACGCTTCACGGCGGACGCGCTCGTCGTGCGCCAGTGGCTCATGGCGTCGTTCGCGGCCGAGGCGGCGATGCTCGCCGCGCTGTACGCCGCACTCGCCGGGAGCGCCTGCCTCGTCACGTACAACGGCAAGAGCTTCGACGTGCCGCTCCTGAAGACGCGCTTCGCGCTCGCGCGAGCGCCGCATCCGTTCGCGGCGCTCGCGCATGCGGATCTACTCCATGCCACCCGTCGCCGGCTGCACCAGGACTGGCCGGATTGCCGACTGCGGACTGCAGAGAGCCGCGCGCTCGGACTTGCGCGCCACGACGACCTGCCCGGCGCGCAGGTGCCGCTCGCCTGGCAGCGGTGGCTGCGACATGGCGACGCGACCGCCGTCCCGCGCATCCTCGCGCACAACCGCCTCGATCTGCTGTCCCTCGCGGCCCTGCTCGAGTTGCACCGCCGCCCCACCCGCCGCGAGGCGCCGCTCTTGCATGCGCTCGATCCGTTCCGCTCGTCGGCCGCAATTTGCTAGATTCGCACGCGTGACGGAGAGGAGACCTGAAATGCGATCGAAGAAGAAGTTGTTCGCGACGCTGGCGGCGGCGACGCTCGCCATGACCGCGGCATGCGCGAACATGGAGCCGGCATTCGCGCCGAAGGTGACCATGGAGGCATGCGTGAAGGCCGCGCTCGCCGCGAAACCGGGCGAGCTGATCGCGGCCGAGGGCGAAGTCGAGCGCGGCATGCCGATGTTCGAGATCGACATCGCGGGCGCCGACGGCCGCCGCTGGGAAGTCATGTGCGACGGCATCAACGGCAGGCTCCTCTCGGTGCGGGAGGCGCCGGACGAGGCCAAGGCGCCGCCGCAAGTCGCGGCGACCGTGCTCACCGAGGCCGAGGCGCGCAAGGTGGCGCTCGCCGTCCGGCCCGGCGAGGTGATGGAGGTCGACTACGAGGTCGGGTCCGACGGCCGGCCGAAGTACGAGTACGAGATCCGTGCCCCCGACGGCACGCTCTGGGAGGTCGAGATCCGCGCCGACACCGGCGAGGTGCGGGGCACGAAGCGCAAGGGGCTGTTCGCCAAGGACTGACGCACTTATCGAGCGCCCAGGGGCGACCGGCGTCCCGCGTACAATGGGCGGCGAACAAACGCAACGCCCTGCAAGGAGCCACCCATGACATCAACTCTGGATGAAGTACTCGACGGCGTCGGGCGCGTCGCCGCGGAAGCGGAATCGCTGCTCGAGGCGGGCCGCGACCGCGCCGAGGACGCTCGCAACGCCACGGCCTCTCGCCTGTACAACGCGCGCAGCCGGCTGCGCGACTTTGGCGACGACGCCGCCTATCGCAGCCGGCGCACAGCGCGGCAGGTCGATCGTTACGCGCACGAGCACCCTTGGCAGCTCGCCGGCATCGGGATCGCGCTCGCCACGGCCGCGGTGCTGGCCGCGTGGCTGGTGATCGACTCGGCGCGCGAGTGAGCACCTTACCGCGGCTTCGCCGTGGACAAGCGCGACCGAAGGGCGGGACAGGTCAGCGCCCTGGGCGGCTCGGCGAGGGCTGTCGATGGCTACACCTTCACCTTCGGTATCCGCATCGCGAGCAGCGTCCCCACTGCGGTGATCGCGGCGAGGATCAGGAACACCACCCGGTAGGCATCGCCGAGGTGGTTGGTGATCGCCGCCTGCTCCGCGGCCGGCAGCGTCGCGAGGTACTGCGGCCCGCGCTCGGCAACGAGCGGCAGCACGCGCGCGAGCGTGACGTCGATGTGCGTGAGGGCGGCCGCCATCGCGCCGCCCACAAGTGCTGTGCCGAGCGCCCCGCCGGTGGCGCGCGCGAGCGAGATCGACGCCGTGGCTCGGCCCAGCTGCTCCCGACCCGAGGAGGCCTGGACGATGACCTGCGCGGTCGGCATCACGCAACCCATGCCGAACCCCGCGAGCATCGTGAAGACGAGCACGAGCCAGGTCGCCGCGAAGTGCACCGTCGCGGCGAGGCCGAGGAACGCGAGCGTCGTGATGGCGAGGCCGATGATGGGGAACGGCCGCGTGTGGCCCGTCTTCGAGATGAGCCGCCCTGTGGTGGTCGAGCCCGCGAGGATCGCGAGCGTGATCGGCAGCAGCAGCAGGCCGGACGCGCCCACGCTCATGCCGCGCCCGAGCTGCAGATAAAGGGGTAGGTAGAGCACCGATGAGAGCAGCGCTGCGGCGAAGGTCGCGACGACGAGGTTGGTGTTGAGGATCGCCGGCTTCGCAAGCAGGTCGATCGGCATGAGCGGATCGTCCACGCGCCGCTCCCAGCTCACGAAGACGACGAAGCCGGTGATCGCCGCAGCGGCGAGCAGCCAGGGCACTGGCGAGCCCCACTCGTAGCGGTGGCCCATCGAGGCGAGCGCGAAGAGCAGCGCGAACGCGGACGCCGCGAACAGCGCGCCACCGACGAGGTCGGCCTTGAAGGGCTTCTGCTCCGGCGGCGGTCCGTGCGGGATGCGCAGCGCAAGCCACGCAGCCACGAGACCGAGCGGCAGGTTGATCGCGAACACCGCACGCCAGCTCACCAGCTCGGTGAGGTAGGCACCGAGGATCGGGCCGCCGGTGCTGGCCGAGGCGAACACCGCGGCGAAGTAGCCCTGGAAGCGACCGCGCTCGCGCGGCGGCACCTGCTCGCCGATCAGCGCCTGCGAGAGCGTCATCAGCCCGCCGCCGCCCAGGCCCTGCAGCGCGCGTGCCGCGACGAGCGCGCCGAAACTCGGCGCGAGCGCACAGGCGATCGACGGCCGCCTGGCGCCGGCGAGTCTTGTCGGGCGCACACTTCGCTCCGCGCGGACTGCCCAGCGTGCCTGGATACGGTTCGCCTATCTGTGTTCGGGAGGTTCGCATGGCCGCAACCCGCTTCGAGACGCAGGCTTCATGCACATCGCCGTCGATGCCGACTCGCGCGAGATCGTCGGTGCCGCGATCCTCGGGCCTGGAGCAATGCCGTCAGCCATTCGGCCTCGCCTGCCGCCGAGGCGAACTGCTCTTCGGTGGGCGCCGTGCTCCAGATCGCCCGCAGCGTCAGTCCCGCGGAGGCGAGAGCGAGCGCCCCGCCGCGAGACAGAGCCACGCGGTCCCGCAAGGGGTGCCGAGCTTGTCCCAGAGGAATACGGCGAGCGTAGTCCCATCCTCCGCCGCCTGCATCCCCGCGCGTCGCCGGCGGCGCGTTGCGCTACATTCGCAACGTGCCGCGTCGGTTCACCCTCGCCCTCCTCGGCGCCACCGGCCTCGTCGGCGGCGAGGTGCTCCGGCTGGCCGCAGCGGAGCCGCGCTTCTCGCGCATCGTTGCCCTCGTCCGCCGCCCGATGCCGGCGCCACCGCGGGCCGTCGCGAAGGAGCCGGCGATCGACATCGCCGTCATCGATTTCCGCCGGCCCGAGGAATGGCGGTCCCGGCTCTGCGTCGACGCGATCGTCTGCGCGCTCGGCACGACCATCCGCAAGGCGGGCTCGCGGGAGCGCTTCCGCGAGGTGGACTACGACCTGCCGCTTGGCATCGCGACCCTCGGGCGCGAGGCAGGCGCGCGTCACTTCCTGCTCGTCTCCGCGCTCGGCGCCGATCCGCGCTCGCGGGTCTTCTACTCGCGGACCAAGGGGCTGCTGGAGGAGGCGGTCCGGGCGCTCGGCTACCCGAGCCTGACCCTCGTGCGCCCGTCGCTGCTGCTCGGGGATCGGGGCGAGCTCCGGCTTGCCGAAGAGTTGGGTAAACGGCTTTCGTTTCTCGCGCCGCCGCGGTATAAGCCGGTGACCGCCACGAGTGTCGCCGCCGCGCTCCTCGCCTGTGCGCTCTCGCCCGCGCCCGGTGTGCGCATCGTGGAATCTGCCGAGATTCCGTCGCTCGCGAGCCGCCCCTGACGGGCGCGGCGCGGGGACCGAAGCACAAGGAGAGACGACGATGCGCGAGCAAGGATTCGACCCGAGCCTCGGGATGGGCCGAGCGTGGTGGCAGGGCGCATTCACCTTGTGGGAGATCGGCGTCGTCATGCCGCAGATCATGGCGCTGCGCACCGCGCAGCTCGCCACGCACATGGCCGTCAAGGCGGCCGGCGCGGAGGGTGCGGCGAAGGCGGGTCCGGTGTTCGACGCCTGGCAGGCCCTGGCCACGCAGGGGTTGCAGGTCCAGCAGCACCTCGCCGAGCAGGCGGTCGAACAGTGGCGGCAGTTCTGGATGGGGACGCTTTCGCCGGGCGAGATGCCACGGCATGACTTCCGCGCCACCGTCGTTCCGGTCGCGAGCGGCCGGGGCCGACCGGCCCCGAGCGCGCAGGACCGCGTCGTATCCGGGGAGCTCCTGCCGGCGAGCGCCTCGACGGGGAACGTGCGCCGCCTCGCGCCGCCGAAGCGGGCAGGCTAGCTGTAGGCTAGCTGTCCACGCCACGAGAGGGCACGCCCCAGGGCACGCCCCCCCTCGTGCACCCCGAGCTCAGGAAAACGCACTGAGGTGCGTCCGTCGCCAAGGGGCTGCGCCCCGCCGGTGCGGATCGGCAGCGAGGCCTTCGACCGGCGCCCGGATTTCGGTACGCTAGTCGGAAAGGCGGGTGGCGTATCCTTCGCGCCGCTCCGCGTCCCTGGTCTGCGAGATCCCTGCCGTGCGCTTCGACGTCGTCCACGAGACCCGCTACACGTACACCATGCCGGTTTCGCTCGGACCCCACGTGCTGCGGCTGCGTCCGCGCGAGGACGGCGCGCAACGGCTGATCTCGTTCGCGATCGACCTCTCGCCGCACCCGAGCCTGCTCTCGAACAGCGTCGACGCCGAAGGCAACGCCGTCATCCACGCGTGGTTCATGGGCACCACCGACCAGCTGCGCATCACCTCCTCGTTCTCGGTCGAGGTGCTGCGCGCGAACCCGTTCGACTACGTCCCGGACCTCTCCTTCGGCACCCTGCCCGCCACCTACGCGAACGGCCTCGTGCGCATGCTGTCGCCCTACCGCGAGGCGACCGAAGCGCCCGAAGTGCATGACTTCGCGCGCTCGATAGCGGCGCGCGCGGAGGGCCGCCCGCTCGCCGTTCTCGATGCGCTGAACTACGCCATCCATCACGAGTTCGAGCGCGCCATCCGCGCCGACGGCGGCCCCGCCCGCGCCGCGGTCGACACGCTGCGCACGCGCAAGGGTGCCTGCCGCGACCTGACCGTGCTCTTCATCGAAGCGGCCCGCTCGCTCGGTTTCGCCGCGCGCTTCGTGAGCGGCTACCGGCGCGGCGAACTGACCCGGCCCGACCGCCACCTGCACGCCTGGCCGGAGGTCTTCATCCCGGGCGGCGGATGGCGGGGGTGGGACCCGGTCGAGGGCCTCGCGGTCGCCGACACGCACGTCGCGCTCGCTGCTGCCGTCACGCAGACCGACACCATGCCCGTGGAAGGCACCTTCTACGGCACCGGCGCGACGTCGAAGCTCTTCTATCGGTTGCAGATCCAGGTGCAGTAGGCGCAAGCGGCGGGCTTCACGGGCGCGGGACGCGAGATGGCGACGGGAACGTGGCGCGGGGCACCGTCGGAGCATCAACCGGGCCGCCGGTGCGGGCGCGGAACAGGGCGACGACGTACGCCACCACGACCAGGTCCAGCAAGACCGCCCCGATCCCGAAAGCGATGCGCCCGCTCGCCTCGCTCGCGCGCGCCGACCGCGCGGCGCCGTTGACTTCGGTCGTCCCGGTGAACTCCCGCTCGCCGGGGCCGAAGGCCGTCCAGTTGAACGGCAGCGCGAGCGCGGCGATGAACGCGATGTGCAGCGCCTTCTTGAATGCGGTGCTCACCGGAAAGGCCTCGAAGATCACGAGACCGCCGCCGGCGATGAACACGCTTCCCGCGGCGGCCACGACCCACGGCGGCGCCGTCATCCGCGCCGGAAGGTGACCGAGCGCGACGGCCACGACTGCGCCGCCAACCGCGACGAAGACGCCGCCAAAGAGCACAGTGAGTAGGCGCGCGGCGAACGCGGGCGGCGCGGAAGGCCGGACGGTGGTGCGGCGGATCGACATGACGGCTCCTCGACGCGCACGGCGCGTGCTCACGGCGTGAACACTGCGCCCTCGCATGCCGGGACAACAAGTCAGCCTCCGCCCGTTCGGTGAACTGCGCCCGCCCGCGCGGTTTGCGTCGGCGCGCACCGACGTGCTGGCGTCCTCGCAAGTGATGCGATTCGGTCACACGACGACATGAGTGTGGACCACACCGAAAATCACGCAAGCGTCGGGGCGGACACGCACGACGACGAACGCATTCTCGACCTGGACGGCTTCTTCCGGCGGCTGCTGATCCCCGTGGCGATCGTCCTTCGCTGACGGCCGGGCGCTTCAGTCCTGCGCCGCCAGGAACTCGCTCACGAGCGCGAACTGCGCCGGCACGTTGAGCGCCGGCGCGTGCCCGACCCCGGCCACCGTGACCACGCGCGCCTTCGGGCCGCGCCTTGTCATCTCGTCGGCCGAGGCGGCGAGCAGCAGGTCGGAGTGCTCGCCGCGCAGGCCGAGGGTCGGCGTGCGGATCGCGTCGTAGACGTCCCACAGCTCGTAGTCGTGCGGATGCGCCTCGAACTGCATGACGATCTTCGGGTCGTAGTGCGGTGTCACTTTGCCGTCCGCCGTGCGGCGCGTGGACGTCTGCGCGAGGCGTCGCCACTGCGTGTCGGTGAGCGGTCCGAACGGCGCGTACACCGTCCGGAAGAAGCTCTCGAGCTCGCTCACGCGTGCGAACTGTGGCGGGTTGCCGGCGTAGGCGCGGATGCGTGCGACCGCGGCCTCGCCGAGCTTCGGCCCGATGTCGTTCAGCACCAGCGACCGCAGCCTGCCCTTCAGGGCCCCGGCCGCCAGCACCATGCCGACGGCGCCGCCCATCGACGTGCCGAGCCAGTGCATGCGGTCGATGCCGAGCGCATCGACGAGCGCGACGGCGCTCTGCGCGTAGTACGCGAGGCAGTACTCGGCTTCCGGCGCGGCGCTCCACTCCGATAGCCCGCGACCGACGGTGTCGGGGCAGATGACGCGGTAGCGCTGCGCCAGTACGGCGGCGATGTCGTCGAAGTCGCGGCCGGTGCGCGCGAGGCCGTGCCACGCGATCACGGCTTCGCCGTGGCCGGAGCCCCACTCGGTGTAGTGGAGCTCGCGCCCGGCGCAGACCAGGTAGTTCGAAGTGCAGATCATCGTCGGCTCCGGAGTCCGAGCGAACGCAGCCTGCCGACCACGCCGGCGGGAAAGGAGTAGACCGACATCACGAACAGGACGCCGAGCCAGAGCAGCCAGCGGTCCGGTGAGAACAGCGCGCCGAGGAGCTCGCCGCCGACGGGGAGCGCCGCGAGCGCGCTGCTCCCGATCCGCATCAGGTCCTGGAGATAGGACTGCGCGAGGATGAACAGCGTTGCGCCGACGACCGCACCGTACATCGTCCCCATGCCGCCGATCACCACCATCAGCAGCACGTCGAGCATCACCTCGAACGAGAGCGAGGTATCGGGGCCGTTGTAGCGCAGCCAGAGCGCGAGCAGCGCGCCGGCGAGGGTCGCGAACACCGCCGCAAGGACGTTGGAGAGCGTCCGGTAGACGACTGTGCGGTAGCCGATCGCTTCGGCGCGGAAGTCGTTCTCGCGGATCGCCTGCAGCACGCGGCCGAACGGCGAGTTGACGATGCGGAGCATCACCAGGAAGAGCAGCGTCGCGGCGACGAGAAGCAGGTAGTACGCGACGAGCCTGCCGTCGAGCGACACGCCGAGGAACGGCGTCCCGGCGAGCGAGAAGGCCGGCGTGAGGATCTCGGGGACCTTGAAGCTCAGACCGTCCTCGCCTCCGGTGATCTCCGAAAGCTGCGACGCGAGCGTCTGGAACGCGGCGGCCACCGCGAGCGTGATCATCGCGTAGAAGATAGCGCGCACGCGCAGGCTGAAGAGGCCGATGAGCACGGAAAGCAGGATCGAGAGGGCCACGGCGCCGGCGACGCCGAGCGCCACGGCAACCCAGCTCGGCCCCGCCCGGGTGAGCGCGATCGCCACGCCATAGGCGCCGATGCCGAAGAACATCGTGTGCGCGAACGAGACGATCCCCGTGTAGCCGAGCAGCAGGTCGTAACTCGCGACCAGCACGATGAAGACGAGGATCTTCGCGGCGACGTTGAGCGCCTTCGCGCCGGGGAACAGGAACGGCGCGAGGGCGAGACCGAGCACGATCGCGACGAGCAGCGCCGCGAGCAGCCGGCTGCGGGGCGGGTCGTTGGAGAGCAGCCGCGCGAAGCGCCCCGGTGGATCGCTTGCATCGAAGCCCGGCGCGCCCTCCCCGGACTCCGCCGTCGCCTGCGCACCACTCATCGTTTCGCCACCGGATAGAGCCCCTGCGGACGCCACAGCAGCACCGCGACCATGAGCAGGATGTTGGAGAACAGCGCGACCTTCGGCGCGAGGAAGCCGGTGTAGTTCGCGAGCAGGCCCACGAGGAGCGCGCCGACGAAGCAGCCGCCGATCGATCCGAGCCCGCCGATGATGATGACGATGAAGATGAGCACGTTCACCTGTGCGCCGATCTGCGGGATGACGTTCTGCTGGTACAGGCCCCACATCACCCCGCCGAGGCCCGCGAGCGCGGAACCGGCGACGAACACGCCGACGAAGAGCCGCCGGATGCGGTAGCCCAGGCTCTCCACCATCTCGCGGTCCTGCACGCCGGCGCGGATGAGCAACCCGACCTTCGTCCGGCCGAAGACCCAGAGCATCGCGGCGAGCACGACGAGGCCGATCGCCACCGCGATCAAACGGTACTTCTCGATCGCCGCGTCGCCGACGAGGATCGAGCCGCGGAAGCCGGCCGGCAGCGGCAGCGGAATCTGCTGCGGCCCCCAGATCACCTTGATCAGTTCCTCGCCCACGATCATGCCGCCCATGGTGATGAGGATCTGCTTGAGGTGCTGGCCATAGACGGGACGGATGACGACGCGCTCGAAGGCGAGCCCGACCGTGCCCGCGGCGGCCATCGCCACCAGCATCGCCGTGAACACCGCCGTGAAGTTGACGAGGAGGTTCGGGCTCGCCGTCCAGGCGCCCATGGACGCGAGCACGGTCGTGGCGAGGAATGCGCCGAGGGCGATGAAGACGCCATGCCCGAAGTTGAGGACGTCCATCAGCCCGAACACGAGCGTCAGGCCCGAGGCGATGATGAAGACGATGAGGCCCATCGCGAGGCCCGCGACCGTGAGCGTGAGCCAAGTGGAGGGCGAGCCGACGAAGGGCAGCGCCGCGAGCGCGAGCAGCGGCACGATCGCGAGGGGGAGCCAATCCGCCCGCACCTGGGGCAGCGGCTGCTGTGGGGTCGCGGAGGATACCGTGGCGCTCATCCTCGGCCCTCACTGGTGGGCCGCGAGCGACAGGCCGAGCAGGCGATGCTGCAGGGCTTCGTCCGCGGCGAGCGCAGCCATGGTGCCGGCGTGAACGATGCGGCCGTCGTCCATGACCGCAACCGAGTCGCCGAGCGCGCGCGCGAAGCCGAAGTTCTGCTCGACGAGCAGGACGGTCGTCTCGCGCTTCAGCTCCCGGAATGCCGCGATCATGTTCTGAACGATCGCCGGTGCGAGCCCCTTGGTCGGCTCGTCCACGAGCAGCAGCTTGCGCGGCTCGACGATGGCGCGGGCGACCGAGAGCATCTGCTTCTGGCCGCCAGAGAGCAGTCCGCCGGGGTGCAACCAGAACCTCTCGAGCGCGGGGAACAGCCCGAAAACCCGTTCGAGCCGCCGCGCGTCGATGTCCTCGGCACGCCGTGCGCCGCGCGCTGCGAGGGCGAGGTTCTCCTTGACCGTCAGGTCGGAGAAGATGCCCATGCTCTCCGGCACGTAGGCGACGCCGCGCCGTGCGATGTCAGGCGTGAGGAGCCCGGTGACGTCCTCGCCGTCGAGGCGTATGCAGCCGCCGGACGCGCGCCAGAGTCCCATGATCGTGCGCAGCGCCGTCGTCTTGCCGGCGCCGTTGCGCCCGAGGAGGACGGTGAGGCCGCCGCGCGGCACAGCGAGGTTCACGCCGTGCAGAATGTGGTAGGCGCCGATGTGCGTCTGGACCCCCTCGAGCGCGAGCAGCGGAGGCTCGGTGGCGGTGCGGCCGCTGTCGCCGGCGGAGCTCACGCCGTCGCCATCCCGAGGTACGCCTCCTGCACGACGGGCGAGGCGATCACCTCGGCCGGGGCGCCGTCGGCCACGAGCGCGCCGTTGTGCAGCACGACGATGCGGTCGGCGAGCTCGCGCACCACGTCCATCTTGTGCTCGACGAGCAGGATGGTCTTCTCGCGGCGCGCCCTGAGGGCGCGGATGAGGTCGAGGATCACCGGCACCTCGTCGACGCTCATGCCCGCCGTGGGCTCGTCGAACATGAAGACGTCGGGCTCGAGCGCGATGAGGATGCCCACTTCGAGCTTGCGCTGGTCGCCGTGCGGCAGCGCGCTCGCCGGCAGGTGGCGCTTGTCCGCGAGCGCAACGGCCTCGAGCACCTCCTCCGCGCGACCGATCAGCTCCCGATGGCCGCTCCAGATGCTCCACAGGTTGAGGCCGACGCGGGCGCGCGACTGGATCGCGAGCCGCACGTTCTCGAGCACCGTGAGGTTCGGGAACAGGTTGGTGAGCTGGAACGCGCGGCCGATGCCGCGGTGAGTGCGCTTCGGCGCCGGCATGTTCGAGAGGTCCTCGCCGTGCAGCAAGACCCGGCCCGACGTCGCCCGGAGCTGGCCGGAGATGAGGTTGAAATAGGTCGTCTTGCCGGCGCCGTTCGGGCCGACGATGGCCGTGAGCGTCCCGGGCGCGAATGCGCAGGAGACCCCATCGACCGCGACGTGGCCGCCGAAGCGAACGGTGAGGTCTCGGGTTTCGAGGGAAGCCGACATGGCGCGAACAACTTCAACACTATCGCTTGTTCCGGATGGGCACGTTCATCTCCTCGGGCTTGATCTCGCGCACGAGCTCCGGCACCCCCCACGGCACGGCGGGGTCGTCCTTGATCTTGAAGGCGTACATCGACTGCATCGCTTGGTGGTCCTCCTTGCGGAAAGTCATCTTCCCCTTCGGCGTCTCGAACGGCATGCCTTCCATCGCGCCGATGAGCTTCTCGGTGGCGGTGTCGCCCCCGGTCTTCTTGAGCGCCTCGACGATCGCGATGCCGGCCGCCATGCCGCCCGCGGTGAAGAAGTCGGGCGGCGACTTGAAGCGCTTGTAGTGCTCGGTGACGAGCCAGTTGTTCACCGGATTCTTCGGGATGTCGTAGTAGTAGTACGTCGCGCCTTCCATGCCCGGCATGTTCTTGTAGGCCGCCATCGCCGGCAGGATGTTGCCGCCGGTGGCGATCTCTATGCCGTAGCGCTTCGGGTCGAGGTCGACGATCTTGAACGGGTTCCCCGCGCCGGCCCAGATGATGAAGATCACCTTGCGGCCGGGCTTGTCCTTGAGCGCGTCGAAGAGTCGCTGCGCGCCGGCGGTGAAGTCCGTCGTGCTGGTCGGCAGGTACTCCTCGTGGACGATCTTCGCGTTCTTCAGCGCCTCCCTGAACGCCTTGACGCCGTCGCGGCCGAAGGCGTAGTCCTGCGCCAGCGTCGCGATGTAGGTGTTGGGCTTGTCGAGCGCCACCGCGTTCGAGATGGCGTCCTGCGAGGAATTGCGCCCGGTGCGAAAGACGTAGCGGTTCCACTTGTCGCCGGTGATCGAGTCGGCGACCGCCGGCTCGACGAGCAGGATCTTCTTGTACTCCTCCGCCACCGGCAGCATCGCCAGGGCCACGCCCGAGGACGTCGGTCCGACGGCGAGGTCGGCCTTGTCGTCGGCGAAGGCCGCTGCGAGCTGCGACTTGCCGACGTCGGGCTTGCCCTGCGTGTCCTTCTCGATCACGACGATCTTCCTGCCCGCGACGGTCATCGTGCCGTTGGTGGCGTAGTCAAGGCCCATCAGCAGCCCGGCCTGGGTCTGTTTCGCGTACGCCTCGAGCGGACCGGTCTTGTCGTACACGTGGGCGATGCGGACCTCCCTCGCCTGTCCCAAAGCGAGCCCGGCGACGACTGAGAGCCCGGCAGCGAGCGCGAGCGCGGCGGAATGCGGGAACAGCTTCATGACACCTCCTCCGAAAGAACGCCGCCGTGCGGCAACCTGGTCTTGTTCTGGTATCTGCCCGCTGCAGAACGGGGATGGCTCTTCGCCGGCCTCGTGCGCCGCAGCCGGCGCCGCCTCCATCCCTCCTCGTCGACGCGGCTCGCGGCGCCGCCCGCGCTGCTCCGGGAGGTTCAGGAAGGGGCGGCATCCACGCGACGCCGACCCGGATCGCCAGCCGCCAGCCCGGGCCGGCCGCGAGGTTTGGTTTACGCCGCCGCGAGCGCCTGGGTCACGTCGGCGACGATGTCCTCGACGTGCTCGATGCCGATCGAGAGCCGCACCATGTCCTCGGACACGCCGGCGGCCTTGAGCTCGTCCGCGTTGAGCTGCCGGTGAGTGGTCGAGGCAGGATGGGTCGCGAGCGACCGCGCGTCGCCGATGTTGACGAGCCGCAGCACCAGCTTGAGCGCGTCGAGAAAGCGCGCCCCGGCCTCGCGGCCGCCCTCGACGCCGAACGCGAGGATGCCCGAGGCCCGGCCGTTCATGTCGCGCTTCACCAGCGCGTAGTCCGGGTGATCGAGCAGGCCGGCGTAGTTGACCCACTTCACCTTCGGATGGGTCTTGAGGAACTTCGCGACCGTGAGCGCGTTGTCGCAGATGCGGTCCATGCGCAGCGCCACGGTCTCGATCCCCTGCAGGATCAGGAACGCGTTGAACGGCGACATGGCGGCGCCGGTGTTGCGCAGCGGCACGACGCGCGCACGGCCGATGTAGGCCGCCGGACCGAGCGCTTCGGTGTAGACGACGCCGTGGTACGACGGGTCGGGCTCGTTCAGGCGCTTGAAACGCTGCTTGTGCTCCGCCCACGGGAACTTGCCGGAGTCGACGATCACGCCGCCGATCGAGTTGCCGTGGCCGCCGAGATACTTGGTGAGCGAGTGCACGACGATGTCGGCGCCGAGCTCGAACGGGCGCAGCAGGCACGGCGTCGGTACGGTGTTGTCGACGACGAGTGGCACGCCGCCCGCATGCGCGACCGCGGCGAGCGCGCGGATGTCGGTGACGTTGCCGAGCGGGTTGCCGATCGACTCGCAGAACACCAGCTTCGTCCTGCCGTCGATCAGCTTGCCGAACGCGGCCGGCTCGCGCGGATCGGCGAAGCGCACCTCGATGCCCATCTGCGGCAGCGTGTGCGCGAGCAGGTTGTAGGTGCCGCCGTAGAGCGTCGCCGACGACACGATGTTGTCGCCCGCCTCGGCGATGGTCTGGATCGAGTACATGATCGCCGCCATGCCCGACGCGAGGCCGAGCCCGGCGATGCCGCCCTCCATCGCGGCGATGCGCTTCTCGAGCACGTCCACGGTCGGATTCATGATCCGCGTGTAGATGTTCCCGGCGACCTTCAGGTCGAAGAGGTCGGCGCCGTGCTGCGCGCTGTCGAAGGCGTAGGACGTCGTCTGATAGATCGGCACCGCGACCGCCTTGGTGGTGGGGTCGGGCGTGTAGCCGCCGTGGACGGCGAGGGTTTCGAGCTTCATGACGAGACCTCTTCTGGCGATAACGGAGGACGGAGTGGCCGAGGTTGCGGCGCAACGCGCGAGTGTACGCCCGGGGAGGAGGCGACTGCATGCGCCCCTACGGGACGCCGCGGACCGCCGCCTGGCGTCCCGCGATCGGACTCCGGCACGTGCGCGGACGCGAACCGACCAACGCGACCGCGCGAAACACGCCGCGCTCGTTTTCGGGCGAGAATCCCGGCCCTGAGGACGAGGCTCGGTGGTCACCGGGGGGGGCTGGAGGGCGACGCATGACGAGGTGAACCGATGGGACGTGACTTCCGCTGTGCGGCTTCCGGGCGCACTCGCCTTGCCGTGGGTGCCGTGCTGCTCGCGGCCGGCGCCTCCCGGCGGATGGGCGGCGCCGACAAGCTCCTCCTCGAAGTCGATGGCGTGCCGCTCGTCCAGCGCACGTGCTTCGCGCTATTCGCGGCCGGAATCGACGAGGTGGTGGTGGTCCGCAGCCACCGCGCCGACCACTTCGAGCCCCTGTTCTCGGACTTCCCCGTCCGCGTCGTGCGCAACGAAGCGCCGGGGGCGGACCGCCTCGCGTCGCTGCGCAGCGGGCTGGAGGCGCTCCCGGACGATCTCGATGCCATCGTCGTCGCCCTCGCCGACCAGCCGCTGCTCAGCGCCGAAGACGTCGTCGTGCTCATCGGCGAGTTCAAGCGCCGCCACCGCGGTGCCGTCCTGGTGCCCGAGCACCGCGGCGTCCGGGGCCATCCGCTGATCTTCGAAAGCCTGCTGCGCCCGCATGTCCTCGCGACCGGGATGAACCTCGGAACGTACGACTTCATCGCCGCGCATCCGGAGCTGGTGTCGACCTTCGACCCCGGGAACGATCACTACAGCTTCGGCCTCGACACCCACGAGGACGTGGAACGGCTCGAAAGTCGTCTCCTGCGTGGCGTCGTGCGCTGGCCGAGGCGGCTCGTGGTCGACGTCTTCTGACGGCCGGCCCCGGACGCCGTTTCGTCCAGGGAGGTCGCCGTCACGACTACGGCGCCCCGGCTGCCACGTCGACGGGGGTGGTCGGAGCGAAAACCGCTTTCGTCAGCGGTTTCGCAGGAGCGGGCCGCCTCGCATCGTGACCCACTGACGACCGGCCCGTTCGCGACGGCGCCGGGCGAGCCGTGCTGCGCCGCATCCGACCCTGTGTCCCGAAAAACTCGTCTGCGCAGCCCTTGCGGTGCTTCCCGCCGGGGTTGCGGGCATGCCGGGCGCAGCGACAACTCCCACAGAGGCGGGCGCCGTCGCCTTCACGGCAGTCACAGCGATCGAAGGGCGGCCTCGAGCTTCATCCAGTCCACTCCGAGCGCAGACCTGTCGCGAAGCCCTTGCGCGTCCCGCACTTCCAGCGTCAGGTCCGGCTGCACGATCCACGCCTCCCGCGCTCCCGCGCCCAGGTAGACCGCCGTTTTCTCGATCATCTCCGTCCGCGAATTCGAGGGCGACATGACCTCGATGCAAAGGTCCGGCGCCTCCGGCAGCGAAGGCTGCATCGAGGCGAAGGAAACGGCGTGGCGTGCGAGGAACGCGTCCGAGCACCACACCACGTCGGCCACCTTCACTCCTCCGGTGGTCGCGATCGCGCATTCGGTGAAGGCGTCACCGCCGAGCGCTTCCCGGAGCAGCGAAGCGACCCTGGTCGCAAGACGCATGTGACCCGGGCTTGCGGGTGGCGTCATCTCGATGTGTCCCCAGCGGTTGAGCTCGATCCGGAACGGCAGCTCACGCAGGACCGGGTCCTGCACGACCTGCGCCCAGCGCTCGGCAAGGGACTCGCGCGAGGGAGCGTCGGTGGCATCGAGAACGGCGGACATCAAGCGACGACCGAGAAGCGTACCTTCACATCTTACGCCCGCCGCTGGAGGATCAAGCGACCCTGAGCCCCGGCGCCGCGGAAGCGGTCACGACCTCCCCGACCACCGCGGCCCGCGTGAACCCGTGTCGCCCGAACGTCGCGAGCACCTCGTCCACAGCGCCCGGCGCACAGGCGACGAGAAGCCCGCCGCTCGTCTGCGGATCCGTGAGCAGCGCACGATCCTCCGCGGCGAAGCCTTCGGGCAGCATCACCTCGCGACCGTAGCCCCCCCAGTTGCGCCCCGAGGCGCCGGTGACGTGGCCCTTCTGCGCGAGCTCGCGCACGCCGGGGAGCAAGGGCACGTCGCTCCATTCGATCCGCACCTCGCACTTCGCGCCGCGCGCCATCTCCAGCGCGTGGCCGGCGAGGCCGAAGCCGGTCACGTCGGTGATCGCGTGCACGCCGTCGATCTGCGCGAGGTCGGGCCCGGGCGTGTTCAGCTTCGTCGTCGAGGCGATCATCCCCGCGTAGCCGTCCGCGCCGAGCTCGCCCTTCTTGAGCGCGGCGCTCATCACGCCGACGCCTATCGGCTTGCCGAGCACGAGCACATCACCTGGACGCGCGTCGGCATTGCGCTTCACGCGCTTGGGATGCACGAGCCCGAGCGCGACGAGACCGTAGATCGCCTCCACGGAGTCGATCGTGTGGCCGCCTGCGATCGGCACGCCCGCCGCGCGGCACACCGAGGCGCCGCCCTCGAGGATGCGCCCGATGGTCGCCGTGGAGAGCACGTTGATCGGCATGCCGACGAGCGCGAGCGCGAGGATCGGCCGGCCGCCCATCGCGTACACGTCGCTGATGGCGTTGGTCGCCGCGATGCGGCCGAAGTCGAAGGGGTCGTCGACGATCGGCATGAAGAAGTCGGTGGTCGCGATCAGTGCCTGCTCGTCGTTGAGCCGGTACACCGCGGCGTCGTCCGCGGTCTCGATGCCGACCAGCAGTTCCTCCGGCACCGGCATCGCCGCCGTGCCCTTGAGGATCTCGGAGAGCACCCCCGGCGCGATCTTGCAGCCGCAGCCGCCGCCGTGGGAGAGCGAGGTGAGCCGCGGTTCCGTCGTCGCGGCATTCTTGTCGGGGGCGTTCATGCACGGATCTCCGGGAGAGGGCGTTCGAGCAGCGCGGCGACGAGGCGCCGCAAGGCCGCCGCCTCGGCTTCGGGGGCGAAACGCGGCGCGCGCGCCATGACCTGCCGACGCAACCCGAGGAGCATAGCGGGATCGTCGCAGCTGCGCTCGATGAGGGCGGCGAGCGCGGCGTCGTCGCCCACCGGGAAGTAGCCGCCATAGTCCGCGCCGAGCAGCCCGACATTGCCGTCGATGCGCGAAGCGAGCACCGGCGTGCCGCTGCGGGCGGCCTCGATCACGACGTGCGCGCCCCCTTCCATGCGGCTCGCATGCACGAGCACGTCCGCGCGCCCGATGTGCGCGAGCGTCGCTTCGTGCGGCAGCCCGCCGAGCCAGCGGTAGCTCGGCTGCGATGCCGCGAGCGCCGCGGCCTCCCGACCGAGGGCGGGATCGAGCGCCGCGCCGAGGTGCTCGAAGCGCAGGTCGGTGCGATGCGCGAGCCGCGCGACCGCGCGGAAGAAGGTACGCGGGTCCTTCTCCTCGCGCAGGTGGCCGACCATGACGACGGTGCGAAACGAGACCCGCCCGCCCTCGGTCGGGACGCCGTGCGGGGGCACGGGACACGACTGCAGAACGACATGGCACTTCGCGCGTACTCGCGGCGGCAGCCGCTCGCCGCCGAGCTCGTTCAGCACCACCAGCGCATCGGCGAGCTCGAGCGACTGCTCTGCCTCGGCGTCCGCCTCGATGTCGCGGTAGAGATCGGTGCCGGTCAGCACGACGGCGAGGGGCCGGCGCGGCCCGCCCCCCCGCCACGCGGCGATCGAGGCGGCGGAGCGGCGCGCGTGCAGCGCGATCATGAGGGCGTCGTCCGCGCCTTCGGCCGCATCCCAGCGGCGGGTCAGCCGGACGCGGTACTCTCCGTCCAGCATCTCCGCCCAGCGCCGCGCCGTCTGCCAGTTGCCGTTGTTGGCGTCGGCGAGGGCCGGGGTGACGATCACGATGGCCGACTCATGCACACGAGAAGCGTAACCGAAGCGCCCGACACCGCGCATGCCGCGCGCTGCGGCGACCCCATCGAGCTCGGCGCGGCGCTCGCCGCGAGCCGCCGCGACACGCTGGCGACCTTCGCCGCCTACGAGCGCGCGCTTCCCGCGCTGGCGGTGCCGCAGCGTGCCGAGCTCAATCCGCCGCTGTGGGAGCTCGGACACATCGGCTGGTTCCAGGAGTTCTGGGTGGCGCGCAACCCGGCGCTGCGTGAAGGCCACCGCGCCGACGCGGACGCGCCGCGGCGGGCCGGGCTGCGCACCGAGGCCGACGCGCTCTACAACTCGAGCCGGATCGCGCACGACAGCCGCTGGTCGCTGCCGCTCCCCGATGCGCGCACCACCCGCGCCGAGCTCGCGCTGCAGCTCGAGGCGACGCTGGCGCTGCTCGAGCGCAGCGACGGCAGCGACGACGCGCTCTACTTCTTCCGCCTCGCGCTGCTGCACGAGGACATGCACCACGAGGCGGCGCTCTACATGGCACAGGGCCTCGGCATCGCCATCGACGATCCGCGCTGGCAGTCGCGCCGCCTGCCGGCCCCGCCGACGCCGGTGGTGCTCGGGACAGCGGATTGGCTGCTCGGGGCCGAAGCGGGCGCGGGATTCGCCTTCGACAACGAGCTCCGGCGGCACCCGGTGGAGGTCGGGGCGACGACGATCGACGCCCAGGTCGTGCGCTGGGCGGAGTACCTGCCGTTCGTGGAAGCCGGCGGCTACGCGGAGCCGAGGTGGTGGAGCGAGGGAGGCCGCGCGTGGCTCGCGGAATCGCGAGCCTCGGCGCCGCGCTATCTCGAACGCGAGCGCAGCGGGCAGTGGCTGCAGTGGCGCCACGGCGCGTGGCGGCCCCTGGACACGCTCCAGCCCGCCTGCCACCTGACCTTCCACGAGGCCCAAGCGTGGTGCCGCTGGGCCGATTGTCGCCTGCCCACCGAGGCCGAGTGGGAACGCGCGGCGATGACGCGGCCCGACGCGTTCCGCTGGGGCGACGTGTGGGAGTGGACCGCGAGCCGGTTCGCGCCCTACCCCGGCTTCGCGCCGCACCCGTATCGCGACTATTCCGCGCCGTGGTTCGACGGCCGGCCGGTGCTGCGAGGCGCGTCGTTCATGACCCAGCCGCGCATGCGGCATCCGAAGTACCGCAACTTCTTCCCGTCGCATCGCAACGACGTGCCGGCCGGGTTTCGCACCTGCGTGTCCTGAAGCGCAGGGACTACGCTGCCGCGAGGAACACCGCGAACCACTCCCGCGGGTCGGTCCAGCAGCGCGCGTCGCGGAAGCCCGCTTCGCGGAGCAGCGTCGGGAAGCCCGCCGGTGTCCACTTGTACGAGTTCTCCGTGTGGATGCGCTCGCCGGCGGCGAACGACCGCTCCCCGCCCGGCCACCGTACCGCAAGCGCGCGGCGCGCTTCCAGGTGCATCTCGATGCGCGACGCGGCGGCGGCGTAGAACGCGACGTGTCGCCACGCGCGCACGTCGAAATCGGCGCGCAGCAGCCGGTTGACGTGGTTCAGCAGATTGAGGTTGAACGCGGCGGTCACGCCGAGCGCGTCGTCGTACGCCGCGTCGAGGACGCGCTTGTCCTTCACCAGATCGACACCGATCAGCAGCGCGCCGCCGCGCGCCGCGGCGCGCGCGTCGCGCAGCA